>Ga0187784_10003838_pt1 | contig 12166 bp, 14 predicted proteins | sample 1015_SJ02_MP15_2_FD_132964 | JGI IMG/M metagenome (GOLD analysis project Ga0187784, IMG submission 132964) | Tropical peat soil microbial communities from peatlands in Department of Meta, Colombia - 1015_SJ02_MP15_20_MG | ecosystem: Environmental > Terrestrial > Soil > Wetlands > Peat | place... | reverse complement strand
TGGCTGGAGCCGGAGGGCAGCTTCGGCGAATCCCACGGCTACATGAATCTGAAGGAATACAACGCCTATTTCGACGTCACCGCGATCACGCGGCGCAAGGATGCGGTGCTGGTGTCCATCATCAGCCAGGTAACGCCGAGCGAATCCTCGCTAATCAAGCGCGTCGCCTACGAGCCGGCATTCCTGCATCACCTGCGCCATCACCTCAACATCAGCGGCGTGACGCGCGTGTTCATGCACGAGCCGCTGACAAACCTGCGCAAGCTCATCGTTATCCAGCTGAAAGCCGACACGCTCGATGCCGAAATCTGGCGCGCGCTCTACGGTGCTTCGTCCTACTCGTCGTCGGTGGGCAAGATGACGATCGCGGTCAACGAGGACATCGATCCGGAAAATCTCGACATGGTGATGTGGGCGATGGCCTACCGGATGCGGCCGCACCAGGACATGCGCATCCTCGACCACAAGGACATGGGGCACGGCCCGCGCGCCGGCGCCGACGACAACCACTACGAGGCCAACGATTCGGCGATGCTGATCAACGCCATGCTCAAGCGGCCGTATCCGCCGATCTCGCTGCCGGCGCGGCAATACATGGAGAAGGCGAAAGCCATCTGGCAGGAACTCGGCCTGCCGCCGCTCAAGCCGGAAATGCCGTGGTTCGGCTACTCGCTCGGCCAGTGGCCGGAGGAATTCCAGGTCGAGGCCGACCGCGCCGCGCGCAGCGAATATTGGACCACCGGCGAGGTGATCAAACAGCGGCGGCGCAACGACAAGCGGCTCAACGATCCGTATTTGTCGCTTTGATCGGAGGCTGGCTGATAGGGGATTCCTGGCGCCTCGCGGCCGGCGCCTGTAAATTGCGGGACTTGCCGATCCCGAGGCGAACATGGCGACATCGCCCCTCTACATCCTTGTGAGACTGTGGATCCGCACGGAACTCGAGGCAGAATTCGAGGCCTATGAGCGCAAAGTGTCGCGCATCATGGCGCGCTACGGCGGCGTCATTGAATGTGCCATCCGGACGTCAAAGGCTTCGGACGACAAGTCAAACGAGCCTTTCGAAGTCCACCTGCTCAAGTTTCCGAGTCGGGCTCTTTACGACGCGTACCGGGATGACCCGGAGCGTCGGTCTTTGAATGGCGAACGCGACAACATAATCGCAAACACCGACATTTTTGTTGGAACGCCGGGGCCGACTTACGGTTCCTGATTCGCGGCGCACGGCGTAAAGCTCCTCCTGCCTTCGGGTCTTGATCTTTATATTAGTATATACTAAATAAGCAGTACTTAAAGTATGGGAAGGCGGGGGCCCATGGTGGTGCAACGATTCAAGCCGGGCGCATTGGAGGCACAGGCGGCGGAGGTCGCCGGCATTCTGCGCGCGCTCGCCAACGAGCGGCGGCTGATGATCTTGTGCAAGCTCGTCGAATGGGGCGAGGCCAACGTCAACGCACTCGCGGAGGCGGTCGGCCTGTCGCAATCGGCGCTGTCGCAGCATCTGGCGAAAATGCGGGCCGAAGGCCTCGTCGCCTATCGGCGTGAGAGCCAGACGCTGTGGTACCGGATTGCCGACAAAAGGATCGAGCAATTATTCGCCACTCTGCACCGGCTGTACTGCGTCACCGGCAAGCGCCGCTGACAATGCGGCTAAAAAGGAGAACAACAATGTCGCTTCCCACCATTTCCCCCGCTCAAGCCAGGCGCCTGTTGGCGCAAGGCGCCTTGCTGGTCGACATCCGCGAGGCGGACGAGCATGCGCGCGAAAAGATCGCGGGCGCCCGGCTGCTGCCGTTATCGAAGCTCGACGAGGCTGACCTCGCCGTGCATGAGGGCAAGCCGGTACTGTTCCACTGCAAGAGCGGCGCGCGCACGCTCGCCAACGCGCCGCGGCTCGCCGCCAAGGCTGGTGACGCGTGCGAAGCCTACATCGTCGAAGGCGGCCTCGATGCCTGGATGAAGGTTGGCCTGCCCGTGGTGACTGATCGCCGTCAGCCGCTCGAGCTGCAGCGTCAGGTGCAGATCGCGGCGGGCGGCCTGGTGTTCGTCGGTACCTTGCTCGGCCTTTTGGTTTCGCCCTGGTTCTTCGCGATTCCGCTGTTCGTCGGCGGCGGGCTGATGAACGCGGGAATCACCGGCTTCTGCGGCATGGCGCGCTTGCTTGTCCATATGCCGTGGAATCGTGCAACATATCGCCCGAAGGCGGCTCACGTCTGACGTCTGAAACTTCGAGGCAGGTTCGAGCATGGCGTTGTCGCTTCTCCAGGCCGTGCTCGCGCTGGTATCCGGTTCGCTGGTCGGCTTCTCGCTGGGGCTGGTCGGCGGCGGCGGTTCGATTCTCGCGGTGCCGTTGCTCGTTTATGTCGTGGGCGTGCCCGATCCGCATGTGGCGATCGGTACCAGCGCGGTTGCGGTCGCTGCCAACGCGGCCGGTAATCTCGTGAGCCACCATCGCGCCCGCAACGTGGTGTGGCGCTGCGCGCTGACATTTGCGGCGGCCGGCGTCGCCGGCGCATTTCTCGGCTCGACGCTTGGCAAGATGGTGAACGGGCAGAAGCTGCTGGCGGCGTTTGCCGTGCTGATGATGGTCGTCGCCGGCCTGATGCTGCGCAAGCGTGAAAGCGCCGGGATCAAGGTCGAGTACGTCAGCCGCGACATGGCGCTGCGTCTCGGGGTCATCGGCTTGGGGACAGGCACCTTGTCTGGATTTTTTGGCATCGGCGGCGGCTTTCTGATCGTGCCCGGACTGATGCTCGCGACTGGCATGCCCATTCTCAATGCGGTCGGCTCGTCGCTTGTGGCGGTGACGGCGTTCGGCGCGACGACGGCGGCAAACTACGCGGCATCCGGCTCGGTCGACTGGGCGATTGCGGCGTTGTTCATCGGCGGCGGCATCGCCGGCGGCTATGCCGGCATCCGCGCCGCGCACGCGCTCGCGAGCCGCAAGGGCTATCTGAACATCGTGTTCGCCGTGCTGATCTTCGCCGTCGCGGCCTATATGCTGGTGCGCAGCCTCGCAGCCCTCGGATTGTAGCGGGCGCTCACGGCCGCACGTAACTCCAGCCTTGTTCCTCCAGCTGGATGATGCGGACCGCGCCTGACGGTACGATACCGGCTTGCGGGATGATCGTGATCGCGTGGCCCTCGCGCTTCTCCATGCCCTTTAGCGTATTGTTGCAGGCCGAGAACACGATCTTGGACGGAAAGGTCGCGTCGGCGCTGGCGATATGCGCGATGCGGTCCTTCACCGGCGAGGTATCGGCACGCAGCATGTTGAGGCCGGGGCCGTACGCGACGATCTCGACAGCCACGTCCTCGTGCTGGTCGCGATAGTACTCCACAACGTTCTGCGCGTTGTTGAGCACAAGATTCATCACCGCGGGATCGTTCTGATCGACCTGAATGACGACCTGATGCGGCTTGGGGCTTTGCGCATGCACGGCGGGCGCTGCGAGTACAGCGAGGGCGAAAACGGTGAGCAGGGTCCGGGTGACGGCGATCATGATTGTCTCACTGGGTTCGTTGGCGGACGATGGTTCAGGGGCGAACGAGTATGTAGCCTTTTTCAGTTAGGGCGAGGATTTGCGCAACACCGGCTTCGACCTGTTTGGCTTTGGGGTTGAGCGGGACGCGGTGGCCGGTTTCGCGTTCGATTGTCTCAACCGTATTCATGCAGACGTCGAACTGTACGCCTTGGGAAATCAGGCTGTCGACATACGCCCGGTTCGGGCTGTCGGCGCGAAGGAGCGCGATGCCGGGTCCGAAGGCGACCACCTCGACGGCGATCTTGTCCGGACCGTAGAACTTGAGCAGGTTGTTGGCGACGCTGATGATGAGGCCCTGCTTGTTGGCGTCGGCATCGGACAGCTGAAGCACCAGATGATGTTCGGCGAACGGCTTGTCGGCGGACGCGCTGCCCGTTGGCGGGGTCGCCCGTTGAGCATAAAGCGGAGCCGAGGTCGTGATCATGGCGAGCACGGCGATGCCAGCTGCGATCGGGCCACAAGCGCGCGTGAAGATGCGGATCATCGGCTTTAGCCTCCCGCTTCAAATCCCGGATTGTTGGCGACGCCTTTGAGCGTAACGCGGTTGGCGCGCGCAAGCCTCACAACCTTTTTGCCGCGCAGATAATCCGCCACGACATCCATGATCGGCTTGCCGCTCTGCGGATTGACCGAGGCCCAGCCGGCGACCTTGTAGCTCTTGCCGGCTTCCACGCGCATGCCGTCGTTGAGCGTCATATCTGAAATCCTTTTGCCAATGCGTTCGGCCGGCGTGCAGGCGTAATCCATGCCACCGACGCGCACCATGTCGCCGCCTTGCTGATAATATGGATCGGGATTAAACAGATTGTCGGCGACGTCTTCCAGAATATCTTTGATCTGACTGCCGGTCATGTCCGTCACGTAAGTCTGCGGATAGGTGATCGCCGTTTCGCTCAGCAGGTCCTCCATGAGGATCGGCGTGCCGGCGAGCACCGTCGCACCGAAGCGGAAGCCGGGCGACAGCGCGATCTGGGCGCCGGTCGTCTCTCGCAACGCATCGCAGATCACCTGATCCATCGGCCCGGTAAAATTGCCGCGCCGGTAGAGCAGGGTGTCGGCAGTCGCGAGTTTTTCGGAAAACCTGTCCGCGTGCGGCGCACGCAGCCGGTCGATCGCCGCTTGCAGCGTGCTGTCCGCCGGCAACAGATCGGCAAAGATCGGCACCAGCCGATAGCGCACGTCCTTGACGCGCCCCTTATCGAGATCGAGATCGAGCACGCCGAGAAATTTGCCGCTCGATCCGGCATTGGTCACCAGCGTCTTGCCCGCAGCATTCGTGACCACGCTCGGCCGCGGCACCGCATCGTGCGTGTGGCCGCCGAGGATCACGTCAATGCCGGTCACCCGGCTTGCCAGCTTGAGATCGACGTCCATGCCGTTATGCGACAAGAGCAGCACGGCATCGACCTTGTCGTGCTGGCGCAGGCGATCGACCACCTTCTGCAGCTCGGTGTCGTGGATGCCGAAGGTCCAATCCGGGGTGAAGCGCTTGGGATGCGCGATCGGCACATAGGGCATGGCCTGGCCGACGATGCCGATCCGGTAGCCGCCGAGCTCCTTGATCGTTGCCGGCCTGAACACGCGGCCGGTCGCAGCATCAAAGGCGGGCGCGTTGTTGAATGCGGCGTCGTCAGTGAGAAAGACGTTTTGCGCCAGGAACTCGCCTTTGAAATTGTTCAGGTTCTGCCGCAGGATTTTTTCACCATAGGTGAATTCCCAATGCCCGGTCATCGCCTCAATGCCGAGAAGGTTCGCGACCTCGACCATGCCGGCGCCATCGGTTGCGTTGGCTAGCCCGCCGCCCTGCCACAAATCGCCGCCATCGAGCAGCAGCGAATTGCCGCTGCCGGCCTCGGCGCGCAGCCGGTCGATCAGCGTTTTCAGATGAGCGAAACCGCCCATGCGGCCGAAGCGGCGTGCGGCATTCTGATAATCAAGAAATGTAAACGCGTAGGCTCCGCGTTCGCCGGCCTTGATGCCGAAACGATCGAGAAAGGCGCGGCCTACCAGATGCGGCGGCTGCCCGGCCATGGCGCCGACGCCGATATTGACGCTCGGTTCGCGGAAATAGACCGGCAAAAGCTGCGCGTGGGTGTCGGTCATATGCAGCACGCGCGCATTGCCGAAGCGGCCGATGTCGTAGAACGCGTCGGTTTCTGCCGCGTTGCCGGTGCCGGGCAGGATTGCGGAAAGCGCGGCCGTGGCGAAACTCTGGACGACGTCGCGGCGGCGCATCGACGGAAACTCCCGGGCAGCAGATCAGCTCAACGGATGACGGCCCACTTCCAGATCGCCGCCTGCTCCCTGGCTTGAGCGATCGAAGCCTTGGCGAGCGCCTCGGCCTGCTGCGCGTCCTTGACCGCCTCGTCATATTTGCCGGCGGCGGCAGCAGCCTGTGCGGCCTTGAGCACGTTCGCGGTTGTGGTCCATTGGTTCTTGAGCGCAGCGGCTGCCTTGTTGGCCGCTTCGGCCTTGGCCAAGGCCGTCTTGAAATCGTCGGCGGACGCAGCGAACGCGGCGGTCGCAGACGCAGCGAGCAGAGCCAGAGCCGCCAGCCGGATCACAGCAAAGTTGCGCATGCAACTGCTCCTGCGTTTAAGGCCGCGCGCCAGGCCCGGAAATCGGCAGCCCGTTGCTCATATAAGAAAGAAAATATTCCACGTCGCGGTACAGCTCGTCCTCGGGTTGGAGCGGCACCGCGCGGGTCTGACTGTTGCATGATGTAAGACGCCGGCTGGTCGTTCCCATACCGCCCCATTCCGAGCGGTAGATCGGCAGCGCCGCGACCAGTCCGAGCGCTGGAGCCAGCACCTCGGTGCGAATATGCTCGCCGGCGCTTTGTACGTGGCAGCTCGCGCAGGAGAAGTTGAGCTGCCCGCGGCGCGTATAGAAATATTCTTCGCCTTTTTGATAAGCCGCGAGCGCCCGCGGATCGTCCGGAATCTTGATATCGAACGGCTTGCCGCGCGAGGTGTAAGCCATGTAGGCGGTGAGCGCGGCCATGTCATCCTTGGTGTAGTCAAGCGGCGGCTGGCCGTTCTGCTGCCGGCACTGATTGAGCGCCACGTCGAGCGTGATCACCTCGCCGGATTTGGTGTCGAAATACGGATAATTCTGCCGGATGCCGGCACCCTTGTCGGGAAAGCAGTCGGCATAGGTCTTGCCATTGGGGAACGGCGTTTCGAACATCTGCTTGCCCTTGTCGAGTGCGAACTGATAAGGCGGAAAGGCGTCGATCTCGATCCACTGCTTGCGCAGCCCGGCATCCATCGAATAGGGGCCATTGACGAAATCTTTCAGCGGCACCTTCGGAAAACGCTTGGTGAAATAGGCGCGGAAGGTCTTGAAATCCGCTTGCGGATCGACGGCATTGGCGGCCCGCGCCGCCGGCGGCACAACGGCTGCCGTCACCAGCGCGGCCAACGCAACGGCAAAGAACAACGCACGCTCGATCGGTTTTTTCTTTTGGGTTGCTTGCATAGAGCGGCCTTACTGAATCTTGCCGACAAGCGAATCGCTCTGGCCTTTGTTGTCGACCCAGCTGATGGTCAGATCATCGCCCTTGTTGCCGCCCTTGAAGCTGAATTTGACATAAGGGTCCTTGGCCACGGCCGGCCCCCAGAAGGCGCGAAACACCGTCTTGCCGGCGTGCTCAAACTCGATGACTTCGATGTAGTGCGGCGGAATGAGCTTGCCCTGGGCGTCCTTGACGAAGCCAGAATCCATCGGGTGCTGAACCAGCACTTGAACCTCGGTGGTGTCGCCGCTTGCGACAGCGCGCACGCGAATTGTCGATGCCATTTTCGGATGACCTTTGTCTGTTCGCAGGATCAGCCGCCGCAGCCGCCGACCGTGACTTTCACTTCTTTGCTGGCGCTGTAGATTTTGCCGCCGGCCTCGACGAGGGCGATGATGTTGCTGGTCTTCGCCATCTTCAGCCTGCTGGCGACCGCAGCCGACGTGCCTTCGGGAATGACGTAATGCGCCGCGAGCGGGAACGGGTTGCCTGCGACCACGATCGAGATCGAAGTGACGTCCGGCAGCGCGGTCGCGATTGAGATCGGCACCACAGCGCCGTTCTCGGCGATCTCCGGCGCGTCGAGATTGACCTTGTCGGATGCTTCCGGTGTCTTGCCGTAGAGAGTCTTGATAGCGGCGGCTTCGGTCTTTTGCGCGAACGCGTCCTTCGGCCATTTGCTGGCGTCGGCGGCGGCGCGCGCGCGATCAAACGGCGCCCCGGCGGCGAAGCCGAGCGTTGCCAGCCCGCCGGCGATCGCGCCCTGTACGACAGTGCGGCGCGTCTGGCCCCGCCGCGTATTCGTGTTTTTGTCCATGCTGTTTGAATCCATTGCGAAGCTTCGCTCCTAGCGCGTGTAAAGAAAGTCGATGATGTCGTTCATTTCTTGATCGGTGAGAATGAGATTGCGCCCGAACGGCGGCATCACCGTCTGCGGATTGTGCTTGGTTTCGTCATAGATCGTGGCGGCGAGTCGCTTGCGATCGGGAAAGCGCGCCTTCATGTTAGACAGTGATGGCCCGACATTGCCCGGAGCGTCGCCGCCCTTGATGTCGTGGCATGTCAGACAATTGCCCTTGTCACGATCGAAGGCGAGCTTCTCGCCTGCCGCAACCGACGATGACTGCGCCGCCGCAGCGCCGGTCAGGCAAAGCAGGCCGAGGACAGAGCCCGTCATCATCACGATGGCTGGTCGATTACGTGGCATTCTTCACCCGTCCCTGCCCGTTTGTGCCGAGCGGCGTTTCGCAGCCCGATCAAATGGCGAACGGGCGAGGAGGTTCAAGACCACGGATTGCGGCGGGCTGGCAAGGTGAACAAAGCGCGCAGGGTTACCGGCAAGGCATTCTCCGGTGGCTGCCGGCCCTGCCATAGCATGCTACGCGAGCCCGTAACCGCCGAGGAACTCCACTGTCAGGCGGGCGCAGTCTGCCGGCTTTTCGATCTGCAGCAGATGGCCGGTGTCGGCGACGAAGCTGTAATCGTAGCCGCCCTCGGCGCCGAGCGCCTGGTTGGCCGGGCCGGTGGTGGACCCCTTCATGTTCGGATCGCAGCCGACAAGCTTGACCGGGCCGCCGAACGCCTTGGCGGGCGGCCACAGATTCAAGGTGATGGCTTGCGCGTAGATCGTCGCCTCGTTCTCCGGATCGCAGACGAGTTCGTAGCCGTTGCCGTCCGGGGAGTTGCGCAGCACCGAGCGCGCCATCAACTCATGTGCGCCCGGCACCCAGCGCGCCGCCGCGCGCGACTGCCGATACTCTTCGGCCAGTTCCTCGACGGCATTAAAGCGTCGTCGCCGCGCCTTGGCCCAGGCGGTCAGGCGTTTTTCGAACGCCGCCATGGCGTCATAGGTTGGATGCCCGGGCGGCGGCATGTTGGGCGGATCGAACAGGACAAGCGCGTCCCAGCGCCAGCCGACCTCGATGGCATGCTTCATCGCGGTGCGCCCCGACATCGAATGAAAAATTCCCGCGGTCGGCTTCTTGCCGAGCCGCGTGTTCACGTCTGCCAGGACGCGTTCGAGATCGCGTACCAGCTGCTCATAGGTGTGATGCGACGGCACTACCGGAATATTCTGGCCGTGATTGCGAAAGTCGAACACCAGCAGGTCGAACTGCGGCAGCAGGTGCTGCCAGTATGGGAAATATGCGTCGGCGGCAAAACCGTTGCCATGCGACAGCAAAAGGCGGACGCCGTCGGCGCGGCCGTGGCGGCGCATGCGAATTTTGGCGCCGTCGTCAAGCGCGACGTCGAAGGTCATGTGTGGCGTGGGAAGCTGAAAGTGCATGATTGTTCTGAATGGCCGATGTGAGCGCGGCTGCGGGGCACCGCTTATGGCGGCGGCTGCAGTCCTGGTCAACCTTTGCGCCGTAGCTCCAATGCGCCATGGTTGCATCTGGAGCCGGACTTCGCGCGCGCTTGAGATGACCCGGACTGCGCTGTTAGTGCCGCTGTGGCTTGCGGCCGTCCTGTACGCGGCGGGCGCGCTCGGCGCTCCGGATCGGCTGTTCGTCAGCGAGCGGATTACGCCTGCGGGCGAGTACACCTCGGAGATCGAGGGGCCGGCCGTCGATGCCGCTGGAAATTTGTTTGTCGTCAACCTGCACCGCGCCGGCACCATCGGGGAACTTACACCTGGCGCGCCGGCATCGCGCTTGTTCGCCGTGCTGCCGGACGGCAGCATCGGCAGCGGCATACGGTTCGATCGCGAGCAGCGGATGTATGTGGCCGACTATCGGCGGCACAATATCTTCGTGTTCGATCCCGGCAGCGGCACGCCGAGGCTCTATTTCCACTCATCGGACTTTTCGCAGCCGAACGACTTGGCCATGGCGCGCGACGGCACGTTGTTCGCCAGCGATCCGGATTTTCCGCATCACACTGGACGGGTCTGGCGCATCGACCGCACGGCAAACGGCGGCGCAACCGGCGCGCCGATGCGCGGTTCGCGGCCAATGGGGGAGACGAACGGCATTGATCTTGGTCCCGACGGCACAACGCTTTATGTGAGCGAAACCGACAGCCGTGAGGTGTGGGCTTATCAGATCGACGGCAACACCCTCACGCGCCCGCGTCTCGTTGTCCGTTTCTCGACCGCCAAGCTCGATGGGCTGCGCACCGACCGCGCGGGGCGTTTGTTTGTCGCGCGCCCCGGCAACGGCACCATCGCGGTCGTTTCTCCCAATGGAAAAGTTCTGCGCAAGGTCGCGACGCAGGGCAAATATCCGACCAATCTGACATTTGGCGGGCCGAATGGGCGCACCGTCTTCGTCACCCAGGTCGACGGCGGCTTCATCGAAGCCTTCAAAACCGATGTGCCCGGGCGCGAGCCATGCTTCGGATCGCAATGTTGAACTACTCGATCGACACTCCCAAACTCCTTTGCATTGCGCGAGCGACACGGGTCGATTTAAGCTTCGCGAGCGCAAGCCTGCGAAAGCGGCGGGCGGGAGGAACACTAAATGAATCCGAACGACGGATCGCATCGCGCCGTGGTGACGGCGTTGGGCTTGGCGGTTCTTGTCCTCGCCACGCCCACAGATGGCTGGGCTCAGCAGGCGCCGCCGATCAGCATCGGCCCCGACGATGTCGGCGGCACGGTCAGTGACGCCAAGGGCCCGGAGGCCGGCGTCTGGGTCATCGCTGAAACGCACGATCTGCCGACGCGCTACATCAAGATCGTCGTCACCGACGATCAGGGCCGTTATGTCATTCCCGGTTTGCCCAAGGCCAACTACGAGGTGTGGGTGCGCGGCTACGGACTTGTCGATTCGCCGAAGGTGCGCGCGGCTCCCGGCCACATCGTTAATCTAACGGCAGTGCCAGCGCCCAATGCTGCCGCGGCGGCGCAATATTATCCGGCGGATTACTGGTTCTCGATGCTCAAGATTCCTGAACCCGCCGCGTTCGCGGCGGCCGCCTCATCGCGGCCGGATGCCATGCCGGCGAAATTGAAGAGCCAGGATCAGTGGATCGACATCATCAAGACGCAAGGGTGCAATTCGTGCCATCAGCTCGGCAATCTGGCGACGCGAAGAGTCGAGCCCGAGCTGCGCAAGACGTTCCAGACGTCGCTGCAGGCCTGGGCGCGGCGCGTTCAGTCCGGACAGGCGAGCGAGATCATGGCGCGCAATCTCGGCGATATTGACGCCCAGCGCGCGCTCACGCTGTTCGCCGACTGGACCGATCGGATCGCGGCGGGCGAACTGCCGAAATCAAAGCCGCAGCGACCGCAAGGGGTCGAGCGCAATCTGGTGGTGACGCTGTGGGATTGGTCGGGCCCCAAGAGCTACGTCCATGATGAGATCGCGACCGACAAACGCGATCCCACCGTGAATGCCCACGGCAAACTCTACGGCTCGCCCGAGGACAGCTCGGACTATCTGCCGATCCTTGACCCGGTTCATAGCGTGGCAAGCCAGATTCGCGTGCCGGTGCGCGATCCCAAGACGCCGGACACGATGTTCATCGGCACCACTGGAGTACTGGAACTGGCGCCGTCGCTCTACTGGGGCTCCGAGCGGATTTGGCAGAGCCAAAGCACCGTGCACAATGTGATGTTCGACGCCGCTGGCCGGGTGTGGATGACCGCCCGCATTCGACCGCCACAGACGCCGGCATTCTGCCGCGCGGGCTCTGATTTGGTTTCGGCCAAGCTGTTCCCGATGCAGCGGGCGGCACGCCAGGCCGCCGTCTATGATCCGAAGACCAACAAGTTCAGGCTGATCGACACCTGCTTTACCACCCACCATCTCGTATTCGCCGAGGACAAAGACAACACGCTGTGGTTCTCCAGCGGCGGCCCCGAAAGCCCGGTTGTCGGCTGGCTTAACACCAAAAAATTTATCGAAACCGGCGACGGGGCGGCATCGCAAGGCTGGACCGCATTGGTGCTCGACACCAACGGCAACGGCAAACGCGACGACTATGTCGAGCCCAATGCGCCCATTGATCCGAGCAAGGACAAGCGCATCGTCGCTTCCTTTTATGGAATCGCGGTCAGTCCGGTGGACGGCAGCGTGTGGGGCTCGGTGCTGCGGTTTCCCGGCGGCGTGGTGCGGCTCGTTCCGGGCAGCAATCCTCCGGCGACGGCGCTCGCCGAATA
>Ga0187784_10003837_pt1 | contig 12167 bp, 14 predicted proteins | sample 1015_SJ02_MP15_2_FD_132964 | JGI IMG/M metagenome (GOLD analysis project Ga0187784, IMG submission 132964) | Tropical peat soil microbial communities from peatlands in Department of Meta, Colombia - 1015_SJ02_MP15_20_MG | ecosystem: Environmental > Terrestrial > Soil > Wetlands > Peat | place... | reverse complement strand
GCATAGAGATGGTCGTCGTCTTTCCGGCTCCGTTGGGTCCGAGCAGCCCGAACAGCTCGCCTTCCTCAATGTCGAGATTGATGCCTTTGACGGCTTCAACGTCTTCAAACCGTTTGACAAGATCTTTTGTTTCGATTGCTTTCATTGTTGATCACGGTCTCATGAGAAGCGCATTTGTACGTTTGCGTGCACTGAGCACATTTGCGCGTACTATCTAGCAGTTTTAGACTATATATAAAGTGTTGATATATTAGCGGCTGGCATAGCGCGCTCAGCATAGTTCGAAGGCTCGTCCGAGAGAGGCGCGCATCGATGGGCGCGGCCTGATGGGTCGCGCGGCGCATCTTAATAGATCACAAAACCGAAACCCAGCCTGGCCAAGTTTAGATCGTTGCGCATAAGCCTGCACGAGGTTTCATCATCCTGACTCACTTTGAGAGGCACTGCCGAACTGTTCAAACTCGTTGACGCACTTTAGAGCTCCTGAGCAGCGCCCCCTAACAGGCTGTTAGACTGTATGCTGCGACTCATAATGTTAAAGTACTAAAATAGCATGAATACGTGCCAGGTTGAGAGCAGAGGCCGATATCGCCATGGAGTACTGGAATCCAAAAGTCGAACGATTGCCCGCGGAAGAGATCAAACAGCTGCAAGAACGCAAGCTTAGACGGCTAGTCGAAAACGCGTACGAGTATTCCAGTTTCTACAAGAAGCGTTTTGCGGCGGCCGCCGTTTCTCCGCAGGACATACGATTACTCGAGGATATCCAGCAGTTGCCGTTTACGCACAAGACCGATCTGCGGGACACCTACCCGGCGGGCATGTTTGCGGTGCCACAGAGCCAAATCGTGCGATTTCACGTTTCAAGCGGCACGACGGGCGTCCCGACGGTCGTCGGCTACAGCGCCAACGACATTGACGTTTGGACGACCTGCTTGGCGCGCTCGCTCACCGCGTGCGGGCTCGGGCGCGGCGACGTCGTTCAAGTCGCCTACGCCTATGGACTGTTTACGGGAGGGCTTGGCCTTCACTACGGCGTTGAGGAGATTGGCGCAGCGGTCCTGCCCGTAGGCGCTGGCACCACGACGCGACAGATAAGCCTGATGAAAGACCTCGGAACGACGGCGATCGCGTGTACGCCCTCGTATCTTCTCCACATCGGTGAAGTCGCCGAGTCAATGGGCATGGACATAGCATCGCAGACGCGTCTGCGAGCGGGCATCCTTGGGGCAGAGCCTTGGTCCCTTGAATCTCGGAAGCGCATCGAGCAGAGCCTTGGAATCAAGGCCTATGATATTTACGGCACGTCTGAGATGAGCGGCCCGCTGTTTACCGAGTGTTCCGCCCAGAACGGCATCCACACGTGGGCGGATCACTTCTTGATCGAGATCGTTGACGATTATGGCAGCCCCGTCGAGCAGGGCGAAAAAGGCGAACTCGTCGTCACGACGCTCTCGAAGGAGGCCCTTCCGCTCATCCGTTACAAGATGGGCGATATCACCTCGCTTGTATGGGAAGAGTGCGAGTGTGGTCGGACCCATCCGAGAATCATGCGCATTCAAGGGCGCGTTGACGATATGATCGTGGTCAGAGGGGTGAACGTTTTTCCGAGCCAGATCGAATCCGTGCTCATGCAGATCCCGGAAGTCGGTGATCACTTCCAGATCGTGGTCGACCGAGCCGGCCCTATGGACGTCATGGCGGTTAAGATTGAAGTAACTGAGAACTCGCTTAGCGACCGAATCAGCGCGTTGGTCCGGCTAGAAGAACGGGTCGCGAAGCAGCTGCGCGATGTGCTCATGGTGAACGCGAAGGTAGAACTCGTGGAACGAGGCTCCCTACCTCGGTCATCGGGAAAGTCGCAGAAGGTTGTCGATTTGCGACAGATTTAGGCTAGCGAAGCCGTGATGTGAATGGTCACAAACAAACTGTTGAAGCAGATCACACTTTTTGCCGAGAACAAACCTGGTCGGCTCACAAACGCGGCCAAAATCCTCTCTGAAAGCGGAATAAACGTGCGTGCTTTTACGATCGCTGATAGCGGCGAATTTGGTATCATCCGGCTCGTGGTTGATGATGCGGGCGCGTCTCTGCGCCACCTAAGAAAGGCCGGCTTTGCCGTCTCTGAAACAAAGGTGATCGGCATCGAAATGCCGGACACGCCCGGGGCTTTGTTTGAGATCAGCCGTGCGCTTTCCGACAACGGTATAAACATCGATTACGCCTATGCTTATGCGAGCGCAACGCCGAATAGGGCAATCCTCATTTTCCAAGCAAGCGACCTCAAAAAAGCGGCCGGGTTGCTAACCCAACTTGGGTATCAACTCATCGAATCCTCACCATAACTGAGCTCCTGAATGACGCTGCACAGCAGTTGCATGACTCTTGGCTACAAGGCGCTACCTAACACTAGCAGAGGTTAGCTGGTTACGAAAATCTGCGGCATGGCAGCTCACTCTGAATGCAAAGGGCCGTCCAAAAGCGTCAAGCACTAGCATGCTGCAACGGCTTGTTTTCGTAGAGTTAGCGCTCGTAATCACAGGCTGTGTTTTATGGTCTTGCCAGGTCCTCTCTCATTTTTTGGACACGCTCCTCAGTGTCCTTGTCGTAGCCTGTTTTCACGGCTTCGCGCCGCATTATCGCGCAGATCGCCTGCTGTGCCCCGACAGCCTAGGCTAGCTCCTGATAGCCTGTTTGCAAACCTGCAAGAGGAGGACGGCCCTCGTCGATGTTGTGCCGCAATGGGATTCGCTTTGGCGCGAGAAAATGTGATAAACGCAAAAGCCTAAATAGCTACTAATGCGGTTTGAGACGGTAACGGCGGAGGGACTTGCACACAAAAGCTATTTCCTATCTGACCACAACGAAGCGATGGTCATCGATCCTCGTCGAGATTGTGCAATCTACGTAGAGATGGCAGCACGAGAGTGCACCGAAATTAAGTACATCCTTGAGACGCACTGCAACGAGGATTTTGTCAGCGGTTCTCTCGACCTTCAACGGCGCACCGACGCAGAAATCGGACATAGCAAGGAAACCCATTTTCGATACGGGGACCACAACCTTGCCGAAGACGAAACGTTCTACGTAGGTGACCTTAAGGTTGAAGTCCTCAGCACTCCAGGACACACCAACGACAGCCTTTGTTTTGTAGTCTATGAGCGGCTTCACAGCCACGTGCCGGTCATCACGTTTACGGGAGACACGCTCTTGGCGGGCGATGTCGGAAGGATTGATCTTCTCGGAACTGAATCATCCCGCGTACAGTCAAAGATGCTTTATAGCAGCATCTTTGAAAAACTCTTGACACTTGGTGATCATACTCTCGTTTATCCGGCCCACGGTGCGGGAAGCGTCTGCGGAAACCACATGAACACCAGGGCGTACAGCACCGTGGGCTACGAACGCCAACTGAATCCGCTGCTTCAGCTGGATGAAGACGGTTTCGTGCGCTATCTGACCCAGCAGGAGCTCGCGCTGCCGCCTTACTTCAGCAGAGCACAACAGCTCAACGTTCAAGGCCCACCTCCGATGCCTCAGACGCTCCGCGAGGCAGACTCTGACGAGTTCGCAAAACTTATTGAGGCTCGTGAAACAACCGCTATCGACACGCGCGAGCCCGGAGCATTTGCCGGATCGCATATTCCAGGATCACTCAGCATATGGCTCGACGGGGTCGGCGTCTTTCCCGGATGGGTGTTGGATGATGATGAACCCGTGGCGTTGGTTACCGAAAAACGGGGCGACGCCAAGGTGGCTCAGACGTATCTGAATCGGCTTGGCTTTGACAACGTAGCTGCCCATCTTTGTAACGGAATGCCCGACTGGCGGAACCGCGGGAAGCCAATCGCGCGGCTCAAGACGTGTTCGGTCGAGCAGCTGAAAAACGCGGTGGACGGCGCGGCTGTCACCGTGCTCGACGTCCGCGACGATCACGAGTGGAGGGATAGTCATATCAAAGGGGCACAGCACCTCTTCGTAGGATATCTCAAACAATACATTGAGCAGGTGCCGCGGGAGACGCCCGTCGCCGTGTACTGTTCCTGGGGGGGACGCGCCAGTCTCGCTGCGAGCATTTTAGTACGACACGGGTACGCAAGCGTTTACAACGTTCTGGGCGCTATCATGGCTTGGAAAAGCAGAAGATATTCGCTCGAAAGAGGGTAGCGTCGCAAGTACGCCTGCGCAGCCAAAAACGCACAAACAAGCGATCCGTGTTTTTTTAACCCCGAGAAAGGTACAAAAGTGGAGAGCGCCGGCAATAGACCCGTCAGGCGCCGTTCATCGGCGCGTCCCGCCAGACCGTCATTCCGCCCTTCAAGACGAAGACTCGCAGAAATCCTTAATCGTGAAGAATTCGAGCTGCGGCCTCTGAGCGTCTTCCTGTGCGGAAAACGACGACGATGTCCTGCATTAGGTGAGTAGAAAGTTCGGCTACCCGCTGCTCAGCTGCTCGAGCGGGATATTTAGGGCGCCACGCAACTGCCCCAACTCCCCCCTGGTTTCAGAGGGTCCGCACGTCGAGACCAGCGGCGCTCTGTCTGAACGCAATCTTCGAGCGAGCTCCTCTGGCGAAACGTAGAGAAAAAGCCGCTGTACATCATCCCGCGGCAGATCTGTATCGGTCAACACATCCTCCATTTTACGTATGCGGTGCATCATCTGTTGTTTCTCGCCGCTTCACGGGTGGCGACTACTAGCTGAGCTGGAACGTCACCCCTCGAGCTCATTGTAGCAGAACCACCAGTCGTAGTTTTCATACATTTTAGCGTGTGCTTTGGCCGTCTTTTCATCTGAAGAAGCCGGTATAACCACCTTCTTTTCGATAAGCTCATTTTGCGGCGACACGGCGGGCAAAGCGACGCCGTATTTGTCGGCGGTTTGGAGAGCTTTCACGGCTCGAAGAATTTCATCTATGCTTCTAGCGACTTCCTCCGGATAATAGATGATTAACCGAACGGCGCTTTTCGGATTGACAACGAACACACTGCACGCACGGTATTCAACGGCTTGCCAGGGTGGATCATGCCCAGCACTGTGGCTACTTTGCCAGTGTCCGCAATAATAGGGAGGGAAATTTCAATGTCGAGGTCCTGCTAGATCCACTCTGTCCACTTCATGCGCGATATTATTTCCAACGGAAAGTCCGATCAGCTCACAGTCAAGCTTTTTTGGAAATCGTCATACCGTTTAGCAAAGGCCACGAATTCCGTCGTACTCACTGGGTAAAATCTGCGGGGTGACTAAAAAGCACGAACCACTTACCACTAAAGTCATCTGGCAGTAGCATCTTTCCGGGAGTAGTTTGAACCTCTATTTGCGGGCCTTCCCCGACCAGAGGAATCCCTTGTGCGGCCTGTGCATTTGCCGTTAAGATCATTGCTGCGCTAGCTATATTAGACTGCATACCATCTGATCTCAAATCGCGCGAATAAACACCTTGTGCCAGATGGTGCGCAGCACTGGAGTCCCACAAAAAACGCGAGCCATCCGTCTCGCCTTAGACGGGACACGGTGCTCACGACCCGTGAGGACTGGCACGTCAAGGTTGCTTACGGACGACACACACAAGAAAACACTCAAACGCTAATTTGCTCTTAAGGGCCTCATAAGCTCAAAAGGTTTAGTCAGAAATAATATTTTATGCAGAATATATTTATATCATGGAAAAAAGAGCGACAGATGCAAGGGCATCGAAAGCCCTCAATCAGTCAGACAGGAGAACTAGAATGAAGAAAGTAATTGTATCTCTACTAGCGCTCGTTTTTGTGGCGCTCGCAGCGACAGGCACAGCTTCAGCCCAGTGCGCGGCTAAGCCCGCGACCACGACTACTACCAGTGCTTGTGCCGCGACGACTTGTGCTCAGTGTACGAGCTGCCAAAAGACTTCAGCGTGTCCTACGACAACGTGTGCTCAGTGTACGAGCTGCCAAAAGACTTCAGCGTGTCCTACGACAACGTACGCGAAGTATCCGACAACGACCTGCAAGCGGAGCACATTCACGCCAATCCAACACGCTGTAAAGTGTCCCACGTGCCCGACTTACATAACGCCACACGCCTTCAAAGCCGTCTCTTATCGATCGTGTGATGGCGTTTAGGGCAAATGCACTGTCTTTTTTCAAATAGCTCGTAAAGCCAGGAGCTCATCTCCAGGCTTTTTTTTGTTTCCTAAGCCTTCAACGAGCCATAGCTGAAGCGAAAAGGACGTCGCTTGCTGTTAGACAGCGCGTTACGATTTTTCTTTCTCTGGCTTATTTAGAAAAGCCGCAGGCCGGCGTAATCAGCCCAAACGTCGAGCATTCCTACGCGCAACGCGTTCCTGAAAAAGACTGACTTGTGCGCTCAATATAGCCTTTTAAGAGCAATTCGCTATCTAACATTATCACAACCTTTTTATATCTTAGATCAAAAATAGGCTACGACATAGAAGTCAGGCGCAAGCCCTGTGTCAAACAAAAGGAGATGAATCATGAAGAAAGTTATCGTTTCTCTATTAGTGCTCGCTTTTGTGGCACTTGCAGCGACAGGCGCAGTTTCAGCCCAGTGTGCCGCTAAGCCCGCGACCACCACGAGCGCAGCAACGGTATGTGCTCAGTGCACGAGCTGCATGACATCAACGTGCTGCACATGCTGCCCCACGACATGCTGCCCCACGACATGCTGCCCAACAGTCTCGTGCTGCGTAGTCACTCAGTGCTGTGAGGTTAAAGCAGTCTGGGCAATGCCCGTTTGGAAGCCAGTGCCAGCGCCCGTCTGGAAGCCAGTGCCAGCGGTCGTTACGCCTGTGGTTACGCCTACCGCAGCAGCTGCTGCCAAGGGTGGAGTGGCCGCCAGCGCAACCGCAACCACGCAGACCATTAAACAGATACAATCAGCAACCATCATTGGCAACAATGACACCGTGAACTTCGCAAACCAAACCGCAACCAACACAGCCACCACCAACGTGACGATGAATACGTCCGTCGCGTGGGGTACGAACAATACTGCGCTTGCGAGCGGTTAACTAAACAAGCAGTGATGACAGCACGTCGTGAAACAGTCCAACTGTAAAGCGACTGCGAGTGCCTACAGTTGATGTCAGCTGTAGGCGCTACTAAAAGAACTGGGAGCATTAGAGAGAAGGCAAATGTCCTCATTTCAGTGATCTGTAAGCGATCATCGCTTGTCGGCTTCAGAGTAAGCCAATCTCAATCAGGGCGTTTGCACAAGCTAAAATCGAATTCGATTTAAGCCAGGAATGACCTGGCTTCTTTTTTTTGCTTTTTTTGAACACTGGAGCTAGCTGTTTGTTTCGGTGAAGCACCAACACGCAAAGACCCTGCCTCACACGGGTCCGCGTTAATGCAGTCGAAGGAGTCCAAGACCTGTTAAATTTTGTGATCCCACAAAGGCTTATGGGCAAACTTGGTCTGATCGGTCCCAGTGCTCAGCAACGGAGTCACCGAGACCTGCACTTTCGTCCTTGCAATTCAAGTCTTTAGAACAGACCGTGAATGACGCGTTGCGCCTCGCAGACAACGCGCCATCCAAAAAATGAGAAGAAAGGCAGTTTGCGCGACCAGGCGCGCCTGTTTGACAACGCACAATTCATTTTGCAAGACTTCGTAATTTGTGTCGGTCAGTTCTTTCTCGTCTTCTTGATTTAGGTGTACGGCGTGCAGCTTATGTGGTGACTGCAAGAACCTCCTCAAAAATGACTTTGTGCAATAAGAGAATAATCTTTACTAATTTGCGAATTCATGTTTTAGTTGCAAGTGCTTCTTTCCTAAAGCACCGTTTCTTGTTGTACTTTTTTTTGGCTTAGTTTTTCGTATGCAATTTCAACGTACGACGCGTCTATCTCAAAACCTATGAATCTAACTCCTAATTTCGTACTTGCTAACGCTGTGGTTCCGATACCAATAAAGGGGTCCAGAACGGTAGTTTCGTTGTTGAACCCATGCAGCTTTATACACATCTCGGGAAGTTTCTTAGGAAAAACTGTAGGGTGTTGTCTTGATTCCTGTATGGTTTCGTACGGTATAAACCACGCGTTGCCTCGCTCTCTTAAGTCGGCCCGCACGGACTTCCATCGTTTAATATTTGATTTATCTTGATATGGCACTCCAATCGACGTTTTATCCAAATTTACGTCACCGTTCTGCGTGAAATGAAAAACGAACTCATGACCCCCGCTTAGGTACCTTGCACTGTTGACAGGTTGATAGTGCCCGACTGCTATACTTTGTTGCGTATGCTGATAGTCCCCCATATCTTCTTGAGGTATAGCAATAGATTTAATCCAATGGATTAGATTTTGAAGCTTATAGTGCTCTCTGAATCGATTTGCCACGTCAATTGCAATCCACGGGTCTGTGGATTTTCCACCAACATTTAGAAAAAATGAGCCAGTTTCTTTCAAAACCCGTTTTGCTTCTTGGGCAACTTCTTCCATCCACTCCAAATATTCGTCCCTTGGTCGCTCGTCGTTATAACCATTATATTTTTTGCCAATATTGTATGGTGGAGACGTGACAATTATGTCTATAGAGTTCTGCTTGATGAGTTTCATCCCTTCAAGACAATCCATAGCGTAAATCTTGTTTAGTGCAAGCGGTTGCGTCACTGACAACATCAATCCTAATCTCTTCGAATTCATTTAGAACTTTTGCAAGGTCAAACTGCTACAACTAGCTCTCTGTGTCTAACGTCAAGCTCCGATCTAGCGAATCTATGGGCCACAGCTCAAACCGCGTTAGAATGCTTCACGGCACGGTCTTGCTAGAGATTCCTTGTTTTGATACGGCAGGCGTCGGCTTAGTGTCCTCTTATGATTTACCGCTTAGTTAGCAATACCGGCTTTCATGGCGTCACGCAAAAGGAAAGGTTTTAATCTTCAAAAATGATGATGAATCTACATAAAAGCAGAGCGAGTGGCATGCGGTCGCTTATCGTGTACCCGTGGCTGGTGGGAGAATTCATCGAGTGGCTAAAGCCTGACGTTTCGAAATGGGCGATTGACGACGTGAATGCAGCGACTTCTGCAGGTTCCGACGAAGAGAGCATTGCGCAGAACGTTATTCTGGCGCTTTCCCGCTATGACACTCTCAGATGGTTTGAAGATGGCCGATTAGTGGGTACCAAAAACAGCGAATCACACGAGATTGCCGCCAACCTCAAGGACTACCGCTTCAACGGGTTATTCTATTCCGGCTTATTTGGCACAGAAGGCGAACCGGAATGGTAACCTCTTGAGATCTGCTTTGCGCAGATCAGCGGCGTAATGCGTAAATTCAGCGTAAGTGAACCCTACATCTCAATATGCTTTAGCTTGTTCGCTATAATTACTGGGTTGAGATATCGCTGTAGGAGTTCTTATTGTCTGAGCGCTTCCAGGGTTCGTTTGACAGCATCAACGTGGCCTTTCACGGTGACTTTTCTCCAAGCCTGGGCCAGCTTCCCTTCTGGGTTTATGAGAAAGTACTACGTTCAATGCCGTGATACTGTTTCCCGTATAGGCGTTTTAGTTTCCAGACGTCATACGTTTCCGCCACTTCGTGCTGTTCGTCACTCAAAAGCAATATACGAAGTTGATGTTTTTCAGCGAATTTCTCGTGACTCGCAGGCGAATCCGGGCTTATTCCGATGATTGCTGCATTGTGCTTCTCAAAATTCGGAAGTTGTTCGCTAAAATCCATAGCTTCTCTCGTACAGCCACTGGTGTTGTCTCTCGGATAGAAGTAAAGGACCACCCACTTACCCGTGAAATTGCTTAAACATTGCTGCTCCCCCGATTTATCCGGAAGACAGAATGCCGGCACTTGTGAACCTATTTCCATCTAACCTCTGGTATCTACGTTAAGCGCAAAATATGTGTTCAGGTGCACCGTCGCCGCCCAGTACAGCGTCTTGCTGTGCTTCTGGGCGAGGTCATCGCGTTTCTTGAATATATCAGCAACGGGCACTATTCTGCCAGCAGCATATCGGCTAGAACCAGCATGCATGGATTGTGACAGCGTGAACAACATGCTCGCAACGCATTTTGAGTTCCTCTGGCATGGTTGATAAAGGCTCCTAAGCGTAGACAAAACCGCCATTTAAGCGTCCTTGAATCACGACAGTGAGCCGATCCAGCATGGGTCGGAGCCAGGTCAGCACTAGAAACCATTGGGTCAGCTAGGTACTTTGTAAGTGTTTATTTCGAGTGCCAGTCGAGGAGAGCTATATACGATTAAACCTAATATGATCAATCCCGAAAGGCGCGTGTAACTGTGCTCAATCCGATGCTGCACGACGGTCCAAACGAAGTCGCTTTGATGACCGATCTTCAAAAGAAGGTTTTTGGAAGCATCTATGCATCCAGCAGCGAAGGCCTTCGCTCGTGGCAAGTCCAGAAAAAAGTCGATGGGACGAAGCTAGAAGTTCAAGAAGCTCTTCACGAGTTGCTGGCAGCGGGCTACATCGGGATCCTGTCGATGGGTGGAGGACCCAAATACCACAAAGTCTCGTCAAAGTCGTACATTTTAGATGCGTTGGATTTGTCAGGCGCCGAAACGCGTTGAGTCGTCCTCGAATCTAACCTGCGGAATTCTAAGAGTGTAATGCTGAAAGCATGAGCAGCAAACATGCCGCGCATGTCTTTCTCGTAGATTTCCAGCACCTCTGCGGTGCCGCCTTGTTGAGGATACGATCCCTTGGTTTTTAGGTCGCCTTGCTTGAAATGATAGTCGTCTTCAACACCTGCAGTCATAATTGTTCATTTGAAACGTGTAGGCTGCTGCCTCGTTTGAGTCGTCGCTGTTCATTTAGCCTCCTTTATGGCGCAGAAGCAGTAGAAGGGCGCGGCACAAGCACTCCTGCTAATGCTCCTGTTGCAGTCGACCCTAAAGCGATGACTGATTCAGGAATCGGAGATATTCCGTGAGCAGTTAGCCAGAGTGCGCCAAAGATCGTGGTCACGGCGATAATGCCCAAAACTACAGTGATGAAGACGTAGATTATCTCTTCCCACCTACTACCAGGCGGGGGCGGCGTCGGTGCTTTTGGCGTTGGCTGCGGTGTCGCAGCTATATCATTAGCCATCTAGTTCACCTCCTTTCTTAAGCTGGTAATGCTCGTTTCTTACCACGGCTTTTTAAACTCATCGCGATCCGCTCTTTTGTTAAGCGTTGCTGCGATGAGACATTGACAATCCAGGATTCGCAGCAAATGCTTGAAGTTGAAACGTCACGAGACTATCTCCATTTTTTCAGCTGTATTTCTCCCTCTCGATAGTGCGATCCAAGAATAAGTGAGTCGAGCCACATTAACTCTCACTTTTGCTTCCGCTCACACGCGTTGCCAAAAGCTTCTCTACTAAAATCATCAAGGACTGTACAGCCGCCGTTCTAGATACCGGCTTAACTGGTCAAGATCATCTGGGTCTTAAAGACTAGAGAATATGTGGAATCGCCGGTTGATCCCAGCGTCATAGGACGTAATCCGAAAGTCATTTTCTACGGAGTCTGTGGCTTGAATAGCCCCACCGAATTCGTTTTATCTGGTTGCGATAGTTCAAGCACAGAAATCGCAAGCTTTTCTACATCGTGAGTAAACACGAGCTGCTGCAACACGTGAATGATCTGACAGAGGGGGTGTTTTGCAGCACTTTTTGTATCTTGGGCTGTTTGTCCAGTCCACTGTGAAACCCACTTCAACTCTCACTTTTCATTAATCCAGCGTTGCTTTATCCTTTTGGAACAATGAAAACCGTATTAGCTCTCACTTTTTGTTGATCCAACGCTCCTTATTCAACTCGTAACCATAGAGATGTAAGCTGCGCTAGCAAAGCTAGATTCTTGGGCTAACTGCGGCGAGTTTGTTTTGAAAGGGGTTTTCTTCGAATTTCTTTTTCATGAAAATGATTCGGGAGAGCTTGAGCATAAAATGATTAATATTAAAATTAATTTTATAAAAAAAGCTCCATTATAAGAGAAAGTGCGCAAGAACAGGCAAGAATTTGCCTTATTGTATAAACTCCTAATATTGCACTGCAAAGGAGAGCGAAATCGCAAGCTTTATTTCGCAAAATAGTTATTTTACGAAATGTGAAGAATATTACAGATTATCTGGAACGCGACCAAGTCGATGCGATGCTTGAGGCGGCTAAAATTCGTAATCTTAGGGACTATTTAATTATACGT
>Ga0187784_10003836_pt1 | contig 12167 bp, 9 predicted proteins | sample 1015_SJ02_MP15_2_FD_132964 | JGI IMG/M metagenome (GOLD analysis project Ga0187784, IMG submission 132964) | Tropical peat soil microbial communities from peatlands in Department of Meta, Colombia - 1015_SJ02_MP15_20_MG | ecosystem: Environmental > Terrestrial > Soil > Wetlands > Peat | place... | reverse complement strand
TCTCCACGATTGAAGATGGCCAGGTAGTGGCCTTTCCCATCCTCGGGCTTGGCAGACCAGATCACCGCGCCATTGGTCGTAAGCAAAGGCCGGTTGGCGGTGGAGTGTTGGTCGACGGAATCACCTCTGGATTCGTCAGCAGCGATGTCGTCCACGCATCGCTGCGCGGAAGATCAGCACCGAGCATGAGCGGAGACCGGAAGATGGCCCAGAAAGCCAGCAAGCTACGCTGTTCGTCGTGAGAGAAGCGTGCGAGGCGCGCCGAACCCAACCCCGGACGCGGGCCCAAATATCCGATGGGGAGCATATCGGCATCGGGCCAATGGCCGGGGCCGGCGTATGGCGCCCAGCCGACGGCCGTGGCGAACTGCCCGTGCAAAGTCTGTACCCAGGGTTCTTCCGCGCCAGATGTCCAATAATCCCAGAAGTCATCTGAGATGCGCCACATCTGCGCGTACCGGCGCACGTCATCCGCAACCGCCAGCGAGGTTGGTCCCGGCGAGAGGCTCAGGACGATCGGGCGGCCTGCCTTCTTGAGCGCTGAGCTGAGCATGTGGATTTCACCTGCGCCGTACGGGCGGCTCGAGATGCAGTCCACTTTGATGAAATCAACGCCCCAGTTTGAATAGAGCTGCGCGAGCGAGTCGTAAAAGGCCTGCCCGGCAGGATTCGACTTCACCCCATAAGTGTCGGGATTCCATGAGCATGTGTCCGACTTGTTTGCAGCCTCAGCCGCGTGGTATACCGTGCCGGCAATAGGCATGTTCTTGGCCACCGCTTCGCGCGGAATGCCTCGAATAATGTGAATGCCGAACCTCAGGCCGAGCGAGTGCAGGTAGTCTGCCAGGGGCTTAAATCCCGCGCCCTCCGCCGCGGACGGGAAGCGATTGGGCGCAGGCACAAAGCGGCCTTGGCTGTCCAGAGTAAAATTCCATGCAGGCTTGCCACCACTTTCCGGATTCTGCAAATACCAGCCTTCGTCCACCACCGCGTATTGCCAGCCGTATTGCTTCAAGTGTTTCGCCATCCAGTCGGCGTTGGCTTTGTACTCTCCTTCGGTGATTGTCAGGCCGTACGAGTCCCAACTGTTCCAACCCATGGGCGGAGTGGCCGCGACTTGCGGGCCTTGCTGCGCCGAAAGCGGAAGAAGACCTGCTCCGATTAGGAAGATCGATAACATGGCTCGCATCAGAATTCTCCTTTTATCCTGGATCGAGAAATCAAGGGTCAGGTGTCAGGGGTCGGGTGTCAGGGATCCGAGGTTCGCGCTCCTCGCCGGTCGCTGACGGAAACCACGCCCCGGCTGCGGCCTTAGGCTTTCCAACGCCCCGAGCGCAACGACGCAATCCATTTCCGATACCGCGCTGCTTCCTCGCGCAGTTCTGACGCGACAGGGCCCTCCGCCTTCGTCGCGCGCCGTTCGCACTCCGCAGCCTGCAGTTCAAGCTCGGCGATCGTGGCTTCCGGCGAGACGAAGTGGCTGGAGGCATGGCTCGTGCTGGGGTCGCTCGGCAGTATTAAGTCTCTTCGCGGTTTTCTCACGGCGCTCCCCTCATTCACTCCTCTCAATAGTGAGAACCCCTTCAGCTGGCGCCCGGCCCCTGACACCTGGCCCCTGGCACCTGCTTCACCCCTTCCCCCGAAACAGAAAGATCAAGTCAATGATCAGGATTATCACCACCATCAGTTCCAGGACGAATGCCCTGCCTTGGTGGAACTGGTCGACCATGAAGCGGTAGAGGTTCTCGGCGGTGTTCAGCTTCTGCTGGACCAGATTCTTATAATCCTCGACGCCGACCTTGCCGGCTGCCATGCGGTAGAGGCGGGCGGAGAACATATCGCTCAAGAATTTGATGGCATTGTCCGCTCGCTCGGTGAGTTCCGTAACGTCCAGCAGCAGGGTGTGAAGTCGCGCCGAGGCTCGGGCCAGCCGCCAGCGAGCAAGAAATCCGGTCCCCTTTTCAAGCGACTGATAGACGCCCTTGAGCTCGCGTGTCAGGACCTCGTCGTAATGCCGAAATTCGAGGAGCTGGGAGTTGGCATATTCGAGCAGCTCGATGGTGGTCGTCGCGCCTGCCGCCGTGTCGTAGACAAACGCCGCGTTCCAGCCGGCGACGACCAGGTCGGTTGGAGAATAGGACATGCTGGAATGGAGAGTCTCGCGACGTTCTCCTTCGGAGAGCTGAGCATCCTCGCCTCGGACCACCCGCGCAATCTGGTCGCCACAATTCTGGAGGAGTTCTGCGGCTGTCGGCCGTCCCTCGATCTCCTGCACGTGGAAGATGTAGTAGTCTTCATTTAACCAATGCTCGTAGGACTTAACCAACGCCGAACTGACTCTCCGAAGCATTTGTCGAGCCAGGAAAGCGGCCTGTCGCTCAATTTCGAGGCCCGCAACGTACCGTGAAGAGCGGGCCACGAGTTTCTCCCAATTCCCCTCAAAAGCCAGCTCGAACTCGACACTTAGAACCCCGTAGTCGTAGTACTTCAGCCGCCCCGTCAACTCCTCGCCAGTGGCCAGCAGGACTTTTTCCGTCGGCTCCTCGACCGGAGGATTCTCGAAACGGACGTATTCCGGGGCCGGATGTTTAAAGCTGGGCTCGCGCCGCGCCGGTTGCAAGCCCAAAATACGCCGCAATTCCTGCAGCCGAATCTCCTCGCAAACGTCGAAAAGAACCAAAATCAATATGGAACCACGAAGCTGCGTCGCTGACATCAGGACCTCGAAATTGGAGACTGAGGAAGTCATTATAAGAGTGCCAAGTGGCTAGTGGCTAGTGCTTAGTGCCTGGAAGAGCCGTCGTCCGGGCGGTTCGCGGAGCAGCCCTGCACTACCAACCAGGCACACTAGCCACTAGGCACTGGTCACTGACGACTGCTGTTATATAATCGGTTGCATGCGTCCCGAGTTCCTGGCTGTACGCTTCGAGGACACTGAGAAGGCAAGTCTGAACCTGGCGCGGCTTGAACGGCAATTGGCGCCGACGCTGATGGTGCCTCTGGCATCGTTGCTTGCCCATTCACCGGACGCCGATGGTGCACTGAACCTGTTGGAACGGTACGCGCAGGAAGCCGCGGCGGACGTGTTAGCAGAAATTGCGCGCCATCCGGTGGCCTTGTCCTATCTGGTGGCGATCTTCGGCCACAGCGGGTTTCTGGCCGAGACGCTGTTGGCCGAGCCGGGGCTCGTCATCCAGTTCGCGCGCGACCGCAACTTCACCAAGCTGAAATCCAAAGAAGACCTGATGCAGGACTATGCGCGCTTTGCCACTACCAACCCTGACCCCTGGCCGGCGGCCCAGTTGGCGCGCTTCAAGCGGCGTAACTACTTGCGCATCGCGGTGAAGGACGTATTGGGACTATCGACTCTGGGTGAAACGACTCTGGAGTTGGCCACCTTGGCAGACGTGATTCTGACCAACGCCTTACTTTACTGCGACGGCGAACTGGAGAAACGCTATGGCCAACCGCAGTACGTTGATGCGCAGGGCCGCATCGCACGCAGCGGGTTCAGCATTATCTCTCTGGGGAAGCTAGGCGGCAACGAGTTGAATTACAGCTCCGATATCGACCTGTTGTTTCTCTACGCCCAGGACGGCGAAACCGCCGGTGGGAACGAGTCCCTGGTTACAAACAAAGAGTACTTTGTTCGCCTGGCCAATGCCATCACTCGCACGATTACACAGGCGACGCCACACGGCGAAGTCTTCCGAGTCGATCTGCGTCTGCGCCCGGAAGGGGAGCAGGGCGATCTGGCCATTTCGCTGAAATCGTTCCTCGAGTATTACGCGCATCGAGCCCGGGACTGGGAGTTGCAGATGTTGATTAAGGCCCGCCACTCCGCGGGCGATCCGATACTGACTCGCGATTTTCTGCGCGGCGTCGAGCAGGAAATCTACGGTTCGACGGGGGATTTTGAGGCCGTCGAGAGCGTTTTGCGGTCGCGGGAGCGAATCTCCAGGAGACTGCGCGATAGCAGCAGCCAGGCCGTGGACGTTAAACACCACCCGGGCGGCATCCGCGACATCGAGTTCTTAGTCCAGTGCCTGCAGCGGCTCTACGGACGGCAGGACCGCTGGGTGCGTTCTGGCGGGACGCTGTTCGCGTTGGGTAAGCTCAATGACAAAGGATGGCTGAGCGACCGCGATTACGCGCAGTTGACAAACGCTTATGTGTTCTTCCGCAATGTAGAGCATTGCTTGCAGTTGGAGCTTGGCCAGCAAACCCACCGCTTGCCCGCCGCGGCCCGCTCTCTCGACCGGCTTGCCCGCCGCGTGGGGCTGGGCTCCGCTTCAAGCGAATTCCCGGGCAACTCGCTCTTGCAGAAACTACAAGCTGAGTTTGAAAAAGTTAATGAGATCTACCAGCGCGTGATCCATCCTCGCACGGCGCCCGCTGGCGATCAGGGTTTCATGCTCAAGCCACTTCCTTCCTTCACACCCGACCAGGGACAGGCCTCCTACGATTCCACGCTGAATTTTCTGAACGCCCAGGCGCCGGACTTAGCACTTAGCATTCAGGAGGCCGAAATCCCCGACCGCGCTCGTGCCGTCGCGGCCCGACTGCTTGCCGCTTTGGTGGAATCGCCGGAGCGGTTTGCCCTACTGCGCGAAAGTCCCGAGCTTCTGCGGCGCGCGCTCGAGGTGGTGAGTGAAAGTGAATACCTCGGCGAACTGCTGATCCGTCACTTCGACGACATGATCGTTCTTCAGTCCTCGCCGACGCCGCGTTCCGCCGCGCAGATGGAAATCGCGCTCAACGGATCGGAAGACCACGAGCCTCATCATTGGGCGACGGCGCCCGCGCTGGCCATGCGCCAGAAGATGGCGGTGCTTCGCAGGCATTTTCAGTCTCGAGTTCTGGAGCTCGGCGTGGCCGATCTGGCTTCCCTCGAATCCCGCCTTCCGGTCCTGAAACGTTGGTCCGCCGCGGCCGCCCGGTGCGTCTCCAGCGCCCTGCAGATTGCCGGGTCGGTTCTCGAAACCAAAGAACTGGAACAGAGAAAACACGCTCGCCCCCTTGCGGTGCTGGCCCTGGGCCGGCTGGCCTTGAACGAGTTTGACCTCGCTTCGGATGCCGACCTGATTTTCGTGGCTGGCCCTGGAGTTGGACGAGACGAGCTGGATTTTTGGAAACGGCTGGCGGCGAGAATGATCGACGTCCTCTCCAGTTACACAAGCGATGGAACGGTGTTCGCGGTCGATACGCGCCTTCGGCCTCGCGGTCAGGAGGGTGAACTGGTTGTGACGCAGGAGGAACTGCTTAGCTATATCCACGAGCACGCCCAGGTGTGGGAGGGATTGACCTATCTCAAGGCTTGTCACGTGGCGGGCGATGTCGAACTGGGAAAAGAGACTGTAACCCGTCTCGTGAGCGCCATCTTCGAGCGCTTCGCCGCCCACCCCGGACTGGCGGCCGAGCTTCGCCAAATGCGGCGCAGGCTCGAAAAGGAAGTGCCTGTACCGCCCACAAACACTAAGACGGCTTCCGGAGGTTATTACGACATCGATTTTGTCGTGTCTCTTCTGCGCTTGCGAGGGCATATCGCCACTCACCCAGGCGCAAATATGGAGGAGCAGATCGCTGCTTTGCGGTCCGCCGGACTAATGAATATCGAGGACAGTAATATCTTGTCGGCAGGGGCGAATTTCCTGCGCTCTGTGGATCACGCTGTTCGGTTAGTGACCGGGAAGCCTAGCGAGGGCCTACCCGATCGTAGAGGCCATGCCGAGGTAGTGGAAAAACTGGCGCGCCGCTGGGGGTTGGTAGGAGGCTCGGACACACTAGCCACAGCCTTGCAAGAGACCCAGCAGCGCGTGCGCGAAGTCTATAATCGCTTGGTCGAAGCCGCGCCGTAGCGCTGACCTTCAGCTCAGCAATTTGTGAGAGCGGAGATATGCAGAACAGACCGTCGAATACTCAAACGCCAGGTCACAAACTGCGCAAGAATCCTACCGCCCCTCCCTGGCATGACTCCCGCTTCATGAAGGCCTGCCGCAGGGAGCCCGTGGATGCAACGCCGGTTTGGTTGATGCGCCAGGCGGGCCGGTACATGAAGGAATACCGCGAAGTTCGCTCCAAGCTACCTTTCCTGGAGCTTTGCAAGAACCCGCGTCTGGTATCCGAAGTTACCGTGACAGCAGCCAACAGGCTGGGGGTAGACGCGGCCATCATTTTTGCTGACCTGTTGCTGATCGTCGAGCCGCTGGGATTCAACCTCGCTTACGACCAGGGCGAGGGCCCGAACATCAAGCCGGCGCTGCGCTCGGCTGCCGATGTGGCGCGGCTTCAAGAAGTGGACCCGCTCCAATCCCTGAGTTACCTTTACGACGCGATCCGCCAGACCCGCGCCGACCTCGACCCCAAGTTACCGCTCATCGGGTTCGCCGCCTGTCCGTTCACGCTGGCTTCCTATCTCGTTGAAGGCGGAGGATCAAGAAACTACCGGCACACCAAAGGGTTGATGTATCGCAACCCGCAAGCATGGCGGGCCCTCATGGAGCATCTGGCGCGTAACCTGGCCCGCTACATCAACAGCCAGATCGCCGCCGGCGTGCAGGCTATTCAGATCTTTGACACCTGGGTCGGTTGCCTGGGCCCCGCTGATTATCGCGAGTTCGCGCTTCCCTACACACGGATGATGATCGATGCGATTACTTCCGGCACGCCGATTATCCATTTTGGAACTGGCACCGGCATGCTGCTCGAGGCCATGCGGGAAGCCGGCGGCAACATCCTGGGCCTCGACTCCCAAGTCGAGCTCGATCAAGCCTGGGCCCGCGTGGGTTACGATGTGGGCGTGCAGGGCAATCTCGATCCTGTGGTTCTCTACGCCAGCCAGGATTACATCCGCGCCCGCGTACAGAGGATTCTGGATCAGGCCGGCGGCCGGCCCGGGCACATCTTCAACTTGGGCCATGGCCTGCTCCCCGACACCCCCTACGAGAACGTTCTGATATTGGTGGAAATGGTGCACGAACTGAGCACGTCGCGCAGACCTGCTTCTTAGCTCCGCAGCTGCTTCCTTGGAATTCAACTATGCTGGCCTGACGCGCCGAGAATGAATTGAACGGAATGGGAACGAGAAACCCAACAGCTGCAGGTGGGAAATCTGCGCCACGCCCCGGCGCGACGATCACGAATCGCCGGCGGTGGGGCATTATCGGACTGCTGTTCGTCGCCTCGCTGATCAACTATCTGGACCGCGCCACCATCTCGGTGGCCCTGCCACTCATCTCGGTGAGTCTGAACCTGGCTGCGGCCAGCAAAGGCCTGCTGCTTTCCGCCTTTTTTTTCTCCTACGCCCTCATGCAGGTCCCGGTCGGCTGGTGCGTGGATCGCTACAATCTACGCTGGATTTACTCCGCCCTGTTTGCCTTATGGTCCCTGGCCTGTGGCCTGACCGGGCTGGCGGGGAGCTTGGGTCTCCTGATCGCGTTCCGGGTGCTTTTGGGGGTTGGCGAGTCGATCTATCTTCCCGGGGGAACCAAGATCGTCAGCGTGCTGTTTGAGCCCCGCGAGCGCGGGCTCCCCTCCGGAATCTTCGATAGCGGCACTCGTGCCGGGCTTTTCCTTGGCGCGCCAGTGGTTGCGGGGCTCATCGTCCTGCTCGGCTGGAGGAAGATGTTCTTCTTGGTGGGCTTCTCAGCCCTCGTCTGGCTCATTCCCTGGTGGATTGTCTTTCCTGCCCAGTTCTCCGGGCAACGGTCGAGCGCTGACGGTCAGGGAGCGCCTGAGTCCTTCTGGACGGTGCTCAAACACCTTCGCAGCAGGGATTTGATTGGCATTTGCCTGGGCTTTTTCTGTTTTGATTACTACTGGTACCTGCTCGTCACTTGGCTTCCCGACTACCTGGTAACGATGCGGCATTTGACGGTTCTGAAAGCGGGCTTGTACGCGGCTCTTCCCTACTTCGTGTGGGGCGTCAGCGAGCCTGTGGGAGGCTGGATTGCGGACCGTCTGATCGTTATGGGCTGGGATGAGACGCGTTCTCGCAAGTGGCTCATCACTCTGGCCTTTACTTCCGGGCTTCTCCTTATTCCTGCCGCGCGCGTCGAGAGTGCGCATTCGGCGATCCTCCTGATCATGGGCGGCTCGCTGGTCGGGCTGGCTACAGGCAATCTCTTCGCCATCCTGCAATCGTGCGCTCCACCCGAGGAGGTCGGGGTGTGGACAGGATTTGAAAACTTCACCGGAAACGTGGGTGGGATCATTGCCCCCGCGGCCACCGGGTTTCTCATCGCCCGGACGGGCTCGTACTTGCCCGGCTTCGCCCTGGCGGCTTTGGTTCTCCTCACCGGCCTTCTGGCGTACTGGTTCGTGGTAGGGAAGCTTGGGCCGAGACACGTGTCATCCTGAGCCATGTGCCTTTGGTTCTGAGCGCAGGCAAGAATCCGAGAAGGTGCCTGGCTTCGACGGCCCACCACAGAATGCAGAGATCCTTGGCTTCGCTCAGAATCACGCACCAGTTAGTCGAGAGGCTGAACCTTTCGACCCTCGACTTTTGACTTTGCAACTCCAGGAGAAATCTCGTTGCTTACTTGGATTCAGCCGCTCGACCCTCTTCACTCTCTTCCCTTGTCCGCTCTCGTGGCCGCAGTTCCACTTGTGGTCCTGTTGGTTCTCATGGGAGGCCTGCGCAAGAGCGGTGCAGTTTCGGCCGCTTGGGGTCTTGCCAGCGCCGTCGTCCTCGCCCTGTTGGTGTGGCGCTTCCCGTGGAGATTGGCCTGTCTGAGCGTCGCCTTTGGTTTTCTTTACGCGTTGTGGCCGATTCTGTGGCTTGTGTTTGCCTCTCTGTGGCTCTACAACCTGGCAATCGCAAACGGCAGCTTCGAGCAACTTAGACGATGGATGGCCAGCCATGCTTCCGGCGATCCCTACGTGCAGGCCATCCTGGTAGCCTTCTGCTTCGGAACGCTGCTCGAGGGCACCTCCGGGTTTGGTGCTCCGGTGGCAGTCTCTGCATTTCTTTTGTTGAGCCTGGGCTTCTGCGCTCAAGACGCGGTGACCTTATCGCTGATTGCTAATACCGCCCCGGTGGCGTTCGGTGGACTGGGCATACCGATCGTGGCGCTGGCTGCGGTGACGGGGTTAGACCAGATGAAACTTTCAGCCATGTTGGGCCGCCAACTCCCTTTCCTGGCGGTCATCTTGCCGGGTTACCTGGTCTGGGTGTACGGGGGGAGAAGGGGCTTGAGAAGAGCCTGGCCGGCAGCCCTAGTTGGCGGGGCCAGTTATGCTCTTGCACAGTTCTGGTCATCGAACTACTGGGGGCCTTACGCGACAGGTATTGTGGCAGCCTTGCTGTCCATTGCCTGCATGGTGCTGCTCCTTCGCGTTTGGAGGCCCGGGGGCGAGGAGATCGCCGATCCGGCGCGCGAAACGCGGGAGGGCGCGCTGGCAGCGGCAGAGGAAACCACCTCTCCGCTTCCTGGCACACCGGCGCCAAACCGTGAGACGGCTGCGCAACCCTGGGCTGGCTGGGCACCCTGGCTGATTCTGGCTGGCGTGATGGTCGCATGGTCGTACTTCAAGCTCTTCCAGGTTGCTCAGCGCAACCTTCCCATGCCATACCTTCACAATGCTGTGTTCATCGCTCTCTACCACAAGCTCTATGCGGCTGTTTACCAGTTTCAACCCTTGGCAGCGGGCACGGCGGCCTTTACCGCCACTGTCATCACCGCCCTGGCGTTTCGCAGCCCGCCAGCGCTTGTTTTCCGGTCTGGAATCACCACCCTGAAGCAGCTTCGTCTGCCGGCATTGACGGTGGGTTTGATCGTTGCCCTAGCTTACCTCTACAACTACTCGGGAATGGCCTATACTCTGGGCGCAGCCTTGGCGGGGCTGGGCAAGGTCTTTCCGTTAGTGAGCGGCTACCTCGGTTGGGTCGCATGCTTCCTGAGCGGGAGCGACACGGCCAGCAATCTCCTGTTCGGCAATCTGCAAGTGGCGGTTGGCCGGCAGATCGGCGTCAGCCCGATACTCCTGGCGGCCACGAATTCCGCCGGGGGCGTTATCGGGAAGATGATTTCGCCCCAGAATATTGCCGTGGGAGTTACGACGGTGGGGTTAATCGGTCAGGAAGGGCAAATTTTACGGCGCACGTTTTGGCACAGCCTGCTGCTGCCGCTCGGGCTTAGCGTTCTGGCTTTCGCTCAGGCGTACTGGTTGCGAGGGATGGTGCCGAGGTAGCGTGGACCCCGCTCTCGGGGTCCCCGGCCCGTACTCACATGTTGATGCGCTGCACTTTCTTCCGGTTGAGGTACCAGCACGGACTGGCGCCAAAATGGGGAAACAGGGAGTAAACACACGTCTGGTTCTTCGGCCCCAGGAACATGAATTCGGTTTTGCCGCTTTTCAGCCCCACCGCATAATAGCTTTGGATTGTCACCACTCCAAATTGCGCACGGCCCTTCGGGATGCGGTAACGGAGGGAGAGATAGTCGCCGAGGTATAGAACGGCCAACGCGAGAATGCTGATGAAGAGTATGCGTTTCATGGTCGATTAACGATGCCCGGCCGTGGCGCGCAAGGCCTCGAGAGACGACTTTTGTCTTTCCCTCATTACCGCGTCCAGTCTATCATGGCGATGTGGGGCGGTAAAACCGGGGTATTAAACTCTGGTACTAAACTCCCAGACGTGAAGTCAGTTAAAGGCAGGGTGCCAACAATGAGCGCTAAGGAATGGTTGCGACGGATATTCCTGGTCGACCTCATCAAGGGCCTGAAGTTGACGTTTTCTTATCAACGTCCGGGCGCAACCTATACTGAACAGTATCCTCTGGAAAGGCCCCTGGTCGCGGAACGCTACCGGGGGGCGCCACGCCTGAACAATCACCCGGAAAGCGGCGAGACGCTGTGCATTGCGTGCAATCTTTGCTCGATTGCTTGCCCGGAAAACCTGATCGTGGTGGGGTGGGCGCGGACCGAGGACCGTAAGAAGCGATTGACGACTTTCACCTACGACCTGTCCCGCTGCATGTTCTGTGGCTTGTGCGAGGACGCCTGTCCGGTCGATGCGCTGGAACTGACGCAAGACTTTGAGATCGCGCAGTATTCGCGGGAGGGGCTGATTTGGGACCGGCAGGCACTGGAAGAGGGGCCGCGCCCCACCCGGTACGGGCGCTAGGCTCCTGTCACAGTTCGTGGTTGACCAGCAGTGGAGAACAAGAGAGGGATACGGACAAGTTCAGAAAAGGGCACTGAGTGCACACTTGGCAGGCGTTCTACACTTGCTTCCCGCTTCACCGGAGTCTTGAGAGCAAATCACACGACCACCTCTCCTCCCGGTGAGTCCCTTTCGCGACGACTTGAAACCCCACCCGCCCCGTTCCGTCCGCTGAGCACAGAGTTCAGCTTGCACGCGACCTGCGCGAGCAGCCGCGAGTCGAAATTGCGACCCGCGGCCGAATCGCTACTTCTTCTTTGGAGGCACCACGGCATCTTTGAATGCCTTGGCCAAGCGGAACTTGACGACCGTCTTCGCTGGAATGTTGATGGGCTCACCGGTCTGCGGGTTGCGACCCACACGAGCTTTGCGGTGCGCCTTGACAGCTTTCCCGAGCCCAGGAACCACGAATTGTCCGATGCCCTTGACCTCTTTGGTTGCCAAAGCCGCCAGGTGCTCTAGGACTGTAGCGGCAGCCTTCTTTTGAATCGCCGCCTTTTCTGCCAGGTGGGCTACGACTTGTGATTTCGTCAGGACTTTCGCCATTTGCTGCTCCTCTCCTCTAATGATTAATGAACCCCAAAATTAACGTGGCCGATGGACAATGTAAGAGATTAAGCGGCACTGTGTCAAGTGGGATTTTCGTTTTGTACTTCAACCGGAGCCTGAAAAAATGCGCCTTCAGTCTGACCCAAAAGCGAATTCGCCGCAATCCTCGCGGCAACCACGTTGAAATGCTGGGTGGCATCCGCTATATTGCAGGGGGGAGAATGATATGCCGATCTTCGAATACAAGTGCCAAGACTGCGGGACCCGGTTCGAGAAAATTATTACTTCCTCGTCCAGCACTGTACTTTGCAGCAAGTGTGAAAGTCGTAATGTGGAGAAGTTACTCTCTGTATTCGCTGTAGCGAAGGCCTCGCACTCCGCTGCTTCCTTCGAGGCCGGCCCGTGCAGAACATGTGGCGCGCGTGAGCGGGGCATGTGCGGAGAGTAGTTT
>Ga0187784_10003835_pt1 | contig 12168 bp, 12 predicted proteins | sample 1015_SJ02_MP15_2_FD_132964 | JGI IMG/M metagenome (GOLD analysis project Ga0187784, IMG submission 132964) | Tropical peat soil microbial communities from peatlands in Department of Meta, Colombia - 1015_SJ02_MP15_20_MG | ecosystem: Environmental > Terrestrial > Soil > Wetlands > Peat | place... | reverse complement strand
TTGCCCTCCTCCGCCTCCAATACGCTCTTGTATTGGGGCTCCTCGCGGCGTGCTTGAGCCTCATTCCTTACATCGGAGTGGCGCTTGCGCTGGTCCCCCCCTTGATGGTCGCCCTCCTGCAATACGACTCGGTTAATCCTTTTCTCATCCTCGCTGCTACCGTCACCGCCGTACATTTCATTGCGGTCAATTTATTAACCCCAAAACTCGTGGGTCACCGTTTGAACCTCAATGCGCTGGCGGTCACCATCTCCATGATGTTCTGGGCGTGGTTGTGGGGTGGGTTTGGGCTGATCCTGGCCGTGCCTATTACCGCTGCCATCAAAGCCGTATGCGACAATGTTGAAAAACTGAAGCCTTTTGGAGAGTGGATGGGGGAAGGGTGAAGCTAGTCGAGAGTCGAGAGTCGAGAAGTTGAGGAGTCGAGAAGTTGGATACTCGAGACCCCAGGCCGCATGCGCTCGATGGCGATTTGCCCGAACGCCAGCGGACACAAGGCGATTTCAAATGGCGAAGTTCAAATGGTTTTGAATTTGCCATTTTGAAATGGCCATTTGCATTTTGCTCTTTGCCATTTGAAATTCCCTACTGGGTCGAGGGTCTGCAGCTTTCAATGGTTGGCGGCGGAGGCGGCCTGAGACCCTAATCTGGGGGTCGAGAAGTAGAAGACCCCTTAACCCTCGACTCTCGACTTCTTGACTCCTCGACTCCTCGACTTCTCGACTAACCCTGCGCGCGCAACTCGCGCACCCGCGCTGGGATGGACTCGCAATCCTGGAAGATGCGGATTCCGGCAATGCCGGAAGCCCCCGCTTCGAGACAGGGCCGGACGCGATCCACGCTAATTCCCCCCAGAGCGAGCACCGGTATTCTGATTCGCGAGGTTACCTCCCGCAGCTTCTCCAAACCCAATGGCGGACCGTGCCCAAGCTTGGAAGGTGTTTCGAAGACCGGCCCCAGTACCAGGTAATCCGCTCCGCCCGATTCGGCTGCCATGGCCTCCTCCAGAGAATGGCAAGAGACTCCGATAAGAAAAGCGGGTGGCACAAACCGGCGCACAACTTGCGCGGGCATGGACTGAGCCGCCAGATGCACTCCGTCCGCTCCCGCAGCCAAGGCCACGTCCACGCGATCGTTCACGACTACGCGTGTGCGTGTCCCTCCGTCCTCCCTGGCAACGAGGTAGGGCCGAACGGCGCTCGCCCCAGGGCCAGCGCCGCTGGCCCCTACCTTCAGCGTCAAGGCCTCTTGAACAAGGGCCATCAGCTCCCGGCTTGAGAGATCTTTCTCTCGAACCTGCACAATGTCTACGCCCGCGCGTACCGTTTCACGGATGACAGCCACGAGAGACACTGACTTCAACTGGCGCCGGTCTGTTATGTAGCAGAGTAGAGAATTCTTCATTTCGTTGAGTGCAAGTCGGAAGTTCGGGAACGGCGGAGGAAACGTTGGATCTCATAAACCGACAGCCAGATATCAGCCAATCCGAGGCCCGAAACCGCTCCACGGAAGAAATAGTTGCGAGAGATGGCTGAAATCAAGGGGTAGTGACCAATGAAATAGTTCTTTCCCCAGAGTGATGCCCAGGGGAGGATGAAGAGGAAGATCCCCAGTTCAGAACAGAATACGATATAGATTATGGTCAGTAATCTGCGCATGTCTGGTCAGGGACTTTGACCTCGGGGTGGACCTTGGGGGCACCGCCGCGAGGACCCGCAGCGGAACCCTCACGAGCCCTTCTGCTGGAATATGCGGATCTTCTCGGCGACATCGCGAAAATCGATGTTGTGGCCGTAAACCTCGGTGAACTTCTCGAGTGCCCGGCGCGCATCACCCGCCTGTTCATAGGCGACTCCCAGGTCGTACTGGAGAGCCAGCAAGGCCTCTTCGTCAAGGTCGGGAGTCTCTAGCGCCCGGCAATACCACTGGATGGCAACAGGAGCCATGCCTTTGTCCATGAAACAAATCGCCAGCAAGCTGCACGCCTGCAAGTATTTTGGCGAGTGAGGGCTTTTTCCCGCGCCTTTCACCACTTTTTGAAACTCGCCTATGGCCTCGTCGAGGAGGTTCATCTCCCGAAAGGCGACTCCCAGGTTGTAATGGGTTTCCGGATCGTCCGCCGCGGCAGGTTGCGTGGCGAGAGTATCATCCATTTCCTCGAGCAACCCGCCCAGCGGCGAAGCCGGTGCCGGAGTCGGCGGTGTAGGTGGAGTCGCGGGGCCTGCCGCTTGTGAGGAAGGCGGCGCATGCGGGGGAGAGAACTCTGCCAACTCTCCTATCGCCGGCCCAAACGCGTCTGCTAATTCACCCAGCGGATTCGTGGGTGCCTTCGTAGTTACGCTATGGGGCGCCGCCTTGGGATTTCCTTTATGTGCCTCTACGAGAGCTCGGAGTTCGGTAATCCTCGGCTCGCCGGGGTGCGTTCTCTCCAACTCCTGCACTGCCTTCATCGCTTCCGCCAGAAAGCCGTTCTCGAGATAGAAGTTGACCTCAATGCGGCTCTCCTCAAAGTCGAATGGGGGAGCCACTCGAGGAGTTTCCACCAAGTGGCCGGGTAGATTGGTGGCTGCACCCGTTGTCTCGCTAAGGGATGCCGACGTGGAGGTTCCTTTCTCGCGGGAGGAAATGGGGGGCATGGCGGCGGGTTGTGCCCCAGCCTGCGGCGCAGAGGAACTGCTTGCCAGCCCCATCTGCTCAACCGATCCCCCGGCTGGCGAAGCAGCACCCTCCCCTAATGTTGGTTTCAAGGTCTCTGCGGGCTGCTGCGCCGAGACTTCGGCCCCAAAAGGTCCCGTATGTGCCTCTACCAGCGCTCGTAGTTCAGCGATTCTTGGCTCGCCGGGTTGCGTTCTCTCCAACTCCTCGACCGTCTTTATCGCTTCCTCGAGAAAACCACTCTCCAGATAGAAATTAACCTCAATGCGGCTTTCTTCAAAGTTGAAGGGAACAATCTCTTGAGGAATTTGCGGCACTAGCGAAGGTGAGGCGGCCTTTGCTTGAAAGGACTCCCAATCTTCCGAAAGGTCAATCTCTTGGATTCCGAAAGTAAGAGCAGGCGGGGATGCGGGTGAGGCCAACTTCGAAAGATCGAACCCCGGTCCTGCCGAAGCCGCGCCGCTCTCCGGCGCATGGACCGGCCGGAGCGAGGATCGAGAAGCGTGAGCGACCTCCCAAGGAGCAGCAACGGCGGGTTGTACGGAAGGCGGCGGATATGATTCCGGCCCCAGCGCCGGCGCGTGGACCGCGTGGGAGGGAATTGCCTCTGCGCCCACAGCCTCTCGCTCGCCCGCCATTGACGCGAATTTTTTGACACCTTCACTATCACCCTGCTGCGTATATATCCTCACCAATGCCTGGGCCGCCTGCTCAGCCCGTTCAGGAATGACCTTCCAGCACATGCCGACCAGGCGTCGGTGGATTTCAGGCTCGTCGGGATAAATCTCGAGAACCTTATCGAGCTCGGCCACGGCTTTTTTCAGCAAATGGTAACGCGCGAAGAGCTCGCTATTGTCAAGCGCCTGCTTCACGATCGCTGCTCGCTCAGCCTCGGCAACCGCGGCAGAATTCTCCGGAGCGGCTGCTCCCTCCGCTTGAGTAAGGTGGCTTGCGGAGGACGGCAGGCCCGCCACCACCGGTTTGTCGACTTCCTTGCCCTGCTTCTTGAGGACCTGGTTCAGCAAGTCTTTGTAACGTTCATTTGCAGGCTCGCGGCTCACGAGTCTCTGGAGAGTCTGCTCGGCCTTCTCCAATTGCCCGGCTTGAACATAAGCGTGGCCCAGTGCTTCCAGGATTTCCGGAAGTGCGTGCTCATCCTCGCGCTCCTCGTAAATCCGATAAATCAGCTCGAGGGTAGGCAGGTGTTGAGGAGACTTGCTCCAGATCAGGCGCAACGACTCCAACAAAGAGCTTGTGCTCCCTTGCTTGATAAGCTCGTCCGCCAACCCGGATAAGGCCCTAAAAGCCGCGTCGAATTCATCCACCTGCACGCACGCCGACACGAAGGAGGCGATGAGGGCGAAGTCCGTCGGGTTGGCACGGAAGATGTCCGGCACCAGCTTTTCTGCTTTCTCCAGTTGTCGCGTCGAAAGATAAGAATCAATCAGGAGTGACTGCGCGCTAGGATCGTCCTTCAATGCCGGCAGGGCGTTCAGAATCCCCTCGACTTCTTCGGCGTGATTGGTTGCCAATGCTTCGCGGGCCCTGAGCAAATAAGTTTGAGGGTTGTCCGGATCTAATTCCTGTACCTTCTTCGAAGCGGCCTGGCCAGCGGCCAAGTCTCCCCGGCGAAACGCAAGTTGCGCGGTTTCCAGGTAAACTTGCTTGGCTTCCTCCTTGCGTCCTATCTCCTCGCAAAACGCCGCCAAACGGACCCTCGCCGAAGTGTTTTCGACATCCGACTGCACAACCTTGTGCAGGGTTTCAAGCACCTTGTCGTTCTGTTTTTTCCTCTTGTAGAGTTCGGCGACCTGAAAGTGCAGTTCGCGGGCCTCGCGGGGCATCTTCTGTGTCTGGTAGAGCTCAATGAGCTTCAACAAGGGGTCGACCGAGTCCGGCTCGAGCTTGACGATCTTCTTATAAATGGCGATCGCTTTGATGGGGAATCCATCCTGAACGTAAGCCCCGGCAAGCCTATAGAACTGCTTGAGACCTTCTGAGACATTCCTATCGCGGATGTAAAGGTCGCCAATCGTGTTGAGCGGGCTTAGGTCGGAGGAGTCTCTCTCGAGGATGTCGAAGTATCGCTTAATCGCCTGGCGGATCTTGCCTTGGCTGACGAGTTTCTCTGCTTCTTGCAGCGCTTTGGCTTTGTTAAAAGCCATTGCCACGCTCCGCGTCTTTGCACCAAAAACACACTATGGGGCTACCGTAACACACGCCCCAATTCAAGTCAACGAACCGGGCCTTCTCCGGTAGCGGTACAGTTTTAGAAAACTCAAACTGTACCTGTTCCGGCCTCCTCTCATTTCTCCACGGGCAAATCGGGAAGGGCGCTCCACTCCTGCCAGGAGCCGTCGTATATGCGGACCCGCTCGTATCCAATCAGGCGCAAGGCAAAATAGAGCTCCGCGGCGCGGACCCCCATTTGGCAGTAAGTGATTACTTCTTGGCGGGGCGAAATCTGGGCGTCCGAGAACAGCTTTTCGAGCGAAGGCGCATCCTGAAAGGTCTTGATCACGTTGCCACTTCTTAAAGCCACCGTTTAAGACTTGCACATGCGGATGCCCGAAAAACTGCAAGACGTAGAAAACGCGCGCGGCGAATCGGTTGCCTTGGTCATCATAGATTACAACCTGAGAGTTTGCGACTTTTTTGTCTGGATGCATGGGTGGCGCATACATCGTTCTTCATGTATGCGCCACAATTCGCTCCCACCGGTCGACTTACGGGGCGCATACATAAAAAGCAATGTATGCGCCACCCATCATCTCCGAAAAAAGTCACAAACTCCGAGCGCAGCGAAGTGTCTCTGCAGTTGTTTTCTTTAGCGAACTGCCGGGATGCTTCTCCTGCGACTGCGCGATCAGCATGACAGCGCGTGGGCACCGGGTTTCACTTACTTGCGTAACGCCGCACTGGAAGGCTTTCTGAATCGCCAATCGTCAATCGACAATCGGCAATCGCTCAAGCCGCCGGAGGCTTCGGGGCGGGGGGAGGAAGCGCTCGGGCTTTCACTTCCGATTGGAAGTCGACCTTCCTATGCGTCCCGTCGCAGAAAGGCTTGTTCTCCGAATGGCCACAACGGCAAAGCCCAATCGAAGTTCGCCCACTCAAGTCGAAGGCGTTACCCTCCGCGTCGTAGATTGTGAATTCCCCCTCAATCCGCAGTGAACCGTTCTTGTTGACGGTGATCTTCATCAGATGCTCCTCCGAGAGTACGGGCGAGTTTGGCCCAGATCTGTCCGAATAAGGGAAAGCGTGAGTTCGTCCGTCAACTTAACGACCAAATGGTCCGCCGATTGACGGATAAGGGCGGCTCTAAATCAAACTTGCTCTCCTGACATGCGAGCTATCGCGGCGTTGTCCGGCGATAGCCCGGTGTGAAGGCCGACGCGAGGGCGGAAACAAACCGGAGCAAAGGCCCGGCGAATCCTCGAACCAAACGGCTTGAGCAGGACGAGAATCAGAATGGCGAGAAACACCAGCGAAATTCCCCCGTGCAGCGCCATGCATTCACGACGGCGCAATTCTACTCTTCCCGCGAGGAATCCTGTGGTCCGGAAATAGACTCTCAAATCCAGAATGACCAGGAGAGCCACCAGCAGCAACTTTGCCTGTAGCCAATGCTCGAGCAAGTACTGAGGATTTTCAACGATCATAATGACCCCCGAAATCACCATCACTGCGGCCCCAGGATGAGCCAGGCCGTTGAGCAGCTTCATCTCCAATCGCCCAAGCGTCGCTCGCGCTTCCGTAGATGGCTCTTCCGAATGAACGGCCAACACATGCGTGACTACCAGTAAGCTGCCCAGCCAGAAGACCAGCCCTGTCAAATGAAACACCAGAATCCAGGCTATCATTTCACCCCCATGCAGAGTAGTTTCGACCATTTCGCCTCCGCCCGCAACCTTGACTTTTGTTTGTGAAGCGACCAAACTACAGGGCGAAACGGGGGTAACCATCAGCCAATGCCTGCGGGCTCCCTACGATGCATCCCAAAACGCGAACACGGAGGATAAGGTGGAAACCAAGACTGTGGGCGTAGTCGGCGCTGGAACCATGGGCCATGGGATCGCCCAGATCCTGATCCGAAGCGGCTACACGGTGTTTCTTCACGATCTTTCCCAGCGTTTCCTCGATTCGGGCGCGGCGAGAATCGCCAAGGGCCTGAACCGCGACGTCGAGAAGAATCGTCTGACAGCAGAAGAACGTGAGAAAGCGCTCGGCCGTCTGAAGACCACCATGCAAGTCGCTGACCTCGGAAGTGCGGATTTCATCGTGGAAGCGGTGACCGAGAATCTCGAGGCGAAGGCCGGAGTCTTTCGCGCGATCGAACCCCATTGCGGACCGGGAGTGATCTTTGCCTCCAACACCTCCTCCATTTCCATCACCCGCTTGGCGGCCGCGACTGAGCGCCCGGACCGCTTCGTCGGCTTACACTTCTTCAACCCCGTACCCGTGATGAAGCTGGTCGAGGTCGTTCCCGGCTTGGCAACTTCCCCGGAGACGGTCGAAGCCGCCGTGCGCTTGGCCACATCAGCCGGCAAGACGCCGGTGCGCGTGAACGACTCCCCAGGGTTTGTCTCCAATCGCCTCCTGATGCCCATGATTAACGAAGCGGTTTACTGCCTGATGGAGAACGTCGCGGACGCGAAGGGAATCGATGACGTGATGAAGCTGGGAATGAACCACCCCATGGGGCCGCTCGAACTCGCCGACCTGATCGGCTTGGACGTTTGCCTGGACATCATGAAAGTCCTCTACGAGAGTTTCCACGACTCCAAATACCGTCCCTGCCCCTTGCTTGAAAAAATGGTAAGCGCCGGCCGGCTGGGCCGCAAGACGGGGCGGGGATTCTATGCGTACTCTGAGGGGAAAGTGTGAGGTATGATGTGGTTGATAATTGTCTTCCCGAGTGACTCGTAGGGCCGAACGGCGTTCGGCCAGGGGCGAGAACCGTTGCGGAATGGAGGGGGAAATGGGCACCCTCAGATTCGTCAAACCAGAAAAAATCTCGCTAGCGCGGCACACTGAGTTCCGGGAGCAATGGGTTCAGGACCGCATTGCAGAAGATCCATCGATTCTTGGCTTAGGGGATCTAATTGTAAAAGATAAGCAAAGGGTACAGCCCAACGCAGGGCGCCTCGACCTGCTCTTGCAACATCCCGACTTGAACCAACGGTATGAAGTGGAAACTCAGTTGGGGTCAACGAATGAGAGTCATATTATCCGCACCATAGAGTACTGGGACATAGAGCGGAGGCGATACCCCCAATACGACCACTGCGCCGTCATCGTAGCTGAGGACATCACCAGCCGTTTCCTCAATGTCATCGGCCTGTTCAATAGCCAAGTACCTCTGATTGCACTCCAGGTGAACGCATTAAGATCCGACGACATCATTAGCCTTGTTTTCACAACGGTCATGAACAGGTTTGAACCCGGGCTCCCTGAGGACGAGGAGAGCCAATCCGTGGTTGACCGAGACTATTGGGAAAACAAGATGGGTACACCGGCAACGGTCGCCATGGCGGACAAGCTCCTCGGGATGATCGGAAGTTTCGCGCCGGGGTTTCAGTTAAAATATAACAAGTTCTACATCGGACTCTCGCAGGACGGCCGCCCACAGAACTTTGCTACCTTTCGCCCACGGAAAGGCTTCCTGAATCTGGAATTCTGGCTCGCACGCTCCGACGAAGTTGACCAGAAGTTGGAAAGTGCAGGCTTGGATGCCATGCCATATGATGAGAGATGGGCGAGGTATCGTCTGCGGCTGACTGACGCTGACCTGAAGAAGCATAGTGAACTGCTCAAGGATTTGCTCAAGCAGTCCTACGCAAATACGCAGAGTGCATAGCTCCATGCAAGATAATCTAATGGAGAATCTGAGTAGGAGGTTGGGAACATGCGGAGTATCTTGATACGATCCCGGGTCGGTGCTGACGGCATTTTGCACCTGGATGTCCCTTCCGGATTGGCAGATACCGACGTGGAGGTGACAGTAATTCTCCAGCCCGTGAACCAGCCCGCCCCTGGACGCACCGAGGAACTCGGTTGGTCCAGCGGATTCTTTGAAAGTGTGGTGGGGAGTTGGCAGGGTGAACCGCTGACACGGGAGTTTGAGGGGGAGTACGAGGCCCGGGAGAAACTGTGAGCTGGTTGCTGGACACGAACGTTTGCATCAGACTGCTCAAAGGACCGGATTCACCCGTTCGTCGCAGGCTGGCTTCGGTGCCCAGACGCGAAGTTCTTCTCTGTTCGATTAGCAAAGCGGAACTGTACTACGGTGCATATCGGAGCACGAGACGCGAAGCGAACTTAGCGGCTCTTCGGCGATTCTTTCAAGAATTTGGGACATTGGCATTCGACGAGAAGTGCGAAGAGGTATACGGGGTGATCAGGACCCAGCTTGCGTCGGCAGGCACGCCGATTGGCCCCAACGATCTCCTGATCGCGGCTGTGGCGCTCGCCAACGAGGCCACCCTCGTCACACACAACACCTCAGAATTTGGACGAGTACGAGGGTTGCGAATCGAAGACTGGGAACGCATTTCGTGACCAAGAGAACCGACCCAGAAGGAAGGATACCGACATGCCAGAAGAGCGAACTGAAAAGATCAAAGCTATCGACCTCGCGCTGACGCAAATTGAGAAGCAATTCGGCAGAGGTTCGATTATGCGCCTGGGGACCAAGGACGCGCTGGTTCCCGTGGAGGTGATCCCCACCGGCTCGATGTCCTTCGATGCGGCGCTGGGGGTGGGCGGGATGCCGCGGGGAAGGGTCGTGGAGATCTTCGGCCCAGAGTCGAGTGGCAAGACGACCATCGCGCTGCACGTGGTGGCGCAGGCACAACAACGCGGTGGCATGGCGGCGTTTGTGGACGCTGAGCATGCCCTGGACGCGCCCTATGCCAAGAAGTTGGGCGTAGACGTGGACAACCTGCTGGTTTCGCAGCCGGACTATGGCGAGCAAGCGTTGGAAATCGCCGAAGCCCTGGTTCGCTCCAACTCTATTGACGTGCTGGTGGTTGATTCCGTCGCTGCCCTCGTCCCCAAGGCTGAACTGGATGGCGATATGGGCGACTCCTTGCCCGGCCTTCAGGCGCGCTTGATGTCACAAGCTCTCAGAAAGCTTGCCGGCATTGTGGCCAAATCCAAAACGTGCCTGATATTCATTAACCAGATCCGGGAAAAGATCGGCGTCATGTTCGGGAACCCGGAGACGACGACTGGTGGCCGGGCGCTGAAGTTCTATGCCACGGTGCGCGTGGACATCCGCCGTATTGCCTCCATTAAGGATGGCGAGCGCGTGGTGGGAAACCGAACCAAAGTAAAAATAGTAAAAAATAAAATTGCCGCTCCCTTTCGAGAGGCAGAATTTGATATTCTATATGGTGAGGGTATCTCCAGGGAGGGCGACCTGATCGATGTGGCCGCCGAGCGCAATATCCTGGAGAAGAGTGGGGCGTGGTTCTCTTTCGCGGGTGAGCGTATCGGGCAGGGCCGCGAAAACGCCAAGCAGTTCTTGCGAGATAACCCCGACCTGCGTAAGAAACTCGAGTTGGAAGTGCGTAAGGCGCTCAATCTACCTGTCCCACATGATGCCGCGGCAGTGGCGGAAAGCGCAGCAGCCGCAAAGGGGAAGAAGTAGCGATTCCAAAGTCTCTCCCCGTTGGCAGTCGCCAGCTCCGACGCGGGAGCCGAAGCCACCTCGACACGAACCAAGGAGGTTCTTTATTACAACTTTGTCGAAAAGAATAGCCATACTGGCCATGGCCGTTTTTTGCCTACTGGGGACAGGGAGTAACTCGAGGAGCGCGCAGAATTCCGGGACGCAAACCTCGACGACGCCCTCAGCTTCGCCTTCCTCTCCTAAGAACTCTTTAACTTCGAAGCCTAAAAAGCGTAGCCCTCTGCAAACAGTGTCTGCCGGCCGGAAACATATCCGGCGCCGGACGCACAGCAGCGCTGCTTACCGATTCAGCTCGTTCGGTGACCCTGCGGCGGAGGATAACCCGGTCGGTGACGATCCCGCCGTCCGCCAAGCTGCTCTTGCCGCTTTGGGAAACTGGAACGGAAGCCTGGTGGTGGTGGATCCGAACAATGGGCGGGTTCTCTCCATCGTGAATCAGAAGCTGGCGCTTTCCAGTGGTTTCACACCCTGCTCAACCTTCAAGCCTGTGGTGGCGCTGGCCGCCCTGCGGGAAGGCATCATCACTCCAAAGACCAGGCTCTATGTGGGGAGCCGGCAGAGCATGGACCTCACCGAAGCGCTGGCCAGGTCCAACAACATCTTTTTCCACAAACTGGGTGAGATGTTGGGATTCCAGCGGCTGGCCCAGTACGCTCATGAGTTCGCCTTTGGCGAAAAGGCCGGCGATGACATCCCTGGTGAATCTGCCGGGCGATTTCCCGCCGCTGCTCCAAAGGAGGGCGGCGTGGGTTATCTGGCGTATTACGGGCGGGACATGGAGGTCACTCCACTTCAAATGGCCGCCGTTATCTCAGCCATCGCCAACGGGGGTACACTTTACGAATTGCAATATCCGCGCACCGCGGATGATCTTGCCCAATTCCAGCCCAGAGTTCGGCGCCAGTTGGACGATCTAGCGCGGTACTTGCCCGAAATCAAGGCAGGCCTCGAGGGAGCCGTGCTCTACGGAACTGCCCGGTCAGCTTACGACCCCGAAATGCAAATTTACGGAAAAACCGGAACCTGCAGCGAAGACGGAGCGCGCCTGGGCTGGTTCGTTTCCTACGCCCAGGACCGGCAACCAAAGTATGTGGCAGTCGTCCTCCTGCGCGGCGGACGCATGATGTTCGGTCCCCACGCCGCAGAAATCGCCGGGCACTTCTACCGCGAAGTGCTCCATAAGGATCACATCACCACGCAAGCCAGCGTGGCGCCAATGAAATAGATTGAGTCGGCGGTAACCAAGACGTCCGTTGTCCGTTGAGTTCGAACCAGAATTCCTCCGGTCGGCAGCGAAGCTGAAGGCCGCCCTCGCATCAGGAAAAGGGTGGTTTCAAGTGGATATTCAAGATGAGGGCGTTGTCCCAGCGTTACGCGCCGCTATCTGTGAGATTCGTTCCGCGCCTGTTGTCGATAGGAAGTAGCCCGGACCTGTCAGCCGGCGAGTCCACAGCCCTCTAATTTCCCAAAGGGATAACGGCCACCGATCACAAGAGGAGAGGTCCGCGTTTTTCGGCTTCTGCTTTCCTCCTACCGCTTCCTGCCTCTTGCTTCCTTGTGCGGTCTCCGATTCGACCCCTGCGGGGTCCAGGGGCGTTGTTGGGGGCGATGTCCGTGGGCGGCGGGCACAAAAACCGTGCCCTTGCCCACGGCTACTCAATCCAACCCCTTCGGGGCCTGTGCGACAACCTCGTATGATGAGGTAATCGATCGGGGTAGGGACCCCCTCACCCGTCCCGCGTCGGCTGATGAAGACGCCGTCGCGGGCCACCCTCTCCCCCAAGGGGGAGAGGGCGGGTTTTCGTACAGGCTCCTTT
>Ga0187784_10003834_pt1 | contig 12169 bp, 15 predicted proteins | sample 1015_SJ02_MP15_2_FD_132964 | JGI IMG/M metagenome (GOLD analysis project Ga0187784, IMG submission 132964) | Tropical peat soil microbial communities from peatlands in Department of Meta, Colombia - 1015_SJ02_MP15_20_MG | ecosystem: Environmental > Terrestrial > Soil > Wetlands > Peat | place... | reverse complement strand
CGTACCGGTTGGCCACGTAAGGGAGCAGCGGAGCATACCGCTCGCGTTCCTTTTCCCAGTCGACGCCGTTCATTGAGGCTTCAAAGAAATAATCACGCTCCTGCCGCCACGCTTCGTTGAAGATCTGCTTCCACTCGGCGGGCGGATCGACTTCCAGGCGCATCGAGGCCAGATTCAGCGCGCCGTCGCCGGGTTTATGGGGTTCCTTATCGGGTTTGGCGTCGATGATACCGTAGGTCTGCGGCCCCGGCATGCCTTCGTCTTCCCCGCCGCCCCCTCCGCCTCGGGGCGCCGCATAGAGGAGCTTCTTGCCGTCAAAAGAGAGCGCGTAGTTGGTCGCTGAAGTGATTAAGACGCTGTCCTTTCGTTCACTCATGTCGTAAGCGTGGATGGCCGGCGTTTCACCCGGCAACGGCCCCGAGAGACCGGAGACGGGCATTGTCGCGTAATAGACGAAGCCCTCCGCCGCGTTCAGCGTCCCAGTGATTTCCGCCGTAGTGGGCAAAGCCACCACGCGCCCCCCGATGCCCTCGAGGTCAATGCGGAAATCCTTCGGAACTTCCCTGCCCGCCGGCGCTTCCTCGGGTTTCTTCTCCTCCTTCTTCTCCTCCTTTTTCTCCGTCGCCGGAGTCTCGGATTTCTTTGCACCGACCTCGTCGCTCTTGGGAGCGAAAGGCGAGGGCAGGTCGGAACGCAACGTCACCACGTAAACGCGCGTGGCTTTAGGATTGGTAAACTCGACGTCATAGGCGCCCAAGACCTCGTTGAAGTCACGGTTCGAAAGGAAATAAAGATATTTGCCGGCCGGGTCGAAAACGGGATTCCAACTGCTCGTGAAGCTTGTGGTGACGGGCGTGATTTTCTTGTCGGCCAACGAATAAAGGTAGATCACCTGGTTGAGATTCTCCGCCGCCTTGGCGTAGACAACCCATTTACTGTCCGGGGCCCAATTGTAATCGGTCAGGTCGGTATACTTGCCCTTGTCGATTTGCATCGGCTTCTTCTCCTCAATATCGACGTAGAAGAGCCGCGTTTCTTTATCTGCGAACAGCAACTTCTTGCTGTCGGGCGACCAGACGGGCGGCAATCGGAAGACCTTGCCATCGCTGGTGATGCGAGTTTCCTTCCCCAGCCCGTCTTGTGGCACGAGATAAAGCTCGTCTTCACCCGTGCGGTCGGAAAAGTAGGCAATCCATTTTCCGTCCGGCGACCAGGCCGCGTATTTCTCGTGGATGCCGGGCGTCTGGGTCAGATTGCGGATGCTGCCTTCCTTGGCGGGCACGGTGAAGATGTCTCCCCGCGCGGTGAAGACGGCGCGCTTGCCCTCGGGGGAGATGTCGAAGTCCGTGATCAACCCGGCGACTCCCGCCCAGTGCTTTCGCGCCAGGGGACGGTCACCGGCCAGGTATACCGTTAGCTTGCGCGGCTTCTCGCTCTTCAGGTCGAAGACGTAAAGGAACCCGCCGTTCTCAAAAATGATGGAGTCGGGCCCCAGGCTGGGCCAATTGACATCGTAATCGGTGAAGTGGGTGAGCTGGCGTGTCTGTTTGGTCTTCAAGCTGTAGCTATAAAGATTCACGCGGTGCTCTGGGCCTCGGTCAGAACCGAAATAAATCGTGTCGCCGTGCCACATGGGATAAGTATCGGTGCCGGGATAATCCGTAATGCGCTCGTAGGTGTTGTTCTTGAGGTCATAGATGGCGATGTCCTGGGCCATGCCGCCCATGTAGCGCTTCCAGGTGCGGAAATTACGGAAGATGCGGTTATAGGCGATCTTCGTGCCATCCGGCGAAAAGGAGGTGAGCCCGCCCTTATCAAGAGGCAGCCGCTCCGGCAGGCCGCCATCGATGCTCACGCTGAAGAGCCGCCCGAACCAGTCGTTAAAAGTGTCGCGGCGGGAAAGGAATAAGATGCGCTTGCTGTCCGGGAACCAAGTGATCACCATGTTGTTCGGACCCATGCGCTCGGGCACGCTCACGGGATCCGGCAGGAACGTCAGTTGTTTGGGTTCGCCGCCTTCCGACGGAATAACGTAGACGTTGAAGTTGCCATCGTACTGTGCCGAGAAGGCGATCCATCGGCCGTCGGGCGAGAATTTGGGGAATAATTCCAAGCCGGGATGCGAGGTGATCCGCCGCGCCATACCCCCGGAGGTTGACCCCAACCACAGGTCCCCTCCATAACTGAAAGCAAACTTGTCTTTGTAAATGTCCGGAAAGCGCATCAGGCGGCCTTCGGTCATCTCCTGAGCAAAACCCAGTGAGACGCAACAGAGCAAAATGAGCGCAAGCCACTTCACAGTTCGGTACATGATTCCCCCCAGGGGTCGCGATGAGCGACAACGATGACTCAACTGAAACAGCGGGCGTCATTTTACACCTCTTCGCGGCCCGCAGCACGCCTTGTTTGGTCCAGCGAAGTGGTAGAATGGGCGAGCGGCGGCCCTCGCTGGCGCAAAGGATGGCAGCAGAGGACCGGGAGAGCAACTTTCTATACAGAGGAGGATATATTGGCCAGCATGGATCGCAGGGACTTTCTTAAGACGGGAAGCATTGCAACCGTGGGAACCTATTTTGCCGGGTCCACGAAGATGCATTTGATGGCGGCGCCCCAGGCCGAGCCGGCAAAGCCCATCGCCGCCAACGACCATATTCAAATCGCCCTGATTGGGGCCGGTGGGCAAGGCCAGGGTGATACAAAGACGGCCGCGCAAGTTCCGGGCGTGAAGGTGGTGGCGGCGGCCGACTGTTACGACGGCTGTCTGGAACATGCCAAGGAATTGTGGGGCAAGGATATCTTAGCCACGCGCGATTACAACGAGATCCTTGCGCGCAAGGACATCGACGCGGTCATTATCGGCACGCCTGATCATTGGCACATGCAGGCTTCGGTGGATGCTATGAACGCGGGCAAGGACGTTTATTGCGAAAAGCCCATGATCCACATTTACTCCGATGGGCCGAAAATGATCGAGACTTGGCGCAAGACGAACCGGATTATGCAGGTGGGCAGCCAGCGGGTGAGTTCGATCATTTACAAGAAAGCCAAAGAACTGCTTGCCGCGGGCGCCATCGGCACGCTCAACATGGTGACGGTCTGGTACGACCGCAACTCCGCCCAAGGCGCGTGGCAATATACGGTACCCTACGATGCCTCGCCCACCACCTGCGATTGGCCGCGCTTTCTCGGCACGGCGCCGAAGATTCCCTTCAACGCCGAACACTTCTTCCAGTGGCGCAAGTGGAAGGCTTACGGAAGCGGGGTGGCGGGCGATTTGTTTGTCCACTTATTCAGTGGCGTGCACTTCATTACCGATACGCATGGTCCTACGCGCGCCTTGGCGACGGGTGGGCTGCGCTTTTGGAAAGATGGCCGGGATGTGCCGGATGTGATGATGGCGCTTTATGACTACGCGCAGGGTTTCAACCTCAGCGTGCGCACCAATTTCGTCGATGGCGGCTCCGAAAGTGAAGGTTTCGTCTTTACAGGCTCGGAAGGCTCGATGGTCATCGGCGGCGACGGAGTCAGCCTTAGCCGCGTTCCGAGAGAGAAGGAGCCGGGCGTTCGCGTCGGCCCGTTTGCGGAGGCTATTCAGAAGCGTATGTTGGAGATTTACCACGAGCAATATCCGATCACCCATCCCACCGGGGAAGCTCTACTGGGTGAAGAAAAATACGTTGCCCCGAAGGGTTACAGTGACCACTACGACCACCTGAAGAACTGGATCGACGCCATTCGCACTCGCCAACCGATCATGGAAGACCCCGTGTTCGGCTTCCGCGCCGCCGGCACCGCCCTGCTCAGCAACGCCAGCTACGACCGCGGCCAGGCGGTCCGCTGGGATCCGGATGAAATGAAGCTGTTGTAAGGGAAAGCTCGCTACTGGGCCAGCCCGCGGCCAAACGTGTGGGGGTCGGCACCACAAGCACCGTTGACCGATCCGCGCGAATGTGGCTACAATAGCTACATGAGGAGCGAAGGCATGATTTCCGTGGGAGTCCGTCAGCTTAAGAACGGTCTGACGCGTTATCTGCGGCTTGTCGATCAGGGCCATGCATTGCTTGTGACCAACCGGAACCGGGCTGTGGCCGTGGTGAAGAAGCCCGAACGGAGCTCGGCGCGTACCCTGGAAGAAAAACTCGCGGCCTTGGTGGCGGAGGGAAAGCTGCTGCCGGCGGCGAAGCCGGGACCCTTCAGACCGTTCAAGTCGATACGTGTGCGAGGAAAGCCCGTGTCGAGAACGATCATCGAGGAGCGGCGATGATTTTCTTTGACGCCAGCGCTGGCGCCAAGAGATATTTCCAGGAAATCGGTTCAGAGCGAGTGAATGAGTTGTGGAGTGGTGGGGAGTTCTTTTTTTCGCTGGCCATTCTCCACTGCGAGCTCGCCTCAGCCTTGAATCGAAAACGCCGCGAGCGGGCCTTGCCTCGTGGGGCTTACTACACCCTGAAGCAACAAATCCAGGAGGATCTCAAAAGGATCCATGCGGTGCCTGTGGGCCCCGAACTTATCCAGCACTCCTTGCGCCTTCTCGACTCGCATCCTCTCAAGGTTGTCGACTCGCTGTATCTTGCCGGGGCGTTGGGCTTGCAGCAAAGCTTGAGGGAGCCTGTGCTCTTTGTCTCGGCCGACCGGCAACTCCTCCAGGCTGCCCAAGCGGAAGGGCTGCGTGCGCTCAGTCCGGAAACAGCGCCTTGAGGGGGCAGGGGAGACGCGCCAGCGGGGCGTCGGCGCCATGAACGCTGGCCGAAATGCTTGCTAAGGAGACAAGCATTTGCGCCCGGCGCACAAATGACTTGACCTGTACATACGATTCCGCTACGCTATATATACAAAGGTTGAGGGCAGACATATGGCCGCGACACTCACATCGATAAGACTCGATATCCATCTGGCAGACGAAGCCGTAAAAGTCCTTGGCGTGAAATCCCGGACTGAGGCAGTGCATGTAGCGCTGCGCGAGATTGTGGCGCTGAAGCGATTCAAAGACTTGATGAGGAAGCACGCCGGAAAGCTCTCGTTCGCGGGTCACGGTGAGTAATCTCGTCATTCTCGACACTTCGGTTTTTATCGGCCATCTGCGCACCGGATGTCATCAGCAGCGAATCGAATCCCTGACCGGTCTGATCCGGATGTCTTCTGTGGTTTTGGCGGAGTTGTGGCGTGGCGCGACGGAACCTGCAGAGCGAGAGTTCTTGAGAGCTCTGGAGAAAAACCATCGCATCCTGACGCCCACGGAGAACAATTGGTTGGAGTCTGGCCGGCTGCTGGGGCAGATTTATGCCGATAAGGGCTTCGCGCCTGGCAAGCTGCGCGACCTGCATTTCGACGTGCTCATCGCGCTCACCGCGCGGTCTCACGGCGCCCGGCTGATCACTTCCGACCGCGCCGATTTTGAAATGCTCAGCGCCTACCGGAACTTTGAATTCGAAATATGGTAGCCCTGAAAAGGTGTAAACTGGGGCTGTGCCAGCGCTGCTTCGGATTGGCGGCTACAGGTTTTTCTTTTACAGCCTGGAGGATCGGGAACCGCCCCACATTCACGTTGCTCAGGGCGGGCGGTACGCGAAATTCTGGCTCGATCCTATCGCGTTGGCGTCGAACCATGGCTTTCGTAGCCATGAATTGACCGTGATTCCGGGGCTCGTGCTCGAACACCGAAATCCGTTCTTGGAGAAGTGGAATGCCTACTTTAGCGGACAGAAGTGAAGCCCTGGCGGTCGAGGTCTCTTGTTCGGATGACACGCTGACGGTTGTCTTGGACGATGGCCGCAGCGTGTCCGTTCCCGTTGTGTGGTTTCCGAGGTTATTAAATGCTACTCCGAAAGAGAGGGGGGACTGGGAGTTCATCGGCGGTGGCCTCGGTATTCATTGGGAGGCTATCGACGAGGACATTTCCGTGGCCAGCCTGCTGCGTCCGGAGAAGTTTATGCGGCTAGCCGAGCCGACGCCGCAGTCAGCCCCGCTTGCCGCGCCGTCGCATCATCCTGCGCCTCCCTCGGCTCGCAGAAGGCGCCCTTCGCGGCTCGGCTGAGTGACTTATGAACGGACAGACAGAGCTCCTCGCTCTTTGCGTCGACGACAGCGACTATCGGGCCTCCCTCATCCCCGGCAAGGTCTACCGCATTCTTCCTGATGCGAGAGCGGCCAGGGATGATCTGGTCCGGATCGTCGATGAGAGTGGCGAGGACTACCTCTATCATAAGAACTATTCTGAGTTTGTGGATTTTCCCCCCGCTGTAAAGAAGAAGGCTCTTGCCTCGCTGGCCGCCGGATAAACCACGGTCGCGGGTTGGCGAAGGTTGCCAAACCGCAGAGCTTCGCTGTGCGCCAGCCGGCGACTTCCGCGCGGCATTGACATTTTGTCCCTTTCCAGCCTACCATCTTATTTCATCGTACTTGCATGAAGGCGGCGAGTCTTGGGCTTCCGCCGCTTGCTCTTATGCTTCAATCTCTTGTCATCACACTCCGGGAAGGCGTCGAAGCGGCGCTGATTGTGGGCATCGTGGTGAGCTGCCTGAAGAAGACGGGCCGCCAGACGTGGAACCGGATTGTTGCTTGGGGCGTATTTGCGGCGGTCCTGGCCAGTCTCGGCGCGGCTTACCTGGTCCATCGTCTGGAAGTGGGTGAGGATGCCTACGAGGGCTGGCTGATGCTTCTGGGCGCGGTTTTCGTGGCCTCCATGGTGGGTTGGATGTGGCGGGCCGGCAAGCGGATGAAGCAGGAAATCGAGACCAAGCTGCGCGACCTGTCTGCCGAACCTTCCCACACTGCCGCCGCCGGACTTTTCCTCTTTGTGTTCCTGATGGTATTTCGCGAGGGCATTGAAACGGTCCTTTTTCTGGCTGCGGTCTCGCTTCGCACCAACGAGTTGCTCAACTTTATGGGCGGCTTGATTGGCCTGGGTTTGGCCATCGGGCTGGGGATTGCCTTTTTCAAGGGCAGCGTGAAGGTTGACCTGCGAAAGTTCTTCTCCACCACCAGCCTGGTGCTGTTTGTTGTCGCCGCGCAGTTGCTCGTGTCCGGCGTGCACGAGCTTTCGGAGGCGCAAGTGCTGCCCTCGAGCCGGCGAGAGATGGCGCTGATTGGTCCCATTGTTAACAACGATGCTTTCTTCTTTTTGGTGATCGTGGCCCTGGCCATGCTTCTCATAATCGCGCAGCGAATTCCATCCCCCGGTGCGAGCGGCATGGAGTTTGACGCTTGGCCCGCGCCGGAGCGGCGGAAATTCCTGGCTCGACAGCGCCGCGAGCGCTTTTGGAAAGTCTCGGGGGCGGGCGTGAGCCTGCTGGTTATGGTCTTGATCTGCTCTCAGTTCATCTATTCGCTGACGGCTCATGCCATGACGCCTCCGGAGCGGGTTTCGGTGTTCGAGGGCGAAGCGCGTATTCCCGCCGCCGAGCTCGCGGACCATAAGCTCCATCACTACTCGGTGGCGGTGGGCAGTACGGAGGTGCGGATCATTGCCATACTGGATGCCTCGGACACGGTTCGCGCCGCCTTGGATGCCTGTGCGATTTGCGGCAGCCAAGGCTACTACCAGGACGGCAAGAACGTGATTTGCCGCAATTGTGCCGCAGCGGTCTATGTACCCACCATCGGCTTGGCGGGCGGGTGCAATCCCATCCACATCGATTACCGGGTGGATGGCGACGCGATACGCATCGCTGCGTCCGCGCTCACCGACGCCGCAAAGCACTTCCACTAGAGATGTTGGTCAGATTCCTCCTTGAATCCCTGGCGCGCCGCCGTCGGCGCAAAGCGCTGAGTGCTTTGGCGATAGCACTGGGCATCGCCGCCGCCACGACGGTGGGAACCCTTTCGCTGGACATCGGAGACAAGCTCAGCCGCGAATTGCGCTCTTACGGGGCCAACCTCTCGATCACACCGGCAGCGGATAGCCTTGCCATTAGCCTGGGCGGTGTGGACTACCGGCCGGCGGGAAGCGGGGCGTTCATTCCTGAAGACGAACTGGTCAAGCTGAAGAAGATTTTCTGGCGTAATAACATCGTGGCCTTCAATCCCTTCCTTTACGTGCCCGCCAAGGTAGATGGCCAAAGCGCAGTATTGATCGGAACGTGGTTTGAAAAGCCCCTTCAAGTGGACAAATCCGAAGTATTCACGACTGGGCTGAAGAAGCTGCACCCTGCATGGAAGGTGGAAGGGGAGTGGCCCGATGATAAGGACATCATGGGTGTCCTTGTTGGGCGCCGACTAGCCGCCAGGCTTCGCCTGCGCGTTGGCAGTACCATCACTCTGTTTTGTGGAAGCAACCCTCCCGAGCGCTCTTTTCGGGCGGGCACAAGGCCCGCCCCTACGGCGATCCCAGCGGGGGCGCCGTGTAGGGGCGCCCCTTGTGGGCGCCCTCTTGGAGCAAGCGGTCGCCGCGGCGACCCCGCGCTTACAACACAACTCGGGAGGGATGTGACAGGTGGCGCGGACCCCCGTTGTTGGGGTCCGCGGCTCTTTCCCGGCGACACGCCCGCACCAAGTTCCCAAGACGTTTTTGTGGTTCGCGGCGTGCTCGAGACGGGCGGGGGGGAAGACGACCAAGTGCTAGCACCGCTCGCCACCGTGCAACGGCTGGCGGGACTAGAGGGCAAAGTGCGCCGGGTTGAGGTCAGCGCCCTGACCAAACCCGAGGATGCATTGGGGCGGTCGGACGTGAGCAAGCTCAGCGCGGAGGAGTTTGACCGGTGGTATTGCGCGCCTTACGTAAACTCGATCGCCTATCAGATCCAGCAGGCTATTCCTGAAGCCCAGGTCAAACCCATTTATCAGGTCGCCGATGCGGAAGGGAGAATATTGAAGCGGGCGGGAATCCTGATGGGTGTTCTGGCGCTGGCGGCGCTGGTTACCTCGGGGTTGGCGGTGGCTTCCATGATGCTAGCTGCAATCCTCGAGCGGCGGGCGGAGATTGGGTTATTCAAGTCGTTGGGTGCCACGGATGCGCGGGTGGCGACACTTCTGCTCCTGGACGCGGGCGTGTTGGGTTTGGTGGGAGGAATTGCAGGTTACTTGCTGGGCAGCGTGTTGGCATGGCGGTTGGCGCTGGCGGTTTTCGGGGTTCCCAGCGGCATTCATCTGGTGATTCTCCCGTTTTGCCTCGCCTTGGCTTTGGCCATCACGCTGGCCGCCAGCGCGTTGCCCTTGGGGCGGGCCTTGAAGCTGTCGCCGGCAACGGTGTTGAGGGATTGAGATGGCCGAACGCGAGCGCTGTCATGCCGAGCGCAGCGAAGCATCCCCGCAGTTCATCACTGGAGGCTTGGCGAAGAAGACGGAGATCCTTCGCTGCGCTCAGAGTTTGTGACTTTTTTCGGAGTTGATGGGTGGCGCATACATTGCTCTTTATGTATGCGCCCCGTAAGTCGACCGGTGGGAGCGAATGGTGGCGCATACATGAAGAACGATGTATGCGCCACCCATGCATCCAGACAAAAAGGTCGCAAACTCTCAAGATGACAGATTTGGTTCGTTTACTAGTTGCGAATGATTCAATTGCCTAACCGAATTCACGGCTCGTTATTCATTCGCCTGTGGTGGCGATCGGTGTGTGTCAAGCGCCCTCAGGCCGCCCTTGCGCTTCTCTCGTTGCTGGTGGGCGCGGCGGTGATGTCGATGCTGTTAAATCTGTATGGGGGCGTGCGGCGCAAGATGACGCAGGAGTTTCGCGCTTATGGTGCGAATGTGGTGCTGGCGCCGGGCTCTTCGAGTTCAGTCGCACCCACCCACCCCTTGTTCCCCTCCCCAACTGGGGCGGGGAATCAGGGGTGGGGCGGGCCGGAAAGCGCCACCGGGTCGAGTGTGATGGATCAGGCCGTAATGAGCTTGGCGCAGGAGTTTGCGCGGCAGAGACAGGGCGTGCTGGCCGTGCCGGTGCTTTGCGCGGTGGTCCGCCTCAAACGAGCTCCACCCGACCCTCGCCTGCCGGAATTTGAGAATGTGGTAGCCGTTGGAACTGACTTGGCCGGCATAATTCAAATGAATCCGGGTTGGCGCGAAAGCCAAGTGGCACAGGCACCCTTGCTCGTGTCCGAGGCTGATGCGCCCCATGCATCGAGCGAAGGCAAGAGTGCCGGTGCAATGGCGACATGCGCGGTTGGCGAACGCGTCGCTTCGCGCCTCCGTGTCGGTCCAGGTGACACGATCTACATCGAGCGGTTGGCTTCGTCCCTCCGCGGGCCGGCAGGGGTCGGCGCGACCTGCCACCTCGCTTCCATTCTCACTACCGGATCATCCGAAGACGACCAAGTTTTTCTTCCGCTCGAGGAGTTGCAAAGAGTGATGGGCATGACCGGCAAGATCAGCTTGGTGCAACTGAGCGTACGCGGCGAGACGGGGGAAATCGAAAGGGCGATGCGCGAGTTGTCAAAGACGCTGCCGGACGTGGACGTGCGTCCCATTCACCAGATTGTCTACTCCGAAGGGAGGGTGCTGGGCGTCATTCGATGGTTTCTACTATCCGTGATGACCCTCATTCTAGTCATCATCGTAATTTGTCTCATGGCGACGATGACGGCTATCGTGCTCGAACGGCGCAAAGATATTGGCGTGATGAAGGCCCTCGGGGCGAGCGATCTGCTGGTGATGCAGTTGTTTCTGGCTGAGGGCGCCGCGCTCGGCATGGTGGGTGGGTGCGTGGGGTTCTTCGTCGGGAGTTTCTGGGCCTTGGGGCTGGGCCACCACCTTTTTGGAGTTATCCTCAACGTAAATTGGTGGAGTTTACCCCTGGTCTGTGGCCTTGCCACACTGCTGGCGCTTGCAGCTTCATTGTTTCCGGTTCGCAGGGTGCGGGCGATTCAGCCTGCGGTTGTTCTGAAGGGAGAATAGCGGGTTGGCGTTTGTCGAGGTACAAAACCTGACGAAGAAATACGGCGACTCCGTGGACGCGCTGCAAGGCGTCACTTTCAGTTTGGAAAGGGGGGAGTGGATCGCCGTGATGGGACCGTCGGGCTCCGGCAAGAGCACTCTGCTCAATGTTCTCGGCTGCCTCGATTGTCCGTCCAGCGGCTGCGTCAAGGTGGACGGCTGCGAGCTATCGAGTCTGCGCGCCGGTGAGCTCGCCCGCTTTCGGGCGGAGAAAGTCGGATTCATTTTTCAGCAGTTCCATCTCGTCCCTTACCTTACCGCGCTCGAGAACGTGATGCTGGCCCAGTATTTCCACAGCCTCGCCGATGAAGAGGAAGCCGCGGAGGCACTCCGCCGCGTGGGGCTGGGAGATCGTCTCGACCATCTTCCTTCCCGGCTTTCGGGGGGCGAACAGCAGCGCGTGTGCGTGGCCCGGGCGTTGATCAATCAACCCAACCTGATCCTGGCTGATGAGCCGACGGGAAACCTGGACGAGGTGAATGAGGCCATGGTCTTGGGGTTATTCACGGAGTTACACCGCGCAGGGCACACCATTGTCATGGTTACCCATGATGCGGAAGTCGGTCGCTTGGCGCAACGCCGCATCGAACTGCATCACGGCCGACTCGCGGAGTCTTCGGTCGTCGCAGCGGGTTCTGCTTCGCCAATCGACAATCGAAAATCGTCAATCCCATCATCCCGGCGAAATATCCTTCACACTCAGTGAAAGGAGGGCATTGCAAGAAGCGCAGAAGTATTGCGGGTCCGGCAGATCGAGGATGGCAAACACGCGGGCTTCGCCACACCGCGCGCAAGGGGCGGTCGGGTTCGAGGGGTCGGGGTCGGGCGGCATAGCAAATACTTCCTGGGATTCACCCACCCTGGTGGTTTCGAGCTCGAAAGTCGTATAGCAGTGATTGCAGACGTGGTTGAAGCAGCATGCGGGCTGGCAAGAGTACACGACATCGTTGGAGCCGCATTGGGGGCAGGAAATGGAAATGGGAGAAAGCCGCATACTGAATTACGTGTACTTCAACCACTTGAGCAATTCTACCAGCGACGGTCGCTTGCCATACATCAAGATGCCCACCCGGTAAATCTTGGAGGAGACATACACCAGGCCGATGGTTGTAACCAAAATGAGGACCAGCGAGAGGGCGATTTGCCAGAAGGGTGGAGTTTGCAACCCGATGCGAAGGACCATGAGAATGGGGGAAAGAAAGGGGACCAGCGACAAGACAAGCGAGAGCGTCGAGGTCGGGTCGCGGACCACGGCGGGGTAAAGAACGAAGGCGACCACGATGAGCAGGGTGACGGGCAT
>Ga0187784_10003833_pt1 | contig 12171 bp, 8 predicted proteins | sample 1015_SJ02_MP15_2_FD_132964 | JGI IMG/M metagenome (GOLD analysis project Ga0187784, IMG submission 132964) | Tropical peat soil microbial communities from peatlands in Department of Meta, Colombia - 1015_SJ02_MP15_20_MG | ecosystem: Environmental > Terrestrial > Soil > Wetlands > Peat | place... | reverse complement strand
TACGGGCAGGAGGAAGATCACGATCATGCCCCCTGGCGAGAGCACCAGCCCGCTTAAGAGAGCGGTGTACCCCATCAGGGTTTGCAGGAAGATCGGAAGCAACGCAGTGCTGCCGTAAAGCACGCAGCCCAGCATGAACATAGTCATAGTGGCGATGAGGAAATTGCGTTCCTTGAGCAGGTGAAAATCCACCGCCGGATCCTCTCGGCCCAACTCCCAGAGGAAGGCCCCCAGCAGTCCCACCGCCGCCACGACCGAGCACCAGACGATGAGATTCGAGCCGAACCAATCCTCGCGCTCGCCCTTATCGAGCACTACCTGGAGAAATCCGAGCCCGACACTCAGCAACCCTATGCCGATATAGTCAATCTTGGCTCCCTCGCGGAAGCTCTTGCGCACAAGGTAAGGTGGATCAAAGATGAGGAAGAGAGTAAGGGCCAGCGAGATCACTCCCACCGGAATATTGATAAGGAAAATCCAGCGCCAACTGTAGCTGTCCGTGATCCAGCCGCCCAAGGTGGGGCCGATGATGGGCGCCAGCACCACACCCATGCCGAAGATCGCCATGGCCATTCCCCGCTTTTCCTTCGGGAAGCTTTCGAGCAGGATGGCCTGCGAGATGGGCTGTAAGGCGCCCCCGCCCGCGCCTTGCAGTACGCGGAAGAAAACAAGCAGGTGAAGACTTGGGGCGAGCCCACAGAGCATGGAACTGAGCGTGAAGATGGCCACGCAGCTCATGTAAAAACGTTTGCGTCCGAAGATCGAGGAAAACCATCCGGTGAGTGGCAAGACGATGGCGTTTGAGACCAGGTAGGAGGTGAGGACCCAGGTGCTCTCATCGACTCCCGCTGAGAGGTTGCCGGCAATGTGAGGCAAGGCTACATTGGCAACGCTGGTGTCCAGCACCTCCATGAAGATGGCCAGCATCACCGTGAAGGCAATAATCCAGGGGTGGGTTTCACCGTTTTGTCGGGCTCGCGCCAGTAAATCGCGCATATCAAGGCCACACCAGGGGCGGGCTTCGCCGCCTGCGATCTAGCCGCCCTGTGCATTCCAAGGCTAACCCGAAAGGCCCGGCTTGCGGAAGAGACGAATTGTCGGAGGATGCCCACCGCAGCCGCGGTATATAATCTGTCTTTCGATAGCAGCGTGGGGGAGGGTGTGCATTGAATCGGCGGGAATTTCAGTTTTCCGTTCTCAGGCTCTCGGGTGCCGGGCTCTTGCTTCCCCGTCTGTTTGCGGTTCCGCGCGCACAGGCGCAGTCCGATATCACTGAACTTTACAAGCGCGCCATCGTGATGGATTCCCTTTGTGGTCCGTTTGTCGATCTCGAGGCATTGCCAGACCCTGAGGTGGTGGCTGCGGTTCGGCAATCTGGGATTACCGCCGTGAATTTCACCATCTCGGCCCCGGATTTTGAGGGCACCGTCAAGAATCTCGCCTCGCTGGAAGTGCTAATCGAGAAGTTTCCGGAAGCGCTGGCGATCATTCGCCAATATTCAGACATTGCCCGCGCCAAACAGGAGGACAAAGTCGGCATCATTCCCGGCTTCCAGTACACGGCGTTTTTCGAAGAGGATACCGGGCGGGTCGAGGTTTTCCGCAAACTCGGCGTGCGCATTATGCAAATCACCTATAACAACCGCAATGCCTTTGGGGATGGCTGCTTGGAGCCGGGGAATGCCGGGTTGAGCAAGGCAGGGGCAGCGGTGGTGAAGAAGATGAACGAGTTGGGAATTGCGGTCGACCTGAGTCACAGTGGGTATCGCACGACAGCCGAAGCGATTTCTGCTTCCTCGAAACCGGTACTGGTCTCCCATGCCGGTTGCGCTGGCGTCTATTCGCATCCCCGCAACAAGCCCGATGAAATCCTGAAGTCGTTGGCGGAACGCGGCGGCTACTTTGGTGTGTATCTCATGCCCTACCTGGTCGCCTCGCCCACGGTGCCGACACGCCAGCACGTGCTCGACCACCTGGTGCACGCCATCAATGTTTGCGGCGCGGATCATGTGGGGGTCGGCTCCGACGGGTCGATTCAGAAGGTTGTCCTCACGCCGGCGCAGAAAGCGGAGTTCGACGCCGACATCGCACGCCGTAAGAAACTCGGCATCGGCGCGCCGGGCGAGGACCGTTATCCCTACGTGCCCGATCTGAATGGGCCGGATCACCTGCGAATCATCGCGGAGGAACTTGCCCGGCGAGGCCAGCCCTCCTCGGTAATCGCCAAAGTGCTGGGCGCGAATTTCCAGCGCGTGCTGGGTGAGATTTGGGGAACCGCGTAGCGTGCGGTCACGCGTGGGGTTTTACTGTTCATCGGAAGTCATACTTTCAGACGGCGCGGTCGGCTGCGCAACGAGAATGACGAAGGGCATGGTTTCACACGGCGAGTGTCTTGGCTAGGGCTTCAGCATTTCCATCGCTGTTAGTGCGTAGATGGCGGCCGTGTCGACGATTCTCCTCAGGTGGACGTATTCGTTTGGGCCGTGCGCCACGGGAAGCAATCCAAGACCATTTGTTTGCAGCGCTCCAGAATGCCCAGTAACTTTGCTTTTTCTCTATCCAGGTCTTCCTCGGGATTAATGCGCCGGTCGACGCTGAACCAGCACTCCCCGGGCACAACGTCGTAGTGCCCCCGAAGATGGAGGGCCCGTTCCCCATCTCCGTACCTCGCGAGAAGACACTCTGGGACCTCCTGGGCGTATTTCTTTGATTGTCACAAAAGTGAAGGCCGTACATGCCCGCGGATCAAACGCGCGGCTGCCGCCACCAAATCAGCGTTGTCCCGTGCCTGCTTACCGTCAGGCAGCAGCGTGACGTCTTCTAACCCCGTACGGATACCATGACCTCTATCGAGTCCACGTCGATTGACTGCCCAACACGCTATGCCGTAACCGTGGTGAACCTGCTCCAGCGTGATGCCCGCGGACACCAAAACGTCTTCCATCTCGGCAGCGTGCCGAACGGCAACGTCAAGATCGGCGTCAAGCGGCTCGATCAGGACGCGGCGACAGCGGCCCGCCAATCCGGAAATCACGAAAGCTCGCGCATCATCAATGCTCAGCAATCCAGCCTCGATACCGACGCCCCGGGATAGCAGCAACTCACAAAGCTCTACAATCCCCGGTTCGCCCTGGTTCGCAGTAACAAGGTCAGGCATTTCCTCCCATGCCTCGATGATACTGAAACGCCTTCTTGGGTCCCCCACAATCGCCGCTGTCGTTGTTAAGGAAATCGGAGTCTCAGGACAGAGCGCTCGGATTGCGCGCAGAACCTTGGCGCAAGCGGCGCCGTCGAGAGTCTCCCGACCAGCATCCTCGAACGCATGAACATGCACCGAATGCGCGCCAGCGTCCACGGCCGCGCGAGCTGCTTCCGCGATAGCAGCCGGAGTGCGCGGTGCGGCTGGGTGAATTCGGTCGCCATTCAGGGCGGCCTGCAAGAAAATGCGGGTCTGCATTATCTTAGTTTCTCCGAAACTGTGACCTCAGTTGGGCGAGTTCGTATTTCCCCCCGCCCGGAGCGTGAACCGTAGGTTCCCTCCCTTGAGTTGCAACGGCGGATAGCGTGCACCCACAAGAGTCTCGGAATAAGGTGACTAATGAGTGGCCCTTCAATTGAAAAGCGCAGTCGAAATGTAGCGCTCAGCCGAATCGGGCAGAATCACCACGATCGTCTTTTCGGCAACATCGTTCCGGGCGGCCACTGCGAGTGCCGCATGCAGGGCCGCGCCCGCAGAAGGGCCCGCTAGAATTCCCTCTTCCCGCGCCAGCAGACGCGCGGCTGCGAACGCCTCTTCGTCGGTCACTGCAATCACTTCATCCAGGATCGAACGATTCAACACCTCAGGAATAAAGCCGACGCCAATACCCGGGATTTTGTGATTGCCTGCGGCGCCGCCGGAGAGCACCGCCGCACTGGCCGGCTCGACAGCCACAACACGTAGGTTTGGCTTTCGCTCTTTAAGCACTTCGCCCACGCCCGTGATCGTTCCGCCGGTTCCCACGGCTGAAACGAAAACGTCCACAGCACCCTGCGTATCGTCCCAGATCTCCGTGCCCGTGGTGCGCCTGTGAATCTCGGGATTGGAGGGATTCGTGAATTGATCCAGCATGATCGACCCCGGAATTTCGTCAACGAGCTGTCTGGCCCGCGCGACGGCATCCGACATGAGAATGCCGGGCGTAAGCACGACTTCCGCACCCAAGTGCCGGAGCAGGGCGACCCTTTCCTTCGACATCGTTTGCGGCATGGTCAGGATCAGACGGTACCCTCGAATCGCCGCGACATAGGCGAGACCAATCCCGGTGTTGCCGCCGGTCGCTTCCACCAGCGTCATCCCCGGTCGCAACATTCCCTTCCGCTCGGCGTCTTCGATCAGCGCGGCGCCAACGCGGTCTTTCACGCTCCCGCAGGGGTTTCGCATTTCCAGTTTGCCAACCACACGGGCAGAGAGGCCCTTCGCCACGCGGGCGAGTTCCACCATCGGCGTTCTGCCAACGGTCGCAGTAAGGTCGCAAAAAATCATATTTCTGTGCCCTTCGGATTCCATGCAGTGCTGTTCCACTCGAGGTTTTCGGCAACCTTCTCAGCGATCCCTGCTCCCCAGAAGTTTGCGACTAACGCCAAGGCAAGATCAATGCCAGCGCTTACGCCTGCGGAGGTGGCAACCCGCTCCCCTATGATCCAGCGCTCTCCGCGTCGGACAGAAACGCTTGGGTATTGCTCGAGAACATCAAAAGCAGAGTGGTGGGTAGTGGCTGCCAAGCCAGTCAAGAGACCTGCTTCGGCGAGAATCAGTGCCCCGGTGCAGACCGAAGCTACCAGGCCTTTTTGGGCGCGAACGAACCGTAGAATACGCTCATTTTGACGTGCGTGGGTGCGAGCGCCGAGCCCGCCTGGTACAATCAGGATCGACAGCAGAGGTGCGCTCTCGAACGTGCAATTCGGCACGATCTTTAGCCCGTTCCGGGCTCGGATGGGCGCAGTGTTCTCAGCGACTATAAGGATCTCGCAGTCTGCCCCGAACCGTGCTGCCGTTCCGAAAACTTCGAGCGGGCCGACAAAGTCGAGCTCCTCAGCATCGTCAAATAGAAGAATTCCCACGGTTTTCATATTCGGCCTCGATGCAGTTCGTGATTTTGGCACTTCTCAAGCCACAGAAGGTGCGAGTGCCTCGCCGGCGTCAAACCTGTAAAGGCCTCGGAGGAGAAGAAGGGCTACCGTGCGAATGCTCAGCCCGCAAAGGGCGAAGGCTAGGCCTTTGCCAGCACATAGATGGTCCATGGCGCGATTCTCGTTTCGTTAATCCACTTATATGGCTCGTCACCTTTAGCTCGGGGTTTGTATGTCGCAACCAGTTCCAAGCCCGCGCGGGCGTAAACGTCGCGGTAAGACTCATCCGTACAAAGGATATCCTCGGCTGGCCTACGGTCGGCAAAATCTAACGTGACGATCTTCACTACGTCGCCCGACCGCGCCAATCGATTCTCCGGGTAATCCTTCGTTGAGAACGATGCCCATTCATGCCAGTAAATATCGGGGGATGAGACAACGCTGACCAGCTTCCCCGAGGTCTTCAAGAGGGCGCCCAGGTCTCGGAACAGGCGCACCTTCGTCTCGAATCCGGGGATATTATCGAACGTAAAAACAGAAAGGACAAGATCGTATGCCCCGGCCTCGAATTCGCTGACATCATCACCCTCGACGAGGCGGTAGTCTCCGTCTGGGTCCAACTCTCTGGCCTTGGCGATCATCTCCGGTGCGATATCTATGCCCGTCATCTGTAAGCCAAGCTGGCGTGCGAATCGGGTCGAACGCCCGGTCCCGCAGCCGAAGTCGATGGTCTTTCTTCCGGTGACGTATTCACGAATTATCCCTGGAAGGTCTCTGTAAGCCAGGTAGTACGTATTGGCGAACCCTAGCCGTGCATAAGCCTCGGCCCGAGCCGCATCCGCGTAACAGTTGGTGAAGTCCTTGTCGCGCATTGCACCTTTCTCCGAGCCTGCTACCGGTATAGACTATACGAAGGCGAATTAGGGGAACAGATGCAGAAACCTGTCGTACGGACCGGTACAGATCACTGGAAACGCGGCGATGATCGACGCCCGCTCTACCTCCGAGTCGCTGCCGAAATTGAGCGACAAATCCGCGCGGGTACGCTCCGCATCGGCGAACGAGTGCCTTCCATTCGAACCGTGAAGAAACAGTGGCAGGTCAGCACTTCGACAGCGATGCAAGCGTATTTCTGGCTTGAGAACAGTGGCTTTATCGAGGCACGCACCCGGTCAGGCTTCTACGTGCGAGTCCCGTACTCTGACCTGGTTCCAGAGCCTGGCTATGAGCCCCAGCGGTCGGTCCCTCGCGATGCGGGGCTTGACGTTAGGCTTGGACAGTTGCTGAGGGCCGCGCCTGGCTGTTTGCAACTCGGCGCAGCAGTGCCAACCAGCGACTTTTTCCCGGTTCGCAAACTTAACCAGACGATTCGACGGATCATCCGCGAGAATCCCGCGCACAGTTGTGGCTATGATTTTCCACCGGGCGATGTCGAATTGCGGCATCAGATTGCGAAGCACGCTTCCCGGCAGATCGGAAGAGGATCTTGGGACGAGATCATCGTCACCTGCGGCGCCATGGAGGGCCTCACACTCTCTCTGCGAGCTGTGGTCAAGGCCGGGGCGGTCGTCGCCGTGGAGAGCCCTACGTTCTTCGGAATCTTGCAGATGATTCAGTCCCTCGGCATGAAGCCTCTTGAAGTCCGGACGCATCCTCGCTCCGGAATCGACCTTGACGCGCTGGAGCACTCCATTCGCAAACACCGGGTGCGCGCCTGCGTGATAATTGGGAATTGTCACAATCCGCTCGGCTATGTCCTCTCCGACGATAGCAAGCGCGACCTGGCTGACCTGAGTAAGCAGCATGGATTGCCGATCATTGAAGATGATCTATTCGGGGACCTTGCATTCCAGGAGCCACGCCCTCGCACCATCAAGTTCTATGACCGTGAAGGCCTCGTTCTGCTCGTTTCATCGTTTTCCAAAGTCCTTGGGCCTGGGTACCGCGTTGGCTGGATTCATGCCGGCCGATGGCAATCTACGGTCGAGCAGTTGCAGTTCATCAACACCGTGGCTGCGCCATCTCTGCCGCAACAGGTGATCTCGAAATTCATGGAATCGGGCGGATACGAAAGGCATCTTCGACGAGTGCGGACAGTGCTAGCTGCTCGGCTCCAGATGACCAGCCGCGCCATTGCCAGGTACTTTCCGCCGGGGACGCGTCTGACGCGACCTGGGGGAGGATTTCTCCTGTGGGTTCAGCTACCACGATCTGTCGATGCGATCGCGTTGTATCAAAAAGCCCTTCAGCAAAAGATTGCCGTCGTTCCAGGGCCGATGTTTTCGGCCACCGGAAAGTTTGGCAACTGCTTGCGCCTGAGTTGCGGGCTGCCCTGGTCGCAACCGCTGGAAGATTCGCTGGCAACTCTCGGCAGTATTGCAGGGCGGATGCCGTCCGGGCCGGCTGTGCTAACAGATACGAGCTGACAATTATTACTTTGTCGTTCGTCCGCCATGGCAAATCGTGGACCGAGCAGCGAACGGCCGCGCAACGAGCGCGCGCCGCGTCTTGAGCTTCGGTCGGGTCGCACCGCAGTGGCCGGACAGCATGGGCAGGGGGAGGCTATAACCGATGGGAAGCTTCAGCGGAACAACATGTTTTGGCAAAGGAAGTAACCCTTCACCCGTCCTGCGACCGCTGGAGAAAGCGGCGTCGCGGTCCACACTCCCCCCCAAGGAGAGGGCTATGTTTGCGACTTCGGCATGCCCTCTGCTGCTGAGCTTTTTGCTCGTCGCGACCTGCTGGGCCCAGAATCCGCCAGAGACACCCAGCGCTGTCCCCTCACTGCCGGCGGACATCCCGAGCGTTGCCAAACATTATTCCGTGCGGATTTTGGGAGTGCTGGTGGGACAGCAAGCTGCGTGGACCGCGCCGGACGGCAAGCTTCACATTTTTTATCAATACAACGACCGCGGCCGCGGCCCCAAAACCACCAGTATCCTCGAGCTGGATGCCAAAGGCGTGCCGGTGGCGGAGACCGTCAGCGGTAACGATTACATGAAATCTCCGGTTCAGGAAAGCTACGCACTCACCTCCGGCGTCGCGCGTTGGAAGAGCAACTACGAAGCAGGTGAGAGGAAGCTGGCGGCGCCGGCGGTTTATGTCCCCTTCAACCAGGCGCCGTGGGAACTAGGGCTTGTCGCTCAAGCGGCAATGCGCAACGACGACAGGGTTAGCCTGCTGCCGGAAGGCGAGGCCATGGCCAGCCGTGTCGATGAGCTTAACCTCGAATCTTCCGGCCGGCAAAAGCACGTCACCTTGTACGCCATTAGCGGATTGGACTTCTCGCCAACGTACGTCTGGCTCGATGACCAAGGTGCTTTTTTCGCCTTCGCCAGCTCTTGGATAGGGGTGATCCCCGAGGGGTGGGAATCAACCACAAAGCAGCTACAGGCTACACAGGATAAAGCGGCGCACGCCCGCGCCGCCGAACTTGCCGGCAAGCTGGCTCATCCGGCGCCGAACGGGCTGGTCTTCGCGCACGTCAATCTTTTTGATGCTCAGTCAGCCGAGATTCTCGAGGACCAAAATGTGGTCGTCATGGGGAATCGCATCCGTAGCGTCGGTCCCTCGAATCAAGCCGCTTTGCCCGCCAGCGCTGAGGTCATCGACGGGGCCGGCGAAACGCTGCTGCCCGGCCTCTGGGACATGCACGCCCACGTGGCCGATAACGATGGGCTGCTGAATCTGGCCGCCGGCGTCACCACGGTCCGCGACCTCGCCAATGATATCGACACGCTGCTGGCCCGCCGCAAACGCATTGAAGAGGGCAAGGAGATCGGAACGCGCATTATCCTCGCCGGGGTCATCGACGGACCCGGGCCATTCCAGGGGCCCACCAAGGTTCTGGTCTCTACGGCCGAAGAGGCTCGCGCCGCCGTCGACAATTACGCGCGCCTGGGCTACGTCCAAATCAAGATTTACAACTCGGTAAAACCGGAGTTGGTGCCGGTCATTATCCAGGAAGCGCACAAACTGGGCTTGCGCGTAAGCGGGCATATTCCGGCGGAGATGACCGCGGCGCAGTGCGTCGGGCTCGGCTATGACGAAATCCAGCATGCCAACTTTCTCATGCTCAATTTCATGCCCGAGGTGAAGAACACCAACACGCCCGCGCGCCTCACCGAAGTCGCCCAACGCGGCGCCGACCTCGACCTCCATTCACCGCAGGTGCAAGCCTTCATCCAACTCCTTCATGACCATCACACCGTCCTGGACCCCACGCTGAGTGTCTTCGAGAATATGTTTACCGGAAGTCTGGGGAAAATCCCGCGCGGGTTCCAGCCCATCGCCGCGCGATTGCCGCCCCAGGTGCGGCGCGGCCTGATGTCGGAAGGCTTGACCCCGCCTCCCGGCATGGAGGAGCGCTATCGAAAGTCGTTCGCAAAAATGATGCAGCTCGTCGGCATGATGTATCGCGCGGGAATTCCGATTGAAGACGGCACTGACTCGATGGCGGGTTTCACCCTCCTTCGCGAGCTCGAGCTCGATGTCCAGATGGGCATCCCGGCCAACAAAGTTCTTCAGGACGCTACCCTGAACGCCGCGCGCATTATGAAGCTGGACGCTGACTTGGGTTCGATTGTTCCCGGAAAGCTCGCCGACCTCACGCTCGTAAATGGCAATCCCGTAGACAACATTAGCGACATAAGAAAAACAGCATGGGTGGTGAAGGATGGCATGAGTTACAAGCCGGAAGAGTTGTACTCGGCGCTGGGGATGACGCCGTAGACTGTAACGGCCAGCGGCCAAAGCCGCGGCCTGTGAGCCAAGCTAAGATGGCCCCCAGCGCCGCTCCGCCCGCGCCCACCGGCGTCCCGCTTTGCGGGATTGCCTACCTGTAGCGCGGACCTCCGTTTCTGAGGTCCGCGGCCCTGATGAAATTGAGGAACACACCTTCCGGTTGCGCCCCCGTTTGACCTTGAACAGCTACATTGAGCCGTCTGGCCTGTCATTCCGAGGAGTCCCGCGTCTGCGGGACGACGAGGAATCTCGGCAGTCCGCTGCTTCAGAGCGAGATTCCTCCCCTTCGCTTGGTTCAGGGTCGGAATGACTAAGTCCGGGGTTCTGGCCGAGCTTTTGAGCCAGGACATACTGTGCAGCCAGGACGAGGCAAATCGCGCCCGCCGCGAGCGGCTTTTTCAGTGCCCTGTCCCACTTCATGCGCATGAATAGGCACCCTCCTTCCTCGCCTGCCATTTTCTGCTTCTCAAAAACTGCTGAACAACAGCGAGCAGTTGCGAAAGGTAATCGGAGATTTTTTTGCGTCAAATGAGGTCAGAGAAAAGTGCGAAGGAAAAAAGAGGCAGGAGACAGGGGCGTTCGGTCAGGCTGTCATTTGTCACGTGGTTTTCTTTCGCCGCGTGCTTGCCACCATAATTCGCATTCTCTTACGCTATTTCCTCTGATAAAGACGAGCCCGAGAGCTGATGTAGCAACCCCGGGTGAAGAGTATTCGGGGGTTCTCGCGAGGATGAGGATCAAGTGCTCACTTTCGGGTGCGCCTTCGGGTGCGCCATCCATGTCAATCGAGACGAAGCAAGTAAAACAGAGCGGGCTTTTCGGCGATTTAAGCCAGCTTCCAAAATTATTTCTGCGGGTCGGGGATTGTGAGAACCAGGGTTGAATCGGTCACCTCATGAACGACAGGTGATGCGATCCGACCGTTCGCCCTTGGGAAAAAAAGAACCCCGCCCACTTTTTTCATGGGTCGACAGATGTGAGAGCCAGCTTAGTTGGCAGACTTCAACAAACACACTGCCATTTGGCGTGCCGCGGTCTGCTTTGCTCTTTTCGTGTGCAGTGTCCTCGGCGTAGCACTTGCCGTTTTTCGAAGGGCCCGTCGCGCTGACTGAGCTGTAGCGCATGCCATGGAACTCAGTCTTGACGAGCGCCTGCTCAACGAGTTGAGCGGCGGTCACTTGACCGCATTGTTGGCTTACTGTCGGGGCGCAATCCAGTTTCTGAAATAAGAGCTAAGCACTGCTCCCCATCAGACGGACGGCTCGGCTGTTTCCGGCACATCAATCGAGAGTGGCTCCGTCGATCTCGGCTTATACCTTAGTCTTAACGCCTCGAGAATAAGCTGCAGGATGGAACGTCGATTCTGGAAAAGTACCCGCCTCCATTCTCTTCGCGTCATTTGGGGGAAGTAAATGCCGCGGAACGCCAGACGACCCAGCAAATGGACGATTCGGTCTGCAAGAGATCCTGATTCCAGCTTGGCGATTGCCGCGGCGTTCATTGCCGGCCCATAGGATGACTCCCACGCCCGCCGGACTTCTTCCTCCACTTGTTCCGGGGAGATCCCCAACGGCGTGAAGTCCATTGTGAAAGGCTTGAATTCCAACCAGTGTTTCGGCTTAGTCAGCCGGCCCCCAACCATGAGTCTTTCGTAAAGGGGCGTTGCTGGGTAGGGCGTCAGAATTCCAAAAACGGGGAGCCCCGGCGGCCAGGTGCGAATCACATCTAGAGTGCGCTGCGCTACCCCGGGGGAGTCGCTGTCCATTCCGAAGATGAAGGAAGTGATCGCGTAGAGACCGTACCGCTCCAGGCATTCCAGAATCGCCTTGTACTCTTGCGGCTTGTTGAATCCCTTGCGCACACTCTTCAGGTTCTCCGCGTCGATGGACTCGAGCCCCATGAAGATCCATTTGCCGCCGCTCTCGGCGATGAGCGAAACAAGTTCCTCGTCTCGCAACAAATTCATGCTGATTTGCGCTACCCAGGGCACCTTAGCATCACGTGCTATGATTTCGCGCAGCAGCGACTTGGTGCGTTTGGGATTGATGGCGAAGTTGTCGTCGATGAAGAAGACGGCGAATTTTCCCTTCTGGCGCTTTTCCAGTTGCTTTAGCTTCAAAAGCTCTTCCACCACGCTGGCGTTCGAACGAAAGCGGATTGAATCTCCGAAGAAACCTGTTACGGTGCAGAACTCACAACCGTAAGGGCAGCCGCGGCCGGATTCCATCGGTATCATGTGGAAGCTCTGCCAAGTCATGCCTGCTACAGAAAGTATCCTGCGTGCCCATTTGGGAACGTGCCCTACCAGATTAAACT
>Ga0187784_10003832_pt1 | contig 12179 bp, 11 predicted proteins | sample 1015_SJ02_MP15_2_FD_132964 | JGI IMG/M metagenome (GOLD analysis project Ga0187784, IMG submission 132964) | Tropical peat soil microbial communities from peatlands in Department of Meta, Colombia - 1015_SJ02_MP15_20_MG | ecosystem: Environmental > Terrestrial > Soil > Wetlands > Peat | place... | reverse complement strand
GGCCACCCCAACCTGATCTGGATCGACAGACACCTAGTACATGAGGTCACCTCCCCTCAGGCATTCGAAGGATTACGATTAACGGGCAGACGCGTCAGGAGGCCAGACCTCACATTCGCAACCGTTGACCACAATATCCCAACAACAGACAGAGCCCTCCCCGTCCAAGACCCAATATCCAAGAAACAGATCGAGACTCTGGAAAAGAACTGTGCCGACTTTGGAATCACACTCTTCGGAATGCAGAGCCCCCAGCAAGGCATCGTCCACGTGATTGGACCGGAACTGGGTATCACCCTCCCCGGACTCACAATTGTTTGCGGCGACAGCCACACCTCAACCCACGGCGCATTCGGCGCCCTAGCCCTCGGCATCGGAACAAGCGAAGTCGAACATGTATTGGCTACGCAATGCCTGTGGCTTGAGAAGCCACAATCATTCGACATTCAAATCGACGGAACCCTTCGGCCTGGAGTGACGGCGAAGGACCTCATACTCTCAATCATAGGCAAAATCGGCGCGGCCGGAGGAAGAGGGTCCGTGATCGAATACCGAGGCCAACCGATTACCTCCCTTTCAATGGAAGAGAGAATGACCATTTGCAACATGTCAATCGAGGGCGGAGCCAGAGCGGGATTAATCGCCCCGGATGAAGAAACATTCAGATACATCCAAAACCGTAGGTACGCCCCCAAGGGCGAAGCGTTCGAAGAAGCCAAAGCCGAATGGAAAGAACTCCGAACCAGCAACAAAGCCCATTTCGACAAGAGCGTTCATCTCGACGCGACAAAAATGCAGCCCCAGGTTTCATGGGGAACAAGCCCGGCGATGGTTACCGACGTTACCGGCAACGTTCCATACCCCGACGAATTGTCCGATCCGGACCTGAGAAAGGCGGCGACGCGCGCCCTGGAGTACATGGGGCTGAAGCCTGGAACTGAGATTCGCTCAATAAAGCTGGATAGGGTATTCATCGGGTCATGCACGAACTCCCGGTTTTCAGATTTAATGGTCGCCTCCAAAGTTGTGAAAGGAAGAAAGGTCGCCCCGGGCATACGGGCTATGGTTGTTCCGGGATCCCAAGTCGTCAAGTACCTCGCGGAACGTCAAGGACTTGACAAGGTATTCACCGAGGCAGGTTTCGAGTGGAGAGAATCGGGATGCAGCATGTGCCTCGGAATGAACCCCGATATCCTAGCACCAGGGGAACGTTGCGCCAGCACATCAAACCGGAACTTCGAAGGACGGCAGGGACGCGAAGGCAGAACACACCTCGTAAGCCCGATCATGGCGGCCGCGGCGGCAGTCGCGGGGCATTTCGTTGATGTTCGAGAATGGAATTTGGAAAGTTGAGATGAAATGAAACCCTTCAACAAGGTAGACGGCATCGTCGCACCGCTCGACCGAGTGAACGTAGACACCGACCAGATTATACCAAAACAATTCCTCAAACTCATTGAAAGAACCGGATTCGGCAAATACCTCTTCTACGATTGGCGGCTCACCGGGGACGGGAAACCCAACAAAGAATTCGTCCTTAACCAGCCCAGGTACAAGGAAGCCAGCATACTGCTTGCACGAGCGAACTTTGGTTGTGGGAGCTCGCGAGAACATGCAGTCTGGGCACTTCAAGACTACGGCTTCCGAGTCCTAATCGCACCTTCATTCGCCGACATATTCCACAACAACTGCTTCAAGAACGGCATCCTACCAATATCATTGGATGCTGAACAAGTGGACACATTGTTCAACGAAGCCTTGAGCCGGGACGGGTACACTCTACGTATAGATTTAGAGAATCAAACTGTAACGAAACCCGGCGGGCAACCTCTTCATTTCCAAATTGACACCTTCACGAAGAAATGCCTCATGGAAGGGCTCGACGACATCTCTCTAACTCTTCAACACGAGGAGGAGATACGATCGTACGAATCGAGGCTTAGCACGTTTCAAAGGATTGATGTTACGAGGATGTGATTTGTTTGTCGTTTAAAGCACCCGCGAAATACGTTTGGTTGAACGGCGCCATTGTACCTTGGGAGAAGGCTACTATTCACGTCTTCACCCATGCACTCCACTACGGAACGGGCGTCTTCGAGGGCGTCCGCGCGTACGAGCGCGGAGACGATGTGCTCGTCTTCCGATTGCAGGACCACATGAAGCGTATGGCGGAATCCGCGAAGATCTACAGCTTCGAAATGCCGTACGGAGAAGAGGAGTTATGCGAGGCAGTAGTGGACCTCATAGCGAAGAATGATTTCCACTCCTCTCTCTACATTAGGCCGATTGCGTTCAAAGGCGTTGGCGGAATAAATCTTGACGCGAGGGCGACCCCTACTTCGGTGAGCATTATCGCGTTCCCCTACGCGAAATACTTCAACCCCGAGAAGGCTGGGCTGGACATCTGCGTCTCGAGCTGGAGAAGAATCGGTGAACCAGCCGTCCCAGGGATGGCGAAGGCCTGCGGACACTACATCAACTCCGTCCTCGCTAGGACTGAGTCGGCAGAGGCAGGCTTCGACGAGGCGCTTTTTCTCGATGGTAACGGAAGCGTCTGCGAAGGAACCGGAGAAAACATCTTCATCGTAAAAGACGGCTTAATCTCGACACCAGGATTCTCCTCAGGAATTCTGAATGGAATCACACGCCAAACCGTCATAGCCCTCATCAAGGATCTTAACCTGCCCTTCGTTGAGCGACCAATCGCAAGGGCGGAACTATACACTGCCGACGAAGCGTTCTTCACGGGCACCGCCGCCGAGGTCGCCCCAATCCTCTCGATCGACCGCAAACCCATACGAGACGGCAACCCCGGCGAGATCACCTGCAAGCTGAGAGATGAATACAACCGCGTCGTAATCGGCCTCAACGACAAATACGTACACTACCTCACGTATGTTTACGGGATTGAACCCTATGTACCAATGCGTGCGAGGGTTGACGAAGCCATCAAACGCGCGAGGGGCGCTGATCCGCTCGACTGAGATTTGTTTGGTTCAACTTGCCGTTTCCCCTTCAAAGCAGGAAAACTTGACACGTGTTATTTCAATGATCGGACAAGTTCGGAGAGATTGCGATCTCATCGTATTCCCGGAATACTGCATGGGCTACCCGACGGAGGGGCTGTCTCGTAAGTTCGTGGAAGAACTTGCCGAACCCGCCAACGGTAAGTTCGTAACAGCCGCAGCCGAGGCTTGCAAACAGTCGGCGGTTTCGGTTGTGCTTCCGATCTTTGAAAAGGACAACGCCTTCGTATACAATACCGCAATTGTGATTCGTCAGGGGGAGGTTCTCGGAGGATACCGTAAGATTCACTTATTCGATGCACTCGGCTACCGAGAATCCGACATGTTTCGTGCCGGATCAACGCCCGTCATCTTCGAGGTAGGCGGCATGAAGTTGGGATTGGTAATCTGTTATGACATCAGGTTTCCCGAATTGATTCGAGCGGAGGTGAATGCCGGTGCTACCGCTGTAATAGCGCCCTCAGGCTGGGTCACTGGCCCTCTGAAAGAGGAACAATGGCAGAGTCTCCTAATGGCACGAGCCCAGGAAAATACTAGCTACATGATCGGTGTCGGTAATGCAAACCGAGCATTCATCGGCCGAAGCGTCGTCATAGATCCGCTGGGCGTCAAGATGATGGACCTCGGACAAGGGGACAGGGTGGCATTCTGCGAGCTTGACGATGACCGTGTCTCGAGGGCGAGGGAGACGCTACCGGTTCTAAAACAAGCCGTAGCAACCACGTATGGCTCTTGCGTCCGAATCTAGTCGACATTCTCTAGTGGAATACAATGACCTCTCCCGTTTAGAAAGACTCATCGAAACGCTGTAGACGCCACTGCGTCGCCTAAGCAATTCCCATTTGGGCTTTGGCTTCTTCACTCATCTTGTCGGGGGTCCAAGGCGGATCCCACACGAGTTCTACCTTCGCGTCTTTCACGCCGCCCATAGCTTTGATCTTGGCTTTGACCTCATCGGCAATCATGCCGCCCATCATGCAACCGGGGGCTGTGAGTGTCATCTTGATACCGACACTGCCTTCCTCATTTATGTCGATCCCATAAACCAACCCTAGGTCCCAGATGTTTATCGGAATCTCCGGGTCATAACAATCCTTCAGAACAGTAACGACCTCGTCCTTGGTCACCAATTATCAATGCACCTTCTAAGCGGGTGTAGTTTGCGGATTGGGTGAGTTGGCGGTTTGCTCCCCTATTAATCTTAGGCCTGTCAATTCAGGCCTGTTTCTGGTCCGACCATGCGATGGGCATGGCGCCGGGGATGGGTTCAAGGAGCCTAGCCGCGTTCAGCCTTACCGCCCTCGTAACTTCTTCGAAGAGAGGGTTCATGTAATCCTCAATCTTCCCTTCATCAGCTAAACGGGCGATCTCAGGGTCCAATGGGACGGCGCCCAAGTACGGGATTCCGGCCCTCTTTGCAGCATCCGCACCCTTGCTCTTGCCGAATATTTCCATCTTCTCACCGCAGTGAGGGCAGATGACATAGCTCATGTTCTCAACCAACCCTAGGAGTTTGACCGCCGCAAGCTGCTGGCTCAAAGTCTTTGCCATATTGATCGCTTTATTCACAACCATCAGCGCCAGATCCTGCGGCGTCGTCACAACAATCACACCCTGAAGCGGAAGCGACTGGAAAACCGTCAGCGGGGCATCACTCGTGCCGGGCGGATTGTCAACTAGGAGGAAGTGTAAGTCGCCCCATTCGATGTCCTGAAACATTTGGCGTATCACGCTGTTAATTATTGGGCCCCTGACGATCACGGGCATCTGCGGTTCTTCGAGTATGAGGTTCATTGAGACCACTTTGATTCCTAACTTACTGACCGCGGGCAGCACCCGTTTCTCCGGCGTAACGAAGAGGGGGCCCTTCAGGCCAAACATCTTCGCTATGCTCGGGCCTGTGATGTCGGCGTCTAGGATTCCAACCTTATACCCTAACCTAGTCAGCTGAACCGCTAGAAACGCAGTAACGAAGGACTTGCCCACGCCGCCTTTACCGGACATGATCGCTATCACATTGCGGATTCCTTTTCTCTCAAGCCGGTTGATGCCAGGCGGCATCACCGATCCTGCCTTCTGGGACTGGGCGGCAGCCATCTGCGATTGGATCTTCGTTCGAAGCTGTTCAAGCTCCTGCTTCGTCATTACCGTCGTTTCGACGTTAACCGTCTTGACGCCAGGAAGCTTCAACACGGCTTTCTGGATATCACTCGATATGGTTTCGGAGAGAGGACAACCTCCGACCGTGAGCGCGACTTGCACCTTCACAGCGCCCGACTGAACCTCAACGTTCTTGACCATCTGCAGGTTGACGATGGAAATGTGTAACTCCGGATCTATGACATCCTTCAACGCCGCCATTACTTCATCCTTTGAAACCACTGATTATTCCTCAGCCGTGTAGCGGTATCAGCCGCCAACGGCGGATATTAACCGTTTATCGGGTTACCCGCATGTCCGAATATTGTCTGTTTGACGACGAATCTGACAATCAGCATCCGTGGTTCCAATCCTGAAGCTAACGCGTTGACTAGGGCGACAGCCTCTCAGGGGTCCGCGGAAATAGCGTTGTTTCCTTAATGTTCTCTTTTCCGAGAAGCGCCATGGTGAACCTCTCGATTCCGAGGCAGAATCCGCCGTGAGGTGGTACGCCGAATTTGAAGGGGTCGGTGAACCATTTCATTCCTTCTTGACTGATGTTCTGCTCCTTCATTTGCTCAATTATCTTCCCGTAACGATGCTCTCTCTGTCCGCCGGAGGACTGCTCTATCCCTTTGTAAAGGAAGTCCACGCTCCTAGCCCATATCGGCTCCTCGTCAACCCGCATAACGTAGAACGGCTTTACCTTTGAGGGATAACGGTTCATGAAGAATGCCTCAGCTCCATGCTTCTCAAGTACATGTTTCGAGAGGATGGCCTCGCCTTCCTTCCCAACGTCGCTTCCGTACGGAACTTTCTTCCCGTATTCCTCTAGGATCTGGTAGACCTCCGGATAACGCATTTCGGGAAACGGAGTTTTAGGAACGTGTACCTCAACACCCAGCAACGCAAGCTCGGCTGCACAGTCCGACTCAACCTTCTTCAGCCCAGCTACGGCAACTTCCTCCTCAACCCGCATGACATCCCGCTCATCGGCAATGAACCCAAACTCAACCGCCATCCCTCTATGCTCACACAAATGTTGGGTGGTATGCGAGAGTTCAGCCCTCCAGTTAGGACCTAACTCATAGATCCTGTCCAGCCCTGCGGCTATGCACAGCTGCCTGTGGAGTTGCGGGTCTTGTCGGAGGAAAGCTTCCCTACCGAAGTAGTCGAGCTTGAAGACCTCCGCGCCACCCTCCGATGTGCCACCCAGGAGGCACGGGGTGAAGACTTGCATGAAGCCATTCTGCCGGAGGTATTCTTGCATCCCTTCGGCCAGCTTAGATTGAATTTGGAACATCGCACTATTCTCCGGCCTCCTAAGATCGACAACACGCCAATCGAAACGTGCATCAATGTTTGATTCAATCTTTCCGGACATGTCTAGGGGTGCCGCGGCCTCCGCCTTTGTTATCAGTTCGATCTTTACTGGTGTAATCTCAGAACCAACCTTAGCCACACGTTTCTCAACTATACTGCCCTCGACAGCGATGACGTCCTCTTTGCCTAGGGCCTCCGAGATTCGGAGGAGTTCGGGGCTTGCTTCAGATTTTACTATCGTAACCTGGGCGATTCCGCGTCGGTCTCTAAGCCAAATGAATCTGATCCGCGCCAGATCCTTAACATCGTGCACCCAACCCGCTAGCGCAACTTTGCCTTTCATATGCTCAATTTCGTCTGTGTAATGTGTCCGACGAATCAATTCGATTAGATCTCCTCAACGCTCACATTCGTGCTGTTTGGCTCTCTCCTAGCTATTTCTTTACTGCTCGCGGCTCCGGAATGCCGCGCCCCTACCTCACATCACAAATCTACATCAGTGAGCTAGGGTCTCTTTGTCTCCAACCACTTTCGGTCCGCTAAGACTACCGAGGTTTCAATTTGGCGCGGTGAAATAGACCAGTACTTTTTCAGCAGTTCGTCTTTCTCTTTCGTCGAGACGAGACGAAACTCATGCTTCTCATAGAATGCAATGGCCCAAGAGGCTGCCGCCCAAGTGCCTACCAAGACGGGCCGGGTAGTCTGATCGTACAAGTGCGATAACAGTGCGCTTCCTATTCCGCGCCCTCGCTTAGCCGTGCGGATGTACGCATGCCGGATGAGAGTTACGTCCTTAACCTGCTGAAGGCCCATCACTCCAAGCACCTCGGCATTATCCTCGTAGCTCCAGAACTCCACACCGTCACTAATGTCGTGGCGAAGTTCTTCCCTTGACATGTAAGGGTCCCTCCAACAGTCGGAAGGAATCTTTCCCCTGTATGCCTCAGCAGCGTCATTGATTATGGCGAATATGCTTTCGAAGTCGCCGTCCTTGCATTTTCGTATGCGGCCGGTCGCTTCTGAGGATGGCAAATGGGCACTACCGGCGTTTGATTTGCTTCGCAATATCGCCTGGTTTCATTGCGATCTTGACGCCGGCCGATCTGAGTGACTCTATCTTTGTCTCGGCGGTTCCCGCTTTTCCGGTGATTATCGCGCCGGCGTGGCCCATTCTCTTTCCCGGCGGAGCGGCTCGTCCGGCGATGTAGGCCACGATTGGTTTCGGGTATTTGGTTTTCTTCACGTACTCCGCGGCGGTCTCTTCGGCGTTTCCTCCGATTTCGCCGATCATTGCGATTGCTTTCGTTGAGGTATCCTTCTTGAACATCTGGAGTACGTCAACAAAGCTTAGTCCGACCACGGGGTCTCCTCCGACGCCGAGGCATGTAGTCTGGCCGAGGCCGTTCTTGGTGAGGCTTGCGGCGATCTCGTAAGTGAGGGTGCCGCTTCTGGAAACCAATCCGACCTTGCCGGGTTTGAATATGTGGCCGGGCATTATTCCGAGTTTACATTGGTCGGGCGTGATTATTCCTGGTGTGTTTGGGCCGATAACGGTTGTTTGTCGTTGCTTCGCGATTTCCATGATTTGCATTTCGTCTTTGACGGGTATCCCTTCCGTGATCACGACTACGGGATTCAGGTCTGCGGTTATAGCCTCAAGTGTCGCATCCTTAGCGTAAGGGGCGGGTACAAAGATGATTGCCGCGTTCGCTTTCACTTTGCTTAGTGCCTCCTGGGCAGTGTCGAACACAGGGACGCCGTGAACTTCCTGTCCTCCGCGTCCAGGTGTTACCCCCGCCACGATCTTCGTTCCGTACTCAAGCATGAGTTGTGTATGGAAGGTGCCTTGCGAACCCGTAATGCCCCAGACGATAGCCTTTGTGTTACGCCCAACCAGGATCGGCATGTTAAGCTCTCGCTCCAAGCATTTTGACCGCGCTTTCCGCGGCTTCTTCCATGCTGTTTAGCGACGGGATATTGGCGTCGGCCAGAATCTTCTGTCCTTCTTTCTCGTTCGTTCCCACAAGACGGATTACCATCGGAATCGTGATGCCCATCTTCTTCTGAATGTCTAGTATGGCTCGGGCGACATCGTCACAGCGAGTGATCCCACCCATAATGTTGATCAAGAGAACCTTCACGTTAGGATTACCGAGGACGATTTGCAGAGCCGCCGCAATTCTATCCTCGTTCGCGCCGCCGCCGACGTCGCAGAAGTTGGCCGGAGATCCCTTGTAGTCGAGGATCATGTCGAGCGTTGCCATTACCAGGCCTGCCCCGTTACCGATTATTCCTATGTTTCCACCGAGTTCAACGTATGCGAGCCCTTTCTCCCTAGCTTGGATCTCCAACGCGGTCATGTCGGGCTCGTAGGTTTTCGCGCGTTCAAGGAATTTCTTCTGTCGGAACAGAGAATTATCATCTATGAGGATTCTCAGATCGGCGGCGACCATCTCGCCGTTTTCAGTTTCGATTAGGGGGTTCGATTCTATGAGTTCCGCGTCGCAGTCAACCATGATCTTGTAGAGTTTCCCAACGATCGAGGCGATCTGCACCATCTGTTTCCCAGAATAACCAACTCCCTTAGCGACCATCCTTCCCTCGAAATCTTGCAGCCCAACTAGTGGATCGACTTGGTGGCGAAATATCTTCTCGGGCTGCCGAGAGGCGACGTCTTCGATATCCACCCCGCCCTCGGTCGAACAAAGTATTGTGTAGCATTTCGCGGCGCGATCCACAACAATGCTCACGTAGCGTTCATGTTTGCTTGCAAGCCTTTTCTCCACAAGCACCTTCGCTACCTTTTCACCCTTCACAGTCATTCCGAGAATTGTTCTACTAACTTCCTCAGCCTCGTCGGCGGTTGATGCCGGCTTAATGCCGCCCGCCTTGCCGCGGCCAGCCACGAGAACTTGAGCCTTCACCATCGATGGGCCACCGAGCTTCAGAAAAGCATCCTTAGCTTCCGTCGCTGAGGACGCGACTACACCCTCCGGAACAGGTATACCGTATTGACGAGCGATCTCTTTCGCCTCGTATTCGAAAAGCTTCAAAGTCCTTTTCGCCCTAAGAAACTCACGGCGACCTTGACTTTAGAGGATGAGTAATAAAACAACCTCCCGGATTGCACGGCGTAGTAGAGATAAGTGAATTCACGTGCCAACGATCTTCCAAACCAAATCGTTCAAATAGTATGCTGGTCGTCCGGTGGGGCGATGACGCCGGCTTCGCGAATACGGATCCGGTCGACGACCCGTAGGATTTCAGATAACAGATGAAAGTGAATGGTAAAGACGATCCTGGATGCATTTTGCGTGAAATCGGGTATCCTATGCCGTAGGTGTGAGGAGAAGCTCGAGAAGGGGCAGGTCACCGAGTTAGACCTCAAAGTAATTCAACGCATGGTGGAACTAGAGAAGGAGCATCCAGTCCTTCAAGACGTAACTTACCACCGCTCCGTTGAAGCAGACGGAATGATGGCCGTGCTTGTTGACAGAAGGGATGTTCCAAAGCTGCTGAGTGGCGGCGCCAAAGTCGTCAAGGACATAGGCGAGACATTCGGAAAACGGGTGAAGTTGATCAGCTACGGAGGAGACGACCGAGAGTTTCTAGAGGACCTATTCAGCCCACTCTCGATCCTTACCATCAATACGATATGGATTCCCGACGGCAGCACAGAAACTAAGGTAATCCTCACGGGCCGGCAGCCAAGGAAAATGCCGGTTGACTTGGAAATGGTGAAGACGATTGCCCAAGAACTCAAGGGCATGACGCTGAGAATTGAGTTCGAAAGGCCCTAACCACCCAATTCATAAGAGCGCCCTTTCACCGGAGCCTCGATCTTCGACGCGTCTGCGAGGTACTTAGTGTAGAGACCCGGGTATTCGGTGTGGATGGGGAATAATCTGCGTGGATGAATCTCGCTGACGCTCGCCTTGAGTTCGCTGGGCATGATGTGCCCCGAACAGTGAACATGATACATTGGTAAGCCGAAGTGATCTAACCAATTTCTTAATCTCTCAAACTCGAATTCCTGCTCCTCATTGAAAGGTTCAGAAGTTGAGAGAACAAAGACGCTGCCCGCATCAGGCCTAATATCCACAAGTTCCTTGAAGTCGGGCATCGAGAATGCGACGATGAACTTCGCTTGCTCCCTCCTTAGTTCTTCGCTATCGATCGTTCGCGCCCGCTCCATAACCTCCTCCTCCCAGTCATAGTACCTTTTCTTCGCCCTCCTGAAGACCGCAACGCTCTCTCCACCCCCCAATGCGTTGGGGAGGTTGAGGTTTGGATCCGATGCGAGTTGATTCAGAAGGTAGGCTTGCTTCAGAGACATAGCCAGAACCCTATCGTTCTTCCTAGCGACCTCGAAGAATGTGCGGATCCGGTCAACGTCCACGTTGGAAAAGTTCGCTAACGCTAGGTTCTTTGTGTTCGACACAAGATAGTTGAGTTTCGCTCCAACCTCAGCCTCACTGGTCACTTCACCTCCCAAAATGTTAGTGCCTTCAGCCAGAAGAATCTCGGGACTCGACCGGGATGCCAGCTCAAGGAAGTCCTTAGTGAGCTGTGGCTTGGTTCCATGTACCCTAAAGTCTGCCGTGTAAGCTATTGTTCCTTTCGAAGTCTTGACCAAGAAAGCATAAGCCCCTGGAATCGAATGGTCAACGTGGCATGGTGTGACTTCCATTGAACCGACCTTAACGGTACTACCCGTTCTGAAAGTCTGAAAGTGGAGCCCCCTGATGTCGGATTCGAAATGCCTGACTTTCGTTGCAGAGATAGATTCCAGGATTCGCGCGCAGGTCTCGCCGCAGTAAATTGGGATCTCGCGTTTCAGGAAAGCGATGTAACCCCAATGGTCGCTGTGGGCATGAGAAAGGAAGACGGCATCGAGAGAAGCCTCTGATTCCTCAAATTCGTAGATACCCCGCATATTTGGAAGAATCCCGAATTCGAGTAGGTCTCGCTCATCGCCGGGGGACAGTATGGGGTCTAGGAAGAATCGCCCGCGGTCTGCGTAACTCATGCCGAAATCAAGCATCACCCTCGTGCCCTTGTCTTCAACGAGAATCTTGTTGCCCCCTATCTCGCCCACGCCACCAAAGAGGGTTAGACCAGTCCATTGAGCCGGCATTAGTACCCGCTAGCAGATGAAAGGACGAACCTACTTAAATCGACTGAACTGATTTTTCGCCCGAAGGGTTATGTCCCGGAAAACGCAAGCGCTGTGTCCGTGGAATCATTGGTCAAGGCGGTCTTTCTCGACCTAGGCGATACCTTGGTTCATTTAGACCGCCCATGGGAAGATGTATTCCGCGCAAACCTGACGGCGCTCTGCACTTACCTAGCCAAACTGGGCCTGCGCTTAGATTTTGAAAAATTCTCACAAACATTCATGCGCATCTTCGATGACGCCTCATACCGAGCCGACCTGTACAAGATCGAGATTCCAATGGAGGAGATTCTAGCCAAGGTCCTACGAAAATCAGGCCTGCAGATGCTAGGGGTAGACCTCCCCACGAGTGCGATGATTGAATTTTACCGGCCGGAGGTCGAGTCTTGGCAGCTATACCCCGACACAATCGAAACCCTAACACGCCTCACCTCGAACGGCTACACACTGGGCGTCGTGTCGAATGCGAAGAGCGATTGGGCGGTGCGGGCAATCATCGAACGACGTGAGATCGG
>Ga0187784_10003831_pt1 | contig 12180 bp, 11 predicted proteins | sample 1015_SJ02_MP15_2_FD_132964 | JGI IMG/M metagenome (GOLD analysis project Ga0187784, IMG submission 132964) | Tropical peat soil microbial communities from peatlands in Department of Meta, Colombia - 1015_SJ02_MP15_20_MG | ecosystem: Environmental > Terrestrial > Soil > Wetlands > Peat | place... | reverse complement strand
TCTTTGACTGCCTCCGCCTTGATCTCCTCGGAAGAGACTTTCTCCTGGACCATGTGCCTGAGCTTCGTGTTGAGCGTGAGAAGCTCGAATATGCCCAGCCTTCCGAGATAGCCCGTGTTGAGGCATTCGGGACAGCCTTTCCCTTTGTAGACGAGGCTGTTCTCGCCTTTCCCGTATTCTCCGAGCAACTTTCTCTCGAAGGGTGTCGGGTCGTAGATCTCCCTACAGTGCGGGCAGATCTTCCGGACCAACCGTTGTGCGAGGATAGCGGTGATCGACGAGGTGAGCAGGTAAGGCTCTATGCCCATGTCGACGAGCCTCGTCAGGGCGCTCGCGGAATCGTTCGTGTGGAGCGTCGAAAAGACGAGGTGGCCGGTGAGGGCAGCCTGTATGGCGATCCTCGCCGTCTCCTCGTCGCGGACCTCTCCCACCATGATCACGTCAGGGTCCTGCCTCAAGAATGATCGGAGGGCCCTGGCAAAATCGAGCTGTATCTTCGGGTTTACCTGAATCTGCCCTATGCCGCCGAGGATGTATTCGACCGGGTCCTCCACGGTGAGAATGTTCTTCTCCGGCGTGTTGATGTACTGGAGCACCGCATAGAGGGTCGTCGTCTTTCCGGACCCCGTAGGGCCTGTCACGAGGAAGACGCCCTGGGGCCTGGAGACGAGGGAGACCATGGTCTTTTCCAGATCCGGGTTCATGCCGACCGAGTGGAGGTCGATCAACGCGCCTCCCCTGTCAAGGAGCCTCATGACCACCTGCTCGCCGAAGGCGGAAGGGATAATGGATACCCTCACGTCTATGTCTTTTTCGCTGACCCGAACCATGATCCGCCCGTCCTGGGGAAGCCTCTTCTCTGCCACATCGAGGCCGGCCATGACCTTGATCCTGGAAACTATGGCGTTCTGCGCCCTTTTCGGCGGGGTGTACGTATCATAGAGGAGCCCATCTATCCTGTACCTGACCCTGAGGTCTCTCTCGAGGGGCTGGATGTGGATGTCGCTTGCCCTGTCTTTCACCGCGATCGAGAAGAGCAGGTTGACGAGCTTTATGATGGGCGGCTCGTTCGCAGCATCATCAAGCAGGTCGTGACCGCTCGGGATCTCCTGGGCGATCTCGGTGAGGGCGCTCTCTCCGAGGTCCTCGACAACGCCGATCACCACCTCTCTTCCCTGCTCCTCTTTGAAGGCACCGAGGTACTCGAGGAATTCTTTTTTCGGCACATACCTCTTTTCCACGGGCAAGCTGGAAAAGATGCTCAGGATGTCGGAATTGACGCCGTTCTCCTCGTCGGAGACCGCCACTACGAGGGCAGGGGGGTCGGCCTTGACACCGAGGGGCACTATGCCGTTCTTCTGAAAGAAAGAGTGATGGATTCTCGCTATGCGGTTTGGGAGGGGCGCAAGCTCTTCTTCGATAGCTGCGAGAGAGTCCATTATTTCTTTCCCTGGGGCTTCAGAAGCTTCTCCTGATGAGACTTGAGGTCGTCGCTGATCTTCTGGAGCGTTTCTGCGTCGTAGACAATCTTCGGGGTGAGGAAGACGAGGAGATTGGTGCGCGTGTCGGACTTGGCGGTGTATCCGAAAAGACTCCCGAGGATGGGAATGTTCCGCAGGAGCGGAATGCCCTGGTTGCTATCCTGCTGGTTTCCCTGAATAATGCCGCTGATCACGATAGTCTGGTTATCCCTCACCCCCACGGTCGTCTTGGTTGACCTTTTGTTCGTTGTCGGCGCCGTCTGGACTCCGGTCCCCACCTGGGCCGTCGTGGTCTGCACCGTGGTCACCTCTGCGAATATGTTGAGGTAGACGAGGCCGTCCCTGTTGATATACGGCTTTACCTTCAGGTGTACTCCCACGTCCCGGTAATCGAAGTTGGTGATGGGGTTTCCCGCTGAGTCGAGGCGCACGCTCGTCGTATAGGGGATGTTCGAGCCCACGAGCACCTCCGCTTCCTCGTTGTTGAGGGTGAGGAGCTGGGGCGTCGAGAGGATATTCGCCTTCTGGTCTACGGCGAGGGCCTGGACGAAGGCCTGGACGTTCGCGAACTGGACCCCGTCGAACGTTATGGTCTGGCCGAGAACGCCGATATTGAGGCCGGACTTGAGGGCGCCGAGGGCAGTCGTCACGCCTGAGGTTGTCGTTGTCGTGGTAGTCGTGTTACTGGGGATGGACTGGGAAAGACCGGAGATCAGCGGCACGAGGGCCGCGCCGGAGGTTGGGTCCGTGCCGATGATGTTGCCGCCGATGACCTGGTTGCCCTTCACGGTACCGCCCGTGAGCCACTCGACGCCGAGGGTCTGGGTCTTCGTAAGGGTCAGCTCGACAATGGCAGCCTCGACGAGGACCTGCGGTCTGTAAGTATCTATCTCTCCTATGATGCGCCTGATCTCCTTCATGTCTTCAGGGGGCGCGCTGATGAGGAGCGAGTTCGTTGCCGGATAAGACGTGATGAAGATCTTCTCCTTGGCTGTCTGTGCCTTCTTTCCCTCCGCGAGGAGGGCCTGCAACGCCTTGGCAAGGTCCGCGGCGCTCGTGTGCTGCACGCTGTAGACCTCGATCCCGGAGAGCTGCTTCGAAACCGGGACATCGACCTCCGCGATGAGGGCCTTGAGCCTCTGGAGGTTCGCGGAAGTATCGATCATGATGAGGGCGTTGGCGGAAGGCACGCTCACCAGGTATGCATCCCGGGACATGAGGGGCCTCAAGATCCCTACCATGGTGTTGGAATCGAGGTATTCCAGGGGGCAGACAAGCGTCGTGATCCTCTCCTCCGGAGATAGCTTCATGAATTTCTCCGGATCGAGGGTCTCCACCGCCATTCCCTTGGCATCGGCGCCCCGCACGATCTTCAGGGCCTCCGGCGTCGCGACTATGCTGAAGCCGTAGTAATTGAGCACGCTCTCGAAGACCCTGAACACCTCGTCTTTCGTCAGGCTCCTCGGCGAGAGCACGGTGACTCTTCCCTTGACGACTGCCTCGTCGTAGACGAAATTTTTCCCCATGATGCTGCTCACGAACCTGATGAGGTCCCGCAGCTCTATGTTGTCGAACTGCATCTGCACCATTCCGCCGGCTGGCGGTGCCGTCGGAGGCATTGTCACAGGGGCCGTGCGCGCAGCCGGCGGCGGGAGCTGCGGAGCAGCCTCCAGCGGTATAGGCTGCTGGTGCCTCTCGGAAGGGGTTTGGGGAGGGGTGGACGGAGCCGCTGCTTGAGCCAGCTCCCGGCCGCCCTCCGGCGATACCTTGAAGACGACCGGTTCGTCTGCCAATGCGGAAGGCCCATGAACAAGGAGGGCCATGAGAATGGCGCAAAAGAAGAAAGACGCTGCCGGTCTCAACTGCCGCAAACGCTCCTCCATCCTACCTGATTTCATAGCGGAGGGTCTCCGGTCTTCCGCCCCGCAGGACCTGCACTTCGAACGAAGTTTCATTCTTCAGTTCGTTGTATACCTTGCTAATGTCTTCTGAAGCGTCCAGGCGGTGACCGTTAATTTCCTGCAGCGTGTCATCGGGGGCGATGCCGATCTTCTGCGCAATGCTCCCCTGGTCGACGGCCACTACCTTCAAGCCGTTATCGGATGCCTTGACTGCCACGGCAGACATGACCGCGCTGTTATCAGCCTTCAGTTTGTCCGCTAGAGACTTGGGGATGACGGTAACGCCGCCTTCCTTTCTGATCCCCTTGATGTCCTTGCTCAAATCGATCTTGCCCGGGGCGGGTTGGGGTCGTACGCCTTCTGCGCCTTGCTGCGCCCCCGCCGTCCGCTCGTACACGGGCGAGAAGAGTTTGAGAATCACTGCAAACTCCCCCTTCTCTAACTTTATCGAGTCTTTTCTTATCTCCTTAAGGGCAAGACCGTTCGTGACAAACTCTCCCGGCTCGAATGTCCAGACACCCTTCTGTCCGCCAAGGTCGATGACCGCATAGCTGTCCTTCTTATGCAATCCCAATACCACGCCCTTAAGGGCCATCGCCTTTACCGCAGCGGTGAGGGCTTCCTCCTCTATCTCTTTCTCCGACTTCGGCTTGGGAATCTCAACCTGCAGCTTAGCCCTGAACAGGTTGCGCTCCATGAGCGCCTTATAGTCGCGCTCCATTGTCGGGCCAGCCGGCTGGCTGCCCGGCATTGGGACCACCTTGGGGGAAGGGGGCTGCAGGGCTTCCGGTACGCTGAGGAGCGCGGCGTTGATGGCGGAGAGGACGACCACGCCCACGACCGCGCCCACCAGGGTAGATATGCCGAAGGGTATTACTCTCTTGACGTCCAGCGACATGTCCTTCCGTACCCGGCTTTTCTCACCACAATGCCTTCATTTCAAGACGTTTCCGCTTCGTATAGTAGACCACCACCAGCCGTCCTTTGTCAAACAAAGGAATAATTTGAAAACCTCCCCTATGGCGCAAGGCTTTGCCGCTCTCGTTAAGGGCCTGAGATGGTGACGCTCGGCGCCGCCTGGTTCCCCGTGATGCGAATAAAGCCCCTTCCCTTCAGCGGGAAGTTTCTCGATAGGGTATTGTAAGCGAGGCTTATGTCTATGTTCTGTCCCTGATCGGTCGTTTCAATCGTCCCCTTGCCCTTCAGCGTTATCACATCGCTCGCGAGGGCCACGGTCGTAATCTCGATTCGCTGGCCGTCCATTCGCCCCTCTATGGTGATCCGCTTGTATGGGATGACGAGGCGCGGCATATTCCTGATCTGCAACTCCGTTACTTCGCCCCCTCTGAGATCGAACCGGAACGAGCCTGTCTGCTTGTCCGGTCTGCCCACGGGCACCTCCTTCTTTATGACCCCGTCCAGGAATCCGCTTATGCCCTTGAACCAAGGGAAAGTCCCCTCAGGACACTTGCCGATATTCACGTCCTGAAGCTTAAGGGAAAGATTCGGATTGCCCTGACCGGTAAGGGAAATATCGTCGACGCTCGCCCGGAGCATACCGTCGTACACAGAGGCTTTGGAATTGATCGTCAATCTCCCCCGAAGGAGGGACAACGGGCTCCAGGCGATATCGATGTTCGACAATTCGAAGGGAGCCGCCTGGCCGATGTTGCCAATGGGACGCAAGAGGAGCTTCGATGCGGTGATCCCCATAGTCTTTACGCTGACGCCTTCCATGGCTATGGCGGTCTTGCCGTTTCCGGCCACGTTTTGCAGCGCGATCTTGAGGGCCTTTTGATAGGGGAAAAAGAGGTAGAGGATGAATCCTGCCACGAGAACGCCCCACACTACGGCTCCCAAAAAGAAAAGGAACGTCCTGCGCCTATCCATGGGAACGCCTCTCTGCGATAGTAGCCTCCATGTCCAGGGCAGTCTGGTTTGAGGCGGGCAGCGAAAGACGCAGCTTCTCCACGTGCAAACCCTCGCCCTCGGTCGCCTTCACAAAGGAGACCACTTCTCCGAGGGCAGCGCCGGCCACCTTGATCTCCACGACCATCCGTCTGCTCCCTTTCTCCTCCTTAGTCGTCGCCGGCTGGAGGGCAACCAGATTCCCCCCTACAAAACTCTTCTTCGCCGTCTCCTCGATAAGGCCCAAAGTAATCCGCTGGGCCTCAGCTGCTTTCGGCCCGTTCCGCTCCCACTCTCGCTTCTTCGCTTCGTAGGAATCCCGAAGCAGGAGCACCTGGGCCAGGTCTTTCTGCTTCGAGGAGATCTGCTTTACGAGAAGATTCGTATCTTCCCTTATGAAGTAGGCCGAAAGGGCGAGCACGATAAAGACACCGAAGAGAATCATTACGTATACCCTCCCCGGTAAGACAGCGAGGCTGCTGGAAATCTTCATAGTTTCCCTCTCAGCTTGAATTTTACCTGCTTGTTGGCGGAAAGCTCCAGATTCTGCATTTCCACGTCAGTAACACCCTTTATCTGCTCGACGCTCGTCTTGATTTTCTCCGCGGACGCAAAAGAGATTGTGGTTCCTGAAAAACTGAACTCCTTGTCGTCGGCGGAAAACTCGCTCACCTTCACGTCGATGTCTGCGCCTATGCTGCCGCTCACCTCGTTGAGCACGTCGAGCGGGTTGGAAGCTGCCCCGGCCACACCGGGCTCCCTGTCGAGGGCCTTGATTTTTTCCTGGAACATCCTCACCGGATCCCTCACTGGCGGCGATTTGGGGAAAGACAACCGGTAGATCCTGGAAGGCTCGGACGCGAGGAACTGGTAAGTCCGCTCTTTGAAATAGTAGTCGGCGCACGCGAGGCCGCACACGAGAAAACTGAAAAGAGCGAGGCCGGCAGAGACATAAAGCCCCCCTCTCGCGGTCAGAAAGGGCAGAAAGGCGTACTGACGCTTCTGTCCGGACAGGTCGAGGTGCCCTGCCGGCTTGGCAGAAAGGAGTGCCGTGCCCACGCCTGCCCACAACCAGTCGGGCGCGTCTTCCCTTCCGAGCACCCTCGAAAGGCTCGGCACCTCTATGGCTATGCGGAAAGTCTTCTCAAGGTACTCCCTCACCCGGGCGCCTTCTACGTCATCAGCCACCATCACGTAGGACGCGGGGGCAAACTGCCGGTCTTCGGCTATCTGGGCAAAGGCGTCGTGCAGCGAACTCGACTGAGGTGAATGGACGAATTGTCTGAGGTAGAGCAGGCTGTCATCCTTGAACGCCATCACCACGACCGCACTGCCGTTCATATGGAGAAAGACGAAATCCCTATCGACGATGACATCGAACCATCTCAGGGCGTAGAGGGCCGCAAGGCTCTGGATGGTAACAATCCTGACGCGCTTATCGGAAAAAGACTCTCCCACGAGCGACCTCGGCATAGCGCCTGCGAGCACCCTGCCTCTGCCGCTCTCCACAAAATCGACCACCATGTCTTCGGTCGTCACAGGGAGCCGCTCTTCAACCTCATTCGCGATCACGAGTCGTATCTTGCGCCTGTCGGTGAACGGGAAGGCAAGACTAAGAAGATAGGCTGAGCCGTTGTCAAAGCCGACGCCGTAGCCGTCCTCACCCACGCTGCCTTTCAGATCCTGGAGGCTCCTGCCGGTTGTGAGCCTCAGCCCGGCTATCTCTTTCTGTCGTATCGTGAAAGTGACGCCGTACCAACCCCCTTTTTGTTGAACGATGGCAGCTGCTTTCCGTCTCAAGACTCCCTCCACGAGATGATCGAAACTGTTGAGCCGCTTCTCCTGAGCATGGCCTGGACGTTCTTCACCACCTTGCCGATAGTGTACTTGCTCGTTACCGTGAAAAAGGAAGAATTCACCTTTATGAGCGGCGTGATCTTGGAGAGGTCCCCCTGGCTCAGCTTTACTGCCATGATGTCGCTTATGGCCCTAAGGTCGTGCTCGTCGCGATAGTGCACCAGATCCTCTATGTCGGCGTCGCTGAGCGGCTGGGCCAGGGAGGTCGTCTGAGTGCCGAGCACTGCCTGGAGGACCTCGATGGGCGCGGTGTTCACGTTTATCTTGCCGTCGGTGGGGGCCACGGTCAGATAGCCTTCCAGGTTCCGGTCAATGACCAGCTCCCTGTCGAACCCCCTTATGAGGAGAAGCTCGTCGAGGGAGTCCAGCGGGCCGTTCTTGCAATGGTAACCCAGAGGCAGGTAGTAGCTCTCCTCCGCTCCGGCGCTTCCGGTGACCACATCATCCGCATCGATCCAGTCTATGAGGGCGTCAACGATCTCCGGCCTTCCTCCAAGCGTGGTAATGAGCGCTCTCAGACGGGTATCGAGGTCCTTGTCCACTGTCTGGGTGACGGGGGTGTTCGTATTGGCCTGGGTCGCGACCGTGGGCGAGGCAGGGGTCGCCGGAGCACCGGCAGCTGGATTGGCAGCGCCGGTCCCGGCCGGAGACGATGTGATCACCAGGTTGTTGACGGGGATCTTGCCGTCTTCGTCCGCGATAGTAACTGCCAGAATGCCCTGACCGAGGGACAAAGCCGGGAAACTCGTTGCCCACGGGCTTCTTGGGGAATCGTAAGTCGGGTCGGAGGTCTTCAGAATGCCGATGGCTCCCTGAACCCCGGACCGCGCGATCCTGAGCGCCTGCACCGAGTTCCTGAAATTCTCCGCCTGCGTAAGGTTGAGCTGTACCTTTGAATTGAAAGCCAGAACAAGCGGAAAGAGGAGGGCGATTACGAGAAGGACGATGACAAGGATGAAACCTTCTTCGTTAGAGCGTGCTCTGTATGGTCTCTTCCGCAACGAATTTCTTGTCCCGTCCCTTTGCGTCTGCCACATCGATGGTCACCCTTATCTGCGTCGGGAGGGACCCGGCCACACTTGAGTCCCATCCGGTCGTCCATTCCGTGCCATTGAAGAATTCCAGTTGAAACCCTTTAACTATCCTGGATACTTCAAACACCTGCGGTGCGCTCGCGCTGCTTTCGAAAGGGTCCTTGAGGTCAGTCGATTCTTTCTTGACGAGAATCTTATCCCCCTGGGTGTTCGTAACGAGTGCGTATCCTATGCGCCTCATCTTCAATGGGTCCGTAGGAAGACCGGCGGATGTCACGAACTCTATCTGCCCCAGCGAGAGACCGTCAACCACGTCGTTCTTTCCTATTAGGTCGGACAGGCTAGGACTTATACCACGTATATCCTTCTTTATCAATTCCGACAACATACGGCCCGTTTCGAGGGCATCCTGATCCTCGGTGGCAGCTTCGATGGACCGGTTTATAGAAAAGTACGTGAAATAGACTATGGTCAGGAGGAGCGCCGACAGGGCCACGGCAATCATGAGCTCGATGATGGTGAATCCCCTCTCCTTGCGAAAGGCAGGGGCTATTGTCTTGGCAGCATCCAATCGCCTCATCACCCTAGTTCTCGCTCTCTATTGTCACCCGGTCGCCGATCTTTATACCGTATTTCCCCACAAACCCCTGATTCACCTCTATGGCGTATCGGGCAGGGCCTTGCGATACGTACACCGGGCATTGCTCGGGGCTCTTCGCCAGACAGGGGGACATGTTCTGCATGTCCACTATCCTGAGACCGTCGTCGAGGAAGATCACCGTGAGGGGGATCTGGGTATGGTACATCCAGAAAGCCTGAGGCACGGTCTCGTCAAAATAGAACATCATAGCATCCTTTTCGGCCAGCCTCGACCGGTACATAAGGCCACGCTCCCGTTTTTGGGGCGAGTCAGCCTTTTCCGCCCGCACCCATACCCCGGCAGGCCTGAAGGTAATTCGCTCCCACTCTGTCCGCACCGGCCCCGAGGCGACGGCAAGACAGAAGAGAAACGGAAGGAGCACGAGTAAGAGAAACCCGCGGCAAGATCTCTGCTTTCGCAACGCTTCATGCGGCTCCATGGGCAAACATTATACCACCTATAATCTGCCCGATAAAAGAGCCAATCGACAGGAGATGAGTAAGCCGAGGGGCTCACAAGGCGAGCCGCCCAAGGATTGAGCTTTTTGATTGCAGGCCTTAAAGAGGACCGGGAGACCCGCATCTCCCCTGCCGTAATGGGGATGGCGTCTTTTCAGCGAAATAGTCTGCACCTTTTCTTGATTTCTGCCATAGGGAGCACTAGGTTTAGGAAAATCGGGCGGACGCCTCGCCAGAGCAATGTTGTCGGGGGACATAGGCCGTCCCTGTGAGGATGGGTCTGGCGGGCAAGCGCTCTCCAATACGCTACTTCTCTTGGATGGGAAGGGTATGACCGAAGTCTTGCAAAAGGCCGCGCACTCTCCAGTGTCGGATGATCTTCTCAGGATCGTCTCCACGAGCATCTTGATTTACGACTCTGCAATTACCCTTTTGGGCGAACCCTCAGCCAAAGGAGTAGAGATGCCGGCTCCCGCCCATATTGCCTGTATGAGAAACATCCTCACCTCTCTCGGCATCGGCAAAGAGGACGACGGGAATACATTCCCTGCGTAAAGAAGAAGCCCATGGCCGTCCATTATTTCCCATACCGGCAAGGCCGTCGTCCTACGGCATAAGACATAATCCTGAAATTCAAGACAGAACCGTCCTGTCAACCAACGCTCTTTTAGGGGAACCCAATCGAAAGTCCGCGGCTTCCGGACATATCGAGGCGTCGCCTTTCTTGGCACGCTTCTTGTATCTCGAAAGAGACAGGGAGATATGGGAGAGAGGAAGACAATAGACGTAGTCATCTATTCGTCGGGTAAGGCAGGCGAGAGGCTCCAGAGGCTCGTTCAGGATCTGGTTCCCAAAGAGAGGCTTGAGGTTTTCAGCGATCTCGGGAAGTTCTCCGAAAGACTTCGAAGGCCCACGGATGACAGACCCGTTGCCGTTATCCTCGCCGCCAGTGAGGATAGTCTGCTCTCCATCCTCTCCATCAGCCGCCTCCTCTACGACGTGAGGTTCATCCTGATTCTTCCTGACCGAGAGGACCCCACTGTGGCGATCGGTCACAGCCTCAGGCCCCGATTCATGAGCTATATCGACAGCGACTTCAGAGAGGTGACGGCTGTCTTGGGAAAGATGATCGGAGGGTTCTACTTTCAGCGAAAAGCTAAGGACGTACCGAAGAATCCCGTTTACCCAATCGGAGGCATGGCGAGACGCGAGGCGCGCTACAAGAAGCTCGCACCGTAACAATTCGGCCCGGGACCAGGGAAAGAACCTGCTGCGGGTAGAAAGGACCCTCTGGTGGACAGGCGCGAAAGGGAGTCGACCCTGCTCAACCCATAAGCGCAACATTAGGGATAAAGACATGCGAACACCGGGGCGGACCGGCTACGACGAGCACGAAGGGAATTGCCAGGGCCTGACACCGAGGAAGGCCATGAAATGCATTCTCTGCTTCGCAGTGATGAAGACGTTGAAGGTTCTGGAAAAACCGAGGACCGTTCGGAGAAAAGGAGCTGGGCCTCTCTCCTGTACGCCCGTCATCCCCCGTCTATTGAATGGACGACCGCAGCATTAGCACCCGAGTCGCTTTATTGATAGGGTATCGGGCCAGGGGGACTCAATACTTTCCCCCGTACCCCCTGCTCTGTCTCGGTTTTTGAGGTCTCGCCTCTTCTATTCTCAAGGCCCGCCCTTTGAAGTCGGACCCGTTGAGCGCTTTTCGGGCCTTCTCCGCGGCGTCAGGAGCGGACATTTCGACAAAGCCGAATCCCTTTCCCTCGATGACGTTCGCCTGCTTCACTTCACCGTACTCGGAAAAAAGCTCTCTCAGCTGTTCATCGGTGACCGAATAGCTCAAGTTGCCTACGTAGAGTTTTGCGCCGTTCATGGCTGCCCCCCCCTTTGTTTTTCAGTTGCCTTTCTCCCTTTCAGCGACTATCCGCCACGACCTCACAGCCGTCATGCAATCCTCCGTCCTCTTTTTTTAGCTGGTTTTGGCTTCCCTATAAGCAATTGTAGGCCCGGTTTTGCCGGATATCAAGTTTGGCAGGAAAATTTTCGCTTCCGTGGCTATTAGAGCGTTCCGCAAAAAAAGTCGCGATTCCCCCGGCGTAACCTTTCCTTCAGCGCAGCATGCGGAAGTCTCTCGGGACCCTCGCTTTCAGCTCACGAGGAGCGGTGCGCGGCATACCGCATGCCGGGGATGTCTCAAGCGGCTGTTTAAGCCGGGTACCCGTGGCCGAAAAGAAAGCCGCGGGTCGAAGCAACGATCCACGGGTGGCAACCGCAAAGCTTGCGGGAGGAGTCGCTGGAGCGCACTGAGAGACGTGAGCCCTAGCGAGCGAAGGAAACGATGGAGCCGGGGGGCAAAGAACTGAATCGGTACTTTATTTTGCGTAATGCTCTAGTGTTGTGTCAAGCGACCATCGTCGCATGAGCGAAGGACTTGTCCGTCTGAAAGACGGCCCTCGCTGAAAGATAACCTCCCCGTCCGCTTTCGAAGGCTATTCCTTCCGATTCGCCGCGCCTCCGGTGCTGACCCGTCTACACGCAAGACTCGCTCACGCACCGATTGCGTACCCACCCGCGGCCCCAAAGTGTGGTGGCCGCGGATTCCTGCCCCTTAGCTCCCTCACGTGGCGCTCCGCAAACAGGACCGCCCTACTAGTCGGTTATGCCTCGGAATCAGGCGCGCGGATCAGGGAGAAGCCCCGCACCTAGAGGGCACGGGGCTTGCCTATTGATTCCTCGTACGCTCGTCTTTCGTGACGGGTACCCCAGCCCCTCTTGAGCGATGCGAATCGAGAAGGAACGGCCTTTTAGCGGACGGAAACCTCGTCTCTTTTGCACCAGATGACATGGTGACAGGGGCGTGTTACCCGTTGCCGACTTCGTGCAATGCGACCC
>Ga0187784_10003830_pt1 | contig 12185 bp, 14 predicted proteins | sample 1015_SJ02_MP15_2_FD_132964 | JGI IMG/M metagenome (GOLD analysis project Ga0187784, IMG submission 132964) | Tropical peat soil microbial communities from peatlands in Department of Meta, Colombia - 1015_SJ02_MP15_20_MG | ecosystem: Environmental > Terrestrial > Soil > Wetlands > Peat | place... | reverse complement strand
GGCCAAGATGACCTTCGATGAGTGGGCCAAACTGGTCTGGTGGGAAGTGGTCGATCGTTGGCGATGAAGATCGTTGGCGATGAGAATCGTTGGCCATGAAATGCGTTGGGGGTGAAATGCGTGTCCCTGACTTCTGCAAGCAGACGCTCCCAGCCCGGTCGAGCGAAGACCACGCCTGCCAGTTTGAAAGATTCCCTCCCTTTGCGATAGCTTGAAAGCTCACAACTTCTTCGGAGGTTTCATGGCGCAAGTTACAATCACGGTTCGCCCGAACGGCTCACTGCGGATCGACGATCCCAATGGCGTGGTCGAAATGGTCGATGGCGAGGGCAACAAGTATGACTTGACCGGCAAGCCCGCGTTTTCTCTTTGCCGCTGCGGCGCATCCGGCAGTCGTCCATTCTGCGATGGCAGCCACAAGCGCATCGAATTCCAGGCGCCCGACTGCGCCAACAAGCCGAGCAGTTAGCCATGCCGAAGGGTTCGTCCACCACACGGAAAAGCGCGACTCGCCCGCGCGGCGGGTCGAAGACGAAGCAGGCTCATCCGTCCGCCGATCGCCCTTACGCGCCGGGTTACGGGATTGTGGGGCCGGAAAAAGGCGATGGTCTTCTGCCCTGGAGCTGGGTGGCGGGCAAGATGACTCGCTGCCGCACGTTCTGGCTGGCCACCATTCACGCCGCGCACGCCCGTCCGCATGTCATGCCGCTGTGGGGAGTGTGGGTCGACGAGGCGTTTTTCTTTTCTACCGGGCGCAAGTCGCGCAAAGGGCAGAATCTTGCGGCCAATCCTGCCTGCACGGTCATGAACGATGACGGCGAGGAAGCCGCGATTGTGGAGGGACAGGCGAGAGAGGTCAAAGATCCGAAGACGCTGGCGCGGGTCGCCTCGGCTTACAAAAAGAAATACAAGATAGACCCGCGGGGCATTGGCGAGCCCATCTACGAAGTTCGCCCAGCGAAAGTGTTTGCCCCAGTGATCACAGCCTTGTAGCACCTTCACTGCTTGTGGGCAAGTGTTGTAAACAGGCCATTGTGCTTATTGTCCACGGATCGCCGCAAAGCGCTAGACGCGCAGACTTCGCTGGGCGGATAAATGCGCGCCCGTCAGCAACAGCATTCCGGACAAAAACGCCCAGAACATCAGGCTCACTGAGATGGCGAACGGGCCGTAGACCTCACCAAAGTTCAAGAATGGCAGCGCAAAAATGTAGATGTACTTCAGCGCTTCGGAGAGCAAACCCATAATCACCGCCGCGGGCAGCACGGCACGCGCCGGGACCTTGCCGTTCGGGAGCAGCCAGTAGATGAGGAAAAAAATTGCAATGCTGGCGGCAATGGAAAACACTTTCATGGTCACGAAGCCCGACAGTTGCACATACCACGCCCCATGCCCGCGCAGGGCCGTCTTCAGCACGGCCATATTGCCGGCCGTCAGGCCGATCGAGAGCAGTGCCAGCGTTCCGCACGCGAATGCTAGCCCGAGCGCGATCAATTGATTGCCGATATAAGAGCGGTTGTTGGGAAATCCCCAGACGCGGTTCAGCGCGACTTCGAGCGGCATGAAAATTCCGGTGGAGCTGATCAAGAGCATGACGATCGACAGCGCCTGCGCGCGATGATGGGAGGCGACCAGTGCATTCAGGTTGCGAATGACAAAGTCCTGTCCCGCGGGCAGGGAATCGCGCAGCAGATTCTGCACCACGTCGTACATGACCTGCGAATGCAGCACGCGGCGGATGAGCGTCATCAGCAGCAACAAGAACGGAAACAGCGAGAGAATTGCATTCGCGGCGACTGAAAATGCGAAGGTGTGGACTTCGGTCCGCAGCAGGTAGCTCATGGTGGAGCGCAGCAGACCGTGCGATGAGACGGCGCGAAACTCGAGAGCGCCTTTGTTTTGGCCTGGCTTTAAAGGTGTGATGGAAGTCACTTTCTCAAATCTTATCAAATACTTACGGCTCAGCGGTTGCTTCGGCCCGGATGCACGGTGCCGCCAAGTTGCGAGTGCGTCTCCGCGTCAGACATTTTGAGATTTTGTCCAGCGTCAAAAATTCTCTCTTGCCAACCACGATCTTCCTGCTATGATCTGGTGCTTTGTCAGCGCTTTATGGCTGGCAAACGCGCAACACGGTTGACGTTTCAGTGTGGGTAGTGCGATATCGCGCCTTCGTCTTCGCAGCTCCACGGTGTTCGGTCGCGGCCAATGGCCCGGCGGAACGCGGGGAGCTTTTTCTGTTGGTGTGATGCGCGCCGTGCTGGCGTGAGTTCTTTGCGCTCTTTGACTGTCCCTTGCCGTGCCTGTACTTCGGGGGCAGTCGCGAAAGGGCGCGGGGACAATTTTCTGACCGAGGCGAAAGGAGTTTTTTTGTGAGAGAGAAGGGTACTGTGAAGTGGTTCAACGGGGCGAAGGGATACGGCTTCATCCAGCGCTCCACGGGCGAGGATGTGTTCGTGCATTTCTCCGCCATCCAGGAGAACGGCTACCGTACGCTGAACGAGGGCGAAACGGTCGAGTTTGACCTGCTCAAAGGCCCCAAAGGCTTCCAGGCGACCAACGTGGTGCGCGCGGCGTAACGATTTCTCCGACGGGTCCCAGCACGCCTGGAATCGGGGTCCCCAGACAGCCCGGGTTTAGCTGGCTGGGGTGATTGGGCGTGATGGGATCGAAACCAGTTCGCGAACCCTCTCGGCGGTTGAGAGGGTTTTTTGTTGGCTGCATTGCGTGCCGGGCCTTGCGGCGCCGCTTTCCTGAGGCTACTCCGAGTTGCAGGGTATATCTACGGGGCCTTGCTTGCCTGCGACCAGGTCAACTTGATTCTCTGCCGGAACAGCACGCGTACGTAGGGGCCGTGATTGTCATCTAGGCGGACGTAATAAAGATATGGGGTGTCGGTGATCGAGGAAAAATTGGGGTCGGTCGAATTGGGATCGAGCAACGAGAAATAGGCATAGGACCAGTTGCCCGGAGGCTCTTGGGCGAGCAGTTGGTCGACGGTCACGACCAGCACAGGCTGGCTCCAGTTCACCAGATCCGGTGACGTGGAATGATAGAGGCCGGTGGGGCCATAGGCTTGATTCCAGGGATCGAAGAGCGTGGCGATAAACAAACCGGAAGCCGGATGGAAGTTGATCGCGTTCACGTAATACATGTACGGAACGGGCGTATAGATGTGGGCCAAGGGATCGGCGATAGGGCCGAGATAAGGGTCGATGAAAGTTACGTCGAAAGCCTGGCCATTCCAGCCGCGCCAGGAAGCGGAATCGGTGATATCGGATGCACGAATGGGAGCGCCGCCGAACGGGACGAGGCAGTCGTTCGCGCCGGAACAGCCCGCCGGCCAAGGCCAGTCGGTGACCATAGCATAGTAGTAATCGCCGGCCTTCACGACGTTGGTATCGATGCTGTAGCCTTCCGGTCCGGCATTCACGATGTATTGATAGGGCAGGCTGAGGATGTAGTTGGCGGGCGGCTTGAATGAATTGAAATGATAGCCTCCGTCGTTGGAAACGTGGAAGGTGTCGGCGTTATACCAGCAGGCGGCCGTGTATTGTCCCTGCTCGGAGCATTCGCCAGGGTGTTCCCAGCCGTGATACTCCATGTGGCCGAGAGCAACGATCTGCTTGCCGTCAACGCTGAAGAAGGAGTCGAGCCAGGTGTCGTCGTCGAAATCGGCAGGATTCGGATCATGACGCGAATAATAGGCAACCTGACAGCTGTGCTTCACGGTTTCAAGCGTAGGCCCAAGGCTTTGCCGCATGACGTAGTGCGAACTGACAAGATGCACAGTGCCCTGGTAGTCGACGAAAGCGCGGGCGGGCGCATCGGGGATGTCGATCAGTTCGCATGAATCTTTCGAGGTATTAAACACGTCGGCTCGCGAGCCTTCGAAAACGGCTCCGGTGAGTTGTTGCCCGAGAGCAATTCGATCGGCTGCAGCAGCGAGCAGGGCGATGGATAACAGAACGCCGGTGAGGGAAGGGAAACGTTCCACGGGAAGCCTCCGCGCACTCTGGCAACCTTAAACCCGGGATGGAAAAAATCCACTTGCCCGGGGCACTATTTCCGCGCAGTCACATGGTCTTTATGTCCATGCTTCTCCACAAATACCAGCAGGCGATGGAGCGATAGGGCGCCCACGGCTTTGCGATCTTGTGCATCACGTCGGGCTTGGGCCATTTCCTTTTCTTGTAGTGCCGCTTGATGGCCGCCTGAATACCATAATCGCCCGTGGGCAAGACATCAGGCCGGCGCAGCGTGAACATGAGAAACATATGAGCGGTCCAGACGCCGACGCCCTTGACCTGCGTCAAATGCGCGATCACGTCGTCGTCCGTCATTTCGGGCATGCGCTCGAATTCGAGCAGGCCGGCGCGGGTCTTCTCCGACAAGTCCCGCAAATAGGAAGTCTTTTGCCGTGACAAGCCCACTTCGCGCATCTGGGCGTCGGTGAGTTTGAGAATTCCCTCTGGCGTGAGCGGATCACCGGCGAGAGCGGTGAAGCGATCGAAGATCGTCGCGGCGGCTTTACCATTCAACTGCTGGTAGAGGATGGACTCGGCGAGGCTGTGAAAAGTGGGTTCGCCGAATTCCATTCTGTACGGGCCGATGCGGTTGATGATGGCCGCGAGCACCGGGTCGGACTTCTGGAGATGGAGAACTGCTTGGGTATGAATCCTGTTGGGCTTGTTTGCTTCGCGACTACTCCGGTTGCAACGATTGGCCTGCGGCTTTGCTTGTTTGGGCAATGTACCGTTCCTCACCTGACGACGAGCACCAGTCTACCACGCAGGGCGAAGACAAAGCGAACAACTTTTGCGGGCGCGTCGAAGAAAAATTTGGTCTCCACGACGAAGCGGTTATGGGTTGCCGCGTTTGGCACGCAGCATCTGAAACTGAAAGGAGTATCCAAACCCGACATAGTGGTCGACCGCAGCCGAGGAGAGACCCATGCCGAGATGAAAATCGAGTTGCTGGTTGGAGCCGATCTTGTAGCTTGTGCCGGTGTGCAGCAGATGCTGCGGCCCTCCGCGCTGGGGATACTCGCCTCCGTATTCGATAAAAGCATCCCACGCGCCGGTGATCTGCCGGTCGACCAGAAAGCTGGCTTGACCAGTGAGATCGCGGCTCGCGCCTTCGGTCGGCCAGAGAAGGGAAAACATCCCCGCGGCGGTCCAATTTTTGGCAATGGGATGTGACCACGGGAGCAGGAATGAGGGATCGTAGCCATGACTGGAGATGATGCTTGCCCCCGTTGGAAAGCTCAGCGCCACGACCAACGAGGCATTGAACCCAGCGTCGGAGGCAAGGAGTTGCTGTTTCAAACCCAGCGTCAGGTCGCCCCAGCCAGAGCCGAATCCGGCGCCGGTGTTGGAATTTTGAAAGTAGTCGGGAACACCAAGGCGCAACTCGGTTTTGCGCGTCAGTCCAAAGCGGGCGAGCGTTTCGGGGAAGTCGAAACTGCGCTGGCCTTGATTTGCAGTTTCGGCAAATCCGTTCTCGAAAAGCAAATAACCGCGGGGAGCAACCGTGCTGGCATCCGTGATGGCGGGGCGATCTGTGTTGATGACGGGAGGCGCGTTTGGTGTGCCCGGCTGATCCTGCGCGAACAGCAAACCGTTCAAGAGCGCGATGAAACCGAAAAAGATGCAGCAGAGCAGCTTCTGACCGTAGGTTGGGAAGCGCGATGCGTTTGTAGCGACCGGCTCACTCTTCACGACGGGAAATGAAAATGAACGTCCTGGCGGGAGGCGACCGGAGTGCCGTCGACCGTAGCCGGCTGGTAATGGCGCTGGCGCAGTGTCGCCTCGATCTTTTCGTCGATTCCGTTGCCGATAGCCTGGATGATCCTGGTTTCGACGACGTTGCCCTGAGCGTCGATGGTCACCTCGATGACGACATCGCCTGAAAGGTTGCGAGGGAGGTTGGCGCGATCCACCTGCGGCTCAGGATATACGGGAAGCGCAATCCGCACTTCATGGCCGGATATTGGGCCATCCAGCACCATGCCAAGCGGAGAACCGGCCTTGGAATCCACCGGGCCTTCCTCCGCCTTTGCATCGAGCTGGTGATGCGGTTTGATCGCCGGCTTACGAGATCGCGGTGGCGCGCTTTTTTGTCGGGAGGCGGGCGAAGAGGGAAGGAAAAGCTTCGGCTCATCGCTGCGGACATTGGCGTCGTTGATAGGAAGATACGAGATCTTATAACTGTGGCCGGCGTTTCCCCAGGCGAGCCATGCCGCGGTGACATCAATCACACGCGGGCGGTGAAGGATGATCACCGCCAAAAGTGACAGGTGCAGGACGACCGACACTCCAACCGCACGATATCGCCCGAGCCACGAAGCCGAAGGCTGGAGTCCGTTGAACACGCACTTATAGCTTATCAGTGCAGGGACAGCCCAAGTCTAAAAAGTCGCTGTCAGCAAGTTACGTTGCAGCCGCGAAAGTTACTGGCCAGCCTGTTTTTCCGCCATATCGCCGATCACGGGCAGCTTGAACATCTGCCCCTGATAGGCCTTGAGGACCAGCACCAGCCAGATGACGAACCCGGCCAGACCGATGAACGGCCACACCAGAGCCGTCGCCCATCCGAGAAGGGGAATGTGGACGATGAAGCCCAAAACCACCCACAAAGCCGTCCAGGCGATAGCAAAGAAGATGCATTGAAAGGAGTGGAAGCGGACGAATCGTTTCCGGTTGAAGGGTTCCAGCACGAGGAAGACGATCGCCGGAATAATCGTTACATAGGCAAGCGCGCCGGCTACGTTATCGTCAAGTCCGCCACCGGTAGTTGTGCGTGGCGCTGACGTGCCAGCACACTTGGTACAACTTGTTCCCTCGGCAATCTGCGCTCCACAGCTAGGACAAAATGGCATGGGGCTCCTCCTTTGCTAGCAGTTAAGGGAAGGTAGCAGAAGCCTGGGTGCCGCGCAATGGCAATGTGCAGGGATTCCGTATAATCGTCTGTTTCGCTCATCTCGATCCATTCGATAGAAAGGTCTAAATGATCACGATTGTTTCCGGGCTGCCACGGTCGGGCACCTCCCTGATGATGCAGATGCTGGTGGCGGGCGGCATGACGGTGCTTTCCGATGGCGAGCGCAAAGCCGATACTGACAACCCAAAGGGTTATCTGGAATGGGAACGCATCAAGCAGCTGCCCAAGGAGCCGAGCCTGATTGCGGAAGCGGAAGGGAAGGTTGTGAAAGTCATCTCGCAACTGCTGCTGTCGATTCCGGACGGCTACGATTACCGCATCATTTTTATGCAGCGCCCGATGCCGGAGGTGCTGAAATCGCAGGAGGAAATGCTCAAGCGGCGTGGAGCCCACGAGGCTGGTGGGGACTCATCGGCGATGGGCGAGTTATTTCAGCGTCACCTGATCGAGGTCAACCGCTGGCTTGCGGGCAGGCCAAATGCGAAAGTCATGCGCGTGCATTATCACCGCGTGTTGCGCGAGCCGCAGGTGGTGGCCGAAGAAGTGGCAGCTTTCCTGAGTTTGCCGCTGGACGTGAAGGCGATGGTCGGGCAGGTGGACGAGAACTTGTATCGGAACCGGATGAAGCAAGCAAGCTCTTAGTTCTTGAGCTTCACGGCTCTCAAATCCGGCTTATCTTATTCCGGCGAGCCACAAAGTGAATCTAGCAAGCGCTTTGGGCCGGCGGCAATTGGAATCCGATTTTGCGGCGAGGCGCACGCTTCTGAACCGCCAGTCTTCTAATGGCTGCGACAATCTGCTGTATGGCGCTGTCATGCGTGTCCAAGTGGTCTTCCAGTTCCATGATTTTGGCCGCGAGTTCCCGGTTTGTCGCCAGTAGCTCGCGCAACCGGGCAAACGCCCGCACGACAAATACACTCATGTGCACGGCCTGCTCCGAGTTCAGCACGGTCGCCGCCATGATTGCGCCGTGCTCGGTGAACGCATAAGGCCTTGAGCGGCGTCCGCCGCGCCCTTTTTTTGAAGTCGCAATTTGCGACCGCAAACATTTGCCCTCCTCCCGCCGGCTAATCTGGAACATGAAATCGGCGGGAAAGCGCTGCCAATTGCGCTTCACCTGTTCGTTTAGGCGCTTCACACTGACCCCGTAGAGTTCCGCAAGAGCAGTGTCTAGAATGACTCTCTGCCTTCGCAGGACCAGAATGCGCGACTCGATTGGGACAGTCTCTCCCCTTGTTCCGATGGAAACCAGACGCTCCTTCGAGTTGCTCTTGACCATGTTGCTCCTGACCATGGATGGCGCAGTCGTGAATCCATCCTACGAACGGGACGAATTTTACGCTGTGATGGATGGGTGCTCACGAATGTGATGAATCCTTCGATCACAACGCACGCCTAAGGCGGGAGCGGCGCCCGCCATGCCCTTTGTTTGAAGTCGCAATTTGCGACCTCAAACCCACGGAAAAATCCCTGCTGCCGAAATTCAGGTAACGCTCACTTCCGTATAGGTTCCATACACCTCGCGCAGGGCTTCGCAGATTTCACCGACCGTCGCGTAGGCGCGCACGGCATCGACGATATAGGGCATGGTGTTGGCTTCGCTGATGTTGCCGTTGGTTCCTGCCATGGGTGTTTTTGCGGCGGCGTGCTTAAGGGCTTCGAGGCGCCGCTCGACTTCTTCGCTGGAGCGGCGAGCGCGGAGAGCCTCGAGTTTCGCGGTCTGCGCGCGGGCAACTGATTCATCGATGTAGAGAATCTCCGGCGGATTTTCTTCGATCACGAAATCGTTGACGCCGACCGTGATCTTCTCATTGGCCTCGACCGCGCGCTGATATTGATAGCTGGCCTCGGCAATTTCTTTTTGCGGATAGCCGCGCTCGATGGCCTTGACCATTCCTCCCATGCGGTCGAGTTTGTCGAAGTAGTCGAAAGCCCCTTGCTCCATGTCGAGCGTGAACTTCTCCACAAAATAACTTCCGCCGAGCGGATCGACGGTATTGGCCACGCCGGATTCGTAGGCAATGATCTGCTGCGTGCGCAGAGCGATGCGCGCCGCTTCTTCCGTGGGCAGGGCGAGCGCCTCATCGTAACCATCGGTGTGAAGGGACTGCGTGCCTCCGAGGACGGCGGCCAGGGCCTGCAGGGCCACGCGCGCGATGTTGTTCATGGGTTGCTGCGCGGGCAAGGAAACGCCGGCGGTTTGCGTGTGGAAGCGCATGAGGCGGGTGCGGTCGTTCTTCGCCGCGAAACGGTCTTTCATCAGGCGGTACCAGATCTTGCGGGCGGCGCGGTATTTGGCGATCTCCTCGAAGAAATCGTTGTGCGCGTTGAAGAAGAAGCTGAGGCGGGGACCGAATTCGTCCACATCAAGGCCGCGGCGTCGCGCCCACTCGACATATTCGACGCCGTCATAAATGGTGAATGCCAATTCCTGGAGCGCGGTCGAGCCGGCTTCCCGGATGTGGTAACCGGAGATGGAAATGGTGTTGAAGCGGGGCGTGAATTTCGACCCGAATTCGAAGGTATCGACTACCAGCCGCATCGAGGGCGCGGGAGGGTAGATGTATTCCTTTTGCGCGATGTATTCCTTGAGAATGTCGTTCTGGATGGTGCCGGAAATTTTCTTCCAGTCGGCGCCCTGTTTTTCGGCGACCACCAAGTACATGGCCCACAACACGCTCGCCGGGGAATTGATGGTCATCGAAGTGGTGGTCTTTTCCAGATCGATGCCGTCGAAAAGGATCTCCATGTCCTCAAGCGAATCGATGGCGACGCCGCATTTGCCGACTTCACCTTCGCTCGCCGGATGGTCGGAGTCGTAGCCCATGAGCGTAGGCAGGTCGAACGCGACGGACAAGCCTCCCCCGCCGTGTTCGAGCAGATACTTGTAGCGCTGGTTGGTCTCCTCCGGGGATGCGAAGCCGGAAAACATGCGCATGGTCCAGAGCTTGCCGCGATAGCCGGTCGCATGAATGCCGCGCGTATAGGGCGGTTGGCCGGGATAGCCGAGATATTGCTCGTAATTCCAGTCTGTGGGCAGATCAGCTTGTGTGTAGAGGCAGCGAATCGGAACATTCGAAATCGTGCTGAAGCGGGCTTGGCCCTCTTCGGCAAGATTGGTGCCGGTGGCCGCGCCGATCGGCTTTTCGGGAGCCTTCTCCAGCGTGGATGCCAGCGTGGTTTCGGCCCATTTCGTCTCCGATGGAGCGGGATGGCGCTTCTCGAAGACATCCGCCATCGAATTGTCAGCCACCGGCTTCTGGGCTTTGGCTTTCGGATTGGTTTTGGACATGCGGCTCCCGGCGTTTGTTTGATGATAGAGGAGCGGTTCCGGGAGCGACAAGGCTTTTCGCCGACCGAGCGGTTGGCGCGAACCAGGGAGAACATTTTCGCGGATTTGGTTCCCGGCCCCGGGTTCCGCGCTGATTTTCGACTCAACGAGCGCCGTTACTCCACCGCATTCCCGTAGGTGGGCACTCCCTGCTGAACCAGGTAGAGCAGGGTCTGGCCGCGAGAAGCCCAGTCGCTCTGCGGGTATTGCGAAACGAGTTGCTGGGCGAGCGCCATGGCTTGGTTTTTGGCTTGTTCGGATTTTTTCTGCTGATCTTCCGTCTTATAAATCTCGATCAGGGCGGCGCGGCGGGAGGCAGCGTTGTAAAGCGCCTCCGGAGCTGCTGGCGATTGCGGGTGTTCTTTCGCGTATTTTTCGTAAATCTCAGCTTCCTTGTCAGGACACTTCGAGGAACCTTGCCAGTCGCCACAAAGCTTGTTGTCAATGAGATGAAAGCTGGCGAGTTCGGCCCATTTGGTGTTGGGGAATTTCTTCATGACCAGCTTCATCTGTTCTTCGTCGATGGCCTGCCGGTAATAGGACTCTTTTTCGTGAGCGGAGGGGCGGGATTGCATGTCGGCCTTGTCAATTTGCCACTTGATGTCCGCCGAGCGGTAGAGACCTTCGGCAGCAAGCGGCGAATTAGGAAAAATCTCGTAGACGCGCCGGTAGAGGCGGAGCGCATCCTGGGCAGCGCCGCGGCGGCCATGGCGGCGGCTGGCTTCGTCCTCGGCATCGACCGCCGCGCCGAACACAATGCGATCGCCGTTGGGAGTAGACGGCCAAACTATGCCTTCCTCAAGGATCCAACCGGTAATCGTTTTCTGCTCTCTGTCTTCGTCCTCGATGAAAGCCGGGTCGGGATTGTTGGCGATGCCCAGCATGGCCTCCACCTGCACCCAGTTGTGGCTCTTGTCGAGCAGGACAAGTTCGCGCCCGCGCTCGACCTGGGAAAGTTTATGCGAGTTGGTATCGGGGGAAATATAGATGATGGCTTCGCGCACAATCGTCCCGTGATCGGCAGCGGCGAGCGGCAGGCTGACAAGTGCAACCAGAAGGGGAAGCAAGCAAAGTTTGGGTATGGGATGGAGCGGCACGACCGTCTCCCGTGCCATCGAGAGTAGCATGCTCATTTAGATGCGTGGAATGGAGTTCTAGCGCTTCTTGCGCCGGGTTTTCGTCGGCGCGGAACGGCGTTGCCTGGCCGGCGCCGTGTGTTCTGCCGTAGAATTTTCCCCTCGGCGCGAGCGCGAGTTCTTGTCGACGCGGACTTTCCAGGCAGCATGCAGCGCGCCTCTCAAGATGTCTTCGCTCGCCGCCGCCAGCCGGATATGGGTTGCGCCACTGCGTCCCCAGCCGCCGGGAACGGGCAGAAAGACCTCGGGCAGGCCCTCAACAAAAGCGGCTTGCTGTTCCGGCGTCAGCATCAGGTTGCCGTAACCCTGTTTCGCATGTGCCAGCGTGGCGAAAATGCGCCCGCCCACGCTAAAATCAACCGCGCCCATGTGAGAGCCTTCTTCGGCTCCCTCAAAACTCAGGGCAATGCGGCGAAAGTCGTGGATGGTCACGCGCGGCTCCTCGCCAGCATGGTATCGCATTCTCGCCGGCGGCCGATGCGATCGGAACGCGGCCTCCCGATTCTGTTTCCTGCCACCCGGCGCCCAATGACCCATCGCCCGGGCCACCACGCGGCGCATGGTTGACAAAGATGTGACGCCTACGGTAAGAAGGCCCGCTATGATGTCTCTCTCCCCAGGGCCGCACATCACGGTTCGCGACATCCGCACCATTGACGAGCTGACTCAGCTCAAAGCCGCCGAGAAAGAAGTGTGGGGCATGGCCGACGAAGACGCCATTCCTCTGACCCTGGCCATCGCCCTGAAGTCGGCGGGAAACATTTTCGTCGGCGCATTCG
>Ga0187784_10003829_pt1 | contig 12185 bp, 12 predicted proteins | sample 1015_SJ02_MP15_2_FD_132964 | JGI IMG/M metagenome (GOLD analysis project Ga0187784, IMG submission 132964) | Tropical peat soil microbial communities from peatlands in Department of Meta, Colombia - 1015_SJ02_MP15_20_MG | ecosystem: Environmental > Terrestrial > Soil > Wetlands > Peat | place... | reverse complement strand
GGGAGAACTCCGCATTATTGTTGAAGGCGGAAACCTTGAGTTCCGCAATGCCTTCGGAAGATGGGTAGGCATTGGTCGCTGCGGAACTTGTCCAAACGTTGGCAGTGGAGATCCCGTCGACCGAGTATCCCACCATGTTGGCGGTCGCTGCGCCCACGGCGACGTTGCCTTGGCTATCCTGCTCGGCGTTGGGGGATGTGGAAAGCGCCGCTAATGGACTGGTTGTCACGGCGCGGAAGTTCAGAGGCAACTGCCCGATTTGGGATGTGCCCTTGGCATCGCCGATCGTGCCGTTTTCCGTATTCAACTGCTCGGCCACCGCGCTCACTTCCACGGCAGTGGATTGGTTCGCTAGCGCCAACGTGATATCCGCGCGAAGGCTTTGCCGAGCCGACAACTCGACATCAATCGAAGTATCCTGGAACCCCTCCTTGCGGGCGGTCAGTCGGTAATGTCCTGGGTTTAGATTCTCGACCAGAAAGGCGCCATCATCGCCGCTGGTCACGTCTCGCTCGTTGTTTCCGTCGAGGCTGCGCACCGTTAGGGCCGCATTGGGGAGCGGCAGCCCGCTGGGGTCGCGCGTAACTCCTCGGATGTCCGCGAAGGTCGATTGGCTGTGTGCCGGCGGGGCAATGCACGCCAGCAGAAGCGCCGCTAGTGTGAATTTGCGAATCATATGGGAATTCCCTCCTTGTGACAAAGAAAAGTATTGACGGGACCGCATGGAAAAGTCGTGGAAGGAAAATAAAGAAAGAGTTAGGAATAGATAAGGATCCTACAAAGCGCTTTTTGCTTCTTGCCGGGGATGGCGCCTGGCTCCTTATATGTTTTTTGTGGCTTCTTTATGCCTTGTTTAGCTGTTTCCTGGTAGGGTTGAGATAATGGATGTGGACAGGGATAATATCGACGAACCTGACGAAAGTGCAGCCCAGGAGATTTCTCCTCCTATCTCGCGGGCCACGATGAACGAGCAGATCCGCCCCGCCCTTCTGAGTGTACTTGTTCTGACCGTGCTCAGCGGCGTAGTTTTCCCTCTACTGCTTTTCGCTATTGCACGACCGTTATTCCCTCGCCAGACGGAGGGGAGCCTGATAAGGCGTGGCGGGGCCGTGGTTGGCTCGGAGCTTATCGGGCAGGAATTCCAGCGGCCGGATTACTTTCAATCCCGGCCCTCGGCGGCGGGCAGCGGGTACGATGCGACGGCATCAGGTGGCACTAATTTAGGTCCTGATAATCCTAAACTTGTAAACGGCTCGACGGACTTCGCGGGCATCCGGCAACTTTCTGAGGAGTACCGGGAGCGAAACGGCTTGGCATCCGATGTTTTTGTTCCAATCGACGCCGTGACCCGGTCCGGCAGCGGCCTCGATCCACACATCAGCCTCGATAATGCGCTATTGCAAGTTCCCCGCGTGGCGCGAGCTCGCGGCCTGAGCGAAGAATCCATCCGCCGCCTGGTGATGGATCACCTCGAGGGGCGCCAGCTTGGATTCCTGGGAAGCCCGCGTGTGTCAGCGCTGCGGCTGAACATGGCTTTGGACGAAACGCGGAAGTAGGAGTTAGGAGTCAGGAGATGGTGTCGGTTTTTTGCGCCAATCGCCTACCAGCATGCTGCGCGCCGCGACCGTCCATTTTCGGTTTCTGACATCTGACTTCTGGCTCCTTTCTTTATGCGCTGGTTGGAATACTTGGTTTTCTTGCTGATTGTCGTGGGGCTCGCCTCGCCGGTGGGCGGGTATCTCACCCGCGTCTGTCAGCGCCGACGCACGTTCTTGGACCCACTCTTCCGTCCCTTCGAGTCGTTCCTGTATCGCCTGCTCGGGGTTCGCCCGGAGCAAGAGATGTCGGCAGGAGTCTACATCGCTTCCTTCCTGCTCTTCGGCGCGGCCTGCACTCTGATGCTCTTTCTGTTGTTGATCATCCAACGCTGGCTCCCTGGAGGCCCGGCGGACGGCTATCTAAGCACTCCCGTGACGTGGGACCTGGCGGCGAACACTGCCGTGAGTTTCTCGACCACCACCACTTGGCAGGCGTATGCGGGAGAGAACACGCTCCGCTATCTCGCGCAAGTGATCGGCTTGGTTGCACAGAACTTCCTCGCGGGCGCCGCCGGGCTCGCGGCAGGATTCGCGTTCATTCGAGGCCTGGCTCGCGACCGCTCCGGGGGCATCGGCAACTTCTGGGTTGATCTGATCCGCTCGTTGCTTTGGGTGCTCTTGCCGCTGGCCCTAATCGGCAGTCTCGTCCTGATCTGGCAAGGTGTCCCGCTGAACCTGGCGCCTTACACCGTGGTTCACGCACTTGAGGGCCAGACGCAGATTATTGCGCAGGGGCCGGTGGCGGCGCTCGAATTCATCAAGAATCTGGGCACTAACGGTGGCGGCTTCTTCAACGCCAATGGCGCACACCCTTACGCCAACCCGACCCCGTTCACCAATTTCTTTGGGATGCTGGCCATCGCCGTCCTGCCGGCTTCGCTCATGATTGCTTTTGGCAAGATCACGCGCCGGCCGCGCGCTGGCTGGACATTACTCATTGTCATGGTGGCGCTACTCGTGGTTGGGTTAGTGGTTTGCGACAGGGCAGAGAGCGTGCCACCACCGCAACTCGCGGGCCTGCACATTGCCGGCGGTAACATGGAGGGAAAGGAAGTGAGGTTCGGTGTGGGTGATTCGGTTTTGACCGCTGTCGTCACGTCGAATACTTCCACCGGGTCCTACAATTCCATGCATGATTCCTATCAGCCTCTGGGAGTGATGGTCCCTCTGGTTTACATGCTTTTGGGTGAAGTGGTTTTTGGCGGGCTCGGCGCAGGCGTCTACAGCATCATCATGGCGGCGTTGGTGGGTATTTTCCTTGGGGGCTTGATGGTGGGGCGCACACCGGAATACCTTGGCAAGAAAATCGGCGGAGCGGAAATGCGCTACGTCGCCTTCTATACGCTCTTGACCCCGATGGTCGTGCTCGTGCTCACCGGGATCGCGGTCATCACGAACGCGGGTCGCGCTGGGCTGGTAACCAACTTCGGCCCGCATGGCTTCACTGAAATACTTTTCGCCTTTGCTTCCTGCATGGCCAACAACGGACAGGCGATGGCGGGTCTGAATGCCAATACCGTGTTCTACAACGCGACGACCGCCATGGCCATGTTGGCCGGACGCTATGGGTTAGCGGCACTGGCATTGGCCTTGGCGGGCCGCTTCGCGGCCCAGCGACGCCTGCCCTCCACGGTAGGCACGCTTCCGAGCGACACACCCACCTTCGGCGTGCTGGTCTTCGGAACGATCCTGCTGGGTGGTGCCCTCTCTTTTCTTCCAGCTCTTGCCTTGGGTCCGATCGTGGAGTTCCTCCACCACTAATGTGAAACCGATGTGGTCTGCCCAGGGTCATTCCGAATTGGAACTCGTTGGGAGGAGCCTTTCGATTCTTACATCTGCCAATCCGTTAAGAAACTGGCCTCTCGTGACATAGTGTTTCCTAAACCTCCTGACAACGAGGCAGCTCTCACCCGCAAGTTCCGACCAAAGACCTAAAATCATCCCCACGCTAAACAAAAAACTTAACAAATTTAGGTTTGCGGGGGAGGAACAAAGCAAAAAACGATATAGAAGGAGAAAATTATGTCAAATGGCCGAGGAGTAAGGCCTTTTCTCTGCGTCCCTGCGACTCCGCGGTGAGCCGTGGATTCCCGCGCAGCCGGGAACAAATTCCACCCCGTTGTATAATGGCGGCTATGACTGCGTTAGCCAGAATCCCACCCTCGCCCCTCAAAGTTTGGGTAGACGGGACGATTCGAGTAGGATCGTCTGACGTGCGTATTGACCTTGTAGTGGAGCATTTCAAACAAGGCGCCGGCCCCGAGCAGATTCGAAGCCTTTTACCGTCCCTCGCCATTCAGGACGTCTATGGCGCCATCATCTATTATTTGGAACATGTCGAAGGGATTGAAGCCTACCTGGCGGAGCAAGAAGAGCGGCAGGCAGAGGACAGCGAGTAGCGTAGACCTGCTTTTCAAGGTCTGTCCCCATGGGCCTTTGGCCCGCGAAAGCTCATGAAAAACGGACATAATGACATGTTCCAGCCAATTCGAGCTATCCTCTTTGTTTTCAGCACGGACTCATTTCTGGCGGGTGGTTTTTCGACCCTGCGGGATTCCGCTTGGCGCGCTTGGCGGTGGACCTCAGGTTTAAGGGCCGAGGAATTGGGGGATAACTCTTGCTCGCCGCAAGTCAACGATGCTTGATGGTCTCAGCGGAGGTTGGCGGCGTCGTGCTAGTCATCGACGCGAAGAACGAAAGGGTGACGCGATGGTATGCTAGCTATGGCGCGTTGCTCCTGCTGGATGCCCCGCTAACTCTCGTTCTGCCACTCGCCACAATCGGCGTTGCGCTCAAGAAGATGGGGATGTACTGACACGAGAGGAGAGTTAGCTACAGCCCTACGCGCCTGACGAGCTAGGGTTGAGCTAGAAGAAGGAAACGCTTGCAGCCACCGAGCGTCGCTCTTTAGAGAGCTTGGCGACCCCTCAAGCTGCGCGAAGCGCCGGTCACGGAGATTGATATGTCGTGGATCAAGACTATCCGGCCGGAAGAGGCCACGGGCGCACTTAAGGTCGAGTACGAGCGCGCAATCAAGCGGGCAGGAAAGGTATTCAATGTCTTGAGGATACAAAGCTTAAACCCCGAGAGTCTGCGCGCCTCCATGCACTTGTATCTCGCCACCATGTACGGCCGCTCTGGCCTCTCTCGCGCCGACCGCGAAATGGTGGCCACGGTCGTCTCATGGGCAAACCGGTGCTTTTATTGAATTGAAGCGCACGGGGAGGATCTCCGTCGAGAAACAGGCGACAAGGAGCTGGCCGAGCACGTCAAGCACGATTATCGACGAGCCGGGCTTTCGGCCCGGCAGAAGGCGCTTTGCAAGTTTGCCGTGAAGGTGACGCGCGGGCCTGCCTCTGTGCGCAAGCGGGATTTGGAAACCCTGCGAAAGCATGCTTTGACGGATCGCGATATCCTGGACGCCGTGCAGGTGATTTCCTACTTTAATTACATCAATCGAGTGGCCGACGCGCTGGGCATTGAGCCGGAGCCGGAAATGGCTCGGGGAGGGATTAGGGATTAGGTAATAGCAACTCTTAGCCGTCCGCCGTTCCCTGTCACCTGTTCCCTATTCCCTGCTTCTTGCTCCTACCCTCGCAGAACCCAGCGAACCAGAAGCCCGAGGCCCGCCAGATACTTCACGCCATCCAAGCCGGTGAAAGCCCCGTGCAGCGCCCAAAAGCGGGGCATCTCGGGTGGGGGCGGCGTACGGGGAACAAAATCGATGCTTCGCCCCAATGAGACGATCATGGGTGTGAGCACGAAGGTGAGGATCAGGACCAGACCGACCATGAAGCAGACCACTCCCAAGCCCAGGGAATCTCGCGGGATGGCGCACCAGAGGAGCAAGAGCAGCGCCCCGCCTAGAACGATCTGGGCCAAACCATAGCTCCAGAAAAATGAGCGGTTGATCTCCGAAGCCAAATGCCGCAGCACCACCCGAGCCTGTCCCTCAGCCATCCCCTTGGTGGCCTGGCTAAATTGAGGGTTGGCAGCCCCAAGAACGCGGTCCACGGTGGAGAAGGACTTGCTTGCGGCGTACCACATGACAGGCGTCAGGATGAGCCATGCACTGAGGGTGGCGACTTTGAGCAATGAGGTTCGGGTCATAGAGAACTCACCTTTTGAAGTCCGGGGCCGCTGAGGAGGGCCTTGGGCTAGGCACTCCCGCTCGTCACATGTCGCTCGCCACTACTCTGAAATTCGGTTAAGCTGTCGTCTGGAATTATAGCGCACCATGACTAAGCCTTATGACGCGATTATCATCGGCGCCGGCCATAACGGTCTCGTAACGGCCGGCTACCTAGCCGGGGCGGGGCTTCGGGTGTTAGTCCTGGAGAGCCGTCGCGTGGTGGGAGGCGCTTGCGTCACGGAGGAAATCTTTCCCGGCTTCAAATTCTCGACCACGTCCTATCTGTGCAGTCTGCTCCAGGCAAAAGTCATTCGCGATTTGGAGCTGGAGCGATTTGGATACCAGGTCTATCCCAAAGACCCGGCCTTCTTCAGCCCGTTTCCTGACGGGCGCTATCTGCTGATGTGGTCGGACACGCGGAAGACGTGCGGGGAGATCGCGAAGTTTTCCGCCCACGACGCGGAGACGTACCCGCGTTACGAAGATCACATCGATCGGCTGGCGCGCTTTATCGAGCCTTTGCTGCTCCAGACGCCGCCTGACCTGGTACCCCACGGCTTCGATGATTGGCGGAGCCTCGCCCGGCTGGGCCTGGAGCTGAACAGGATGCCGAAAGAGGAACGCGTCGGCCACCTCCGCATCCTGACGCAAAGCGTGAAGGATTTTCTGGACCGGTGGTTTGAGTCGGAGCCGCTCAAGACAGCCCTGGCCACCGATGGCGTGATTGGAACCAAGGGCGGTCCCTGCACGCCCGGCACTGCCTACGTGCTCATGCATCATTGTATGGGGGGCGTGGGTGGAAAGCGCGGGCTCTGGGGATTTGTTCGCGGGGGCATGGGCGGCATCACGCAGGCAATGGCTGAGTCGGCGCGCAGCCGCGGGGCGGAGATTCGCACCGCAGCGCGGGTGGAGAAGATCTTAATCGAAGACGGCCGCGCCGCCGGCATCGTGCTCGAAGGCGGCGGGGAGATCCGGGCCAGGACCGTGGTGTCCGGTGCGGACCCCAAACGGACCTTCCTGAAGCTTGTCGAGGCATGTCACCTGGACAGCGAATTCCTGGGGGCCATCAGAGCATTCAAGAGTGAAGGCGTGTCGATGAAGATCAACCTTGCTCTGGACGGTCTGCCGGACTTCAAGTGCCTTCCCGGCTCGCAACTCGCGCCGCACCATAAGACGACCATCCATATTTGTCCTACGCTCGAGTACGTCGAGCGAGCCTTCGACGACTCAAAGTATGGGCGTCCCAGCCGGCAGCCCATGCTCGAGATCACGATTCCCTCCACGTATGATTCGTCCCTAGCGCCGCCCGGGAAGCACGTGGCAAACATATTCCTGCAGTATGCGCCTTATGCGCTGTCGCCGGAAGTCGCCACCGATTGGCACGGTCTTAAGGAAAGCTACGCCGACAGCGTTACGGACCTGATCGAGGAGTATGCTCCGGGCTTCAAAGGGTTGGTGCTGCATCGCCACGTCCTCTCTCCCTTGGACCTCGAGGAGCAGTATGGCCTGACCGGCGGGAATATCTTTCAGGGCGAGATGGGCACCGACCAGCTTTATTTCCTTCGACCGGTGCCGGGCTGGGCTCAATATCGCACGCCCATCCGCGGCCTCTATATCTGTGGGTCAGGCACGCATCCGGGAGGAGGAGTTACGGGGGCCCCAGGCCATAACGCGGCGCGAGAGATCCTCAAGGACTGGCGGAAAGCATGAACCGGGTTTTCATTCTCCACTATCACGAAATCTGGCTGAAAGGCGGGAACAAGAACTACTTCCTCAGCCGGCTACGCTCCTCGCTTAAGCAGATCCTTGCCGACTTGCCCGTCCGTTCATTGGAGAGCCTTGCCGAACGCTTCCTGCTGGTCCCCGGAGATGAATCTGCGGCGCCTGCTATCCTGGAGCGTTTACGGCGAGTTTTTGGACTCGCTTATATTGCCTCGGCATGCGAAGTGCCGAGTTCGCTCGCTGACATGGGCCCCGTAGCTTGTGCTTTGATGGCGGAAAAGAACCCGCGCAACTTCGCAGTCCGCGCCAAGATCGCCGCCACGGGATGTGGCATGCACTCGATGGAGTTGGAGCGCCAGCTCGGGCGAGTCGTCCTGGACCATCTGCGCGCCAGGGACCCCAGCGTTCAGGTGAATCTGACCAACCCCGAGGTAACCTGCTGGGTCGAGGTGGTGCCTGGGAAGACGCTCATCTATGTCGACCGTGTGGACGGCGCCGGCGGCCTGCCCGCCCTCACCAGTGGCCGGCTCGTGGTGTTGCTTTCCGGGGGGTTTGATTCCGCGGTGGCGGCCTACAAGATGATGCGCCGCGGCTGCCACGCGGCTTTCGTGCATTTCTTCGGAAGCCCCTCCCCTTCCCGGGATTCATCACGAGGCGTGGCGGAGGAGATTGTTCGCACGCTTACACCTTACCAGTTTACTTCCCGGCTCTACCTGGTGGCTTTTGAGGCGGTGCAGCGCCAGATCGTGGCGGCGGCGCAGGAGAGCTTTCGCGTGCTCCTGTACCGGCGCATGATGGCGCGCATTGCGCGCGAGATCGCTCGTGCCGAGCGTGCCATGGGCCTGGTGACCGGCGATAGCGTATCGCAGGTGGCCTCGCAGACCTTGCATAACCTGGCGGCCATCGACCACGGCCTCGACTTGCCCGTCTATCGCCCCCTGGCGGGCGACGACAAGGCTGAAATATTGCGGCTGGCCCGGCAGATTGGGACCTACAAAATCTCCTGTGAACCTTTTGAGGATTGCTGCCCGCGCTTCATGCCTCACGCTCCCGCCATCTTTGCCCATACCGAGCAGCTCAATGAGGCTGAGGCTGGAATCGACGTCCCCGCGCTCATCCGGATGGGACTCGAATCGACCGGCGTCGTCAATTTCAAATTCGAGTGCGGCGCAGTGGTTTCGCGCGAAGCGACGTCGCGGCGCTTCGAGAAACTCCTATCCGCCCTTAAGCCGCCACAGGACCCAAGCCAAGCTGGCTCGTAGCTCAGAATTGACCGGCCTGCCTTGCGCTCCTATAATTAGCAGAGTTAGCGGAGAAGTTGAGGATGAAAACGAAGTTTTTGGTTCTTTTGTTGGTCTGCCTTCCGCTGGAACAAGTCTTCGCCCAGCAGCCTTCCTCCCCGCCCGTCGGCCCCGCCGCCAACAGTCCTCAAGCCGCCGGCGACCAGGGCCGAATCCAGGTGCGCGTTGAGTTGGTTCAGATGCTCGCGACAGTTACCGACAAGAAGAACCGGCTTGTCACCGACCTCACCAAAGACGATTTCCGAATTTTCGAAGACGGCAAACCCCAGGAGATCCGTTTCTTTAGCCGTGAGACGGACCTTCCCTTGCGCATTGGGATGTTGATCGATACCAGCAACAGCATTCGCGACCGGCTGCACTTCGAGCAGGACGCCGCGGTCGATTTCCTTACGGAAGTGCTGCGGCCCGGCAAAGATTCGGCTTTCGTAGAAGCCTTCGACGTGGAGCCCCAGTTCATTCAGGATTACACGGACGATATGGAAAAGCTATCGAACGCCATCCAGGGTCTGCGAGCCGGCGGGGTTACGAGCCTCTACGATGCAATTTATCTCGCTTGCAAAGAGAAGCTCTATATCTTTCCGCCCCCCGAGCCTTACTTGCGCCGGGTCATGATTGTCATCAGCGATGGCCAGGATAACCAAAGCGTGCATACTCGGGATGAAGCCATCGCCATGGCGCAGAAGGCGGAAGTCACCATCTTCAGCATCAGTACCAACCGCACCGGCGCGGAAGGAAAAGGCGACAAGGTCCTGCAAATGTTAGCGAAGGATACCGGCGGCCATGCCTTCTTCCCCTTCGAGGCGGGTGATTTGGCCGCCAACTTTCAGGAAATTGCCCGCGAGCTCCGTAGCCAGTACAGCTTGGCCTACGTTTCATCCAATACTGCCCACGACGGGACCTTCCGCAAGATCACTATCCAGCCAGTCGACAACTCCCTGCATGTCCGCGCCAAGGACGGGTACTTCGCATTGTCTCAGTAGCAGGTGTCAGGTGCCGGGTTTCAGGTGCCAGGTGTCGGGTGTCAGGGGTCGGGGAATATCCAGGTTTCAGGTGCCGGGTGTCAGGGGTCGGGGAAAGATCAAGTTTCAGGTTGCGGATGTCAGGTTTCAGGTATAGTCGCCTGGATTCGGCTATCACATCTCCCTTTCAGCTTGCTCATCAGCCCTGCCAGCACATGGCCTAATTCGGCCGTACTCCTCAAAATCGGTTCCAATTGTGCTTCGGTAATGGAGGAGAGCTTTCTGGCAATGAGAAAATGTGTTTCCAGTTCCATCAGCGAACCGTTGGCGCAGAAGAGGTGGTGAACGTAGTCTCCTAAATGCTCCCTTCCATGTCCCTGCGCAATGTTAGCCGGAATTGAAACTGCGGCTCTCTGAATCTGTGTCGCAAGGCCGTAAAATTCATTCTTGGGCAGATGCGTCACAATCCCATAGCTTTCCAAGACAAGGTCCATCGCCTTCTGCCAAACTCGGAGATCGCGGTAGCTTTTGATGGCCACGACCCTGTTCTCTCAGCCTAGGAATGAACCGCGAAATTTACCAGGCCACGAAACCCGATACCTGCAACCTTCTTCTTCCCCTGACACCTGAAACCTGCTTTCCCCTGACCCCTGGCACCCGGCACCTGGAACCTGGTTTTCCCCTGACACCTGGCACCTGGCGTCCGCTTTTCCCTGGCACCTGACACCCGACACCTACTCCTTAGGTGCGTAGTAACCACGCCGCGCCTGTACTTTGTAGTCCGAGTTGTGGACTTGCACCCGGATTTTGCGGAAGGCTCCATCGTGCTTGGTGTTGGTGGGCGTATACCCGATCAGGTACTGGGTTCGCAGTTCGTTGGCGATTTCCTGGAACGCCGCCGCGGTGTCCTTGGATTTGTTCACTTGGATGACCCGCCCGCCTGTATCGTCGGAAAGCTTTCTCAAAACGGAATCCCCGCTGAAGCCCATGGAGCGTATGCCGTAGAAAGGACGGTCAACGATATCGACAGCATAGTTGATCACATCGGATTTCTGCGCCACCTCGAGGGCGGTCTCCAGCTTGACCCTGCTGCCCTGATCTTCACCATCGGTCAGGAGGATCAACACCTTGCGCCCCACCTCATTCCGCAGCAGTTCGTTCGAGGCCAGGTAGACAGCGTCGTAAAGGTGAGTGGCTCCGCCGGCGTCGCTGGTGGGAAAGGGACCGGGCATCACGCCATGGCCGCCGCCATTGATTACCGTCTCGTTGATGGCGCGGGTCAGCAACTTTTGATCGCCCGTGAAATCCTGGAGGAGTTCCACGTCCACGTCGAAGTGCAGGACAAAAGCCAGGTCCCTAGGGCGCAGCACCTGGCGCAGAAAAGCGTCCGCCTGCTCTTGCTCAACTCCCAGCACCCGTCCTTGGCTGGGGCTGGTGTCCACCATGATTCCCATGGTTAAAGGCGTGTCCGTCTCACGCGAGAAGTAACGGATTTGCTGCGGCACCCCATCTTCCTGAACCTCGAAGTCTTCTTTCTTCAGGTCCGCGATCAAGTGCTTCTTCTTGTCCGCCACCACGGCGTACACGTTCACCACTTCCGTCGACACCTTTAAGGTTGCTGGAGGCGTCTGCTCGGGGATCTGCTGGCTCGAACCAGGCACACTCCTCAGCGCCCAGAAAAGCATTGCGAGAAGGATGCAGGTTCGCTTTGCGCTTGCCGTCGAGTACTGCGGGAGGGGATGATGCCGGCTGACTTTCGCTATTGTTGCCATGTTTGTTAGATGCGACTCGAATGTTCCGCATCTTTGCCTATTATATGCCTGTTCACGACATGAGTCATTCAGGGCAAAAAAGCGCCGTGTGATTCCAAGCAAAGCGAGAAATCTCGCCCTACCCTTTCGGTCCCGGGTACTCGGCGCCCAGTGAGATTCCTCGCTTCGCTCGAAAATGACACTTCTTGCTTTCCGCGTCCCCCGGCGGAATGCGCGAGCGGGTAGATGATCTCAACGAAGACTCCGACATCGATCGCTCGAAAAACTTGCCGCCTATTTCTATTTTTCGGTGAATCGAATCCCGCATTTGCATTTTTTTTGCGACAAACTTCACTTTCCTCTTGACAAGATAATTCAGTGTCACTATACATGAGAGTGAATACGCGCTCCGCCAGCAACGCTGGCGTGAATTTCAAGAAGTTTGGAGGAGAATAGAATGGCAGCAAAAAAGAAAGCCAAGAAGAAGAGGTAAGCTCTTCGCAAAATCCGAAAGGAACTCTCGGGGATGCAGCGATGCATCCCCGAAGTTTTTTAGGGGCCTTTCCCTCACTCACCGTTATTCAGGACAGTCGCCCACTCCGCCCGCGGCGCACAGAAATCCAAAGACAGCGCATTTCAAAGCGTCGGCTGACGGGCGCCCAGAAAGCGCGAAATTGCGCGAAGCGCCTTGGAGTGCGGTAGCGCCAGCTACCGCCTTTTTG
>Ga0187784_10003828_pt1 | contig 12186 bp, 11 predicted proteins | sample 1015_SJ02_MP15_2_FD_132964 | JGI IMG/M metagenome (GOLD analysis project Ga0187784, IMG submission 132964) | Tropical peat soil microbial communities from peatlands in Department of Meta, Colombia - 1015_SJ02_MP15_20_MG | ecosystem: Environmental > Terrestrial > Soil > Wetlands > Peat | place... | reverse complement strand
GCCGCTGTTCCGCGAATCGAAACCGCCCTCTACGCGGCAGCAACTTCGACAGCACCGGCCCGATCAGTCAAGGGATGACGGACGCGCGCCTCTTGACGGGTCGCGCGTGCATCGCCGCGGCCAGCGCGATGAGCGCCGAAATCTACCGCTGGTTCACCGTGGCGGCTCGCGAGGAGATTTCGACCGCGTCGCCGACTGCGATCGTCGCCTCCGACGCGCCGGCGAATGTCCGGCCGTCGTCGAACACAACCCGATTCGGCCAATCCACTCCTCGGCCTGACTTAAAGGCTTATGATTTTCTAACTTAAAGCTTTTGTACTTGCCTAATCTAAAGGTTCTGTGTATCGTTAACTTAAAGTTTTCGTTACGATCAACTATCGCGATGGCACAGCTCGATTTGATTGCCGACTCTTTGAAGAAAGCGAAGCGCCACGCCCGCGATGGAATTTTGCGTTCGGCTGAGCTATCGGCGACGGACCGGACGCGCCTGATCCGAAGCGGCTGGCTCACGCGGATCGTCCGGGGCTACTACGGGCTAGGCACCCCCGGCCACGAGGGCGAGTCCGGTGTTTGGTATGGGCATGATTTCCGTTCTTTCGCGAAACTCTATTTGCCCGATCGCTTCGGCAGGGAGTATTGCCTGTCCGCCAAGGATTCAATCGAGGTTCACATTGGCGAGCCCCTCCTCGAACAAATAGTGGTCAACACCAGGAATCAGTCCGCGAAAGTTGACCTGCCGTTCAAGTCGAGCATTCTGGTGATTCCCGGCTATCTACCGGACGTTGTCGATGAGGTCGATGGTCTTCGCGTCATGAGCTTGGCGGAAGCCCTGTGCAGAGTCCCGTCTTCCTACTTCGAGGCCAATCCGCTCAAAGCCACGGTCGCGCTGCGATCCCTGCGCGACCCCGGCTCGTCGATCGGCAAGGTTCTCCTCGGCAAAAGCATGCCCGTGGTAGCCGGAAGAATCGTCGCTGCCTACCGCGCGATCGGTCAGGCCAAAATCGCCGATGACATAAGAGGTGCGATGATGGCGGCCGGTCACAAGCTGGTCGAGTCGAATCCCTTCACATCGCCAGTCCCGGATTTTGGCCGACCGAGGGAAACCTCTCCGCAAGCGCTCCGCGTGCGCGCCATGTGGGCTACGATGCGCGAGAAGGTGCTCAAGGTTTTCCCGGCGGACCCCGGCATCTCGAAAACCATCCCAGACTTGCTTCAAAGCATAAAGGATGTTTACCGCCATGACGCGTACAACTCTTTGTCAATTGAAGGCTTCGAGGTAACCGAAGAGCTCATCGAAAAGGTCAGAACCGGAGCGTGGGATCCCACGGGCAACGAACGCGACTCCAGAACCAAAGACGCACTCGCCGCCAAAGGATACGCCGATGCTTTCAAGCGCGTGCTCGAATCGGTACCCCGCGCGCTCCGCGGCAAACAGCCCGGGGAAGTGGCCGAGAGTGACCTTCACGGCTGGTACACCGCCTTGTTCGGCCCTTCCGTGCGCGCCCGGATAATCGGGCCTGCCGACCTCGCCGGATACCGCAATGGGCCGGTCTACATCCGCGACGCAAATCATGTCCCGCCAAACGCAGTCCATGTACCCGCCATGATGGAAGAACTTTTCGCTTTGCTGAAAGAGGAAAGCAGCGCGGCGGTCAGAGCCGTACTCGGTCACTTCATCTTCGTGCACATCCACCCCTTCATGGACGGAAACGGCCGGACGGCGCGCTTTCTAATGAACCTGATGTTCGTTTCCGGCGGCTGGCCGTGGACCATCATACGGTCCGCACAGCCACGCCGCAGCCTCTACTTCGCCGCCCTCGACAAGGCGCACGTGACGCGAACCGAAATTGGCGATTTCGCCAGGTTTCTGCGAGAAGAAATGGATGTCGACTGGGGGCTGGCGAAAAACTCAATAGCCGACACAAGAGCGCAAGCACGTACCAACTCGCAGGCTCCGGATGCGTGATATGGAGGAGGCACATGCGAAGGAAATACATTGTCCTTAGATGGCGGCAAGCGAAAGCGTGAAAGATAGCGCCTGTCGATTGCCACTTGGACGGTCTCGATCCCGGTGATGCGAGCGAATAGTTTGGTCGAATGCGAGGTTTGCAAAAGAAGGCGGCGGTGAACCCCCCCGTCATTGCCTACGTTTCAGTCTATCTGGCCGGCCTGCTGTTATCTGTCGGATTTCAAACCTTCGTCGATTACATGGTTGTTTGGAACCATCGCGAGCTGGCGCGCGTCACATCACCGGACAATCAGGTCGACGCGGTGTTTGTCGAGCCTATTATCGGCCGACTCAGCAAGGACTCCGCGCTGTACTTGGTCCCGAAGGGCGAGCCTCCGCCAGCCTCGGGACCGGCGCTGCGCGGAACCGGCTTCAGGGAATTGCCGGTATTGGTCTGGAAAGAGCCGCATCTTCTCGCGGTGAACTACAGCCGCGGATGCATCGATAACTTTTCCAGCCTGTGGCGTTCCGAAGACGTCGGCGACGGACTCCACTACGTCGAAGTGCAACTCAACGCGACGACAACCTTGCCCTGTATCGGCGACAGCTCCGATGCGCCACGGTCCAACGCGTCAAAGAGCGTGACGGGCGGTTGAGCGGAGCAGCGTTATCCGTGTCTTACGGACTCCGGCGCCTTGCATTCACGGCCTGTTTCGTCGCAGGATTGCTGACGCCGTCGCTGTGGATGGCGGCGACTGTACGGTCTTTTGCTGTTCCTCACGAGGTGGAGCGGATTACTTGCCTTGACGGGCAGTACGACGCGGTAGCTGCCAGATTTCAAACGGGCGTCTTTTCGAAGCGTCAAGAGTACGAAGTCTATGTCGTCGGGCATCGAGCGCCGTTCCAACGCGCTCAGCCGGTGTTTTCCGCCTTGAATACCGAGAACACTGAGATCATCTGGGAGCAGCCTCGCTTGCTGAAGATCCAATACCGCCGCGCCCGAATCGAGCACTTTGCCAATCACTGGGGACCCTCCAGCACGCGCGGCAAGTTGGTCGAAATTCGGCTGGCCCCGACGTCGTCGGGGCACTCCTTTTTGAACGCATCTGGTGATCTAGAAGCCGGAACCGAGCCGTGACAGATTGGCAATATAGCCCCATCAATTCTTTCCGTCGGTCTTTCGTTATAAGCCTCCATGTTATGCAACGTCTATCTATTACAGCCCAAAAAAGCAGATTTCAGGCTTAGCTGTGCAATTCGGTCCAGGCAATGATACGCTCGCCGCCGTGGCGCTTCAGACTCCGCGCGTGAGTGCGTTGGTCGTCATTACCTTCGCGATGGTTGTGTTCCGCCAGCCGGTCCTGGCCCTTGCAGGCAACCAAGATCCGGCTTTGGGACGATCGACCGGCCAGGCTGACTCCGGAGACAGCAGAGCTGCAGGGGCAGATGCCGAAGCCGGCACGGACGCTTCGGGCGACGTGGCGGAGCAGGCGAACGCCGATGCGCAGGACGATGAAGACAAATCGGGAGACGACCAGGCGAATGACGACCGGAACGACCTCCGCTCGGAGCTGCATCCGATGCTGGAGCAGCACCTCAATCTCTACCAGGATTCGGAAGATTACGTCACTTTGACGAACACCTCTGTTCTCACCGCAGCGGTACATGACTTCGATGTCGCGCTGCGCAAGGACTCGATCATCGCCGAAGACTTGCAAGGTTCGCAGCAGGCGGAATCGGATGTCGTTTCGATCCATCGGGACCTTTCGGAGCAATTCGGGTTGGGCGGAGGATTGGGCTCTGCCAAAAGTCTGCGATCGACCGATATGGTTGCATCGTTCCGGGCTCATGCGGACATTTACGGGTTGTCGGTGGAAGCGAATGTGGCTCGCGACCGGATGCTGAGCAACGCGGCTCAAATCCTCGCCAACGTTCGGCAGACCGATTTCGGCGTGACCACATCCGCTGATCTGACCCGCCATCTCAGCTCCGACGCCGAGTTCCACTACAAGGAGTATTCCGACGGGAACCACTCCAATGAGCTGTCATTCGGCCCGCAATACACCTTCGACGTTGAAGGCGGCAAACTGGCGTTTGGATACCGGTTCGACTACATGAGCTTCGCGCGCGGGACCAACGCCGGATATTGGGCGCCCCAGAACCTGCTGTCCCACAATCTGTCGGCGACCTGGTCATTCGATTGGGTCGAGACCTACGGTCTCATCGCCATAATGGCGGGACGAACGAGCGCGCGCGCGGCCAGCGATGAACAGGATGGGCCGTCGAGCGGCTATGGTTTCGGAACGACCGTAGTGTTCGGTATGCGGCCGACCAAGGGCACGATAGTCGAGTGTTACTGGAATGGGAGCAGCTCGGCGCAGTGGAGTTCTACCTCGATGGGGTTGAAGCTGAGCTACGGAAACTGAGGAGCGTTGATTGTCGGCCACTCTTAACAGTTCAATAAACATCGCGTCAGATCCTCTTTACGCCGCAGCGCCGCAAACGCACGCGCCGAGCCCCGGTCGCGAGATCGTTTACACGCGGCTGGCGATCGCAGTCACACTGCTGGCCTCGACTGCGGCGCTGTGGGCCATAACAAAGATCATTGTCGATCGCTTCAGGACCTCGCACGCCATGCGGGCGAGCGTCGAGATTTTTTTTGCCGCGAATCTCGCGTTCCTGATGTTTCGCATCCTGTCCTATCAGTACAACCGGCTCAGCTATTTCAAGCGGCTGCGAGTGCATCGTCCTTTTACGCGCAACGAAATCGAGTCGATCTACGAATCGGAACGTCCCCGCCCGCTCGTGATCCTGGTGCCCTCGTATCGCGAGGAGCTGCGCGTTTTGCGGATGACCCTGATGTCGGCCGCGCTGACCGAATATCCCGATCGGCGCGTCGTGCTGTTAATTGACAATCCGCCGCATCCGTCGGATCCAGCGGCGCAGAAAGAATTGACCGCCACGCGTGAGCTGGTCCGCGAACTCGACACGATGTTTCGCGGACAGCATCGGCTCTATGCGGCCGAGGGCGCAACTTTCGAACAGCGCCGCGCTGCCGGCGCGCTCGACCTGGTCCAGGAGAGCCGCCATCTGGCTAACCTCTATCGTCAAGCGGCAGCATGGCTTCAGGAGCGCGCCGCCGCGCACAAAATCCAGGACCACTACGATGAGCTCTATGTCCGCCGCATTCTGCTCGAACCGGCCGCGGCTCATCGCGCGCGCGCAGAAACAATCGCGGCTCATAGCCGCCTGACCGGCATCAGGCTGAGCGATTCACAAATCGCCAGGGAGTACCGCCGCCTGGCGGCGCTATTCGCGGCGCCCATCGCAAGCTTCGAGCGAAAGTGCTTCGTCAATCTTTCGCATACCTCGAACAAAGCGATGAACCTCAACAGCTATATCGGCTTGTTGGGGCGCAACCTTCGCAAGGTGACAAGGCCGGGCGGACTGCATCTTGAGGAATGTGGCGAAGAGGTCGCGCAACTTAAGGTGCGCGCCGCGGATTACATCATCACCCTCGACGCGGACAGCATGATGCTCAGCGACTACGCCCTGCGCCTGACCCACATAATGGATCAGCCGGAAGCGGCACGTTATGGGGTGGTCCAGTCGCCCTTCACCGCGGTGCGCGGGAGCGCTTCGCTGCTGGAGCACGTCGCGGGCGCGCAGACCGACGTGCAATGGTTCTCGACCCAGGGTGCGACGCTGCATCAAGCGTCGTTTTGGGTGGGCGCGAGTGCGCTTTTGCGCCGCGCGGCGCTGGAAGATATCTGCGAGACCATCACCGAACGAGGCTATGCGATAAAGCGCTACATTCACGATCGCACCCTGGTCGAGGACGCCGAATCGACGATTGATCTGGTGGTTCGCGGATGGCAGGTGTACTCCCATCCGGAGCGGCTTTCATATACCGCGACGCCAAGCGATTTCGGCGCGCTGGTCATCCAGCGCCGGCGATGGTCGAACGGTCCGGTCCTCATCCTGCCCAAGCTGATGAGTTACCTAATGACCGGGGCGGGCCGCTTGGCGCGATTGCCCGAAGTGGCACTGCGGCTTTACAACCTCACTGCGGTGCTGGCGTCTGCTTCGGTGCTGCTGATTATTTCCGTGCCGTTCCCCGACGGCCGGCGTCTCCCGGCGTTCTTTCTCATGGCCTGTGTTATTCCCTACTACTGGATCTATGCGCGCGACCTTATCAACTGCGGCTACGAATGGTGGGATCTTCCGCGAGTTCACGCACTTGATCTACTCTTGATCCCGGTCAATCTCTCCGGGTTGGTGAGATCTCTTCGTCAGGGCATCACAGGACAGCAATCCCCATTCCTTCGCACGCCGAAAGTCCCCGGCAGAACCGCGACGCCCGCACTTCAGATCCTGATGCCGATCCTGATCTTCGTATCGATCACACGCTGGACCTACCAGGTGATGCAGCAGGGGGGCTTCGGTTATTGCATCTATGGAATCCTCAACGCGGTATGTCTGATCTATGGGATCATTTCCTACGTACAGCTTCGACCCGGATTTGAAGATGTTGCATTCGGCGCGGCACACCTCGGACGCCAGATTGACGGCAAGTTGTTTGGACCCGACGCGCCGAACCCTGCCGAAGCGAGGCCGAAAGCCGCTCGATCGGAGAATTTGGAGCCTGCCGTCTCTGAGGCTGCACAATAAACTCCTGGCGGCTCTCTTCGTGACGCTCCTGCTGTCTGGAGTAGCGATGGCTTATACGGACCCGCTCGCTTCCAGTCAGCCGCTCGGTCCAACGCGCGTCGCCGTAACGATCGATGACTTCCCGGAGAGTGGCGATCTTCCGCCCGGAATGACGCGGCGGGAGGTTGCGCAGAAAATCATCGAAACACTGAAGTCAAATGGCGTAACCGATCCGTATGGATTCTCCAACGGAAATTTCATGGAATATGACCCCAGCGAAAAAGACATCTTCAAAATGTGGCTGGCCGCAGGGCATCCGCTCGGAAACCACACCTACCATCACGCCAATCTGAACCAGGTCGGGGTGAAGGCTTTTCTCGAGGATATCGCCAAGCAGGATGATCTGCTCGCGACCTTCGATAGTTCTCCCGGTGCGATCAACCGACGGCGCGTTTTCAGATACCCGTACACGGACGAGGGCAACTCCCTGGAGAAGCGCGACGCCATACGGAAGTATCTTTCAGAAAATGGTTACCGGATCGCCGAAGTCACTACCGACTACTTCGATTGGGCGTGGAACGCGGCATTCAACCGCTGCACCAGGCAGCAGGACGAAAAGTCGATTGCGTGGCTGAAAGATCACATCGGGGACAGCGCCGATCGTCATTTGCGTGGCAGCAACGCGGCTTCAGAATATCTGCTTAATCGCCGCATTCCCCAAATCCTGCTCGTCCATGTGAATGCCTTCAATGCCATGACGCTCGGACCGATATTGAAGCATTGGAAAGAGGAGGGAGTTCAGTTCGTCTCGCTCGACGAGACCCTCGCGGATCCCATCTACCGATTCGATCCCAGGTTTGTCTACGAGGGCGGACGGACGTTTCTCACTCAGATCGCAGAGTCGCGGGGCCTCGGCATCGCAAAATTCGACGATTCCACCTATACCATCGAGCGCGTGAACGAAGTCTGCAAGGCCGCCCCCTCAAAGTAGAGGGTTCCGGCTATAACCACCGAATCGCGCCCGTCAGATTTCGATCGCGTCGCCGGCCGCGATCGTCGCCGCCGACGCGCCGGCGAGCTCCGCGTAGACAGCCACGTTCGAGCCGACGCCGGTTACGATCGATTTGAGCGGATAGCGCCAAAGTTCTGCGACTGTTCCGATTGCCGCCATAGCAAATCTCCTTCAATCCGACACGCGGGGCAGGACTTTGGTCGCGAACAGCTCGATCGATTTCATCAGATTCGCGTGCGGCACCAGGCCATTGTACATCCAGGCGAACAGCCACTTCACCGGTAGCCGCTTCATCAGTCCTTCGAGCTGGCGCGTGACCGAATCGACGGTTCCAACCAGAGCGAGTCCGCTGCCGCGCACGTCGGGAAGCTCGCCGGTGCGAGGATCTTCCAGCCCTTTCGAGAAGCCGAACGGCTCGAACCACATCCGGCCGCAGAACACGCCGCCGTCGCCCCATAGCGCCAGCGCCTCATCGTCGGTGTCGGCAATGATTACATCGCGTAGCACGCCGATACCTTCGCCGGGCGGCCGGCCCGAGGCGTCCGCGTAGAGATCATACAGGGCGCGCTCGGTCGCCGGATGGAGCGGCGGCAGGATCGCCGTGACGCCCTCCTGCGCGCACCATCGGATACTGCGCTCCGACGACGCAAAGGGCTGGAAGATCGGCGGATGCGGTTTCTGCACCGGCTTGGGCACCACGCCGACCGACCTGACCATGTCGCCGGTTACGCCACGGCCCCATAGCCGGGTCGCCTCCAGCGTCCACGGCGTATCACCGGGCGGGATTCGCCAGTAGCGTCCCTGATGCGTGAGCATCTCGTCGCTCCAGGCCTTCTTGATGATCGCGAAGCACTCCTCGAACGCCTCGCGATTGGCGGCATCGATCTCGTCATGCTGATGCGGCTGCGCACCCGAGATGCCGTGGGTCTGTTGGGCCATAATATCGACCCATCGGCGCTGGTAGCCGCGCGCGAAGCCCGCATTGACCCGGCCGCCGGTCATGTGATCGAGCATCGCGATATCTTCGGCCACACGGATCGGATTCTGCGCGGGCAGCACTATCCCAAGCTGGCCGACCCGCAGCCCCTTGGTCTGCATCGCGATGTACAAATCGAGCAGGATCGGATTGTTGGAGAGCTCGAAGCCTTCGATATGAAAATGATGCTCGGTAAAGCTGATCGAATCGTAGCCCAAGTCGTCGGCCAGGCGGGCTTGAGCGGAGACCTCATGCAGCATGCGGTCGTAGAGATCGCCGCGCATCCCGGCCATCCCGCGTTCGATATCGGCGCGGCTCCCGATCGAGGGGAGATAGAACAGCGACACCTTCATGCCATTCTGTATAGCCGCGTCGCGCCCGGAACGGTAGCAGCAGACCTTCCCGCCTGCGGGGCCTGCAATGCACCTTTCCAGGGATCTCAAACGCCATGCCACTATTTTTGCGGCGTAGTGTGCTGGTTATGTCTGCAACCCTCGGCCATGGACAAGCGTGAACTGATCATCCGCCTGATGGCCGACTCGTTGTCAAAAGCCCGAGCGCTCTCTAGAATTGCTTTGGGCGGCAAGCCTGAATTACGCCGGGCAGCCGCCGACATTATGAATACCTGGTCGGAGGGCGCAAGCCGTTGCCGGAGATCGCCTGCTGTTCTCCCGCCCGATTTGGCCCGCGGCCCGGGAATCGGAGCATCTCGTGAAGGCGCTCGGGCTGGTCCGCGACCTGTTCTTTCGCGCCAAGATCGACGCGGTCGCGCGTGCGACCGGCGCCGGCGTCTCCTATGCTTCGAGCCTGGATTCGGCGCTCAGCCAATGCGCGGAGGACTCGTTCGCGATGGTTTTTGCCGATCTGTCGGATGCCTCCCTGGCCGCGCCCGAAACGGTGGCGCGCCTGCGGGCCGCCGCGCCCGGCGCGCGCCTGGTCGGGTTCGCTTCGCACGTCGATCTCAAGGTGCTCCGCGCGGCGCAAGACGCGGGGTTTGATCAGACCCTTTCGCGCGAGCAGTTCACGGCGCGCCTTGCGGACCTGTTGTCGCTCGGCCGGTCTTCCTGACTATGAGTCGGCTGTTCCGGCGTATGTGCGATCATCGGTCGCTAGGTGACGCCCCTCGGAGCGGACCGCTGTAACCTGAGCCGCTCCCCAGCGTCTTTTAAGTATTGAACGCGTTCAGGAGGTAAGGTACGTGCCTGAGGAATCAACTGGCAGTCAGAGCCCACCTAACGACGGAGCGCATGAGCGGCTTGAAAGGCGCTTGGACCGGATCGAAATCGAAATCCAGCGCGAGAATCGATGGTGGCGGGGCGGCTTGATCGCCGCGCTGGTGCTGCTGGCGTTGGCGATTCTGGTCGCAGGGCATCATCGCCGACCGCGCGGCATGGGACCGATGGGCCCGGCAGGGTGGGGCGCCCGGATGCCGTATGGAGAATTCGGCGGCTATCCTCCGCCGTGGGCTCTCCGCGGCCACGGTGGATGCGGTTGCGAAGGCGAGGGAGCGCACGGTCCCGGCGGGCCGAGACCCGAAGCGAGGTAATCGCGCCGCAAGCGCCTCATGGCGTGATTCCGTTCTGAGCTGTGGCGGAGCCGGCGTAGAGTTGCAGGAACTCTCGCGTCACGGCGTCCCCGTCCAGCACGATGCGGCTGCGTACTTGCGCGGCTGATCGGGACGATCAACCGCCGCTCGGTCGTGCTGGACCTTCGCACAAGGCGTCGGTAAAGCGAAACAAGATCGCTGAAAAAGCGAAGGCTGCCGAGATTCTCTCAGCAGCCTCCTGGCCGATACGGTTTACCTACTCGACTTGGACGCTTTCACAGGCCCGACAGGCCATCGATTCAGTAGACCCACTTATCCTGTTTTTTGTCCCAGCGGAAAATCTCGGTGGTGTTGGTAATGCTGTCGGGCTTGGGCGTTGCGTGGCGGGCTTCATCAAGGGTCTTGCCTTCGAGCTTGTACTCGAACTCCTGGTAGTTGAGCTTGCCGACCGGGATGCCCTTGGATGACTGCTTGCAGGTGCATTCCTGGATTCTTCCGTACCCGACGTAGGTCGTGGTCTCGAGTCCACTGCCGTCCACTTTCCAGGCCAGATGCGCGACGTTGTTGCGCTCGCGCTCCCGCAGCTTTGCGCCCCAATCACTGCAGAAGGCCGGGAATTGCTTCTCGGCCTTGGCGAACAGCCGGTTTGGAAGCAGCTTTCGCGGCGAAAGCTGCTGCAACGCCGCCTTTACGCGATGGAGCGTCGAGGCGTCGGGCGGCTTGGCCGCCGCGGAGGGCACTGCTTGAGGTGCCGCGGCCGGGGAGGCCGCCTGCGCAGCAGCGTCGGGCTGCGGCGAGGCGCACCACGCGGCGCTTGCCGCGGACAACAGGGTGGAACCGAGCGCGATGGCAGCAATTGCTATTAGTCGCATAATCCTACTTATTGCCTACTTATTGCACATCTTCGCATGCGACCCAAGGGCCTTTTTCGCTGCTTCACGCCTCGCACTGCCGCCGGGCAGCCGCGGAGATGCCGGCCGCGTTTTCAGCTCATTGCGGAATCAGTTCCACGCGCCGGTTCTGTGCGCGCCCTTCGTCGGTGTCGTTGGTAGCCACGAAGTTGGTCTTGCCGAATCCGTGCGGAACCAAACGACTGTCCGGAATCCCCTTGCCTCCGAGGTATTTCGCGACTGCGGCCGAGCGCCGTTCTGACAGCTTCTGGTTGTACTCGTCGCTCCCGATCGCGTCGCAGTATCCGTTGACCGCGACGGTAACCTCGGCATGGGCCTTGAGCGTCTCGGCGGCTTCGTCGAGCACCGGCTCGTCTTCGGGACGGATGACGGACTTGTCGAAGTCGAAGTGGACGCCCCTAAGCACCAGCTTTTCCTTGGCTGGAGGCGGCGGCGGTGGCGGTGGCGGTGGAGGCGGCGGAGGCGCAGCCTCTGCGACTCGCTGTGGCGGCGGCGGCGGCTTTAGCGGATCGCAGATAAAATGGCCCGCCAAGCCCCCGATTGCGGCTCCAACCACCGCGCCCCCAACTCCGGCGTAAACCCGGGTGTCGGTTCTTGATGACTCGACATGACCGCTATGCGTGCGGTCGACGATGGCGATGCCTGAAGCGGCGCCCGCAGCGGCGCCGGCTACCGCTCCGATTCCCGTGCATTGACCCCATTCCCTCGGCTGCTGCATCTGCGCACAGCCCGCCAGCATCGCCATGCAGTAGATGAGACCGGCGACCGCTGCGGCTGAAGCCAATCCAGTTCTGCGCCTCATGAAATCCTCCTCCCGCGAAAGTTCCGGACTAAACCGGTAGCGATTTTTCCCCAGACCCCCGCCGCCCCCGATGAAATCGGGGCGTTGGCACTATATTCCACAAAACCGGACGATCGGAAAGGGGCGGAAATCCCTCTTCCCCAAAGCACGACACAGAAGCGCCCCCAGGGCGCCCAATCTCCCCCGGCCATAGCCAGGCAGCCTAAACCGGTCTGAAGCGAGGTTCAAGACTTGCGGCTCAATCTTGCTACAATGCCGGCATGCTTTCGCTGGCGCGTGGCAAGGAGGGCACTTTCCGCCTGGTCTCGGGCTATCGGCCGCAGGGTGATCAACCCGCCGCG
>Ga0187784_10003827_pt1 | contig 12189 bp, 10 predicted proteins | sample 1015_SJ02_MP15_2_FD_132964 | JGI IMG/M metagenome (GOLD analysis project Ga0187784, IMG submission 132964) | Tropical peat soil microbial communities from peatlands in Department of Meta, Colombia - 1015_SJ02_MP15_20_MG | ecosystem: Environmental > Terrestrial > Soil > Wetlands > Peat | place... | reverse complement strand
TTGACGGGCGGCGAGCCCGCGGATCTGGACGATGCGGAGCTCGTCCGCGCGTTATTTGCGGCGCTGCGCGAGATCAAGGATCGCGGCTTGGCGCTCGCCTACCACGATCGCTCGGACGGTGGGCTGCTGGTCACACTGCTCGAGATGGCATTTGCCGGACGTTGCGGCCTCGACGTCGAGCTCCCGGCCGGGGATCCAATCGCCGCCTGCTTCTCGGAGGAGCTCGGTGTCGTCCTGCAGATTCCCACCTCGCGCCTGCCGGAGGCGCAGCACATTCTCGAGCGCCACGGCCTAGGCGAGCACTACCGCGATGTGGGCTCCCCGCTCGCCGGGCACGAGGTGCGTCTGAGGGTCGATGGGCGGAACGTCTACTCGGCTTCGCGAGTGGATCTGCACCGGGCCTGGCGCGAGGTGTCGTTTCGCATGCAAACCTTGCGCGATAATCCGCAATGCGCGCGCGAGGAATTCTCCGCACTCCTCGATGAGCACGACCCGGGCCTGCACGCGGGCCTGAGCTTCGATCCGGCCGAGGACAGCGCGATGCCCTATATCCTGCGCGGTGCAAGGCCTGCCGTGGCGGTGCTGCGCGAGCAGGGCGTGAACGGCCAGACGGAAATGGCCGCAGCGTTCACGCGCGCCGGCTTCGACGCCTACGATGTGCACATGAGCGACATTCTGGCCGGCCGCGTGCACCTCGCGCGCTTTTCCGGCTTGGCCGCCTGTGGGGGCTTCTCCTACGGAGACGTCCTCGGCGCCGGCGAGGGTTGGGCGAAGTCGATTCTGTTCAATCCGGTGGCGCGCGACGAGTTCGCCGCATTCTTCGAGCGCGACTCCACGTTCACCCTGGGCGTATGCAACGGTTGCCAGATGCTCGCGGCGCTGAAGGAGCTGATTCCCGGCGCCGAGGGTTGGCCCCGATTCGTGCGCAACAAGTCCGAGCAGTACGAGGCGCGCCTGTCTCTGGTGCTCATCCCACGCTCGAATTCGGTGCTGCTCGAGGGCATGCACGACTCGGTCTTACCGGTCGTCGTATCGCACGGCGAGGGACGCGCGGAGTGCGACGGCGAGAGCGCCGGCAGGCTCCTCGAGGAGGGCCAGGTGACGCTGCAATTCGTCGACCATCGCGACGAGCCGACCGAGCGCTATCCGTTCAATCCCAACGGTTCGCCTCTCGGGCTCGCCGGCGTGTCGAGCGCCGACGGCCGTGTGACCGCCCTCATGCCGCATCCCGAGCGAGTCTTTCGGGCGATTCAGAACTCCTGGGCGCCACGCGAGTGGGGCGAGGACGGGGGGTGGATGCGCTTGTTCCGTAATGCCCGGGCCTTTCTCGGCTGACATGCGCTCCATCGGGTGCGCGATAGCGGCGCACCCTGCCCGAGCGATGACCGGCCGGGCGATTGCGGGCCCGGTCGATCACGATCAGAGGTAGGCGGCTCTGAACGAGCCGGTGTCGCCCGGTGCCGCGCTGGCCGAGCGGCGCTGACTTACCGCTTGCCTGAGCCGTGCCTTGCGCACGAAGGTCTGATAGAGCAGATCGCGCATCACCTCGACGAGGACTCCCGCGCGCTCGGCGTCGAGGCTCGGCTGATTGGGCCACGGATCGCTGTCACTGCCGAACAGTACGCCGCGCACGTCGGCGAAGACCTCGTCCTCGAGCTCGGCGAGCGCTCGGATCTCCTGCAGCGTGTCAAACAGCTCGAGCTTCCCGCGCTCGCCGATCTCGTGAAACAGGGATTGCGCCGTGCGCCGCGTCATCGAGCCGAAGGCGTCGAAAAAACCGGCCGCGTAGCATCCGAGCGCCTCCTTGTACAGTTTCTCGGCTTCGCGCGGCAGGTGGGCGAGAGGCGAATCCTCTCGAGCCCCTTCGACCTGCACGAAGCTCGAGGCGAGCTCGATCCTCAAGGCCGTGTAGCTCTTCACGGTGAACTTCAGGAACACGGGCTCGTCGCAGGCCTCGCAACGAAACACCGCGCCGATCTCGTTCGGCTTGCGGCGGCTCAAGTCCTCGAATCTCGGAACGGCAACCGGGATCAAGCGCGCCGAGCTCCGGCAACGCGGGCAACCGAGCGCGATGCTCTGCTCATCGACGTGCAATTCATCCTGCGGAGTGATGTAGATGCTCATGATGTCAACCTGTTAGCGGCTTGTAACGGATCCGATGCGGCTGGGCGGCGTCCTCGCCCTTGCAGCGCTTGTAATCTTCGACATATTCCTGGTAGTTGCCCTCGAACCAGACCACCTGCGAATCGCCCTCGAAGGCGAGTATATGGGTCGCGATGCGGTCGAGGAACCAGCGATCGTGGGAAATCACCACCGCGCACCCTGGGAAGGCGAGGAGCGCCTCCTCGAGAGCACGCAGCGTTTCGACGTCGAGGTCGTTCGTGGGCTCGTCGAGCAGCAGCACATTGCCGCCCGATTTCAGCACCTTGGCGAGATGCACCCTATTGCGCTCACCACCGGATAGATCGCCGATGAATTGCTGTTGCTGCACGCCCTTGAAGTTGAAGCGCCCGACGTAGCTGCGCGACGACGTCTCGTAACTGCCGACCCTGATCAGATCGAGGCCGCCCGAAATCTCCTGCCACACGGTGTTCTTGTCGTTGAGCGCTTGGCGCGACTGATCGACGTAGGCGAGTCTCACCGAGGGGCCTACGCGAATCTGGCCGGCATCGGCTCGCTCCACGCCGATCAGCATGCGAAAGAGCGTCGTCTTGCCGGCGCCGTTCGGGCCGATGATTCCCACGATGCCGCCTGCGGGCAGGCTGAAGCTCAGCCGCTCGATCAGCAGGCGCTCGCCGTAGCCCTTGCGCACGTCCTTGCATTCGATCACGAGCTCCCCGAGACGCTCGCCCGGCGGGATGTAGATTTCGTTGGTCTCGTTGCGCTTCTGAAACTCTTGCGACGAGAGCTCCTCGAAGCGCTGCAGGCGCGCCTTGGACTTTGCCTGCCGCGCCTTGGGATTTGCGCGCACCCACTCGAGCTCGCGCTTCAGTGTCTTGGCGAGTGCATCCTGCTGCCGTTCCTCCTGCGCGAGCCGCCGCTCCTTTTGCTCGAGCCAGGAGGAGTAGTTGCCTTCCCAGGGAATTCCATGCCCGCGATCGAGCTCCAGGATCCATTTGGCCACGTTGTCGAGGAAATACCGATCGTGTGTCACCGCAACGACGGTGCTCGGATACTCCTCGAGAAAGTGCTCGAGCCAGGCCACGGACTCCGCGTCCAGGTGATTGGTCGGCTCGTCGAGCAGCAGCATGTCGGGTTTGGATAGGAGCAATCGACACAACGCTACCCGTCGCCGCTCGCCGCCCGAGAGCTTGCCGACGAGCGCATCCCAAGGAGGAAGCCGCAGGGCATCCGCCGCGATTTCGAGCTTGCGCTCGAGCTCCCACCCTCCGGCGGCGTCGATCTCGTCCTGGAGCTTCGCCTGCTCCTCGAGCGCCTTGGTCATCTCTCCGTCGGACATGGGCTCGGCGAATCGATCACTGATGGCGTTGAAGCGATCGATCGAGCGTTGCACATCCCCCACCCCCTCACCGACCGTCTGGCGCACCGTCTTCGTCTCTTCGAGGAGCGGCTCTTGCGGCAGGTAGCCGATCTTGATGCCGGGCTGCGGGCGCGCTTCGCCCTCGATCTCCTTGTCGATGCCCGCCATGATCTTAAGGAGCGTCGATTTCCCTGAACCGTTCAAACCGAGGACACCGATCTTCGCGCCCGGAAAGAAGCTCAAGCTGATATCGCGCAAAATGATGCGCTTGGGTGGCACGACCTTGCCAACCCGGTTCATGGTGTAGATGAACTGAGCCACGGATTGCCTATCGTTGAAGAATCACATGAGAGAAGGGGACCGAGGGATTATCCAAGAGCGGCGCACACTTGTCACGGCGATTCGTTGTGCTCGCGCGGCTCGCAAGCCGCCGCCGGCCACTTAAGAACCCAGTGGCCATCGGCTATAATTATAGGCCGTCCTTCGCGAAGGTGCTGCCATGTTCGACGCCAAGATGACGATTGCCGGATTCGACCCCGAGCTCGCGAAGGCGATCTCGGGCGAGCGCAACCGACAAGAGGACCACGTCGAGTTGATCGCCTCGGAGAATTACACGAGCCCGCGCGTTCTCGAGGCTCAGGGGTCCGTGCTCACCAACAAATACGCGGAAGGATACCCCGGAAAGCGCTACTACGGCGGCTGCGAATTCGTCGATATAGCCGAATCGCTCGCCATCGAGCGCGCCAAGCAACTGTTCGGCGCCGACTACGCCAACGTACAGCCGCACTCCGGATCGCAGGCGAACGCCGCGGTCTACTTCGCCTTGCTCAATCCGGGCGATGCGATTCTCGGGATGAGCCTCGATCACGGGGGACACCTCACGCACGGGGCGAAGGTGAATTTCTCGGGCAAGTTCTTCAACGCCGCCCAGTACGGGATCCGGCCCGACACGGGCGAGATCGACTACGATCAGGTGAAACGGCTGGCGCAGGAGCATCGCCCGAAGATGATCGTGGCGGGCTTTTCCGCCTATTCGCGCGCGATCGACTGGGCGCGCTTTCGTGACATCGCCGACTCCGTCGGCGCCTACTTCGTGGTCGATATGGCTCATGTCGCGGGTCTCGTCGCGGCGCGCCTGTATCCCAATCCGCTGCCCTTCGCCGACGTGGTGACGACCACCACCCACAAGACGCTGCGCGGTCCGCGCGGCGGCTTGATCCTCGCGGGGCCGAAGCCCGAGCTGCACAAGAAGCTTGGCTCCATGGTATTCCCCGGCCAGCAGGGTGGGCCGCTGATGCACGTGATCGCCGCCAAGGCGGTCGCCCTGTTGGAAGCTTTGCAGCCGGAGTTCAAGACCTACGCCGGCCAGGTCATTGCCAACGCGCGCGCGATGACCAAAGTGCTCGAGCGGCGCGGCTACAAGATCGTGTCGGGAGGCACGGACAATCACCTGTTCCTATTGGATCTCGTGGCCAAGAACATCACCGGTAAGGATGCCGACGCCGCATTGGGCCGAGCACACATGACCGTGAACAAGAACGCCGTGCCTAACGACCCGAGGCCTCCCACGGTGACCAGCGGGCTTCGGATCGGTACGCCCGCCGCAACCACGCGCGGATTTAAAGAGGCCGAAGCGGAGCAGCTGTCCCATTGGATTGCCGATGTGCTCGACCATATGGGTGAGGAATCGACGGTGAATCGAGTACGGGAGGAGGTCGTGGCGTTGTGCCGACGATTCCCCGTCTATGGCCGGTGAGCTACCGGCCCTCAGCGGAATCGTCCGCGGCGGCATCCCCTGCCGAAACGCGACGCTTCTAGGCAGGCCCCATGCATTGCCCCTTTTGCGGCCACCCGGAGACTAGGGTCATCGACTCCCGCGCGGCCGGTGAGGGACGGCAAATTCGCCGCCGGCGTGAATGTCTCGAATGTGCGGAGCGCTTCACCACCTTCGAGGCGGCCGAGTTTCGCTTGCCGACCGTCGTCAAGCACGACGGCACCCGCGAGGCGTTCGATGAGCACAAATTGCTCGCCGGCATGCAGAAGGCGTTGCAAAAGCGCCCCGTGTCGAGTGCTGCGATCGAGGCGGCGGTGGCGAGAATCTGCCACAAGCTGCGCTCGCTCGGCGAGCGGGAAATCGCCTCGCGCAGCATCGGCGAGCTGGTCATGGAGGAGCTTCGGCATTTAGATGAGGTCGGCTACGTGCGCTTCGCTTCCGTGTATCGCAGCTTTCAGGACGTCGAGGCGTTCGGCAAGGAGATCGATCTATTGCGCCGCCAGCGCCGCCGCAGCTCGCCGAGTAAGGATCAATTGCCGCTCCTACCGACGGACGAAGAACCAGGCAAATGACCGAGAAGTTGAGCGAGGAGGATCGCGCCCACATGGCACGGGCGCTCGAGCTCGCGGCCCGGGGCCTGTACACCACCGATCCGAATCCGCGTGTCGGCTGCGTGCTGGTGAGCGCCGGCGAGGTCATCGGAGAAGGCTGGCATGAGCGGGCCGGTGAGGCTCACGCGGAGGTCGCGGCGATCGCCGCGGCTCGCAGGAGCGTTGCCGGAGCGACCGCGTACGTCACGCTCGAGCCATGCAATCACACTGGGCGCACCGCGCCGTGCGTCGATGCGCTGATCGCCGCCCGTATTGGCCGCGTCGTGTGCGCCTGCATCGATCCCAATACCAGAGTGGCCGGCAAGGGTATCGAGCGGCTGCGTGCCGCGGGCATCAGCGTGGCCGTGGGAGCCCTCGGCGAGGAGGCACGCGCGCTCAACTGCGGCTTTTTCTCGCGCTTCGAGCGCAACCGTCCGCTGGTTCGCTTGAAGCTCGCCTTGAGCCTCGATGGGCGCACGGCGAGCGCCAAGGGCGGCAGGATGTGGATCAGCGGCGAGGCCTCGCGCGCCGATGTTCAGCGGTGGCGCGCGCGCAGCTCCGCAATCCTCACGGGCGCGGGAACGATCCGAAGCGACGATCCAAAGCTCAACGTGCGCTTGGAGTACGGTTCGTGGGTGCGGCAGCCCTTGCGTGTGGTGCTCGATCCCGCGCTCACCTGCGCCGCGGATGCGCAGGTCTTCAAGGGCGGGGGTGCGCTCGTTCTCGCCGCCGAGACCGCCCCGCGTGCGAGCGCACTCGCCTCGCTCGCGCCGGACGTGGAGCTCGAGCGAGTGCCCGCGGCCGGCCGTCGCTTGAGCCTCGCGGCCGTCATGGAGCGGCTGACCGCGCGCGAGGTCAACGAGCTCCTGGTCGAGTGCGGGCCTCGGCTCGCTGCGGCATTTCTCGAAGCGGGGCTCGTCGACGAGCTGATCCTTTACATCGCGCCGATCTTGCTCGGCGCGGACGCGGCGCCGCTCGCGGCGCTTTCGCGCCTCGGCGAGCAAAGCGCGCTGCCGACCTTCGACATCACGAGTGCGGAGCGCCTCGGGGAGGACCTGCGCATCATCCTGCGGCCGCGCGCCCCGAGCAGCGCACGCTCGAAGGGAAACGATAGCGGGGTTGATGCTGGAACGGGTGCGCGCTTTGGGGCGCAGGGGCGCTGAGCCATGTTCACCGGAATCATCGTCGGAAGGGGCCGTGTGACCTCGATCGCGCAGAAGGGCGGAGATCTGGAGCTCGCCGTCGAGGCGAGCGCGCTCGGTAGCGCCCGGATTCAGACCGGCGACAGTGTGTGCGTGCAGGGTGTGTGCCTCACCGTGACCCGGCTCGAGGGCGCCGTCTTCTACGCCGACGTGTCGCGCGAGACTTTGTCGAAGACGACGCTCGGCGAGCTCACGGCGGGCGCGAGCGTGAACCTTGAGCCGAGTCTTCGCGCCGGCGATCCCCTCGGCGGGCACCTGGTGAGCGGTCACGTCGACGGCGTCGGGAAGCTGAGGAGCGCTCTCGAGGATGCACGGTCGTGGCGTTTGGAGTTCGAGCTCCCGGAATCGCTGATGCGTTACGTGGCGCCCAAGGGATCGATCTCAATCGATGGGGTGAGCTTGACGGTGAATGGGGTCAGCGGGCGCCGCTTCGACGTCAATATCATCCCCCACACGCGCGAGCTGACCACCTTGGGCGAGCTTCGCGCGGGCGGCCGGGTGAACGTGGAAGTCGACGTGATCGCGCGCTACGTCGATCGGCTGTTGCCGCAAGCGAGCCGCCCGCGGTGAGAACCCGTACGGGTAATCTGCGCGCCCGCAGTGAGCGAGTGGGGTCGAGCCCCGAGTCGGCGGGAGTCTCAAAGCATGCGACTATAATGGTGGAGCTTGCCGTGGGCGGGTGGCTTGCGCTAGGCGGGTAGGCGCCCGCTACCGCACAACAGAGTGTCACACCAGGGCCTGCGACGGAGCGATGACTGCTATGTAGTTGGCCGAGAGATTAAATATTTATAATAAACAAAGGCTTAGACGGAGATGAGCGTTGTTCGCAAGAGTGATTTTGGCGCGGGCTCGCAAGGGCGAGGATCGATGATGAATACGATCGACGAGATCCTGGGGGACATCCGCCAGGGCAAGATGGCGGTCATCATGGACGATGAAGATCGCGAGAACGAGGGCGATCTGATCATGGCGGCGGAGTGCGTGGGGGCGCAGGACGTCAATTTCATGGCGCGCTTCGGTCGCGGGCTCATCTGCTTGACGCTGACCCGGGAGCGCTGTCGTCAGCTGCGCCTCCCGCTCATGGTGAGCGAGACCGACAAGGCCCATCGCACGAACTTCACGGTGTCGATCGAGGCTGCAGAGGGCGTGACGACGGGAATTTCGGCGCATGATCGTGCGCACACGGTGAAGACGGCGGTGGCAGCGAATGCACGTCCCGAGGACTTGCGTCAACCGGGACACATCTTTCCGCTGATGGCGCAACCCGGGGGAGTGCTCACGCGCGCAGGCCACACGGAGGCGGGCTGCGATCTTGCGCGTCTCGCCGGATTCTCCGCGGCGGCCATGATCGTGGAAATCCTGAATGACGACGGCACCATGGCGAGGCGCCCCGACCTCGAGCGCTTCGCGAAGGCGCATGACTTGAAAATCGGCACGATCGGCGATCTCATCCGCTATCGACTGAAGAACGAGCGCTCGGTGGAGAGGATCTACGAGGAGCCGGTAGATACGGAGTTCGGCCAATTTCGACTCTGCTGTTACGAAGACCACGTCAACAAGAGCGTCCACGTGGCGCTCGCCAAGGGGGATCTGAATTCCGCGCCGCCCCCGCTGGTACGCGTGCACATCCGGGACACGCTGCGCGACCTCGTCGGCGTGCGCAGCGAGATTCTGGGCTGGCCCCTGAGGGCCGCGCTTCGCCGGGTGGCCGCCGAGCCTTCCGGAGTGGTCGTCATATTGCGGCCGGAGGAGACGCCCAGGGACTTCATGGACAGCGTGCAACAGATCGACGCCAAGCCTGAACGGGCGCGCAACGTCGGGGCGACGGTGCTGCGAACTTACGGTATCGGGGCGCAAATACTCAAAGACTTGGGGCTCAATCGGATGCGCGTGTTGAGTGCTCCGAAGCAACTTCAGGGCTTGGCGGCCTTCGACTTGGAAGTGACGGAGTATGTGGATGGGGGCGAGTGAATGGGCGTTGGGAGTTCGGTGATGCGGCCCTATATACTGCAGTTGCGAGCGTGGAGGCCTGAAGCGCGAGGATGTCTGTGTGGCCATTGATCAGCCGAAAATAATCGAAGGGGAGCTGCTGGTACGCGATCTGCGCTTCGCAGTGGTGATGACGCGGTTCAACGAGTTCGTCGTCGAGGCGTTGCTGCGCGGTGCGCTCGATGCGCTCAGGCGACACGGCGCGACGGATAAGCAGATCGAGATCGTGCGCGTTCCCGGAGCCTTCGATCTGCCCGTGGTCGCCCGCAAGCTCGCGCTGTCGCGTCGTTTCGAGGCGCTGATAGCACTCGGCGCAGTCGTGCGCGGCGAGACACCGCATTTCGACTACGTGGCCGGCGAGTGTGCATCGGGACTCGCGCGAATCGCTCTCGAATCGGGCGTGCCGATCGCGTTCGGAGTTCTCACCACGGACACGATGGAGCAGGCCGTGGACCGAGCCGGCGGCAAGGCCGGCAACAAGGGAGCCGATGCTGCGCTGGCTGCGCTCGAGATGGCGAATTTGCTTCGCCGGTTGGATGCGTGATCGAGGCGCACCGTGCCCGCAGCCTCGCACGCAGGCTCGCGCTGCAGGCGCTGTACCAGCTGCAGATCAATCCCCGGCCCTGGCAGGATACGCAGCGGGAGTTTGCCGACGACCCCGAGGCCGAGCGGGTTGATCGCGATTACTTTCGAGAGCTGATCGAGGCGATCGCGCCCAACGAAGAGGCGCTCGATTCAAAGCTCGCGCAGTTCTCCGAGATTCGTCCCGCCGAGCTCGATCCGATCGAGCATGCCGTGTTGTGGATCGGCTTTCATGAGCTCGCCGAGTGTCTCGATCTCCCCTATCGCGTGGTGCTCGCCGAGGCGGTGGAGCTCGCCAAGCGCTTCGGGGCGACGGACGGACATAAGTTCGTGAACGCGGTCCTGGACCGGGCGGCTCGGAAACTGCGTCCCCAGGAGTATGGACGAGTTTGAGCTGATCCGTCGCTACTTCGCGCACGTGGGCGCCGACCGTGCGGATGTCCGATTGGGGGTCGGCGACGATGCGGCGCTGCTCGAGGTGCCGGCCGGCATGCAGCTGGTCGCGTCCGTCGATACGATCGTCGCCGGTCGCCATTTCCCGCCAGGGAGCGATGCTCGATCGGTCGGTCACCGCGCGTTGGCGGTGAACCTGAGCGACCTGGCGGCGATGGGCGCGACACCGGCGTGGGCCATGCTCGCCTTGACACTGCCCGACGCCGATCCGGACTGGCTCGAACGCTTCGCGGGCGGCCTTGCGGATCTCGCGAAAGCACATGGGGTCGCACTCGTGGGGGGCGATACCACGGCGGGCGCGCTCACCGTGACCGTACAGATCATGGGATTCGTTCCGCGAGGGACCGCGTTGAGACGGAGCGGCGCCTGCGCGGGCGATCTACTGGCGGTCACAGGCACGCTCGGGGACTCCGGCGCGGGTCTAGCGCTGGCGACAGGATCGCTGAGGACGGCGGATTCGGCCGTGGCGCACGAGCTCATCGAGCGGTTCGAATATCCGACGCCACGTGTGGAGTTCGGCCTCGCGGCGCGCGGCATCGCAACCGCTGCGATGGATCTATCCGACGGGCTGGCCGGCGATTTGCCGAAACTCGCGAGCGCCAGCGGGCTCCATGCGCACGTCGATGTCGAGCGCCTACCGTTGTCGGACGCGCTGCAGGCGATTGCGAGTACCGAGCAGGCGCGTGCCTGGGCCTTGAGCGCCGGCGATGACTACGAGCTGCTGCTTGCCCTACCGCGGCAGCACCACGATTCGCTCCGGGCGAGCGCGCGGCAATTGAACTTAAGATTGTCGGTGATCGGTGAGCTGCGTCGCGGAAATGGCGTGAGTTGGACTCTGCAAGGGAGCGAGCTCGCCCACCCGGTCGAGGGATACGATCACTTTCGCCGAGCCTCGACCCAAATCACAGATTAGCCCGCGCCCGAGGAAGTATTCTTCGCGGCACCATTGAACCTTGCCTCGGCGGCTCACGGTTACCCTTGAATAGCACCAGTCCCAAGGATCACGCGAAGTCTCCGACCGTCCGCGCCGCCACCCTGCCTGAAAAAATCGGCAAGTACATGATCATCAACGAGGTCGGGCGCGGCAGCACCGGCGTCGTGTACCTCTCGCACGATCCATACTATGGCCGCGACGTTGCGATCAAAGTCTACAACGTCGATTCGAGCGGTGACGAGAATCGCAAGCGCATCGCGCGCAAGATGTTCCTCTCCGAAGCTCACATGGTCGGCATGCTGCAGCATCCGAACATCCTGCCGATCTACGACGCGGGCGAGGAGAACGGACACTGCTACATCGTAACGGAGCACGTACACGGAGCGCGTACGCTCGCCGCCTATTGTCGCCCCGACAATCTCCTGCGCATCGACGATGTCGTGGAGCTCATCTACAAGGTGGCGCGCGCGCTGCACTACGCGCACAGCCGCGGCGTCATTCATCGCGACATCAAGCCGAGCAACATCATGCTGACGCTCGACAGCGACGTGCGCATCATCGATTTCGGCATCGCTCTCGTCGCGGATTCGGAGATCTCACGCATCGAGGGCATTGCAGGGAGCCCCTCCTACATGTCGCCCGAGCAGGTCCAGTCGATCGAGTTGACCAACCGATCGGATCTGTACTCGCTCGGCGCCGTGATGTACGAGCTGCTGACGGGTACGCGACCGTTCCGCGCCGGCAATCTGCAGAAGCTCCTACACCAGATCGTCTTCGCGACTCCGCAGCCGATCCACACGCTGCGCTCTGAGATCCCCGAGGAGCTCGAGAACGTCACGGCGATAGCGCTGCAGAAGGAACCGGAAAAGCGCTATAAGACGGGCCTGGATTTTGCTGCCGAACTGACGCGTGTCCATCAGAAATTGCGAGCGCAGTACAACCGCATCGATCAGCAGGAGCAATTCGGCCTGTTGCGCAAGCTCAAATTCTTCCACGATTTCTCGCATGGCGAGATCTGGGAGGTGCTCCGCGCGAGCAGCTGGCAGGACTATGCGGATGATGAGGAGATCGTCAAGGAAGGCGAGATGGACGATCGGTTCTACATCATCGTGCAAGGGCGTGTCGCCGTCGCGCGCCACGGCAAGCCCATGGGATACCTGGACTCCGGCGATTGCTTCGGCGAA
>Ga0187784_10003826_pt1 | contig 12190 bp, 10 predicted proteins | sample 1015_SJ02_MP15_2_FD_132964 | JGI IMG/M metagenome (GOLD analysis project Ga0187784, IMG submission 132964) | Tropical peat soil microbial communities from peatlands in Department of Meta, Colombia - 1015_SJ02_MP15_20_MG | ecosystem: Environmental > Terrestrial > Soil > Wetlands > Peat | place... | reverse complement strand
TCTCCAGGATCCAGTGCCGCGGCCGGCCATTTTCGTCAAGAGAACGCATAGTGAGATGGTTTTCCGGGTGTACGTACAGCGTCACCTTGTCGCCCGCGATTTTCTCGTGCGGAAAATGCCCGATCAAATGTCCCGCAATCGGGCCGCCGAACTCCCAACCATACTCTTTGGCCAGTGATTGGGCATGCCTGTAGAGTTCGCACGCCGTGATGCTTTCTTTGTCGCGAAAAAACTCTTTGCCTGCCGCGAAGGCCTCGCCAACATCTTGTCGTAATTTGTGTTTTACGGGATCGGAACCCACAACGAACGTGCGTCCAAAATCCGCTTCCCACTCTTCGAAAACGGGCCCGAGGTCAAGGAATACGACATCGTCCGTGCCAATGACCAAGTCGGGCGGATTTTCGGCGTACGGGAGCAAGGTATTGGGCCCGGCACGAACGATTCGCTTGTGCCAGTAGGTCGTGATCCCATATATCTCCTTCGCCAGGGCATAGATGTCCTCGTTCACGACGCTTTCTCCGACGCCCGGGCGAATTAGTCCCCTTGCTTCCACCTCGCGGAATAGCGCTTCGGCTTTCCTCTGCGCTTCGCGGAGTTCTCTTACTCGTTGGTTTTCCAGTGGGTCCAATTGGAAGGCCCCCGATTCGATACGAGTATATCCGCAATTCAGATACGTGATGAATCATCTGTGATACATTCTCCGCTCTGCTCGGAGCGATGCGGGGCGGCTTGGGAAAGGGAGAGATGATGAACCAACTGGGCGGCAAGGCGAATTTTCGGCTTTCGATCGGCGCATTCCTTGTTTTCGCGATGGCGGCGTATGCGGCAGATACCCGAACAGAAATAACCCTCCCCGGCACGCGGGTGTTTCCCGAAAGCATCACTTCGACGCCGGACGGAACCTTGATCGTCGGCAGCTTTGGGCACGGCAACATCCTTCGCATCGCCCCCGGCAAGACCGATGCGGAGGAATGGATCAAGGCCGGCACCAATGGCCTCAACACCGTGCTCGGTGTTTTCGCGGACGAGAAGAACAAGCTGCTGTGGGTCTGCTCGAACAAGCTTGGAGCCACCGGCGATCCGACAGCCGTGAAAACTTTCGATCTGAAGACGGGCGCGGCAAAGAGCTCTTATGCACTGCCAGGTGACAGGACCCTTTGCAACGATATCGCGGTCGCCCCCGACGGAACGGCCTACATCACCGACACGTTTGCGGGAGCCGTCGACATGCTGAAGCCGGGAGCGAAGGCGCTCGACATCGCGGCAAAGGACCCTTTGCTGGCCGGAGCCGATGGTCTCGCCTTCGGCAACAAAACGACGCTCTACGTGAACAGCGTGACGGCGAACAAGATTGTGCGAGTGAATTTAGGACCCGACGGGAAATCGACAAAAGTCACAGACCTAACATTGCCACGCGCGCTCGATCGGCCGGACGGCATGAGGGCCGTGGGCAAGGGGCGCTTCTTGCTCGCGGAGAATTCCGGCAAGATGTCGCTGGTCACCTTCAACGGGGACAACGTCGCGCTGACGACCCTGAAGGAAGTCTCGGCGAGCACTCCTGCCGTAACAGCTACGAAAGGCATGGCTTGGGTCGCGGAAGGCAAGTTGAACTACGTGCAAGACCCGGCTATGAAAGACAAAGATCCTGGGACTTTCAAGATGTATGCTGTCCCGCTTCCGAAGTAACGATCCGTCGCTCGAATAAGAGAACAAACTCCGTCGACACGTTCGCCGCCTTGCTTCGCTCTTCAATTCAACCTTTGCAACAGCATTCGTATCATCGTGTGTTCGCCGTCGGCGTTTGCCTCGCACGCCCTCGCTTCCATCAGACCAGTTCGAGGATCCACGGCTATCACCTCAAACCTCAGGTTCCAGGCGTGGGTGTTTCCCATCGCTGAAAGCTCGATTATCTCGCCGACCTTTGGCAACCCTGCGTCCACGATGCGCTAGTCTACTACGATTCAATTCGTCTTCAATCGCCAGAGTAGTGTGACTCTCATCGAAAACAGGGTCTTTCAAGCCGGTCGTCCGGCGCTAAGTTGTTGCGCGGCTGGTGCTGTTTGTGATATCGATTGCCGGCCCAATGGGGGGTTCGGGCTCGGCCCTGGTGTTGCCTCTCTTCTCTGTGAAGCATCCGTTCAGGAGGCTCTTCGATGGCTACTACGAATGCCAGCCACGTGGAACAAGTTCAATCAGCTGCCGTGTTCAACCGCTGGCTGATTCCAGTGGCGGCGGTGGCAGTTCACATCTGTATCGGCTCCGTGTACGCCTGGAGTACCTTCAACCGCCCCATTCACGCGGAATTTCCTACGTCGCCGTGGTGGTTCAGCCCGCCGTATACGACTTTCACGACCGCCCTCGTGCTTCTGGGCCTCAGCGCGGCGTTCATGGGGCCTTGGGTCGAACGACGCGGACCACGCGTAGCCGCCACAGCCGCTGCAATCTTTTTCAGCTGCGGATTGCTCATCGGCGGCGTTGGAATGGCGATTCACCAATCGATTCTGGTGTGGGTGGGGATGGGCCTGATCGGCGGCATCGGCTGCGGCTTGGGCTACATTTCGCCAGTCAGCACGCTGGTGAAGTGGTTCCCGGACCGGCGCGGCATGGCGACTGGCTTTGCCATCATGGGTTTCGGGGGCGGCGCGTTTCTGGCGGGCTACCTGAATCCGTACCTGATGGCCCGCTTCAGCGTGTCGAAAACGCTGATGCTGCTCGGCGTCGCGTATTTCATCATCATGATGGTCGGAGCGAGAATCATCCGGCGACCACCCGCTGGATACAGACCCACTCACTGGCACGGCCCCGCAAAAGAAAATCCGATGATTAGCACGCGCAGTGTCAGTCGCAACTACGCGCTGGGAACTGTGCAGTTCTATCTGATCTGGGGGATCCTGTTCATCAATGTGACGGCCGGGATCGGAATTCTCGCGCAGGCATCGCCGATGTTTCAGGATCTGTTCCGCAAGACCGCCCTCGAAGCAGGGCTTTTCGTTTCGCTGATCAGCGTCTTCAACGCGTGCGGCAGAATATTTTGGGCATCGCTCTCGGATTTCATCGGCCGCCGCACGACCTACATCACGTTTTTTGTCGTGCAATTCTTCCTGTTCCTGCTAATTCCCAAACTCGCCGCCGGCAGCAAGATAATTCTGTTTGAGGCGGCGGCCTTCACCGTCTTCACGATGTATGGCGGCGGGTTTTCGACCGTGCCCGCCTTTCTCGCGGACATTTTTGGAGAGGAGAATGTCGGAGCGATTCATGGTTCCTTGCTCACGTCGTGGAGCGCGGCGGCCGTCGTCGGTCCCGTCATCATCACGCAGCTTTCCGAGCGAGCGAGGGCTGTGCTGAAGCCAGGCGAGAGCCGTGTCCACATCTACGACCAGCCGCTGCGGGTGCTCGCCTACATGCTTGTCGTAGGCTTCATTCTGGCGTTGCTTGTGCGGCCGCTCAAGCACGCGGATACGCCGCAAAGCTGACGCGGGCTCCGCTGCTTTCCCGCAGATTGTCTTTCCCGCTTAACCTTGCGGCGGTCGAAGGCCGGAAGCAGTTATCCGCAGTACACCTGCTCACCAGGCAGGCGCACTAGGCACACCTGCTCTGGAAGCATGCGCTTCCGTGTTTGTCCCCCTAACTCGCCCAACGCTGAAGGCCTGCTGTTCCATACTCTCGGTACTTATTGACATCTACCTAGCATTTGGTACACTACGTTCGAAGACCCGCATGCAATCGAAATCCAGCAGGCTGCTCCATCTCGCCAGTAAGAAGCAGATCCTTCGCGCCAAGGATGTCTTCAACCTTGGCATCCCGCGAAACTATCTGCTCAGACTGGTTCAGAAAGGCGTTCTCACCAGGGTGGGACGCGGCCTCTACGCCTCGCGCAGGTTCCCGGTCACCGAACACGTCTCGCTGATCGAGGCAGCTCACCAAGTGCCGAAGGGGGTCGTCTGCCTACTCTCCGCTCTCCGATTTCACAAGTTCACAACGCAGTCCCCTCACCAGGTCTGGATGGCCATTGACGTCAAGGCCTGGACTCCCCGCAGTCTGTCTTCTTCCATTCGCCTTGTGCGCATGTCGGGACCAGCTCTCGATTTCGGAGTCAATGAATACTCCGTTCGCGGAGGAATACTCAAAGTCTACACGCCCGCGAAGACCGTCGCCGACTGCTTCAAGTTCCGCAACAAAATCGGCACCGATGTCGCGATCGAGGCTCTCCGGGAATGCCGCCGTCTCAAGAAGGCTTCCATCGATGAACTATGGGCTGTCGCCAAGATTTGCCACGTCGCAAACGTCATGCGGCCCTATCTGGAGTCCCTCTAATTCCCACGGGTTCTGAATCGACACGTGAAACTGCCTCTCATGAGTACCAACCGCGAGCTCCAACTGCAGGGGAGCATCCGCTTAGAAAGCGCGAGAGTCGCTTCTAACAAAGGCTTCGTTCATCTTAGCTGCTAGCGTTTACAACAAATCGGGAACCTGCTTTCGGTCAAAAGCTATCCCCAAAATAGGCTAGAGACAAACGGGTTCGTGCACAGTTCGTGCAGCGTCTGCGTTCTGTGCACTGTCGCCGAGTGAACCCCTCGTTGAGACAAAACTGTGCATCACACTACCCGTCGATGAACGTCATCGCCGCCGCTGAATGCGCCGGCCCTCGTTCGGCGTGAGCTCCCGCCTCGAAGTTCACAGGCGAACGGTAGCCCAGTGCGGAATGCAATCGGCTCTGGTTGTAGTATCGGTCGATGAATCCCTCCAGCTGCCTCTGCAGGTCCTCGAAATCACGGTACGTGGTCGCGTGGATCTGTTCCCGCTTGAGCGTTCTAAGAAAACTCTCGCATGTGGCATTGTCGTATGGATTGCCCGGCCTGCTCATGCTGGGGAGCATCCCGTGCTCCCAGAGCGTTTGCATGTACTCTTTGCTTGCGTACTGTACCCCTTGGTCCGAATGGTGCACCACTCCGAAAGGTGGCCTCCGATTAGCAATCGCTCGCCGCAGCGCATGAATCGGCAGCCTGACATTTAGGCTTTGGCCGAGCGCCCAACCAACGACCTTGCGAGAGAAGGCGTCGAGGACCACCGCGAGAAATACGTGTTCGCAAGCGAGACGGATGTAGGTTATGTCAGCGACCCAGAGTTGATTGGGTCCTAACAACGTCAGTCGGCTCGCAAGGTTGAGGTAAATCCGCACACCACGAACACGACGGCGCACAGGATGTTGCCATTCGTCGCGAACAGCAAGCAGATTGTCCTCCCGCATGATTCGCGCTATTCGCTTGTGGTTCACCGTCATTCCTTGCGATCGCAGCTCGGCGGTGACTCGCCTGTAGCCATAGCGCCAGCCATGCTGCATGACGATCCCCTGGACAGCAGATCGTAGCGCCACCTCCTCTTCTGCCTGCCACCCTCCCTGCAAATATCGATAAAACCCAGCCCGGCTTACCTGGGCCAACTGGCACATTCGCTCGACACTCAAGTCACCTTGCAACGGCACCCGCGCTCTTATTTCGTCGTAGATGCTTTGTCGCCAGCACGAAACTTCTGTCGACGCCGAGCCCCTACTCTTTGCAAGGCATGTCTGAAAAAATCCACTTCCAAGATTTTGTTTGCGAGCAGTCGCTTGAGTCTGAGGATCTGCTTGCGCAGGATTAACTCGCGGGTCCGGACAAGCGGAGGATCAGTTTCGTCGAATCTATTGCGCCAGTTGCAGAGCAGTCTGCGACCGACGCCGAGCTCCCTGGCCAGCGCAACGATGTTGTCGCAAGCATTCATTCGCTCAACAGCTTGCTTCCGAAATTCGCTACTGTACCGTTGGCCCCTTCTTCGTTCCACTTTGCGGCTCCTTTCCCGCAAAGTGTGCTACAGCAAACTGTCTCACTCTAGGGGTTCACTCCACAGGGATGCGAACCGAAACAGAGAGCTGCAGGTCTTACCTTTTGAAGAGGTTTGGTGGACGTGGCCGGGCTCGAACCGGCGACCCCCTGCTTGCAAAGCAGGTGCTCTCCCAGCTGAGCTACACGCCCACAGCGGGAACTACCTCTGATTCTAAAGTATTTGCACTCGCTCGAACACTCCGAAAACCCACTTTTTCACCCTCTGGAGTGAACCCCTAGAGTGAGACAAAGTGATGTAGCACACTTTGCGGGGAGGAGATGCGACGTGGAGGAAAAAAGAGCTGCGTTACAGCAATGAACTAGAAAAAGCAGGAGTTCTGGCTGTGTCAGTAATGTGTCAAAACCCTATCTGTTTTGGTCGTTGGGCTTAGTTCTCGAGCGAAAAGCAGATGCCCCAAGTTAGTGGAAACAAAGAAAAGTGATACGAAGCGATGGAGGGTTTGGAGTCGTCTCGCGAGCTTGCAAAGCAGGTGCGCACCTTTAGAAATATGTGGTCCTCTCCTCAGCGATCTCAAAGAGAACCAGACGGGTGACAGAATTGCCGTTCCAATGTGGGTCCAGCTTGGGTCCAATAGGCCCCAAACAGGGTACAAAACCGTGGTACAAGGGAACCGCAGAGCCAAGGAAAAGCAACGAGATAGCAGTTCATGGTTTATCTTCTAAGCAGAGGGTCGGGGGTTCAAGTCCCTCCGGGCGCGCCACTACCCTCCGATTGCCTCTTATCCAGTTGTTCTTAGTCGGGAAGCGACCTGCAAAGGAGAAGCGGCGTTAGTGATGAGGATTCGTCGCCTTCACCTTGACTGCGCCGGCGCCGCGAAGGCGATTTTCTATTTCTGCGCGAGCCGCGTCCGAGGGGTCGAGAACTCCGATCAAAATTTTGCCGTTGGAGACTTCTTCGTCATACAACTTCGACTTCCAGTTCGGAAGCTTCGTCGTGATGAGCAGTGTCACGACCGTTGTGAGGACCGCACCGAGCATAGTGAGTTCGTAGGTGACGATGCCAGTTGGCCATGCGGCGAGAATCGGCATGCCGCCGGTGTTGATGGGATACGCCACCTGCGTCAGGCGCGCGAGCAGGAAACCACACGTGCCGCCCACAACTCCCCCGGTAGCCGCAATCCACGGCATTGGCGTGTGGTGGTCCATTTTCGCAAAGGAATAGTCGTCGAAGGGCTCCGCGGACATCACCACGATTTTCTTTGAGCTGATTTCCGCGCGATGCAAAGCGTTCATCCCGCGATCGGCCGATTCCGGATCGGCGAACAACCCATAAATGACAGGCGGACTCGGCATATCAGTCTGCTCCCGCTTCGCTGGATCTGACCACCAGGCGTACCGCTTGCGTCTTGAGATGCTGGCCCGCCTTCAATTCCCATATCGAAATGATCGGGACGATCTTTGAGAAAATCATGTAAAGAAGCGCCATAGCGCAGAATGTCCCGGCCGTGATCGTGATCTCGACCCAGGTTGGCCGATAAGTGCCCCAGCTATAAGTCAAATACTTGTGCGACAGCGACGGGACGATGATCAGGAACCGCTCAAGCCACATCCCGATCACTACCGTGAACGACGCAATCGCCGTTCCCGTGATCGTGCGAAGCTTTTTGATCGCCAGAATCGGAAACGGGATCAGAAAGTTGCAGCACACCATCGTCCAAAAGAGCGGTGAGTACGAACCGTGCTGCGTGGTCCAAAAGACAGCCATCTCGGACGACTCGTTGCCGTACCATGCGGTGAGGCGCTCGGCGAAAACAAAGTAGAACCAAAGCAGGCTCATCACCAGAAGCAGCTTCCCGAGATTTTCGAAATGGATCGGAAGCAGGTACTCCTCGAGGTGGAGGAATTTTCGCAGGAGCGCCATCGCTAGAATTAGCGCGGCGATTCCACTGAAGATCGCACCTGCGACGAAATAGGGCGCGAAGATCGTCGAATGCCACATCGGCACGGGCGCCATCGCAAAATCCCACGAGACGATGCTGTGCACAGACACGGCCACGGGGATCACGGCGATCGCCATGATGTGCATCGCAGTCTCGAGCCTGTGCCACTGTTTCGGCGTTCCGGTCCAACCAAGCGCGAGCACGCCATAGATTTTCTTCTTCATTCCCTCAGCTCGGTCGCGGACGAGGGCGAAGTCGGGGACCATGGGAAGCAGCAGGAATGTGACGCTGCTGATCAAATACGTGTTGATGGCAAAAAAGTCCCACAGCAAGGGCGAGCGAATGTTTGGCCAGATACCGCGTTCGCTTGGGTAGGGAAACAGAAAAAACGCCAGCCACGGGCGCCCCAAGTGGATAAGCGGAAAGGTCGCGCCGATCGAGAGCGCGAAGACGGTGATAACTTCCGCGCAGCGGGTTACAGGGCGGCGCCAGGTCGCGTTCGCAAGACGAAGGATCGCGGAAATGAGCGTGCCAGCGTGGCTGAGCCCGATCCAGAATACAAAGTTCGTAATGTAGAAGCCCCAGAAAACGGGCATACGCAGCCCGGACACGCCGAGGCCCGCATAAATCTGATAGCCAAATGCAGAGAGCGCGGCCACGACGACTCCGCCGAGAATCGCGACCGCGAATGCCCAGCGCCCTGAAATCCCGGACAAGGGACGCAGCAAGTCGATAGTGATCTGCTCAGCTGATTTCGTTGCCATGCCAGGAATCCCGTGGAAGATAATTTACTTTCGGGCGAGTGCCGAGCTCGCCGAGAAGCTTGGTTGAGCGGCCGGAATGTGCGAGGCGCGACACTTCGCTTTCCGGATCGCTCAAATCGCCAAACACCATGGCTCGAGTGGGGCACGATTGCACGCAGGCCGGCTGAATCGCGCCGTCCTTCAATTCCCGCTTTTCAGCTTCGGCTTGGATTTCTCCCGCCTTGATGCGCTGCACGCAGAACGTGCACTTCTCCATCACGCCGACTTCACGCACCGAAACATCGGGGTTGAGCTGTAGGTGGAGCGGCTTGTCCCAAACCGGATTGTAGAAATTGAAATAGCGCACGACGTACGGGCAGGCATTCGCGCAGTACCGCGTGCCGATGCAGCGGTTGTACACCTGACCGTTCAAGCCCTCGGAAGTGTGATAGCTCGCGAACGTCGGACAGACGGGCTCGCACGGCGCGGCATCGCACTGCTGGCAGAAAACGGGCATGAACTTCACGGTCACGTCGGGAAACTCGCCTTCGTAATATCGCTCGACGCGAATCCAGTGTTTGGCGCGGCGGAGCTCGGCCTGTTCCTCGCCGACAGTCGAAATGTTGTTTTCGGCGTGGCACGCTACAACGCAGGCTTCGCAGCCCGTGCAGCGGTCGAGATCAATCGCCATGCCCCACTGGTGACTCATTTTGTGTGACCTTCCTATCGGTGCTTGAGCTCCGGCGAAGCCTCGCTCAAACTGCCGCCAAATAAGATCAACTTGCCTTTGCCTGCCCGCGAGAGTTTCACGCGCGTCGCCGCCCAGGCAAGCGAACCCGTGCCTTCGACCGAGACGGGCGAAAGAATCGAAATTGGATTTGCGCCTCGGCCGCTCGCGTAACGAGTGAAGTTTTCGTGACCCTGCCCGACCGGCATTGCGACTACATCCGGCGCGATACCGGGCGCGATCAAGGCAGGCGCTTGCAGCTTGCCGTGCTGGGACGCAACTTCGACAAGGTCGCCTTGATTGACTCCGAGCTTTTCAGCGGTGCGCGGATTGATTTCAATCCAGGTGCCCCACATGACCGTCGAGAGGGGATCGGGCGCTTCCTGCATCCACGGCAGGTGGGCGAGCGAGCCGTCGTAGAACAACTGCGACGCAAATGGCAAAAAGTGGAATCGGTACTCGCTCGGATCGCCGTCGAATTGCGGTGCGGCCGTTTTGGGAGATGCTGCGGAAGACCCACCAGCAGTCACCGCTTTGACTTCCTCAGAACTCCACCATCCGCCCTGGTCCTGCGCCGTTTTCCAAAATTCGTCCGCGTCCTTCGCCGTCTCGCTACCCTTCTCTTTGTAGAGAGCTGTGAACGACGCTTGAATTGCCTCGTCGTAGGTCTTCCACGGAAGCGATCTGGCTAGATCGCCGCCGAGTTGGTGCGCGACACCGAGCAGCACGTCCGGCATCGAGCGTGTGTTGTGCAGCGGATTCATCGCGGGCGGCGCCACGCTTACGACAGTTTTCGCGGAGCCCGATACAGGCGCGTCGTCGAGCCACGACTCGAGGGACGAATGGTCAGGTAGAATCAGGTCGGCAAGCGCGCTCGAATCGTCGATAAAACTTCCGAAACTGGCGATGAACGGGATTTTGTCGAGCGCCGCGCGCACGCCCCACGCGGCTGGAGTCCCAAAAACCGGATTGGCGTTGTACAGCAGCAGGACCTTGACGCCTGCCGCGCCTGAATTGATTTGGGAGGCAAGCGCCTGCAACGAGAGGTTCGACTCTTTTAGGTTCGACGACGGGCTAAACGTCACGCCGCCGGGCTTGCCGACGCTGCCCAACAAAGCGTTCAACGCGTTGACAGCGAGCGCATTGAAGAGGCCGTTTGTCTGCGCCGTAGCAGCATCGCCTATGAGCGCGACAGCGGGATCGTGCGCTGCCGCTTCGCGGGCGATTCGCGTAATCGTTTCGGACTTAACGCCGGTCTGCGCCGCGATTTTTTCCGGCGCGTAGTCCGGCAGGCCTTGCGACCAACCTTCGATGAGCGAACCAGCATGACCAGCCGCGCTCGCAGACCGAAGTTTCTCGGCGATGATCACGTGGGCCAATCCAAGTGCGAGAATGCCCTCCGCGCCGGGCTGGACGGGAATCCACTCATCCGCGCTTGCACCTGTCTGGGAAATTCGCGGCTCGAACTGAACGAACTTACCTCGCACGCCGGGCCGCCCCTTGCGCATGTGTCCGAAGGCAAGCGACTGTGCGACCGGCGAGTTCCATGTGCCGAGAAAGTCCGCGCCGAAAGAGATCACATAATTGGATTGACCGAGATCCACCGTAGGCGGTAGTGAGTGGCCGAAACTCGCGCCATTGGCCGCGCGGAGCACTCCATCGTCAAAGAATGCGAACTCCATCGGCATCGAGTTCTTGAAGGCAGCAGCGAAGGCGCTAACGATGGTCTTTTTCTGACCGCGCAGCGGAGAAGTTACAATAGCCAGTCCGCCTGCTGGCTTGACCGTTTGCAGGTCCGAAAGCTGCGAAACGAGCTGTTTGATCGCGTCATCCCAACTGACTTCACGGAATTGACCAGAGCCCCGCGGACCGTTGCGAGCGAGCGGCGCCTTAATGCGGTCGGGATGGTACGTCACCTGAAGACCCGCCTGGCCGCGCGGGCAAAGCTTGCCTTGATTGATCGGGTGCGCGGGATTCCCTTCGAGTTTCTTCGCGAGGCCCATTTTCAACAGGCCGAGCTGTCCGTTGCGGATCACTTCGGCTTCGCCCTGCATCACGCGCACGAGCAAGCCGCAGCCGGCTGGACAAAGCGTGCAGATGCTCGGCTTCCAGGTCGCGATGCCGGGAAGTAGATCTTCCTCAGGCACGAAACGGATTAGCTGGTGATCGGGATTTCCGCAACCCTCGAGGGCCGCTGTCGCTCCCGCCACCGCCGAAATTTTCAAAAAGTCGCGACGTTCCATGATTCCCTGTTTAACGACCGCACTCGCCTGCCTACTCGAGAACTAAAAATGACACGTCACACAGTCCACCGAAACATTCTTCTGCCGGTGGCAATTCAGGCAAAAGCCCATCGTGTGATCCACCTTCCGCTCCGCCACTGTTTGCTGCCGCATGTCGCCATGGCAAACCGAGCAATCGACTCCCGCCCGAATGTGCGGAGCATGATTGAACTTCACGTGCGCGGAGGGCTCAAAGCCGTACACGCGCTGCCAGGGGATGTCCTCGCCGCGGGCTCGGTACGCCGCAAGCTTCTTGATCTCGGGCTTATCGGTAGCGATCACCTGATGGCAGGTCATGCAGAAGTTGACGCTCGGAATGCGCGCATCCGGCCCCTGATCCACGCCTACATGGCAATCGGTGCACTGCATGCCGTTGCCGAGGTGCACTTTGTGCGTGTAGGCAATCGGTTGAACGGGTTTTTCGCGCAGGCCGAAGAATTCGCGAACCGAATCGGAAACGGTGCGATGGGCTGTTGTAAAGACGTCGGGGCTTTGGGCCGACGGCGACGAGCCGGTTCCCTGCGCGGGTAAAACCCGTTCAAGGATCGCCAACCCCAGCACAACCACACCGATTGCTATTGCGACGCGAGAATAATGGCTCACGCGAAAAGCGGACCGCAACAAAAGACCCTCTTAAGTATTAGAAATGATTAGTGAGTACCGGACATCCTACCCT
>Ga0187784_10003825_pt1 | contig 12190 bp, 10 predicted proteins | sample 1015_SJ02_MP15_2_FD_132964 | JGI IMG/M metagenome (GOLD analysis project Ga0187784, IMG submission 132964) | Tropical peat soil microbial communities from peatlands in Department of Meta, Colombia - 1015_SJ02_MP15_20_MG | ecosystem: Environmental > Terrestrial > Soil > Wetlands > Peat | place... | reverse complement strand
TAGCCCCGGTAACCCGAGAACTAAAAGCAAGGCCTGCACGAGCAGCAAGTGCATGAATCCTTGTCTGCTGTAGCCTTTCGTCCTAAATGACGCACATGGAGAAATATGACCGGTCATGATACACCTCTGTGGCGGCAAGTTGGGGTAGACTACTCCGACATCCTAAGCGTAGCGAATGCCTGTGTCAAGCCGTTTTCTAGCCGTTTTCTAAGTCGTTTTATGCGTCGCAAAACTGTCAAGGAAGTCCTCAAACTACAACAAGTCATGCTGGCATATTCCCAAACTGTGTGAGGGGATATCCAGGAATTACCGCCTCGTCGTTAAGGAAGACCCAAGAGTGGTTTAGCCGCGAGTCTGTGACGAGCAAGCGCGGCGGCACCCAGCACCCCGGCCTTATCGCCCAATTTTGAAAGGACTAAGCGATTGCGTAAACCATCAAATCTTTCCTCGCGCTCGAACCATTTTCGCAACGGACCAAGGTGTGGCCATATACCCCTTGAAACGCTTCCTCCCAACACGAGTACGTCAGGAAAGTAGAGATGGTGAAGGGTATGTAGTGCGGCCCTCAAAGCGGCAATGGCCCGTGCCAGGCATTGTTCCGCCAAGCGGTCGGACGCACCGAAGCGGCAGATCTGCTCGCTATCCGCCGGAATATTGAGTTTGGAAGGGAAAAAGCGCGCCGCGCATTCATTGGCGGCCGCCGCTATAGCTGTGCCACCGGCGAAGGACTCCAAACACCCGGAGACCCCGCAGTAGCAGAGGTTGCCCCCAGAGAACTGCACTGACATATGCCCACCCATCGCTCCGTGATTGGGAGGCGGGTAGAGCCGGCCGTCGATATTCCAAGCGAGTCCCACACCGGTGCCCAGCGTCATCACTACCAGCGAATGCGGCTTTCCCCAGCCGCCGTATTCGAATTCGCCTGCCGCGTTGGCGCGGGCATCATTGTCCACCCAGGTGGGAATTTCCAGCCGCTTCTCAACAGCGGCTGAGAGGTCGCACGATTCCAGGAAGGGCACCGTCCCGCAAGTGGTGAGCACACGGCGTTGGTCTTGGTCGCAGGGTCCGGGAACTGCCACTCCGATCCCGGCGAGATCCTCCCGAAAGGGCCGAGCCGTGTTGGCCAAGGCGTCGCAGAACTGATGCAGGGTGAAGCCAGCGGTCTTTAGCTTCCTCAATAGCTGAACCTTGCCCGTGGCGGCCACCACTACACCGATCCGGTAATGAGTGACACCAAGATCAATTCCCACCAACAAACGGCGGACCGAGTTCTTGCTCATCAGACCTCCTACAAAACAACTCAGCGGATCATAGCCACGCAGCGCGGAGTCGGGGCGGCAGGCGAGGCAACCCGCCGCTCATCCACGGCTGCCAATCGCCGGTCATTGTACGGTAGTGGCAAGCCTTACGTACCGGCTCCCCAACCGCTCGACGAGAGCTTGGGTCATAGCCTGCGGAACCAACACGGAGGTCAGCCCTTCCCAGCCTTCGGGTACCGGTTCAATCTTGACTGTCAAAAAACCCTTAGCGTGTTGTACCGGGTCGCGGTCCACAACGAGCACTACCTTGCCACCCCTGGCGACGCAATCCTCAGCTAGCCGACGGCCCAAGTCCCCCGTTGCGCCGACGGCCAGAATAATCGCCCCGTGCGTTGAATCGACGTCTATAAGGGGGCCGTGACGGAATCCTCCGCCGGAGTGGCCCTGGGCTCGCCATGCGGTCATTTCGCGGACTGTCAACGCTCCCATAAGAGCACCGCCCAGGCCCGCGCCACGACCGATGATCTCCAGCGAAGCTATACCACGGCAAAAGGATTCGATTTCCTGCCGGCGCGTGAATGCCTTTTCGAAAGACTGCGCGAAGGCGGTTTCCACCCGCGTAGCTTCAGTCTGCCAGGGCTGTCCGAGAAGTTCGGAGGCCAAAATCATGCAGACCGTCGTGCAGTTGATGTAGGACTTGGTCGCGTTGCCCTTCTCTTCTCCAGCCAGAATGGGCAGATGGATCGTCGCGGCCTTCCAACACGAACTTGCCGGTTGGTTGCAAATCAGCAGGCGAGTGAAGTTCTGGCGCCGGCTGCAAAGCTCAACCAACTCCGCACTCTCGCCAGAAGTCGTAATCAGGACGGGACCCGCAACGTCATTCCACGTACTCACAGCATAATGCAGCCATTCACTCGCCTCCACCGGGAAAGAAGGCCGGCCTGCCAGAGAATACCGGTTCGCGCCCGAAATCGACGAGCAATACGACGCGCCCATCCCCAACCAGACAAGGGGAAGTCGCGCGCGGATAGCTTTTTTCGCGCGTTCGAGTTCGGCGCGGATTTCGGGATCGACCGAGTAGGCGGAAAATACTTCGCCCAGGAGTACTTTCTGTTGCATGCACTCCGTACTGAATATTTCGGTCATTCCAGAGATCAATTCATTGTTCAAGTTGAACGATCCTCCATATCTTGGCTAGGCGTTAGCAGGGTGAGCATTTGCGTACCGGGAAAGAGCTCGAACGTTCTCGGGCGGAGTGTCGCGAGGAATCTCACAGCCAGCGCCGATTACGAAACGGTTACCCGCTTGGCGGTGGCACTCAGCAAGGTCCCGCCAGATGGTTTCCGGCGTACCATCCCGCAGACTACGCACCGGGTCGATATTTCCCATCAACACCTGCTGAGGCCCCATCTTTTCTCGCGCCAACCAGACAGGAGCGGGGTAGTCCAGGTCCACAATATCGCAGCCTAGGCGACCCATATCCTCCAGCATCAACCGTGTGTTCCCACAGATATGCAACCGCACGAGAGTTCCCTTAGAGTGGATGGCATCGACCATTCTCTTCTCGAAGGGCCGGACCATCTCAGCATAGGTCCGCGGGTTGACGAGTGAGGCGGCGGCATCCCCGATGGCAATCAAATCTGCGCCCGCTTCGATTTCCGCCATGGCCCATCTCAATTCCATTTCGACCACGAACGCAAATAGATCCCGTACAAAGCCGGGATCGTCGTACACATCCAACATGACGGCGTTGATGCCCCTCAGATCGGCAGATTCAGCCATCGGCCCTTCCACCCAGGCCTCAATCAGCTTTTCTTTCCCCGCCCGGGCTTTGAACAGGGCAACCGCCTGGAGGCCGTTGTTCATCCTCCCGGGAGCGTAAGGGTCTGGAACCCGCAAGGTTGCGAGCTTGCGTTTGTCAGCAAGGAGGGCGTGGGCCTCATCGATTGCCGGCGGTTGGTCGGGGAAATACATCACAGATGCGCCGCAGTCCGCAGCTTCACAGGCCGGATCTGTTCCGAAGCTGACGTAGTCAAAATCGAAGTCCTCCGCCACCCGGATTTGTCCTTCCACGTGGACGCGGTAGTCCGTGGCGTAGTCCAGGTACTTGGCGCCGATTTGGTCGGAGGCAAACATCATGGTAAGGGGCATGCAGGGAAGGCGGTCCACCGCACGCCCCGCCAGGAATGCCAATGCGCGTTCGCGTCCGTTCATCGTAGTTCCCCCATCGCCCGAGTCTCCCAGTTGACGCGCGTTCACTGTAGAGCTACGTCCATCATGCGGTGCGCTTCATCCACTTTACTCCCACGCGAAAGCAGCAAAATACACTGAGATTGCGCCTCGTCAATTCTAAATGTCAGGCGGCCGTCGGCTTGCCGGGAGGGGACTCGCTCCAGCGCATGGAAATGTCCGTCAACCACCTCGCCTGCCTCGACCGTGTCCATGCCCGCCAGCGTTTTCACGGAAACGCTGCCCGCGCCGATTGGGAACAGGGCTACCGCCTCCGACTCGCGCAAGGGACGCCGGTCAAGACTCATCCCCATCACGTGCGGTTCGGAAGCCACCAGCAGCGATCCTTTCTCCTTGAACTCACCCTGGCCTTCCAGCGCATCAACGGAGGAATCCTTCTGAACTGCCACCAGGCTTACACCGTAGGCGCCCAGAGGGAACTCGATTTGTTGGCCACCCAGACGAAGAGTGTAAGCTTCGAGTGCATCAATCCAGGGGCCATTGGGTGTAATCCCGGGGCGTTCCGCCTTGGTCGCAAACAGCGTGTAGACGCGGCCGCCGTCCGCGCGTCCCAGTTCAATCACGGGCCGGTTGGCGCGCACGGGGGAAAGCGGCGTTCGCGGGGCTTTCGCCAGATCCAGGAAGAGCGCCAGCGCGCGACGTGTTCCCTCCATGCTCGTATCGGAAGTGTAGACGACCTTTCCCCTACCCACGCTGGAGGTCGTCACCACCGGGCTTCCGTCAGTGTCGTCTGCAAGCGCCTCCGCGCCGTCGAGCTTGAAGCTGGCTAGTGGCGTCCCAAGGTATGGCAGAAGCGGGGCTCCCACGGAAGTCGGCGCCACACCCGACTCGTCCCCGGGCGTCCGGTCGGCCACCCACGTCAGACCCGCCAGCCGCTCGAACCAATCCGTCTGGCGTGGGGCCTTCTCCTCCAGCGGCTGAGTGAAGTCCCCGGAGAGAAAGAGACTGTCGCCTACATTCACCCGCGCTTGAAGTTTCTCAAGAACCTCGCGCGACGCGTAACGAGGATCCGGATAAATCAGGATATCGCCCGGCCCGGTGAGGCGATCCAGGTCAAAATCGTCGACCACTGCAAATTGCACGTTCTCGTCCAGAAGTTCCCTCAGAACGGATTGCAGGTACGCGGTAAACCCCGCCCAATCACGCATGAGGTGCTCTTTCGCAAACAGCACGACCACTCGAGGCCGGTCAAATACCGGTTGGAAATGGCCCAGGAAGTAGCTTTCGTTGCGATAAGCGATCAGTGTTTTCTTGGGGACGAAGTCGTTGGCCTCCACGATGCCCCAGGGGAAGATCGTTTGCGGCGGATCGTTCCACATCCAGTTCAAAATGTAGGGTCCGCCCAACGCAAATGACATGTGGGGTTCCAGCAGATAAAAACTATAGTCGCCGGCAAGCGTTCCGGAGGTGTACTTGGCGAGTTCCGCTTTGGGATTGTAGTCGCCGGGACGAGATCCCGAGGCATACACGCCGAACTCCGAGGTGTGAAAGTTCTTACCCGCAATCCGCATATCCACCAAGCGCTCGAGTGCCGGGTCGCCGATGAAAGGCGGGTATAGCCCACCGGTCACAAAAGTAAGCGCAGAAGTCTCGTAGCGCTGAAGCGGGGTGACCGTTCGATCCATCTCGGCCATGACGACGTACTTCCGCCCTCCCTTCGAGAAGGCGTCGACGCAGGTTCTCGACCAATTCCAGAAGACCTCATAGGGAGTGGTGTACGCCCCATCGTCGAAGATGTAGAACATGATCCCGGGCACCTCGGCGTAGCGTCTGCCGATTTCCTCGCAGAGCCTCGCGCTCAGTTCCGGCTGCATCATGGCCGAGTGCCGGGTCACGAAGAACATGTTAGGGGCGTAGATTAAGCCGTGCTTCTGGGCCAACTGTACCTGTGCGTCCATCAGTCGCTGAAGCTGCGCCGGCACGACAGGGTCGCCCGCCTTGCCCCACAGGAAACCCGGGACGTACTCACTGAAAAACACAGGTGAGTAAACCCGCATGCCCTCGTTGTGCATCTGCTCGAACATCTGATCCCAACCCGGCACGTCCTCGGTCACCACCGCGTGCGGGTAAACCCCTTCCGAGCGTGCACCGACTAAAAAGTGCGAGCGGCCTCCCGATTTAAAGTAGAGATCCTGCAGTTCAACTGTTGGCCCTTGCGCGAGCACCTTGGGGTCCCACACGACAAATCCCGTTTCGATTTTGTCGACTTCCACGCCTGCTTCAGAAAGCGACACTCGAACGGTGTAGAGGTCGGAATCGAAGTGCGGAGGCTGCCAGGCGACGCCAGGCCGTTGCCGTTCTTTGGGCATTAGCGTTAGCGAAATAGTTTTGGTGAAGGAAGAGGACTCTGAGCCCTTGGCAATAAACTCGAATTTGAGATTGGCTGAGCGGGATTGGTCGCCGAAGTTGTCGACCACAGCAAAGACCTTGGCCGCCTCTCCCTGGCGATAGCAGTCCATGTCCGAAGCAGCGTCGTGCAAATCCATGGAGCGGTGAAGGAAGGCGAGCGCCTCCAGGAGAGCTCGCGTAAACTCAGGATGCCGGGGAGAGAAAAGGTCTTCGCTCTCGACTCCACAATAGATCCAATCGGAGCCCGCATAGGGTTTGTCGTAATTCATCAGCAGACTCATGATCGACCCCTTCAGTTTGCCTAGGCGGTCGTAGGCATTGACGAGCGGTATCCAGCGGGAACGCTGCCAGTAGAAAACGTATCCGTCCAAAGAGTCGAAGGGAACGCCGTCGGGATAGCCATTTACGAAAGAGCCGACATTCGCAAGACCCTCCCGCGCAGCATGAGCATAAGCCGGATAGACACCCTGCTCGGCCAAGCGGCGGCCGTCGTCCAAGGAGGTCCGCTCTCCAACCAAAGCGGAGGCGACTTCGCCGTGTAGGGGCCCATCCAGCCGGAGGGGAGTCCTCGCCACGCCTTGACCGGGCGCGGTCTTTACATAAGCAACATCCTCCAGCCGCCGGTAGCAGTTGTAGAACATTCCAAGCTGTTCCCGGTAAGGAAGCTCGTAATTGAACGGTCGCGTGATGGTGGGTGTGATGCCGGGGTCGTAATGAGCATCGACCAGCTTGCCAGCAGGCGTAAACATCAGGGCACGCCGAAACGGATGCCCGCCCATCGTGACCAGATGGCCGCCAGCCCGAAGAAAGTCGAACAGCAGAGTGCCCGTCGGGAAGACTGCGCCGTAGGGGTCAACGAATACGTCAAAATTCTTACGGTTGAAAATCTCCGGATGGCAGAGCATGGGCGTACTCAAGAAGGTCACTCCGTACCCGGCTTTTCTGAAGACCGATGCGAGGTAATCCGGGGATGAGGAGTTGGGAGTCGAAACCGGGAGGTCATCGCGGTAAATGGCGACTCTTCCCTGAGGCCCGAATTCGACCGGCACGGATATCGAGTGCTCGACAAAAGGCTGGGGCACGTTCAAGCGATATATCCCGACCTGCAAAATCCGCGCCAGCTCGTCGTCATCATACATGACGTCTTCTTGGTTGCCGGTATTGACGCCCACTACCACGATGCGAACGGCGCTAACCTTGAGAGGAAGCATCGGCTCAACGATGGTACCCGCCGTGTTGGCTCGGACGGAGGCGGGAAAGCCGACCGGGTGCCACTCGCCGCCCAGCTTGACCAGAATATCTACGTTCCGCACTCCCAGCCAGTTCAGGCCCCGCACTACGGGCGGGAAGGTCTGGACCACGATAGTGTCGATCTCCTCCTCCTCTGGCAGGTGGATCTCCAACCAACATGGAAACTCGTGTTTCTTGGCGCTTTGCCAGCCGTGCCCCTTGCCCCAGTTCTCCGCTGTCCAGATCCCATCCATTACGCCATCTGGCGAGAATCCTTCCGCAGTGCTCGACGCCGTGGCGCTCGCCCCGGCGCTCTTCAACGCCAAGTTCGGAGCATCTTCGGGGATCCGCAGCGCGGACCATGAGGCGTGGACTGTATGTGTTTCCGTGCCCACCGGTCTGACTGCAGGAGAAGTGTTGCGGTCATCTCCAGCGGCCGACCCCATGCTTTGCGGCTGGAAAACTCCCAAGAAGACTGAAAGGGCAAATGAGATCGGCCCTAACAAACTCAACTTTTTGGAGATATTGGATTCATTTGAAGCCATAACCACCTTCCGCGGACGTTTTTGCTCGTAACAACTAGCAAGACTCGTGGTGCAGACTTCTCGTCAGTTGTTCTCCGCAGCATCACGCGCCCGCCAGGGGAGTTGATCGCTCGCGCCACTGGCCGCAGAAGGCCAGGACGACGCCCCAACCAGTGAGAGCGCCTAAGCTTGACGGTAGCTAGGCCAGCTAATATAGTAGGCAGCGATGCTTCACTCCGAATTGTTCTGGGTGCTTGGGTCCAGTTCCCTATGGTCAGTGCGCTGTCCCACAAAGCCACGCCGTATGCGCCGCTTTTTTCAGACCTGAGGTTCTGCCTAATGCACACCTCGGTCAACAGGGGAGACTTTGGATAAACAAGACCTGCAATCGCTCTACGCGGTGATTGAGCACGTTCATCGGCACAAGATCGTGAGCAGGGAGGAGGAAATCTCCGCCGTTCCCGCTGCCCCGGAAGAAGCTAGAATCCTGCAAATGAAAGTCGGCACCACAATCCTCATGATCAGGGAAGTGACTTGCGACACCTTGCATAGTCCGTTGGTGGGTAGTAATTCCCTGTTTCTCGGTAATCGCTACATCACCATGAGGTTCTCCGGCCGCAGGCGATAGTGGGGTCTGAACTGTGACGTGCGAGGCACGGAGAACGGCAAGAAACTCGCTCCCAGATTGAGAGCGCGCGCTAAAGACCAGAGCCAAAAGGGCAACGGGACATTGGCGCTCAAGCAATCCTTTCAAGGATCGCAGACCTCCTGAAGCATGCTGGTTACGAATGGCACGGCCCGCCAGGCTCACCACGGACGGGTTGCGAACCGGCAGCCCTGAGAGGTTGTACTACGTAAGATAATATGCCGTCAAGTTGACTTTTGTTCCTGCATCCATCGGCCGTAGGGTCGCAGGGGAGCTGCGGGGGGACCGTTCATTGCGCCGCGTCGTCATGAGTCCGACTCAATCTCACGAGGCAGAAATGTTCATCGTCGCATCAATGAAAGCAAAGTGGTTTTGGTATTCTGTGCTCTGCGTCCTGTTTTGGGGCGGGTGGATCATATGCTCGAAACTCGGGACTAACATAGGAATTCCCGATCGCACCATGCAGTTCATCTTTCCTTTCGGTGCACTTCCCGTTGTGGTGGCCTTGCTTCTTGTCAAAAGCCTCTCCTTCGAGAAGAGTCCGAAAGGAATCTTCTACGGCACCGCCAACGGAGTTCTCTCGGCGGTCGGTGGCTTGGCGCTTTTCGCCGCGTTGAGCCCCCAGCATCATTGGAACACTTCAGTGATCACCGCTGTCACTGCGCTCTATCCTCTGGTCACTGTCCTCCTGGCTATAACCGTTTTGCACGAGAGCCTGACGTGGAAACAGGTGGTCGGGTTGGGATTCGCGGTTGCAGCCATTATTATTTTCTCTTTCTAAAGGTGGTCGGATGCATTTCCCTCCCTGGTTTTGGATTGCGATGGTACCGCTCATTTCTTGGGGGATTGTGGGTCTCCTCCAAAAACTCTCTACGAACCACCTTTCCGCGGAATGGTCCGTCGTCTGGTGGTGCGTCGGGATGTTCCTTGTCGAACCTTTCTTGTACACCGGAGTCGACTTGCTCAAGTACTCTGTCCAAGGGCTCCTTTGGGCGCTTTTGAGCGGCGCGTTCAATGCGTTGGGCGCGTGGGCGCTCTTTGCCGCACTTCGGAATGGAGGCAAAGCCTCGATCGTCTCGCCCTTTACTGCCCTGTACCCGGTAGTCGTTGTCTTTCTGGCTCCGGTTATCTTGCGGGAATCTATCAGCCTCTTGCAGGGATTAGGCACACTGTGTGCCTTAGTGGCGGTGGCCCTGCTCTCGACCTGACATTAAACCGGAATGTCGCGGCTACTGATCGACATCGCAGCGAATCCGTGGGGTGATTCCGGATCGCCGCTGGAAATTCAACGGAAGGCGTGGCTTCAGGCTTTCGCCTATTTTGCGCAACTAAGGTGAGCGGCAAATCTTTGATTTTGATGGCGGCAGTTATCCTCTGCACTCTCCAGCTGGAGTTTCAACCTCTTTGCGCCGGTAAGTTGTTGAAAAATCAATGAACCGCAGACTGACCCGGTGGACGCCTGACGTTCTAGCTCGGTGGTTTTGGCGCGCGGCGTCAATTTGCGATTTGTGAGCAGTTCATTAGATGTTTCGGCGTAGTTTATGAGGAGGGCTCGAAGAGAGACGAAAACCACGAACAGATGTTTACTATGAAAATCTCCATAAGGTGGTCAGCTTAGCTTGTGTGAACGGTAAGCGCATGTGAGGGCCCTACAAAACTTCAAGTTTTGACTCGGGCGAATAAAAAGCGATGTTCCAGTTACGTTCCAGCTGGGCGCGAAATGCGAGATTTTGGCGGGTTGAGCGCCTAGGATTTTCAATAAGTTACGTGTTTTCAATAGCCCCGTATTTTCCGACTCCCCCCGCCTCCACCATCCTAAGCTATTGATTATAAACCTATTGCTTCCTGGGCGTACTTCCGTGGGTGGCGCCTACGTCCCGACGCTTTTTGTCGGGATGTAGGCGCCTCTTGGGCGTCAGAGCGGCGCAGACCTGCCGAAGAAAGGCACGTGGGTGGCGACTACGTCCCGACGGTGGGTGGCGCCTACGTCCCGACGCTTTTTGTCAGGATGTAGGCGCCTCTTGGGCGTCAGAGCGGCGCAGACCTACCGAAGAAAGGCACGTGGGTGGCGACTACGTCCCGACGCTTTTTGTCGGGATGTAGGCGCCACTTGGGCGTCAGAGCGGCGCAGACCTGCCCAAGAACGGCAGGTCTGATGCGCCACCCCGCGTACTCTGGATCATGTTCCAGTTTGGAAGGCGCCTCAGCGCTTGCTACTTAAACGTATAGCGGACATTCACGCTCACTCGGATGGGAACCTCGTCCATCGAGGAGGAGAAATACTGATACGGAACGTCGTCGAGGGGGCTGGCCTGCATGTCGACGATTACGGCGGCGCGACCGGTGGACGTCGTGGACGTTGACTCAATCCCGGTAATCTGAACCTTCATGTGGGCCGCAATTTCGTCGGCGTCCGAGCGTGCCTTTTCGAGCGCCTGAAGCATGGCTTGTTTTTCAAAAGGGGCGGGATTCTTAACCGCAAAGGCCACGATCGAAGCTCCTCCCATCGACATGCTCGAAATCGGCATGTTATTGGGAGCCGCGCCGGCTTTCGAGATTTCGTCCAGTAGGGTGCTGACCCGGGCGTTGAATTGAGCGATATCATTCAGCAAGCCGGGATCGAGGTAGACGTAGAAGTTGTTATACACATCAAAGCCGGTGGGCCGTTGGCCTCCCGGATACAATATTCCGCTGCCCGAAGGAGCGAAACGGTTTCCAGTGAACTTGACTTGTTCATCTTTATAGCCCAGCGAGGTCAGTCGGGCTTTGACGTCCTGAACTTTCTTGTTGTTCTGGTCAAGGGCGTCGGCGGCAAGGGGAGAGGTCGAGCGTACACTCAGGAAGACGATGGCCACGTCCGGCTTGGCGCTGACCTTTCCCGCGGCGTTGACGCCGATCGTGGGTTTCGGGTTCGCCGGGGTCTGTTGAGCGCACAGGGTCCGCGTCGCCAGACCGGCGGTGATCAAGACCAACCAGATGCACTTTCTTATTATCATGAGTCCTCCTGCAATACGGCTGGTGGCTACCGCCACCGATAGGTCGCAGAAAGTCGCACCGAAACCTCAACCGCCTGGGGGCGCGAAGATTTGGGATTGTCGGGTAATTCTTCGATCACCGATTCTCCCGGAAGGGGGTCATAGGAAACCTCCAGCAGCTCCGGCTCTTTGCCCGGTGCCAAGGCCTTTAATTCTCGCAAGCGCGCTTCAATGTCCGCCCAGGCTTTGGCCAAAGCCCGCCGGTACAAGTCATCAGCTTCTCGCACGGAGAAGACCACGCCTTCCGCGTGGCTCGCTCAGCCACTTCCAATGCAGGTGACACAGTGGGAATTGTAGCGGGCGCCCAGATCCTCCAGCTTGGCGACCAGAGCGTCGCGGGCCGCAAGCGGCTCGCCCGCGTGCGGGCTCATCAGCGTAAACACGATGTTCCGGGTGTAAACATATCCCGTGGTCTCCACGCGGTTCGGTGGCGTGAAGAGATTGTTGCAGATTCGATAGGAGAGGTTAGGGATCTTCAAGGCGTCCACGGCTGCAAGGAAGTTGTGGAGCCGCTGTTCACCCTTGGTCGTGGCGTCGGCGGCCAGACCAGATTCGAACTCCATCTTCATCAGCAGGTAGTAAACGTCCGGCGTGGCGGTCTCGCTGCCGACGCTTTCCAGAGTCCATTCTCCGGCACGCGTCGGGGCCGCCGATTCCTGGCAACGCAGCTCACCAGGGACGCCCCAGCAGAGAGCCAGCGCTCCCAGGCAACAGATTGTCTTCACCATACGGGTCCTCATGCGCTCAACTCCTTTCGTGCACTCGCTTCAGGGTTTCTTCCAGGGCCGAGGGAAGGTTTTTCAGCGTCTCGCGCCCAGCGCCTTCGGCGCGGAGGAGAACCTTGTCTTGAGGAGAGATCAGAATGACCACCGGAATCTGCCGAACTTCCCATCGCGC
>Ga0187784_10003824_pt1 | contig 12190 bp, 13 predicted proteins | sample 1015_SJ02_MP15_2_FD_132964 | JGI IMG/M metagenome (GOLD analysis project Ga0187784, IMG submission 132964) | Tropical peat soil microbial communities from peatlands in Department of Meta, Colombia - 1015_SJ02_MP15_20_MG | ecosystem: Environmental > Terrestrial > Soil > Wetlands > Peat | place... | reverse complement strand
TTTGAACTGTATCGCGCGCCATCCCATAATCGTATCCGAACTCAACCAAAATGCCCTGCGGTCACTGGCCATGGTACAACCCACGATACTCCTCAATTCGCCGCAAATGTCCGCGCGTCTTCGTGCAATGTATTTCACCACCAACTATCGGTACGTGGTCCTGCCGCCGGGCCCCGGAGGCGCCGTCCACGCCGTAGCCAGTTCCAAGGCACTTTACTTGGGAAGCGAGATTCCGGGGCCGTACGAACTGGGTGTGCCTCTCAATCTGGAATGTGTCCGCAGCAACCGTCCATTTTTGAGCGCGGCCACATGCGTCAGGATCCGGAAGCATTTTCAGCCATGGTGGTTACATCACCGGCTGAAAAATTTGGCGACTGTTCGTCGGTCTCGGTACGCCAGGAATGACCTGGCATCTACAATGAGCGAACTGGCAACCATTTTTCAGAACTGCACTGGGAATAGCGCAGAACTGGAACAGCAGTGGGCGCCAGTCCTCCGCTTCGTAGAACAGGGTGTTCTGGCCCGACAGTCGTGGGATCCAGGTTGTGTTCTGGTGGAGGTGGTGTGGCCCCGGCTGCACCGGAGGGAAAAAGAGATCGGTGTCACCGACCTGACTACCTCGATCAACGACCTTTTGGACTCGCGCGGTGAAATTCGGAAGTACAGTCCGGTGGAAATCGGGAAATTATTACAACGAAAGCTTGGACTTGCCACGGAGCCCAGAAATTTCGGCATGGTTCTTGTGTTGGATCGCCCCGTGAGCATTCGTATCCACGAACTCGCCAGTAAGTTCAAGATAGGTCAGAAGATGGCCGGCTGTGTTGATTGTGAGGAGCATCTCGATGAATAAGTAATTCAACAGCCGTGTATAAAGTGGAGGGTGTGAAGGATGTGAAGGGTGTGAATGATGTGCAGGTATGAAGGATGTGAAGGAAATTTTGGAAGGAAAGAAGGAGCTAGCGAATCCGGGTGCGTGCAGTGCCCGTGGAGGAAAAAGTGCCATACACAAAACGTCGTTTGACTCAATCGGAGCGCGTGGAGCGTCTACGTCGGGCAGAAAAATTACGTGCGAGCGGGGTCGACATCGTCATTCCCAAAGAGTGGCGGGAGAACTGTTGTCCTTTCGACATCATGGTCCCTCCGCCTTGTGACTGCTTGGCTTGGAACGGGCCTGGTGGCCAGACGTATTACTCCGTGTATCTGCAAATGCGCGCCAAGCAATCCGGACTGACCTACCCGGAGTTCGATCTCGAAGCCCCCTGGGATTCTGGCATTGTGCTCGCGACCTTTGAGCCCAGAAAGAAAAAAGGGGTTGGCTTCAAATCCGTGGTTGACTTTAAGTCCGTGATTGACTTTGGTGGGCAACAGTATGGGGGGGAGGAAATTCTCAATCCTCGTATTGAAAATGCTGAAGGATTTCCACCTGGCAGAATCATTTACGGCTGTCTTTTGGCTACTGGCCTTCGGCCGATTCCGGCTGCGTATCGGGAACGCACGCTTGTGCCTTTCCATTTGATTCTCCGCGACCAGTTCTCCGGTGACATCATTCAGAGAATGCAGGGCAACCTTGCAGTGGCCCGTAGCCGGGAGAAAAAGTGCTCGGTACCTTTTGCTCCCGAGGGGCTTTACGGTGAACCGCCAAAGCCGAGATCGGCAGAAGAATCGCACGTGGCTTACCAAGAAATCCTGAAACAGCCAAAGCCGCAGGAGCGTCTTGACGAAATCATGCAGTATGCTGCGCTCATGCGCGAGGAAGTGGAGAGAGAATATTTCGAACGGAAGGCGGAAAAGGCACGGCGGAGGGTTCACCACGAAATGCCCGTTTTTCTGCGCTCGGTAGGATCGTGTACGGAGAAGCAACCCGAAAGCACCGGGCCGATCCACTCTGTTCCTCGCGGCTTTAGTGGGGATGCAGGTTGGGTAGTGGGATCTGAACCTAACAAAAGCCGGGCTGTGAGCCATGATCCATCTGTTTGAACAGTTGCTCGAAGCTGCATGGGGTTCATCCCGGGATTTTCTTGCGTACTGAAGGCTCAGGCCGCCGTATTCAAGTTCGGTGTTGGTCTCCTAGGTGGAGGAAGCGTGGCAACGCCTTCGCCTTAGGTGCCTCCGAGTTCCGTCGACAGCTACTTACAGGGGGAAGAAAACATCTGCCTTGAACTCGGCACCGGGATTGGCATTCGCGAGCCCGTCTTCTTATCCGTCCGAACTGGTGTGCCGTGCTCTTCCAAGTGCTGGGCCCGTTGGATTCCGGCAATATGGGCACTGTCCGCCCTTGCATCTCCACGGCGATTCATGCAACCTTCGGCCGATCTTCTCTCACGCCTGTGCCTTGTGGGTCGTAGCGCTTGAGCAGTTGTTCGATACGCTGGATCGTGCGGTGAAGTTGGCGGATCAATTCTTCATCGGGAACCGTGAGCAAATCGGCAAGAAGTCTGCGAATTTGGGCACGAATCTCAGCGTATTTCTTGTTACGGGTCTGTATTTCGATCAAGTATTTCCGCAAGATCGCATACCCGACGGCAACGCTAATTCCCATGAACAAGGCACGAGATCCCTGCAGCAGCCAATGAGGCGCATTGCGGAGATTCGTTACCAGAAAGTCCACATCGAGACTCACGAACCACGCGCACGCTCCCCAGAGTGCGGCAGCGGCTAGAACCTTGGGTCTTCGCGCCATCTATGGCTCCTTGTTCTCAAGGTGTGTCACGCTTAAGTGGCGCAGCATCGAGTGTCGATTGTTTTGGCTGCCTGCATCGGAGCAATTGCAATGCGACTCAGTTTGCAAACACCCGGAGCCGGAGAGTCACCAAAACTGGGTGGGTCTCCGGTCGGGCTCCAATTACCGAGTCGTGTTTGCGTTCCGGCCACCGTACACCTCGTCACAAACCGTGTCAATGAGATGCGGTTTTGCGGTAGTGAGCTGTCTTGAATCCCACAAACAGCCCACTACCCGGGTTGGCGTAAAAAATGTGGCGCGGAATGCCGGATAAGGATGGCAGGTTAATTCTCCTTGTCCGGTTCCATATTTTCCGGAAAAGATTTGAAAATCACTTCGCGCGCCTTCGAAGATATGTTTTTGTTCGCATCGGTGCGGAATTCGGTCAATGTTCCCTTGAGAACGTGATATCCCTCATCATTGGGAGTTTTTCCCGGCCCACGATCGAGGGCGCCCTTGAAATCGAACCATACGCCATGCACAGTTTTCGTGCTGAAAGTTAGTCTCTGACCTTCGAGTTTTCCATCTTTGAAGAACTGGTCGAGAAATATACCGCGATCGCTCTCGCCATCCCCGTACCGCGAAATGAAACCGGTCACACGGCCTGCCTCTTCTACGGTAATTTGCACAAATTCGCCGTCTTGCAGGAATGTATACATTCCGGAGTAGTTTTCGGCCTGCGGTTGGTTAGTACTTTGCGCAATGAGCAACGCATTGAGCAACACCGAGCCTAGAACAACTAGAAGTTTCATAACGGTATTAGAGCATGGAATATCACGGGGCATAAATAGTTGGCTGTTCGGAAAAGGAATTGTTCCCGACTTATAATTAGACGCACTCTGGCCAGACTGATGCGCCTATGAAACCGGAGTTCCGTCTAATTCCCTACAAAATCGGCTGGATCAAGGCGCAGTGCCGACTTTGCTGGTCAGGCTTGATCCCTGGCACAAGGTTTTTTTTCGCAATCTTCGAGATTTGCTTTGGCCGAAGCGAGATGCCCAGCTTAGTTTGTCCTGCCCTCCCGGCCTTTTCTGGAATGATGTCTTCGTGAAGTCACGGCTGCCGTGGGGCCGGTTTGTCGAATCTGCGGTTCTCCATGTCGCTGTGATTCTGGTGATGTGGCGCTTGGCGCAACTAAGGCCGCCAATGCCACATCTCGTGGCTTCCATGCCATTTCATAGTTCTGAAGTGCTTAGCTACGAACCTTCGGAATACCTTCCGCCACTAAACACCGGCAATTCACCTGTCGCCATGTCACAGAGCGGCGATCCGGTCTACGCTCCCCAGACGATCATTTCCGTTCCACCGGAATCCGCGAATCCACGGCAGATCGTCGTGATTTCTCCCAAGCTCAAATTGAATCACGACATTCAGTTGCCGAATATCGTGGCCTGGGAGCGCAAGGCGTCTATCATCGCACCCGCCGCAACTGCGAAACGGATTTCCGACCAGCGGGTGGCCTCATCGCCGCTGGTGATAGCGCCTCCACCTGATGTGCACGGGAACAAGCTGGACCCGGTTCCGGTCTTAGCGGGACCGGTAATTGCGCCAGCGCCGGAGGTGGCCGCGGTTAGAACGAAGCTGGAAGCTGCGTTTGTGCAGCCCGCAGTAGCCCCTCCTCCTGCAGTTGTTGAGATAGCAGCCTTGCGTCAACGGAGTGACATCGACATCGACCTAAGTCCTGCGCAGGTAGTAGCTCCAGCCCCGCGGCTGCCGATCGACGAACAACAGGCTGTCGCAAAGATGGCCAGAGCAACTCTGGGTAATTCTGGAGTAACAGTCGTGCCCCCTCCGCCCAGCGTACAAGTAAATAGCCGTACCGCCCAAGACGGGCGTGTTATCGCTTTGAGCATTCGCCCGGCGCCGCCTGCCGCTCCCGTCGAGGTGCCGGGCGGTAACCGTCGCGGCAGCTTTGCCGCAACTCCTGGGGGCAACGCTGGTGCTAGCGGGACGCCGAAGATTTTGGGGAGCAGCCAGGCTGATGCAACCGTAATCGGTCCCGCATCGGCGCAGCACTTGAACGGAGTCCCGCCTGGATTGCTCGTGGGCGCGGTGGGTAAGGCACAGAGCGGTCCTCCGGCAGCGGGAGATCCCATATCCCCAAAAACTGATCCACCGCTAATGGCAACTGCTACTCCAGGGCGAGCTCTTGCTGGGGAGACATCTCCCGGTCAAGAGAGTGAAGCTGAACGCGAGCTCTTCGGGGTTCGGAAATCCTATTCGATGACCTTGAACGTGCCGAATCTGAATTCCGCAGGCGGTAGTTTGGTATTGCATTTTTCCGAATTGAAAGAAGGCGAAACGCATGGTGATCTTTTCGCCCCGGTGGTTACTCGCGTCGTCGCTCCGGGTTATCCTTTGGAGCTGATGCGGCAGAACGTGCAGGGAACTGTGGAGTTGAGCGCTGTGATCGGCAGCGACGGTTCAGTCAGCGAGGTGCGAGTGCTGAACAGTGTGGACTATCGCCTCGAGGAGCATGCGCGCAGCGCCCTTTTGCGTTGGCAGTTCCTGCCGGCACTGCGAAACGGCCAACCAGTCCCACTGCAGGCGGTAGTGCGCATGCCGTTCAAGCCCCGGCGAACGCAGTTTTGACTAGCGTAGATTCCCGAGAGCATAAGGTTGCTAGAGCTGGAAGTCGAAATACTTCTTCAGTGCTGCTCGCCACTCCTCTTCAGAATTCAGAGTGATACGTCCGGAAGCTGTTGCTTTGGAGCAGATACTCTTTTGCGTGAACGGAGACTGCGGCGAGGCTTGATGATAATGACACATATCTGAGAAATCATGCAGTCGTCGCGGCAGCAGGGTGAACGAATACTGGCTTTTCCACTTGCCATCGTTTTCGGCCAATTCCATGTGCAGTAAATTTCGTTCTTCGACAATTCGGAATTTTCTCGCTCCTTGCGTCTGCTCGATATCAAGCCTCAGGAGGAGTGGATCTAAGAAAGAATCTCCAAACCCGACATCGGCGAGCCAGAGCTCGTCTAAATCAATTCTCAGCGTAAGGTGATCGAACTCGGGGCCAAGCGTCCCGTCACTGCGTGCTACGCGGGCGGAAAGAAGGGTGACTTTGAAACCCAACTCCCGAAGTAGCGCGGCAAATGCTGCGTTCAGCTCGTAGCAGAATCCGCCACGCTTCTGTTCGAGGACTTGTGGAGGATAGATTGCTCATCGCAGATAATTTTGCGGCCCAGTTTGATATCAAGGTTCTCGAACGGAACAGCGAGCAGGTGGGCGCTATGAAGAGCTTTCAGAACCTCGGCATTCGGTGTAATAGGCCCAGTGTACGAAATCCGTTTGAGATAAGCAGAGACATTCACGGTGTTGAGACAAAGCCTGGGTGACAGACAAAAAGTTTTTTCCCCAATCCTCGGCGGTCCTGATATCAAGTCGGATTGGTTCACCTCCAGGAGCGAACGGTCCGATTTGCTGCCTTTCAAACTGGTAACTCTTCTTGCGACCAGCCCGGCGCCTCCGGCTTCGCCTCCGCCGTCAAATCCAGAACCAACTTCTCCAGCACGAGCCGTTTATTGGGAGGATTCGAGCGCAAAGCCAAGTCGGTTTTGGCTACAAGCCGGATAGCGCGGGTGAGTTCACGTTTCGACTTGTACCGGCGAGCTTGCTTAATAATGTCATCAGCCGCAAACGGAGGTACCCGGAAACCTTGCCATAAAGCTGCCCACAACATGCGCTGATCGCGAACGTTGCGTTCAACAATGACCAGCATCTGCCGAAAAGTTTTGGCCAGCATGTACAGGTGGCCAATGGCGGCATCATCGCCGTCGCCAGTGGTCAGAATGGCGTCGAGCACGGAAAGAGCGCGCACGCGATCTTTGGCTGAAATCGCATCCGTCAGCTCGTATAAGGACCGCTGTTTGGCGGCCAGCACCATGGTTTCCACATCTCCCAGGGTGACGCGTTTTTTCTCGCCGGCGTAAAGAATCAATTTCTCCAGTTCGTTCGAGACCATCATCATGTCGCCGCCCAGGGCGTCGACCAATTCATGCGCCGCATCTACGTCGATTTTCACGCCCAGCGTGGCGCAATATTGATCAATCCACCGGACTGCCTCGCCCTCTTCGACGCGTGCCAATTCGACAATCGCGCAGTACTCGCCCATAGTCTCGCGGATCTGCTGGTAACGGTCTTTATCAGTCAGTTCCATTCGCCGCGGGTCGGCCGGAATGCTGATGTGGTCGGCAACAAAGATCAACACCGCGGCAGGATTGGGATCTTTGCAATAGTCCTCGATCGCCGCCAATTTTTCTTCATTTGATCCCCGGCCAAACAGATTCTTGACGCCACAGATAAAGAACACCTGGAAGGGTGCCATCAGAGAAGGCGTGCGTGCGCGATCGAGAATCTCGCTGAGATCGGTCTCGGCTAAATCAAATTCAAAAAGACTGAAGTTGCGCAAATCCGCGGGAACCAGATGTTCGAGAATGGCTTCTCGGCAGCGTTTGCGAAAGAAGACTTCATCGCCCACAAACACGTAAGCGGCACGGAGCTTGCGCGACTGTACATCGGACACAAACCGCTCCGCCTGTGCGAACGCCCGCATCAGAACGCCTCCAGGATATTCGAGACCAGCGTCTGGGCAAAATCACGCGAAAGCCGTTGCAACGCGGGAGTATCCTCCTGAAAAAAAGCATTCGGATCGCGCGACACCGCGTATTGTTCGCGGAATAGATATGATGGGTTCTGGTACAGAATCTTGCCATGTTTATCCTGCAGAGACACGTTCATGGAAATCACAACCAACACGCTGGCCGCTCGCCCCGTGACCGAGTCATAGGTCAACGGAGTGGTGTAGGTGGAGAGCACGGTCCCTCGCAGGGTGGCGTCGGCATCATCTCCCGTTTGATCAAGTACACGATAATTCGTGCGAGTCACCATCTCGCGCACGACAGCGGCAGTCAGCATTTGCTCGATTTTATAAGTGTGGGTCTGATTGACAAAAGCCGGAATCGCGATGGTATGAACGTCCTGCGGAATTGCGGTCGTATGCCCAGCTGTGTGATAGCCACACCCCAGGGAAAGGAATGAAGCGGAAATGGCCACAATGGCAGGATTGCCATACATTATCCAGCGCAGCCCACGACTCATTGAATCTTGCCCCGAGGGCGAGTTGCAATGATCGTCTCTGCGCATTCCACAGCAGTAGATGCGGCGATCCGCAGGTTGTCCGCCGCCGCCCACAACCAGAAACCATTCTCTTGATTGGCGTCTGGCAAAACCGAAACCTGAATGTCAACTTGCCCGGCGGCATTCACGTTGGTGGGAGCATCTTCCGCGCCGTGCGTGATGTTAACGTGCTCGCCGGCTAACACTTGCGAGACGTTTTCGACGTCCGCCACCCGGTCAATTTCAACATGGATCGCGAAAGCATGCCCATGAAAAATGGGAGCCTGGACGAGCAGCAGCGAGGGCAGGATCGCTTGCCCGCCGGCTATGCGCTCATAATGCTTCAATACGCGACTTTCTACTGTGGACAAGGCCGGGACGGAGTGCTCGCCATAGCGCGACACCAAATTGAAAGCAACCTGGGTATCGAAGATGCTCTTGGGCATCTGCTGGAAGGAAAGCAAATTCACGGTCTGCTCATGGAGTTCGTCCATCCCTTTTTGTCCGTGCTCGGAGGCTGGCTCAAAGACGGTTGCAACCACCCTTCTTACTTCCCCTATCTTTTGTAAACGCAAGGCAAGCAGGGCCAGCACCACGGAGGCAGGATGGGCAGCTACCACCGGCCCCGGTTGCAATTCCGGGACCAAGGCCTTTCCAAGCTGCCGCTCGACCCAGGGTGACCGGACTAGCGCTTCAGATTCGTTTTCCAGAGCGAAGGATAAATCAACAATGGCACTGCCCGAGTCGCGAGCAATTTTCCATGTTTTGCGAGTGCATTCCGGATCGGAAGAGAAAAACGTAACATCTACGTTGCGGAATTCTTCCGCTCGCACCTTCTGGATGAATGTGACTTCGTCGCGCACCGCTTCCAGTTGACCCAGAGACTCGTCATCGTCCAGCAGCTTAAGATCAGCGGTCGGAAAGTTGCGGAAATCGAGCACCTCCGCCACTTCCTTCCCCTTAAGCGTGCCCGCACCTACGATCGCAACGCGGTACAGGCCGCTATTCCGTGGCAGGTCAGCACGTGACGAGGACGGAGTTTTCACATTGGAGCTCACGAGATTTGGGAAGCCTCTTGGTATGGCGGGGCTGGAGGATTGCGCCTGCGTCGGAAAATCCACTGGAGCCGCCAAATCACTCCGGAGGCCATGTAACCCAGAGCCGCGATAAACAGCAGCCACTGCGAGAAAAACCATAAGCCGGCAAAAAGAAGCCCGAACAAGACAATCAATCGAAACGGCTGCCGGGCATGAAGATCGATGTCTTTGAAGCTGTAAAATCGCCACGTGCTTACCATCAAGTACCCAGCTGCCACGATGATCAGCATCCAGGTGATGCAGCTCCAGAGCGAAGAGACCGGGTCACCGGCGGAGAAGTGTACCACCGCAGCGATCACGCCGGCGGCGGCGGGAATCGGCATCCCGACAAAATATTTCTTACCTGGGCGGCCGGGATTCGATGGCTGCGGATTCGCCGTGATGTTGAAACGCGCCAACCGACTGGCTCCCGCCAGCAAGAACAGAAAACTGGCGATGGCGCCAAGCTGAACCATTTTCCCGGTTAGCTCGGATGATCCGAGAAAGCTGGGCAACTGGCGGAAACCCCACATCCACGCCAATAGGGCCGGAGCCACTCCAAAGGTGATTACGTCGGCAAGAGAGTCCAGCTCCCGGCCAAAATCGCTGGCGGTGTGAGTAATACGAGCGATACGGCCATCGAGGCCATCGGCTAACACCGCAATTCCAATCGCTTTGGCAGCGTTGTCGAAATGCGAGGGGTCCTGCGGCGTACCGTGTGTGACTTGGAGGATCGCATAATAGCCTAGTGCGATATTGGCCGTCGTGAACAGCGACGGTAGTATGTACATCCCTTTCCGCAGCCGTTTCGGCTTAGCGTCTTCTCGCCGGCGTCTTGGAATTTGCGCAAGTTCCAGGTCCATTATGACACTCCTTGCGCCGCTCGCTCAGCCCCTGCTGCCAGCTGCGGCTCCACGGGCAGGTAGGCCAAGACACTGGAGCCACCTTTCACCCGATCTCCAATTTTGACTTGAACGCTGGCGGAGCTTTCCATCAGAACATCCACACGCGACCCGAACTTGATCATGCCAACGCGTTCGCCACGCTCTACCGCCTCGCCTACTTTCTTGTTAAACACGATCCTCCGTGCCAGCAGGCCTGCTATCTGCTTGAAGACAACTATTTGGCCTTCCCCTTCTACTTTCACTACGTTCTGCTCATTCTGCTCAGAGCAGGCCATATTCATTGCATTCAGAAATTTGCCCGGCTGGTACCGAACACTGGTTATGACACCTGCGATCGGCGAGCGGTTTACATGCACGTCAAAGACATTCAGAAATATGCTGATCCGAGTGTAAGTCCTACCTTGATTCGCAACCTGGGAAATCAGCGTGACCTTTCCATCAGCGGGCGAAACCAAGGTACCAGGAGCGTTCGGAATCTTCCTTTCGGGATCGCGGAAGAACCAGAGAAAGAACGCCGCCAAAAACACTGGAGGCCAGGCCCATGCGGAGTTGGTAAGCCAGGCGATCAGTCCCGACGCTGCTAGCAAGGGGATGGCGTAGAAATAGGCATCGCGAACCATGAGAGATAATTCTCATTATAGTTCAGGCCCTAAACTCAGGAGGCTTTTTACAAGTCGAATAAAAAAGGGCGCTTACAGGCGCCCTGCTTTTATTCATAACTCCACCTTGCTATACCGCGGCGGCTACGACAGTGATGAAATTACGCGACCTGATTCTGCTGCTGGAGCTGCCGCTCGATGCTCTGCATCTGGTCCTTGAGACGCAGCTTCAACTTCTTCAATCTTACTTCTTCTAGCTTTTCGTCATCTGTAAGGAAGCGCTTCTGGGTAAGTGAGTCAAGGCGTTTTTCGTACTGGGTGTGTTCCATCGCCAATCTGCGGAACTCTTCATGATTGGCGAGGAGCTGGTCTTTGGCAATTAGCATCCACCAGACCTCCTAACCGGGTTGTAGACAGCTCGAAGTTACCACAGGACCAAAACCGCTTCAATGCGAAATTTCCACTTTAAGGTTACGCCAGATGTCCTTGTCTACGAATATCCTGCAAACGTATGCACAGGTTGTTGTGCAAAACTAGGGAAGTATTAGCCGATAGGTCACTGCATCCTCATCCGGGTTGTGATAATAGCGGATGCGGCGTCCAGCCTCGACAAAGCCACACTTTTCATACAACGCGCGTGCCGCCCGGTTCGATTCACGAACCTCAAGGGAAACTGCCTGAGCGCCTTGCCTTGCGACCAAGCCCAGAAATTGCTGTAGCAGATGTGTACCTCGGCCTCTGCGGCGGACAGGTTCAGCAACCGCGACATTCTCGATCTCCCATTCCCGCTCAGTTGCCCGGCCAACGACGAAGGCTTGGACGACACCGGCGTCTTCGATCAGCAGGGTAAGCCGTTTAGGCGAATTCTCCGAAAACAAAGCCTCGTACTGTTCGACCGACCAGTGCGATGCGGTAAGGGCTGCTTTCTCCAGGTCCATAAGGGCCGGGATGTCTGCGGGAGTGGCGGCACGGATATGCAAGTTCAGATATCAAGCTCCAGATTGGTCCTAGCCGGAAGCTACTGGCTGGTTCTGGAGAAAATCTCCGCGTCCGAGCGGCGGATGTAATTAGCCTCCAGTTCTTCTGGAGAAACAATCTGTCCTGCCTGAATCCTGCGCCAGCCGATGCGCGCGATGATATCGCTTCGGGGATGCCCGACTTCCTCGACCTTTAATCCTAATGCCCGTGCGGCTTCAGCCAAGCTGTGATCCGGAGTAACGATGGTCGATTGCCCGGCGGACTCAGAGCATTGCTCGCGGCCCATAAGTTCTTCACAAATCAAGCGCCTTCCAGACTGCTGGCCGACCTCGAACTCGCCCACATAGACCTCGTTGCGCCCGGCGTCCAAAACCGCCAGCACCTTCCCTTGCGATTGACTCGATTCGGCGAGAGCTTCCAGCAGCGAAACCGCCGTTATGGGCTTTTCCAGCACTTCGGCCAACGCTTTGATTGCCGCCAATCCCACCCGCAAACCGGTGAAAGATCCGGGACCGGAGGCGACAGCCAAAGCGCCAATATCGCGCTTAGTCAGGTCATGTTTCTTGAGCAACGCCGCGATCTGGGGCACCAGTTGCGCTGAAAAGGTCCCACCGCTGAGCGGAACCACTTCCAGGACCCTGCACTGGTCCGGCAGCTCACAATTAGCCAGCGCGATGCTGCCATGCTTACCCGAAGTATCGGCGGCGAGGAGAAGCATGGATTCGTCAGTGTCCCGACTCCACCAGCTCCAAAAGCACGCCACCGGCGCTGGAGGGATGCACAAAAACATAG
>Ga0187784_10003822_pt1 | contig 12193 bp, 9 predicted proteins | sample 1015_SJ02_MP15_2_FD_132964 | JGI IMG/M metagenome (GOLD analysis project Ga0187784, IMG submission 132964) | Tropical peat soil microbial communities from peatlands in Department of Meta, Colombia - 1015_SJ02_MP15_20_MG | ecosystem: Environmental > Terrestrial > Soil > Wetlands > Peat | place... | reverse complement strand
ATCCTCAATATCCATGCGGGTTCGGCGATGGTCACCCCTGTGATCGCGGTAACAGTTGACAAAATTCGGTACCGTGAAATGACTCAATGTAGGCGAACAGACGGCGCAAGCTTGTGTAATCGTGATTGCAACAGCTAGAACATTCTAACGGTTCTGTGGCCGCAGGCACGGCTTCCCTGTTTTTCGACCTTCCGTTTTCAATCTGCTGCCTTGTTCTTAGTGCTACCTTCCTGTTAACAAGGGTCGACCTGCAGGATCAGAATGCCAACTCGAAGGTGGTAGCATCAGGTATGGTGCGGTCAATGGCAAGCTCGAAACCGCTGATGTTGGCGGCTACGACGGTTCTAACTTCCCTGCTTCTAGCCCAATGTGGTTCCGGCAACGGCAGCAGCCAATGGAGTGGCACTTGGACGGAAGGGCCGGCTTTTCCATCCGGGTCGCTTAGTTTTGAGATACTGAACGACAACGCCGTTTTCTGTTTCAAGCTGAGCGGGATTGTGGCCGATTTGTCAACACCGTGTCAAAATCCAGCGGCTAACAGCATTCCAATTGGGCAAAACCAATTCTCTCTAACATACCCCGAAAGTGAAGGCGTTGGTTACATTTTGACTGGAACTTTCACGTCCCCGACTCAGGCCAATGGGGAAATGGACTGCGTTCCAGCCGACAATTGCAGGGATTTAGGGCCGCTTTTTACTTGGACCGCCTCCAGGAACTAGCTCCAGACGATTCTACAAGTGATGGGCAAAACTGTGTACCAAGGTGCAAGCGAATGGCAGCACGGTTCCATGAATACAGAGGGGAAATATTCATTTCTAGTTATGTAGTTCAAACTGTTGATCTCAGTTGGCTATAAATTGCCATAACACTCAAAATGCCGATCCCCCGGCGAACAGACGACGCAAACCTGCGCTGTTGCCTGTTTTCAACAGTTATTCCGCAGACCCGCGAAAAGCAGCGTCCTTGTAGCTTGATTCGCAACTTCGATGCGCCATCTTGCGCTGTTATGGATGAAGCTTCATTTCAAAACCGGTGCTATTGGGCAGCGGGCATCAGCCGAGAGAACCAGATCGCTCCATCGTGGGCTCGTAACGCGACATGCAGGCCGTCTGTGAAGAGTGCGCCCTCTTTTCCGTCCGCAAACTCCAACTCGGATTGAATCGACCAGAAAGTCACTTCCGACCAAAGTATTTGGCAGTCCGCGCCTTCCAACAACTTACCCTGCCATACCTTTTTCAGAATTTCCTTGATCTGCTTTACATTCGAACCATTCTTCGGTCGGAGGGCACGGGTGACCCGAATCACCGCGACTTTTCCACCGGCCAAGTCTGCGACGGTCAGATCATCTTTCGAAACTCGCGAGTTTTGGCATGTCGGCTTCCCAATTTGCTCAACTCCTTGGTTCAACCATTGCAACTGGGTCCACTCGACAGAATGGACGTCGATCTTTGGCATCTCGGTTTTAGTCTCCGCTCGATTCTGACCCAGTACTAGTGATTCTAAGAACACCAAGACCACGGCAACCGTGGTCGAGCTTACTCTTGTGCGGCCCATACCGCCTCCATCAAGACCCAGTATCGCGCAAGGTCCCGGACGGTTGCGTGGCGCATTGTTTCCGCGTCTGATTATCTCCCCAATGGCATAATTGGCGTAACATCTCGATAACGCTCAAAATGATTTCGGCAGGGGTTTTGAGCGAAATCGCCTGTTCTCGTAAATTGACCGAAAAGAAAAATGCATTGAATCCTGCCACGGAGATCAAAGGCTTGTATGTCTTCGATATTCGCGCCGACCGCCGGGCGCCATCCGGCCTGCCGTCAGATTGGCAGCCGTAGCTTGCGTAGAAAGGCGTTATAGCGCGGGTCAGACTCGATGCTCTTGAGCAAGGGGTCGCCCTTCATGATGCTGAAGCCGGAGTCGCGCTGCGCGTACGCACGCCCGAACCACTCAAACACCCGGTCGGCTTCTCCTCGAAACGCATACACTTCGGCAATTTGGAATGCACCATCGGACTGAAAAGCCGCGATCAACTGTCGTAGCGCTGCGTCTGATTCCTGCTTCTTTCCTAAGGCGTAGTTTGCGAGTGCCAGCCCTTGCTGGCGGTAGCCCGGGTCCGTCTCGCGGCGTGCTTCAGCTAGTGCGTCCTGCGGACGGGATTGCGCTAGATAGACCCGACTTAGGAAGGTCTGGAGGGCCGGAACGTCCGGATTGAGGTCCAACGCTTTCTTCGCAGCTTCGGCTGCATCGTCCAGCCTGCCGGTGTAGTAAAGGTGAAGGACGAGGCCCATATAGGCCCGGCCATTAAGCGGGTCCAGTTCTACCGCCTGCCGGTCGAGCATTAGGGCCTGTTCAAAGTTACCTAGAGTCGCAGCCAGCTGCGCCGTCTCGCGGATAGCCGTGGCGTTGCCTGGCGCCAAGGCCAGCGCTCGCTGAAAGGACGTTCCTGCGCCGGCCCAATCCCAGTCGTATTCTCTCTTGATCCATCCCATGATGGCGTGCGCTTCCGCAAGATTCGCATCCAGCGCCAACGCTCGCTCAGCTGCCTGTCGGGCCATTCGAAAGCCATCTATCGGGCCATAGCTGGTCGCTCGGAAGCTGCGGGCCTCAGCCAAACTTGCCCATGCCAGCGCATAGTTCGGGTCTAACCGAACCGCCTGTTCGTAGCAGCTGATGGCCTTATCAACATCTTCCTTGCGGTACCGTGCGTAAAAGTATTTCCCCTGAAGATAAACGTTGTACGCTTCAAGGTTCGTGCCTCTTGATGAGGGCGCCTTTTCGCCTAGGAGCGTCACCCTCAAAGAGCCCGCTACTGCGTTGGCAATGTCCTCCTGCACTGCAAAAATATCCGTGAGATTGCGGTCGTAAGCCTCCGACCACAGATGAAAACCGTCGGAGACCTGGATTAACTGCGCGGTAATCCGTACGCGTTCGCCTTGCTTGCGCACGCTCCCCTCCAGTACCGTGGCTACGTTCAATTTCTGCCCAATCACCCGCAGATCTTGATTCTTGCCCTTGAATTGGAAGGCGGACGTTCGCGCGGCTACGTGCAATCCCTGAATCTTGGCCAAGCTATTGAGCAATTCCTCCGCAAGTCCGTCGGAGAAATACTCCTGATCCTTCTCTGGACTCAAGTCCACGAAAGGAAGGACGGCGATGGAGGGCGGGATTTGCGACGCCTCCGGGATGCTTTTCCTGCCTGCAAGCCAGAAGGCGGCAACCAGCAACAGCAGGATAACGATGACGGCTATTGTGGCGAAGATCGCCTTGTGTCGAACGACGACGCGGAATTGGGGAACAGCCGAGGCTTCCCCGGTGATATGTCCCGAGTCCCGGCTCCGCGCCAGCCGCCGCAGGTCTACCGCCAGTTCCTTCGCTGATTGGTAGCGGTTCTCTGGCTCCTTCTCTAGGCACTTGCCGATGATCCGCTCCAGTTCTGGCGACAGCCTGGCATTTAGGGCGCCGAGCGACGGAGGAGGTTTGTGTAGAATCGCGCCGATCAGTTGCGAGCGCTCCACCTGCGCGAATGGTTGCTGTCCCGTCGCCATCTCGTACAGCACCGTCCCAACCGCATGGATGTCAGTGCGAGCGTCGAGCTCTTCGCCCAGCAGTTGCTCTGGCGCCATATAGGGCAGAGTCCCGGCCATGGCTTGCGGCTCACTAAGACTCTCCGTCGCTGCAGTCGCTGTCACCGGAAGGCGCAGCTTCGCCAGCCCGAAGTCCAGAATCTTCAACCGCCCGTCGTCCGTCAGTCGTAAGTTTCCCGGCTTCAGGTCACGATGTACCACGCCATGTTCATGCGCTGCCGACAAGCCTTCGGCCAGTTGCATTCCCAGACTGACAATTTCCTTCTCGGGCAGTGGCTGAGACACCAGTTTCTCGCTCAGCGTGATCCCGGGGATGTACTCCATGACCAGAAAGTCCACGCCTAGCTGCGTATCGAAGTCGTGAATGGTCGCAATGTTGGGGTGGTTCAGCTTGGAAAGGGCTAGGGCTTCCTTATGAAAACGCTTGCGGGCAGATTCGTCGCTCAGAGTTCCAGGCGGGAGCACCTTGATCGCTACGTCGCGGTCCAGGTGTTCATCGCGGGCGCGATAAACCTCCCCCATCCCGCCGGCGCCGACCTTCTCCGCGATGCGGTAATGGCCCAAGGTCTGGCCAACAAGCGCATCCTGACCGACCGCCTGATTCGCCACCGGAGAAGACGCTCCTTCTCCCCTTCCCACTGAGGCAAATCGTAGATCCGACTCCCAGACAAGTCAATGCAGACGGAATCGGTACAAACAGCCGGATTCGACGACCCGTCTTCCGGCGGGGATAAGTCAGTTGTTGATAAATCGCGATTTTACTCAAAATGCTCCGGCCTGAAAGCGATTTTGAGCGTAGCCTGGTTTTGCCAATCGCCAAGCTGCGCTACACTTGGGTTCTTGAAATGACTGTCGACGGGAGAAAGAACCCATCAGCTTAGGTGCAAGGTTTTCTTACTGTTCTCCTTAGCGAAGAGGTCGCCGTGCGGAATTTCCTGATTGCTTCGGCGCTGCTGCTTCTTATCTTCCCTGTATTCACGCAGCAAGGCCAAACACCGCCGAAATCGGTGCCGCCGACGGAATACAGGATTCCTCCCGAAGCGGCGCGTCGAGTCAACCCTGTTAAGCCGACTTCGGAGTCGATCGCCCGGGGCAAGAGGAGGTATGGCTACGATTGCACGATGTGCCACGGGAAGAACGGCGACGGCAAGGGTGATCTAGCAGCGGACACGAACATGAAGGTCCCCGACTTCACCGATCTGGAGGCTATGAAAGACGCAACAGACGGAGTGCTCTTCTACATAATCAAGAATGGCAAAGGAGACATGCCGCCGGAAGGAGAGCGCGTTAAGCCCGCCGACATCTGGAACTTGGTCAACTACGTTAGATCGTTCGCGAAAAGAAAAGCTACGCAGGAGAACAAGTAATTCCCTCTTCAGCAATACATTTGAACCTTAAGGTCGCCGAGAAAATGACGCCTGCATGCGAGATTGTTGGCGCAAAATCCCAATTACACTCAAAACGCCCGAATCGGCTCGCGAAGAGTGCCTCCCGAGATGACCCGAGCGAACCATAACAATCTGGCTACGGTTTTCGGATAGGGTTGGCTTGTGTTCTTCCGGGCTTGCCGAATTGTCTTCTCTGATAGTCCCGTTCGTACCGCAAGCTCTCGATCAGAATATCTCTTTAAAACATCAGGAAAGCGATATCCGCCATTTCCGTATCTGGCCAACAGCTCCTCCGAGAAATATTCGGGATCGGTTGAAGTGCCGCGATCTACTTCTTTCCCAATACGCCGAAATATGCCACTCGCTCGGATCGGGCGTCTACGCAATAGCCCCTTGGTTTCGGCGGTGCACTTCGATCCATCCGGCGCGAGACTCTTATGTTCGATTGATTTGGAGTAATCTTCGATAGCTTTCCTGAGTTTATGAGGCGCGTCATCAACTAGGAAGCTTTCATCCCCTTCGCAATCTTCTTCAATGCTACTTAATCGAGTTTTCTGCCCTGTTTTCAGCGAGATGTATTCGCAATTTTGCCAGAGGTCGGGATCTTCACAATATGGCGTTATTTTCGTATCGCCGCCGAAAGATGAAATTGGGCCAATACAAAACGAATATGGTTTAGCTGCACCACGATTTAACAGTCGTAAATTCTTCAAAATGTTAGGGCTAGTAACCGCATATTTCCGCATTGAATAGTAATTTGCCCATTTGGGGAGCTTCTTTCGAATTCCAAGAAGAACTTCCCAAAGCTCTTTCACCCAGCGGAGATATACATCATCCCTTAAACAATCATCAGGCTTCCAGAACCGTTGATCATCTTTATATGCCGGGACAAAATATGGCCCCAGACCATGCTCGCTAGGTTTGATAATTTCCTTCTTCGTGCGTAGACAATATCGTTTCGCGGAATAACCGATTCCAAAGAGCTGATGTAGGTGCCCATTACGGTCGAAATTTGCTTTATCGATCTTCAGCAATTTGATTTTCGAGCTGTAAGGAGAAAGCCTCTGAATTCTTTCCGCTATTTTCCCCACCTGTGACCATGAAAGAGGTTTCACCGCTTCTCGCCCGTCCAGCATCCTGTGAGGCCCTCCGGGACACGGAAGCAGTTCTCCATGGTCCTTTGCGATAATTGCCATACTATCCGTATCTGTCATCAGGAAACTTCCTTTAGCCGTAGAAACCTCCTTCTCCAGAATGCCAAGCAATAATCGGCCTCCTCCGGTGATGAGACTAGCAATCCAGGGAAAATACCACTGGCCGGGAATCTCAGCTTTCGTATCTCGAAGTGAAGGAAGTTCTTGTGTTCCTGCCCATATTCGGATCTTCTTCGGTTTATTCTTGCGGAAGCGTTTCAAATTAAGTTCGACCGCTAACCCGTAGACCCCAGAATTGAGCAGCACTTTAATGAAGAGTCTCGTCGAGCCAGAGGCTACTTCTTTCAGCTCGACCCAAGCGATGTAGGGATTATCCCGGCGCGGATCGATTATTCGATCACCAATCTTTACCGGTCGGAGTCCCTTTTGAACCCCGACAGGAAGGAGCCGAATGGCGCTGACGACCTTTATTCGATAGCTTTGTAAAACGGCATTTGCGAGGTCTGGCCCGGTAAGCCAAATTGGAGTCTTAGAAAATAAAGGATTGCAGCCGATATTCGTTGCTTCTCCTTCAATATCGGCATATTCCGTGCGTACCGGACAAATCTGCCCATCTGGAATGACCTGGGCTATGAAATCGAGTTTTGCCCAGAATTCCCGCTTCAAAAGTCTTTCGGACGTTACCGACTGGAGAATATCCCGAGCCTCTTCGGTGACATCATTAATCCGAATTCGCTCGGCAATCATTAGTTTCCAGACATTTAATAACGCGGCTGCTGTTGGATAATTGCTTGTGTAGTCGACCAACATCACTGGCAGTTCCACATCTCGGATACGGACTTCGCTTCGTCCACCGAAATAGCTCTCCATGGCGATCCCGTGAACCCAATCCGGCAAATTTCGAAATTTCTCCAGGGGTTTCTTTATTCCCATGCTTTCGAGAAAACTCTTTGCAATAGACGCAGGGCTAAGAGCTCGTTCCGGCTGGAGGTCAATTGGGTAAGTCTCGTATTCCCTACGTTGGGCGTTTAGTAGTCGAAGAGTTGCGGCCACATCCTCCCGACAATACTCAATTTCATCTAAGGTGACTTTGCCGGTCGGTTGATGATCCAATTTCCCGGGTATATTCCAGCCGTCCCTGCCACAAGCTGATTTCAGGCTGAAATGGGTGTTTCGCATAGAACCTGCCGTTATATGAGCGAACAGTTGTCATCACTGCGGCGGCAACCGGCTGTCGCATCTCTGAATGTCTCGCCCTGAAATGGTCGGATATCGAATGGGATAAGAGCCAGATCAGGGTACGGCGTGCTTGGGTGCGGAGCAGGATTGGGCCGACCAAATCAAAGTCCAGTAAAGCTCCAGTTCCGTTGCACCCAATATTAGGAGCGATCCTGAAGAGCTGGCGTGGGGAAACACCCTATGCCAAGGACGAAGATTGGGTTTTCCCGTCGCTCAAGCTGGGAGGAGGACAGCCAAGGACACCAACTACGATGGTCACTGATTACATTAGGCCGGTTGCAGTCAAGTTGGGGATCATACAGAAGGATGCACCTCGGTTTGGGTTCCACAACTTTCGTCACAGTCTAGCGACGTTCCTGATCTCTGAAGGACAGAACCCCGATGTTGTGCGCCGTATGCTGCGTCAAAGCCACATCGATACGACGCTTATTTACACGCATATGGATTCCGAGAGAATTGGGGCTCAGGGCCGAATGCTGGAGCGCATGTCGTCCAAAACCGAGGCGATTCAATAGCGAAAACGGGAGCTTCAACGGGAGCTCCTTAGGCATGAGTGAAAGAGGCTGATGGCGCAACTCCCGTGGTATGATTCGGATGCAGCCGCGAAGCGGGAGTAGTTCAGCGGTAGAACGCCAGCTTCCCAAGCTGGATGTCGCGGGTTCGATCCCCGTCTCCCGCTCCAATTTCAAATCGCCATCGCTATGCCCGGCTTCACATCACGCGCTCACTTGCCGCTTCGGGTCTGGTTCCATTTCCCGTTTCAGCTCCTCCCAGCTTGGCAGCCCCTCGTCGCCGGTGATTAATCTCGCGCCACGCTCGTAAGTGAAATACGACCATGCCCACTGGATGAGCACAATCATGCGATTTCGAAATCCGATCAGGAAAAAGATGTGAACAAACAGCCACGAAAGCCACGCAGTAAAGCCGGAAAGGTGCAATTTTCCAAACTGCGCGACCGCAGCATTCCTGCCAATGGTCGCCAGACTGCCCTTATCCACGTAATGAAAGTTCTCTCGTGGCTTCCCCTCTAAGTCGTGTTTTATATTGCGGGCCGCTGCCGTACCCTGTTGCAGGGCCACGGGCGCCACTCCTGGGAGTAATTTGCCATCTTTGTCCTTCAGAGATGCAAGGTCTCCGATGACGAAGACCTCAGGATGGCCTGGAATGCTCAGGTCCTGATTTACCATCACGCACCCCGCGCGGTCCAGTGGAGTACCAAGTTTCTTGCCTAGCGGCGATGCTGCCACTCCGGCGGCCCAAAGAACGACTGCCGCAGGAAGCCGCGTGCCTCCCATCCACACCGCAGCTGCTTCCACCTTCGTGACCATGGCTCCTGTGTGCACCTCAACTCCAAGACGGCGGAGTTGGGCTTCGGCGCTTGCTGAAAGATCGGCGGCATAGGTAGGCAACACTCGAGGACCACCCTCGAGCAAGATGATTCGCGTGCTTTTGGGATCGATGCTGCGAAACTCGCACCCTAATACGTGATGTGAAATTTCCGCCAGCGTTCCCGCCAATTCGACTCCCGTGGGTCCTGCGCCGACGATCACAAAGTTCAGGGGCAAATCCGAATTGCCAGCAGCGGCTTGGCGCTCCGCCAGTTCGAACGCGAGCAGAACCCGCCGCCGGATTTCCAGCGCGTCCTCGATTGTCTTCAGGCCGGGAGCGTATGGCTCCCACTCGTCGTGCCCAAAATAGCCGTGAGTTGCTCCTGCGGCAACAATCAGGTATTCGTAAGGAACTTCGAAATCCGCCAATTTGACCATGCGTTTCTGCAGATCAAAGTCCTGGACTTCTCCCAGCAGAACCTCGACGTTTCGCTGACCGCGAACAATCCAGCGGATGGGCGCAGCGATCTCACCCGGTGACAAACCCGCGGTTGCCACCTGATAAAGCAAAGGTTGGAACGTATGGTGATTCTTGCGGTCGATAAGAGTGATCTGAACCGGAGAGCGCGACAGCTTTCGCGCGGCATGCAACCCGCCGAAACCGGCTCCTACGATTACCACCCGCGGTCTTGGCTTGTCCATTCGTTCCATTTTTGCGCTCCAGACCTCTGGTATCCTGAAGCAAGATCCTTCTTAGTAGATTCCCGCGATGGCTTTCGAGTCGAAAACTTTCATTACCCCGACCCGCCCGATTTCCTCGCCCGAACTGGCCTGTTGCCGAGCTTCTGAATTTCGCAACTTGCTCGAGGTTGGGGTTGTATTTGGCCTGATCCTCGTGGCTGTATGGACGCCGCAAGGCCATCTCAACACTGCCGTGAGTCTGGCTGCGCTGTTTTCCACTCTAGTACTGACCATCGCCAGCAGCTATTCCGTGGGGGAACTCGGTCTAACCCGCCCCCTGAACGGCGCACTCGTGATTCTCCTCTCGGGTGTGCTGCTTTTGTTGACGGTCGTGGCCATTGGCGTGTTTGCTCGGTCGCTTGGCCCGCCGCAACCGGTTCCTTGGCATCGCGCATGGCAGTATGCCATTTGGGCCCTACTCCAGGAATTCATTTTGCAATCGTTTATGTACGTGCGGCTGGAATCGGTCTTTGGCAGCCGACAAGCCCTCTTCCTCGCATCCGGGTTGTTCGCTCTCGCCCATCTTCCCAGCCCTTTGCTGACATTGCTGAGTCTGCTTGGAGCAGTGTTCTTCTGCAGCATGTTTCGCCGCTATCGCAATATTTTTCCTCTCGGACTGGTTCACGCAGCTCTCGGGCTGACCATCGCGGGCAGTCTTCCTGATCGCCTTCTTCACCACATGCGGGTGGGAATCGGTTATCTCATGTACCACGTGTGAAGGAAGATCAGCGAGGAGCCATCGTTTGCCGCGGCCTATCAAGTAATATGGTCTGCTGGAGACGACCAGAGCTTTGCCCTCACAGACCACGCAAACGCACTCCGATCGCAAAAACTCGTCTGCAGTAACGACCAAGTCTGGGGCTCGGCAAACCTGGGTTCGATTCGTTGTTCCTTCCGCTGCGGACCTGCTCTTTGTCGCTTTACTGCTGGGGCTGAGTTGTGGCGCGATGGGGGGTCTCCTGCTGCGCGATTCGGATATCGGCTGGCACATTCGCGACGGCCAGCAGATCCTTCTTACCCACGCCACAACCCGGACCGACTCCTTTTCATCCACCATGAGCGGGCACACCTGGTACGCCTGGGAATGGCTATACGACGTTCTGATTGCAGCGATTGATCATGTTTTCGGCCTCAACGGCGTTGTGTTTTTCACCGCTGCCGTCGTTGCTGCGACCTTTGCACTGAGCTTGAAATTTGCTTTGCTCCGCGGCGGTAATCTTGTGGTTACATTTTTCCTGCTGATTTTGTCGCTGGGAGCTTCAGCAGTTCACTTCCTCGCTCGTCCGCACGTCTTGAGCTGGCTGTTCGTGGTGATCTGGTTTGAGCTTCTGGATTCTGACGCATCTGCTCATCAGGCAAGCCAGCGCCTTCTCTGGTTGCCGGTGATGATGGCTGTTTGGGTCAATCTGCATGGCGGATTTGTGCTCGGATTTCTCTTAGTAGCCGTTTATCTCATCGGCGGTGCCATCGAGTACGTCATTAATCCGGAGCAGCGTAGACGAATTGCAGGCTGGCTGAAGTACCTCGGCGGCATAGCCGCACTCACCTTAGTGGCAAGTTTCATTAATCCTTACTCGTATCACCTTCACCTCCACATTTACCGCTATTTGTCTGATCGATTCCTGATGAGTCAGATCAGCGAATTCCTCTCGCCGGATTTTCACGGAGCGGCACAGCAGTGCTTCGCAGTTCTGTTGATAGTCGCGATTGCAACCCCGGCCGTGATCCGGCGAGGGCTAAGCGCTTCACGCCTCCTGGTTCTCTTATTCGCCGCCTACAGCGGACTTTATGCGACTCGCAATCTGCCAACCTCCGCACTCCTCATCACCCTTGTTATCGCGCCGGTTCTCTCGACGGCCATAGGTCAGGCAACTGGGAATCCGAAGATCGTTTCATGGCTGCGCCAGTTACTCTCAGGAATAAGTTCCTTCGGATTCCGCATGCAAAGACTTGACAGCGATTTGCGCGGGCATGTTTTGACGATCCTGGTCCTGGCTATTGGGGTATGGGCCTGTTGGCACCAGGGACGGATCGGCTCCATCGAGCTCATGAACGCGCATTTCGACGAAAGCCGCTTTCCGGTAAAGGCGAGTAACTACATTGCCGGCCACGGTGTTCATGAACCAATCTTCAGCCTTGACTATTGGGGCGGGTACCTGATCTATCGCCTGTATCCCGAAACCAAGGTTGTGGTTGATGATCGGCACGATCTTTATGGGGACCAATTCATCAAGAACTATTTGAAAATTGTGTTGGTTCAACCCACTTTCGCCGAAGAATTAGACCAGATGAAGATCAATTGGGTGTTAGTGCCGCGCTGGTCTTCTTTGGCCAACGTGCTTCGGCTTACACGGAACTGGACCGTGGTCTTTGAGGACGGTAACGCCGCGCTATTTCGCCGCAATATTTCGCTTAGCCCTTGAGATAGCCCGTTAATGAAGCAAACATGCGTTCGCGCTTCGCCCGTGAATTGCCTTTGCCATGGCGGGTTTCCGCTTGGCATCCGCTGCATTTCAAAGGCGGTAAACCACAGCTTACCTGACTGCTTCCAAAAGAATGCCGTGCCTGCTTCACCAGCAATCCGTAATGTGAAAGTCAATTTGAAAAAGGGAGGTTTCATGCGAGTACTTTTAAAACGCGCAGCAGTCGTCGCCGTGTCGGTCGTTGTGGCCGTTGTAATGGCTTCCAGCGTCCCGGCCGATAAGAGGGTCGTGGTGTTCGCCGCGAGCCCCGAATCCGATGCCGCTATCACGGTTGAT
>Ga0187784_10003821_pt1 | contig 12194 bp, 9 predicted proteins | sample 1015_SJ02_MP15_2_FD_132964 | JGI IMG/M metagenome (GOLD analysis project Ga0187784, IMG submission 132964) | Tropical peat soil microbial communities from peatlands in Department of Meta, Colombia - 1015_SJ02_MP15_20_MG | ecosystem: Environmental > Terrestrial > Soil > Wetlands > Peat | place... | reverse complement strand
TCTTGCCGTAGAATGTGGCAAGCATCATGTTTGCTATCTGGTCAACCGGAGGCGTCTTTGTATCCACGTGAGGACCCACCGGCACGTTAGTAGGTGGTATATAGTGCGTGCCCCAGACGCTCAGAGGGGTCAGCTTGTACTGGGCCTGGAGGGCATGTACTGCAGGGGCGTCGGCCGGGCCGTTAACCTGAGTGTGCCCGATGGTCCCGACCGTTTCAGTTGGCGATGTAATCTTCGTCAGTCCTGCAGGGAGTATACCATTCCATCCTGGGCTGACGATGGCGAAATTGCCCGCTTTAGTTCCGGTAGTGCGCGTCCCTGGTGATGCAAAGACGTTCGTCCAGGCGTCAAGCATAGGCATCGCGTAATACCGGCCGTTTGTATTGGGCACGTTCAGCACTATCGGCTCTTTGGACAGATTAAGCCAAGCGGTCGAATAGAGCGAGTCAACACTCGGGCTCACCACAGTCGTAAATGATGCATTTGGTGAAGAAGGTGCATTAGCGAACTGATTGATGGGCGCCGCCGCTCCGTCAGGAGTCGGCGCTGGCACCGCGGTCATCTCATCCTTTGTGATCTCCATGAGCATTAAGGGATAGCCGAAGATGCACGCCGCTGCGGCGATCTGTTACGCCTCTGCAGGTGTCGGGGGCCCCGTTGTGGTAGGGATCGTGATCCCACCGATCGTCTGAGTGGCTGAGGATGCATTCTGAATCTGAGCAGCGCATCCGGTGCCGGAAATAATCATAATTGAGATAGCAATGATGCAAAGCAACCAGTGTGGTTTCATGAGGGATTAAAGGTTTTCGCACGTTTAAAAGCTTATCCTTCGACAGTCACAACGCGGTACGTCCTCTTCTGTTGCCGGAATGTCCTAAACACCTGTCACGTATGTTTGAACCATTTGCTCACTTTATGATCTTCAACGCGAGGGTTGTCTTAAACGAAAACCAGCTTTAATGGTTTGTTGCATGTTATAAGAGTTTTTAAACCAAAAACTAAAGTTTTTAAACCAAAAACGGAATAGGTACGCTCATTTTGATCTTCTTTTGAGGTTAGTTGGACACACGTAAAATCACTTGTCCATGTGTACTTCGTTACGTCCCCAAAGTGCTCTTTTGAGACATGGTTCGGCTTCTTACTGTAACTTTTGGGCAGGTGAATCAGATCTCAGACGTCCAGATAATTTAAGTATCTGCTATGTCTTTTTGTCCCTTTTTTACTGTTGCGAGCGGAACCATTTCTTCATAGGCTTCAATATTGACTACGATATATTGGGAATTTCATCGCTGCTATACTCGCAAGTGAAAAATATTTAATCCGCCACTATCATCAATGTAGTCCATTAATCTTCGCATATCTGCACTTAACGAGTCTCGTGGAACATTTTTGAACAACGAACGCCGATCGATCAAGGTGATACGGTTGTCCCACTTTGTAATTTCGCTTGCGTCTTCTAACGCCCACATACCGACCCCGCCGCAGAGGGGTGTTAAGAGGTCGCGCAGTGCCTCCCCTTTTTCCGCATCGCTGATCTCGTTCCACCACGCTTTGAGGTCAGCCCATTCTGTACTCTTCGGCTTTGTCGGGATATCGAGCGTCGCTATTATATCGTTCACCATATCTTTTTGGTCCTGTGGCGCCTTCTCTAACCAGTCCTTCAACGCCTCCATCCATGCTGTTCTTATCTCATCCCGCTGCTCTGGCGGAAACATGTCCATCCATGCTCTAAATCCCACATCTGATCTTGACATGGCAGTAAACACAATTTCTCCTTCAGGGAAGTTGTCCGCGAGCATCGAAAAGAACTGTTTTATCTCCGATTCCTCAAAAAACTGTAACACCCCGCCGGCTATCATGAATACCCCATCTTCGGTGTATGTTATGTCCTTACACCAGCTCGGATCGAGGAGAGATTTCGCGATGTACGTCACCCTATTAGGTTCCGGCAGTAACTGTTTTCTGACATCAATTGCAACGGGAAGATCGAGGTCATACCAGTGAATCAGTCCGTTATCGACCCGGTAAAACGTCGCATCAAGCCCAGCGCCGATATTCACCACTGACGCGTGAGGGTGCTTGGTGATATACGTTTTTATCTTATCGTCGAATTGCTTTGCCATTAGTGCAATTAGACCGAATATAGGCAGCAGATTGCCTTTACGAGAGATATTAAACATTATACCTCCGAATGGCATATCACTTGCTGAGAAGTCATAGTCAATTGTTGAGGCAAGTATTTTTTCAACGAGTTCGACAGCTTTGGCATCATAAAATAGTGAGCTATATTCCTTGCTCACTTGTGCCCGACCCCATAATGGAAACAATAGCGTCTGCGATACGCCGCCTAACTTAATCTTTACTTTATCTTGGTTCATGCTTATTCCTTTTTAGTTTATTTAAGCGCTTCAACTCATTTCGGTGAATTTGAGGATAGCACCTTGACATTCGGTATATTTAAAATAATATATCTATTAATTAGATTTTAGATGTATCTTTAGATATATAATCATAAATAAAACTTTGCTGCTTCTTCACTGTACTGTGCACTTGACACCATGTAATGCCGAAGATGTGCCGTTCTTCTCGTAAGTCCGATTCTTAAAGGTTCCAACACTGCTCCTAAGAGAACTGCTACAAGTATGGCTAATGCAGTAATTAATGTATCCCACTCGCTCATTGTAGTTTATCAAAGTAGCAAGCGTATACGCACAAATAAAAGCCATCTTTTTAAAGAAAAAAAATTAACTAAAATTCTATCTTGTTATATCCCCACGAAGGTCTTGATCGTTTAATTGGAGATATACTTGCGTGGATTCAGGTTACTATATCCCAACAACTACTTCACTGGCCGTAATTCAAGATCGGGCATCATAAGATAAGACACTATATACGGCCAAAGAGAAAGATATGCCCCATAAAACAGGGAAAACTTTGTAATGGGGGCGTGCGCAGTATTGCGTAGACGTGAACGATGATGTAGTCTCGAGATGGTGGGATACAGCAAAAGGAGTTGAGACACGATGCGTGAGCAAAAACGAGAGAATATACCAATGGAATTCTTCGAATCGATTTACCACGGCGAACCGCCATGGGACATTGGACGCCCTCAGAAAGAGTACCTGCAGCTGGAACAGGCGGGAGAAATCGCTGGATCGGTACTCGATGTCGGATGTGGCACGGGGGAGAATGCTCTGTATTTGGCTGAACAAGGGCACGACGTGTGGGGAGTCGATTTTGCCCCTACTGCCATCCAGAAAGCACGGGAGAAAGCCGCACGGCGTCATCTGACCGCAACGTTTCTCGTGCTAAACGTATTAGAGCTGCACACATTAGGGAGAACGTTCGATACCGTCATCGACTCGGGGATGTTCCACTCGTTGAGCTATGAGGAACGTCCACTTTTTGTCGATAACCTCGCGACCGTCATCGGCCATGGAGGTACTTACTTTATGCTCTGTATCAGTGAATTGACGACGCTACCTGATTTCGATAAATTGAAAGACCTCATACCTGATTTCGATAAATTGAAAGACCTCATACCTGATTTCGATAAATTGAAAGAGGAGGACTATGCGCCTCGGCGGGTGACACAGGCCGAGATAAAGGAGCTATTCCAGGATGAGTGGCGCATTAACTACATCAGGCAGGCAACATTGGAGGCCAGACTGGAACCAGGCGAACTCCGCGGGTGGCTCTCGTCAATTTCGAAGGAATAGGCGTTTCATTATATTTTCTATTAGTTCTATTCCGTTTCAATCCTTGTTTTTACTGGATAGCGTTCTGCGACTTTTTACTCACTCATAAGTTCGAACTGAATACCATGATCTCCTTTATGCGGCTTATGATGATCCACTTTATTTTCTATAATCTCTTGCGGAATTCTGTCGGGATGCGCGTCGCAGTTTAGGCCATGTCCTTTTCTATGAAGATGTTTACACTCATTGCAAATTGGAAATATTAAGCCGTTTATATCATCGTCATCGTAAACAAAACGCTTTGCGCGTTCCGGGTCAATTTTAAGTTTTTTTTTCATTATCTTGCATGTCATATACGCTCAAATATTAACTTCGGATAAGTGTGTCCGTATCTATCTGTAGACGTACCATTTCCAATTACTTGTTTCATTCCTTGTTTCAGTGGATAGTGCCTGCAACTCCATATCTTGAGAGGTTTTCACAATTCTTACAATTTAAGCTATATGATGCAAAATACGAGCAAAAACGCACAAAGTATTATTTATGAGAGAAACTTCTAACTGCGACAAAGAATCAAATGTCTCTGCAGGATAGATTTACCATGTCACTTGAAATAAACAGTGTGAAGGGTAAGAGAATCGCTGAGCACCTCTATAACACATATTTTACGGAAGGAATATTTGGGAGAACAGAGATGCCGGAAGATGCTCTACAACGTGGTATCAAGAGAGGTTCCCTTGAACACGTGTTATTCATTACGCTTACTGTTTCAATTGACTATCAGCGAGAAGCTCATTCATTGTGGGAAAATTCAAGAAAGATGTTCGAGGATCCAGAGACAAGATATCTCTTCGATCCATCCTCGGTGCGTGATGCTTCTTTCAAACAGATACGTGAAGATATGCAAAAATACAAGCTCTCCCAAAAGCCTAAAAAGAATCCTTTCATCTGGAGAACCGCTTGCAGTAACATTTTATAAAAAATGGGAAGGCTCTCCAATAAAGTTCCTTAGAGATTGCAATTGGGAGTCGCTACAAATCTTGCGTCGTTTGAAAGAGGATAATCACTTGTCAAATGGACATTCTGTTGCGTATTATCTCTATCTTCGCGGGGATAAAATTGGTCCTTTATGGCTCAGAATGCTCAGAGATAATGTGGGAATCACTCACTGAGTTAAAAAACCTGAAGATGGTGCCTATGCCTATTGATATCCATGTCGCGAGAGCGACCTTGGCTACTGGTGTCGTTAAAGGCCACTTCAACGGGAAAATGAATGAGCTCTTTGAGAATATTAGAGAGGCGTGGTTCGAAAGTGTGGCGGGCTTAAAAGCAAAAAGATAGACCGATGATGGCGTTAGATGTGGATGCCCCGCTGTGGCGCTTATCCAAATATGAATGCACAAAGAGAGAGCAGATATCCGGAGACTGTCCAATGTTTCACGCATGTACTGTAAACGAATTCTGTATAAGAAATGGTAAAATAGCGATTCAAAACTATCGCATGGATCTCGAGACATGAAAACCTTTTGCATAACTCCGTGTGGTCGTAGAAAAATATCGGATGTAAATCCCAATGCTGGCCCGACTCTAGCAGAAAATGTGTACACTGGAAGTTTAATCGTGCTTCCAAATCCAAGGTAAGTTTGATCGATTTTGCCCTTTTTAGCACCCCGATCACCCATATCTCCTGAATTCCTTATGAGCTATTTGCGCGTGCTGTGAAACAGAACTGTCATCACACAATCTTTTATACGTGCGTCATAAAGGAGAATTACAATGTTTAATAATTTAGAACGAATAAAGAACTCGCTAAGGCGATGTGGTTGGGTCAACAATGACCCTCTGATAATTGAGTACCATGACAAAGAATGGGGAGTTTCGCGTCATGATGACCAAGTGCTCTTCGAGTTCTTGATATTAGAAGGGGCCCAAGCCGGTCTGAGCTGGACCACCATATTGCGAAAAAGGGAGAATTATCGTCGGGCGTTCGATAATTTTGTTCCTGCCGAGGTGGCGAGTTACGATATGAAAAAAGTTAAAGAATTGCTAGCGGACCCCAGTATAGTACGAAATCCCCGCAAGATCACAGCTGCTATCGACAACGCCAAAGCTTTTTTAAAGATTCAAAAAGAGTTCGGAAGCTTTAACTCGTATATTTGGAAATTCGTAGGCGGAAGGCCAATTAGGAATAGGTGGAAAGAACCAGCAGAGGTACCTCTCGTTACGCCGGAGTCCAAACTGATGAGCTCGTGTCTAAAAGAGAGAGGTTTCAAGTTTGTAGGGCCTACCATATGCTACGCATTTATGCAGGCTGTGGGAATGGTTAACGATCACATAGTAGATTGTTTCCGATATTCGGAGATTGAATAGAATCTATGGGTTAATACAGATTTTGCTCTTATTTTTTTGCCCCTAGTCCCGGGGTGGTCTCGAAACTCATGCAGAATAGATTTTTTGCAAATGCCCTAACTTGTTTAACACTGCCTTAACGATCATCTTAACTTTAGTCCTAAAAAAGCGAAAGTTATCTAAATTTCAGATAACATAAAAGCTGCCAGATCGATAGATTTCTTAGCGCAACCCTTTAAATCAAATGGTTGATATGACTTATTTCCCTAACTGGAGCTAACGCAACCCTTTTTATTGTTCGGTTTGCACATTTATAAAATTAATTTTCCCTACTTCATATAGGCCTCACTAAGCCGATAACTCCAGCCTTTTTGTGTGGCAAAAGGTGTGTAGGGGCAGCCAGCAGCCTGTTATAAGGAATGTCCATCACCCTCGAAACAGCCGACCACAGTAACTCCTTTGCCTGGTATTCGTCAACTTTACGCCAGTTGATCTCACGGAAGAGCACGTTGTTCAGCAGCTCGTCCTTTCTATTGTTAGGCCAAAGTTTCTTATTCTACCCCGTGAATTTATGACACTCAAGACAATTCGTTACGTTGTCGGAAAGGCGTCCATCTCGTATTTTATCTTGGTGCCCTTTTGGCATCTTAGCGGCACCCCCCGTACCCGTTTGATGACATTTGAAGCAGGTGGTTCTGTTTTTATGGTCTGCAGGTATGCTGGAAGCACCTGGTGAGGAGGAGCAACCTGCTGTAACGACTACAATCCCGATGATAACTACTGCAATTAGTCCGGTAGCTATCGGATTCAAGTGCATATACGTATACGAGAATCGAACGTTGGCTTAAACATTTCTTTTACGTTGCGACTTATACAAATGTCCCACTACGAAACTATACAATCTGAGGGCGGCTTAAGTTGCCATCCTCTCTTTTTGCGATGGGATAAGACTTATGTATTTTCGGGAAGAATACGAGGCAATCCCACGTGGATAATGGAAGAGTCACGGCCCCCTTCTTGATTAACGCGTTCTCTTACTTCAGTCGCGATCTTGGATGCTTCTTCAATCGGTGTGCCGGGAGCGACGGTGATGTGCATCTCGAGATGTACCATTTTCGGGCCGATGTACTCTCCCCCACAGCTCGTGCACGCCTCGTATTCCCGGCGCCGATAAGGCGACCTGCTCTACGCGCGTCAAAAAAGCAGCACGGAGGAACCGCCCCAACAGAAAAGACGCGTTCTCGCCCAAGAGGATCCCGTAACTGTAAATAGACGATGGTGCTCATCCCACCTGTTGGACCGCCGGCGGCACCCATGAGCCATTCAGTGCAGACTCCTGCGGCCAATACAGACGCAACTGGAGGTTGAACCCACCTGATGGTGCGGGCAGCCAGTTACACTCCTTCTCAGGGCCAGGCGATGCGTTTTGGATGTAGATGTCGAGCGATCCGTCTGCATTATACTTCAAGGGACTGAGGTGGGGCGAGATCGCATAGCGGTTAAGTGGATTATCTACGAAGGACTGTCGATTATTGTACATCGTGATCGACCAGAACGCGTTGACAGGCGGGGTGTTGTTCTTCTCGAAGTGCAAGACGTAGTTATGTGCACCGGTGTACGGGTTACCAGCGGCATCAGTGTGAGAGGCCGAATACAAGGCGTCCTCCGGGAGGTTCACTGCGAGTGCTCCTTCCCGCAAAACTCCGACACGAAGCGTATAGTTGGTCCCATAACTACCGAGGTGATAGTGGAGAAACCAACCATTTCTGTAGATTGCACCAGGAAGGTGCAGACCCGCAGCGTTGGCCTGTGCGAGTCCATCTTTAGCGCCCTGAGCGACTGCATTCTGGGTTGTTGCGTTTAAGCTGTTCCAGTCAAATGGTGTGCCAGCAACGATGCCGATCCGGGCCATCTGATCGACGACTGGTTTGTCCGCAGCACTCGGGGGGTTGGCCGCCATGAGCGTTGCCATTTTACCGTAGAACGTGGCGGGCGTCATTTTCCCTACCGGGTCAATTGTAGGGGTTTTTGTATTCACGTTGGGGTTCACCGGCACATTGGTCGGCGGCGTGTAGTTCGTGCCCCAGGCGCTCAGCGGCGTCAATTTGTACTGATCTTGGACGGCACGTGCCGCAGGGATATCAGCAGGGCCATTCTGTTGCGTGCGACCGAAAAGCCAAACCATGTTAGTCGGAGCCTCTATCGTTGTCAGCCCGGCAGGGATTGTGCCATTCCATCCTGGACCGACGATGGCGAAATGCCCCGCATCGGTACCAGTAGTGCGCTTCCCTAGTGATGCAAAGGTGTTCGTCCAAGCGTCGATCATCGGTATCAGATAATAACGGCTGTTCGTGCTGGGTACACTCAGCACTATCGGCTCCTTCGACAGGTTGAGCCAAGCGGTTGCGTAGAGCGTATCAGCGTTCGCGTTCGGAGCCACTGATAAAGTCTGATTTTTGGAGAACTGGTTGATGGGGGCCCGTAGCCCATTAGGAGTCGGAGCTGGAACTGCAGTCAGAAAGTCTTTTAGTAAATCCATGGTGACGAGGGGGCAACCGTAAACGTACGCCGCTGTGGCGATCTGTTGCGCCTCTGCCAGTGTCGGGGATCCCGTTGTGGTGGGGATCGTGAGCCCTCCAACCGTCTGGGTGCATGAAGGTACATCCTGAGTGGCCTGAGCCGAGCATCCGGTGCTGGATATCATGATAATTGCGATAGCAATGATGCAAAGCATCCAGTACGATTTCATGGGTGCAAAAAATGTGTATTTGTTTATAAAGCTAACCTCCTTCTAAATTGTGACTCGATTTTGATGGTGCCGCCTGACAAGGATATAGACGCATAGACATTACTGAGCTATCTTAAAATTCAACTTTATTATACACCTCTCTCAGATCTTGATCCCGAAATTGCAAATATACCATCGTCGTCTGAATATTTGAATGACCTAACAACTGTTGTAGCCTCCGGAGATCGACGTCATTTCGTATTGCTGCACTTTCAAGAAGTTGGCTATTTTTTGGGCTTCGTTATGTCCCACAAGTTATGTTTTGGGGCATGGGCTTCTAAGTAGATTTAATTGACATCATATCATCTACGTCGAGCAAAAGGCTATCTTGGTCAGCCATTTCGATTTCAAGGGTGATGGACTAAAACATCCCCTACATCACGCTGCTTGCAGCGAAGGCGCGTCGAGCGGGAGAGAGTCGAGAGTTAAGATAGCTCAGTACGATCTATGCGATGCGCGTCTGCTGTAGGGCCTAGGCTTGCGGCATAGACAAAGCATGGCAGCAACAAGCACTGTTACAGCTAACAAATGCACTGCAATAATAACAACTACTACTTTTTTAATGACTAACGCTATCATAACAGCTGCTATGATGGGTGAAATCGTTTTTTTCATTTATTTTACCACCTGTTCGAACGTATTGATTAGCCGGAAGACATAATTCTCAATAGTCAGGTAATTTGTATGTTTAGACCCATTCATAACCTTCTGCCACAAAATACATGCTAATTCCACGCATTTTTCGTGAAATCAGGGTGCGTATTACGTTTTTCCAATAAAGGTAGCAACGCTGTCATTCGCATTTTTAAAAACCGCCACCCAAACTGGGAAATGCTTGATTTCGCACTTTCCACGTAAGGTGTGCATGTCAGGAAAGCGACGGTTGCTGTCTCACATAATGAATAAATCACAAAAACACGGGATGAGAGAAAAGACACCAGCCGTTCCCAGAGAACAACTGGCGAGAGGTTGAAGAATACCAGGCAAATGGGGGTCGTGGTCGGCCGCTTCGATTTCACGGGTGGTTGAATGGACATCCCCTACAACACGCTGCTTGCGATAAAGGCACGAAGGACGGAAGGTCGGAAGCCGCAGTGCTAGCATAGCGAGACAGACATATCGGGCTGCCGTTAACGCCAGTATTGATATAGGAATATTGGAAAGCAGCCCTAAGTTGTCGAGCCTGTCAAGATGTTAAACAATGAAGCGTTAGACAATTTAGCGAATATCAGCGACGGTATGGAAAGTAGCGCTCCAAGAATCGATGACGGTATAGAAAATAGTGTTCCAACAACCGATCCGAAAAGTTCTAGCATTAATATTCACCTCCTTTTCATTGTTATCAGATTCACTTGCAATATGTCATCAAACGCTGATGAAAGGTAAATAATTACAAAAACTCTTTGTATATTAATTCTTTCTGTTACAGCCGGAATAAGTTTACGAAGTACGACTGTGCGCGACAGCTATCAAATCTTTATATTATACGCATACACTCTTAAACAGTTAAACGCCCTCCGAGTGCTATGGTGGAGCTGGATTCGCGTGAGCGAACTTTTCAGTGTTTAACTGAAGGATATTAAGTAGGACAGCTGGGCGGCTAACATCTTCAATTGATTTTATTCCTCGATCCAATCACAAGTCTGCTGGGTCTTGGCATCGCATCAAACTCGCAAATGAATAATACTAGACTCTCCCCTCTGGTCATTGTAATCCATGAATCTTCGTGTCTCTTCGCTCACTAAGTTTCGTGAAATGTTTTTGAACATCGGGAACTGGTCTATTACGGTAATTCGGCTGTCCCACTTTGCGATTTCGTTTATATCTTTAGGCACCCACGTACCAGCCTTCCCACGGAAGGTTCTCATAAGGTCATGCAATGCCTCCGTCTTTTCTGTATCGCTGAGCTGATCCCACCACACTTCGAGATCGGACCACGCCTTACCTTTCGGCTTTGTCGGAGTCTGAAGCGTTGCTATCATATGATACAACTTATCTTTCTGGTTCTGTGGCGCCTTCTCCCACCAGCTCTTCATCGCCTCCATCCACGCTGCTCTCATCGCGTCTCGCTGTTCAGGTGGAACCCTGTCCATCCACGTTCTAAAACTACCATCTGATCTAGATATAGCATCAAACACAATTTCACCATCAGGGAAGTTGTCTGCGAGCATCGAAAAGAACTGTTTCACCTGCACCTCCTCAAAGGAATGTAGCACTCTATTCACACCGCCGGCTATAATGAATACTCCGTGTTCAGTATGTTTAACGTCGTTGCACCAGCTCGGGTCGATGAGGGATTTTGCGATGTACATTACCCTGTCAGGTTCCGGAAGCAGCTGTTTCCTGATGTCGATGACCGAAGGGAGATCGAGGTCGTACCAGTGGATCGTTCCGTTATCAACCCGGTAGAAGGTCGTGTCAAGCCCCGCAGCAATGTTGATGATGGATGCATGGGGGTGCTCTGCAATATACGCTTTTGCCTTTTCGTCAAACTGCTTTGCTCGTAGCGTGAATAAACCAAATTCTGGTTGAGTGATATTACGAGAAATATTAGACATTATATCTTCAAACGGCACATCATTCGATGAGAAGTCATAGTCAATTCGTTCGACGAGTTCTATAGCTTTCTCGTCATAAAATAACGAGCTGTACTCCCTGCTCACTTGTGCTCGGCCCCATAAGCACATCAACATCGACACTGATGTACCGCTTAATTCAACCTTTACTTTATCCTGTTGCATGTCTGCCACTGATCCTATAGATTAATTGCATATTTTAACTTTTTTTGGTGCGGTGCATTCGGTGATTGCACTTTACTTTAGTATGCTTAGTATGTTGAGCATAATATTATATAACTTGCGCTCACCAAAGAAATGAGGAACGGCATGTGTGACACACTACAGCTCCCATGGTAATCACAGATCTCATAATCGGCCAGAAAAATCGATTCGTTGATATATCGAGCCGTTAAGGTTCAGTTTATAGAATAGCCGACATTACTTGATTAAAAACATCAAACACCTATTTTATATTTTCGACAGAGCTATGCCTTTCGAATAGACCTTCTGAATTGATCCTCATCGGGCTCTATCTTTGCATCACGTAAGACTTTTTCAACGATTGTAATAACAAGACGGGAGTCACTCCTCCTCGAGCACAGTAACCCCGATAGGACGCCGAACTATCTAAGATTTAAAACCGTGGATCTATGGAGATTATGATAAAATTTAATTATAGGACTGGTAACATAAAATGAAGAAAGGTTTATGCTAGCTGCCACACTTTTAATCGTTTTTAAAAATTTCGGTTAACGGAACGACTCTGTCTTTATACAACAAACATGAACACGCACATCGTCG
>Ga0187784_10003820_pt1 | contig 12194 bp, 11 predicted proteins | sample 1015_SJ02_MP15_2_FD_132964 | JGI IMG/M metagenome (GOLD analysis project Ga0187784, IMG submission 132964) | Tropical peat soil microbial communities from peatlands in Department of Meta, Colombia - 1015_SJ02_MP15_20_MG | ecosystem: Environmental > Terrestrial > Soil > Wetlands > Peat | place... | reverse complement strand
CGCCGAGGCGTGCGGGGCGCTGCTGGCCCAGTTCTTCGCCACCCGGCGTTGAACACCGGCTGGACCACCGGCGTCGAACACCGGCCTTGAACGACCGACGCCGGGCACCTGGCCAACGAGCCGCGGTGCCGGGCTCCGGCCCACCCCGGTAGCGTGCGGCGGCGGGACCGACGAGGGAGGCGGTGATGGGAGAGGACTGGGCCCGACCGGTCGTGCACTGGGAGATCGTGGCCCGCGACCACCCTCGCCAGGCCGCCTTCTACCGGGCGCTGTTCAACTGGGAGATCGGGGAGGAGCCGTTCGCCCAGATCCCGGCGGGCCTCGGCGGCCCCGAGCCCGGTCCCGGCGGCCACATCCGCCCCGGGGAGCGCTCCGCCGTCGTCCTCTACGTGCAGGTGCGCGACCTGCGCAGCGCCATGGCCCGGGCCGCCGAGCTCGGAGGACGGGTGGTCACCGATCCCATCGATCTGCCGGGGGGACCGACGCTGGCGGGCGTCGAGGACCCCGAAGGCAACTCGGTCGTGCTCGTGCAGCAGTGATCCGGGCGGGCACCGACGCGACCGCTGCGCCGACGAGCCGCCGGCGCAGCGGCGCGCTCAATCGAGGGGGAACCAGCGGCTGCTGCGCAGGGTGCTGCGGTCGATGAAGTCCATGAACCGTCGGGCAACCGGGTCGGCGTCCCAGCGGACGGCGCAAGCGTCGCTGTCGGCGCTCGAGCGCCAGAGGTCGAGCACGATCCAGTCGCCGTTCTCACCCCGGGCGGTGGTCCGCCGCACCAGCCCGGGCTGGTGGTAGGCGAAGTCCTCCTGCACGGCCCGGTCGGCGGCCAGGAAGTCGGCTTCCTGCGTCCCCGGCACCAACCGGAACGTCATCATCTCGATCACCCGTCGAGGGTACCGCCGCCCGGGAGGTCGCCGTCGACCGGGGCGCATGGCGACGACGGCTCGACACGGCCGAGACGATGGTCGGGGCCGGCGGGGGGCGGCTGGTAGCTTGCCCGGACGGGCGGGACGGACGAAGGGGGGCTCGCGGTGTCGACGTCGGGACGCCTTGGCCCCGCCTGGTCGGCGCTCGGCCTGATCGTGCCCCCCGGACGCCGTGGCCCGGCGGCCGCGGCACCGGTGGAGGCCGCCCGATGCACCTGAAGGCGTCGGCACCGGTCACATCGGCCGGTCGTGACGGTGGTGACATCGTGCGTCCCCGGGCCCCGTCGGACCCGCTGACGACGCTCGTCATCGCGGCGGCCTGCCTGATCCACGGGGCCTTGGCCTACTACCAGCTCAGCCGGCCCGACATGCTGTTCGGAGTGACCGGGATCGACGACGGCGCCTACTTCGGGACCGCCGTCCGCCTGGTCCACGGGATCATCCCCTATCACCAGTTCGTCGCCGTGCACCCGCCGGGGATGGCGTTGCTGCTTTCGCCCATCGCCGCCCTGTCCGACGCCATCGGCACCCGCGACGGCATGGCGCTGTGCCGCCTGCTCCTGCCACTGGTGGGCATGGCCGACGTGGCTCTAGTCGGCCTCATCGTCCGCCACCGTGGTCGTCTGGCGACGCTGGTCGCCTGCGCCGTCTTCGCCCTGCAGCCGGATGTGCTCGTGACGGAACACACCATCGAGCTCGAGCCCGTGCTGGTGCTGTTCTGCCTGCTCGGCGCGCACGTCGTGTTCCGCGGCGACGAAATGGCCGACGGACGTCGACTGGTGTGGGGTGGCGTCCTCTTCGGGTTGGCCGGGGCGGTGAAGGTGTGGGCCGTCTTCCCCGTTGCCGTCTTGGCCGTGCTGTGCATCGCCGTCGCTCCCCGTCGGCTGGTGCGTTTCGGCGCCGGGGTGGTCGGCGGGTTCCTCGTCCCCTGCGCCTTCTTCATCGCCGTCGACCCCGGAGCGTTCTTCCACGACGTGGTGGTGGCGCAGGTGGGCCGCGTCGGCGGTGCCCGGGTTCCGGTGTCCTCGCGCCTGGTCGACCTGGCCGGCATCCGGGGACTGGGCCCGTTGGCGAGGTATCCGGTCGAGGTGAGCGTCGTCCTAGCCGCGATGGTGGCCGCCGCCTTCCTGCTCCGCCGCCGGCGCATCCCAACACTCGAATGGTTCGCCCTCGGCTCGACCGTTCTGCTGGTGGTGGTGTTCGTCCTTCCCCAGCAGTTCTTCAGTCACTACGCCACGTTCTTCGCCCCGTTCCTCGCCCTCACCCTCGGACTCGCCGTCGATCGTCTCGTCCGCAGCGCGGACCTCACCGCGCCCCTGTTCGCCGTCGTCACCGTCTTGGCCCTCGGCCTGGCGGTCGGAGACCAGGGCTACATCTCGATCGGCGGAGGGGTCAACGTCAAGCCCCCGTTCGCCCTGACGCTGGTGGACGCCGTCGTGCCCGCCGGCGCCTGCGTCCTCGCCGACAATCCCTCCATCCCCATCATGGCCGACCGCTTCGTGCCCCGATCCCCGGGGTGCACCCCGGTGGCGGATCCGTTCGGCACGAGCATCGCCGAAGGAACGGGGGCGCCCATCGGCAACGGCTCAGCGGTGCCGCCTCACCTCGTGCAGGTGTGGCTCGACGCCTTGCACCACGCCGACTACGTGGTCCTCGACGGGCCCGCCTTCGCCGGGTTGCGCATCCCACTGGTGGCGCCGGTCACGTCGTACCTCGACGACGCCTTCCAACTGGTGGTGCGAAAGCCCGGGCAGTACTCCGGCCTGCTCATCTACGCCAGGATCGGCTACCCCACGGGAGCGCCTCACGTAGCCGGCAGCTGACCTGCACTGGTCCGGCGATGACGATCGCGCCGTCAGATCCGCTGGTGGAGGGTCAGCACCGTGATCTCCAGAGATCGACAGGGTCGAGGCCCACCCCGACCACGTCCACTAGGGCACGGACCCCGATCACCCCGGCCGCCGATCCACACAGCTCGGCACCGCGGGTTCGCCGCCCATCGCCCCCATCGGACCCTTGCCGGAAGCCCGCGCCCGAGCCGCGCCGACAGGCACACGGCGGGGCGCAACCGAAGGTGGTGACTCGTTGGGCCGCGCCCCGCCGTCCCTGCCCTGGAGCGGCACGGGTTCCGCTCCACTAACAAGCTTACGCCCGTACGCCCTGTCGCTGCACGGTGAGGGGTTGTTTGCACCCACGTGGAAACATTCCGTGGGGTACCGGGGCCTCTCCCCCACGTTCTCGTTCCCATTCGCCAGGGCGTCGCCAGGGCGCGCCATCGCCACGGTGGCATGGCGATAGTGGGGCGAGGTTGGCGAGGGCTGGCTCGGCGGGGAGGTGTTGGACGGAAGGGCGGCGGGAGCCGAACACCCGGCAACCACCAACCCCATCAGGACAAGCGAGCAGCTCTGCGCATCGAAGGCATCAGCGTAGCTGTGCCGTCTCTCGATGGGCGGATGCACGTCCCATCGGCGTGTTGCTCAAGCCGCTTCGACGTCGTGTCGATAGGCGAGCACGGCAAGCGGGATGAGCACAATAGGCCAGCAGGCGACCACGATCCATCCCTCCTCCGCCCAGTCCCCGCGGACGAGCGCGGGCTTTGCCCGCTTGCACGAGCCAGAAGGATGGCAACAACTTGACGACGTTCAGAGTCACGGGAGGATCCACGGCTGGGAGGCCTCCCAGACGTACCGTAGATATGTGACCGCTGGGACCGAGGACGTGATTCGACGGCTCGAACACCACGTTGTCCACCGTCCCGCCACTCATGCACAATTGCGTGGCGTCGACCACGAGAACCCGTTGGCGCGCTTCAACGCCCGCTTCGGACTCTTCGTCACCCAAGCGGTTGGGACGATGTGGACCGGCTACGTGTTCACCCTGCTTGCGTTCTTGTCACTGCCCACGTCCTGTCCCTGTTTCGCGCCTTTGCGCACACCTTCCCTGGCTGGCTGATCAAGGCGAGCATCTTGGCGCTGGTGGCCTGGATCGCACAGACCTTCATCCAATTGGTGCTCCTGCCGATCATCATCGTGGGCCAGAACACCCAGGCCGAGGCGGCCGCTTGTCGGGCGGAAGCGACGTACGAGGACACGGTGGCACTCCAGAAAGCAGCCATCGCCCTCCATGCCCTTCTGGAATGCATGCACCACAACCCTCAAACGGGGCCCTGCCCGGGCCACCCAGACCTCGGGATCGCTGCCAGCGCGGACAACACGCCTTCGACCTCCACCTGACCCTCGGCCTGAGGCCCTAGTCCGTGAAGTCCAGTGGGTCGCGGTTACTGCCGCGGCTCCCAATGCGTCGCCTGTCCGCTCGCGGTCGAGCGGACGGCAACGTGGCGCCTCGGGAGCACGCTTGGAGGGATCCCGGGCGCCCCATCGCCTCGTGGTCGACAACGTCCGGTGGAGAAGAGTTGGCCACCGGGCGATTCTCGGCGGATTAGCCACATTGGCACTGACCGTCTCAGATCTCGAGTCGAAACACACGCTGTGAGAGAGGCCCGTGGGAGGCCTCGGGGAGCTCCTCGGACATCACAGAGGCCACCCATGGTGGCCACTCCTCGATCTGCGTGTGACCATCGCCTCCGCGCTGTCGCCGGATCGGGGTCGTTCCGATCACCGCACGGCTCTCAGCGACAGGTCGAACCACAACATCTTGGGTCTGCGGAATCTCAGCCCGGGACAACAATTGAGATATCTCGTGCCGCCAACACGAGAGGGGCACTCCGGTAGTGGCCTACCCGCCCCGTACCCAAAGCCTGGGCCAGGCTGGGACGTAATCCCCTATCTCTCGGACGGCCGGGCGGGCACGATGCTTCGGGACGAGGGACCGAGACATCGCGAGGGCGGGACATGTCTGATTTGAGCGGCGAACCAGGTCGGTGGCTCGCGTCCGGCCATCGTTGGTACCCACCCAACGAGCAGTGTGGCGACGTCTTGCCGCCACCGTCCCTGCGACCGCCACCCGTACCGCCGTCCTCCCCGGCCCCGGTTGCTGAACCGCCTGTGCGTCGTCGGCACTTCCTCCTCTGGACAATCGGAACGGTGGAAGTCATCGTCATCGGGTTGGTCCTGACGCTCGTCCTGGCAAACTCGGGCCACAACACGCCTGCGCCGGTCACGAACGCCCTCCCTGGCGGCAAAACTACGGGCGAGAACGTCTCCGCCATCGGGAGCACATATGCGAGCTATACATCGCAGTTCAACCAGGCGAGCACCACCGGATACTCCGCGATCAGTTCGGCGGCCAGTGACATTGCCAGCCAGGATGGGCGTATTCAGAGCGATGCGACGACCTACAGCACGAATGAATTCGGTACGGGATGCGCATCGGAGACGGGCAGCCTCAACTCTTATGACTCGTGTCTCTCCCAGGAACAGCGCACTGCTGCCAACGCATTGATCGACGAGGACACTGCGGACGCTGTGGAGAAGACTGACATCTCCGAGGAAGTAACCGCGGATGGAGCATTCCAAATAGCCATAACTACGTACGGGCAGCAGTTGGGCAACATTGAATGGCCAGAGCCACTCCAGAACATCGCAGCCAACCTGGAACAGGATCTGAGCAACGAGCGCGACGGGCTCTCGGAGACAACAACAGCAGTTGATGAAGGACAGGGCATCGCCGCCGACAAGCAGGCACTCGTCGAGATAGCGTCGGAAGTGACTACTCAGCAGCTCAACATGGCGACAGCGCTTCGGTTGCCTCCACCGTCTCGACCCTCATTCAGCTAGGACGGACGGCATCCAAGACTGTCGGTCGCCAGGCTGTAAGGATCGGCGGTCAACTCGGGGACGGATCGGGGAAGCATCGGCGCCCCTGTGCGTGCCGTCGAGCCAAGCATCAGTGCCATCGGCGGTACCTCCTTTGACCAGGTTGTCGTGCTAAAGCGATCGACGCGGCGAGGGGCGGTGTCCTCGGAGGCCGCTCCTCACGCCTCATCCTGCCTTCAACCGGCGGGTGTGGATGACGGGGAACAAACGCCGGTCAGGCTGCGTCTCCTTGCGAATTGCGAACTTCACCAGTTGCTAGCATGAACCACATGCGGTGAGTACACCTTCTTCCGCACCGCTGTTCGGAACACACAAGAGGCCGAACAGCAATCGCACGAGTGAACTCCGATGCCGTGCCCAGGAGTCCGCACCGCTAGCGGTTGAACCACCCGCTGAGCCGATCTCTCGCTCTTGCACCCGGCGCCGGTCGGGGCACCGCACGGGATTCGGGGGATGCCGAGCGCCCCGAGCGGCGGAGTGGAACCCGTTGCCTGTGAGCAGGCGGTCAGCGTGTGAACTGTGCCGCTTCGTCGGACCCGCCGGTGGCGTCCCCTTCGGTGTAAGCGTGGGCGCCGGCGCCGGCCAGCCCACCGCCAGCCACGATGAGGTACTCGTCCCGGATGGGGCGCTGCCCGAAGAAGCACTCAAGGATTTCGCGGGTGCCCGCCGCATAACGGGCCTGGGCCGACAATGACGAGCCTGAAATGTGCGGCGTCATGCCGTGGTGAGGCATGGTGCGCCAGGGATGATCGACAGGAGGCGGTTGGGGAAACCACACGTCACCGGCGTAGCCGGCTAGGTGTCCACGTTCGAGGGCCCGGGCGATGGCGTCGCGGTCGCAGATCTTGCCCCGTGCTGTGTTCACGATGTACGCCCCACGCTTCATGGTGGAGATGAGTTCGTCATCGAAGAGGTGCTCAGTCTCGGGATGGAGGGGGGCGTTGATGGTGACCACGTCGCAATGGGGAACCATGGCCGCCGTAGACTCGTGGAAGGTCAAACTTAGTTCTTCCTCGACCTCGGGGGGCAGGCGGTGGCGGTCGGTGTAGTGGAGGCGCACGTCGAAGGGAGCTAGGCGGCGCAGGACGGCCAAACCGATGCGTCCGGCGGCGACCGTTCCCACGTCCATGCCCTCGAGGTCGTAGGAGCGCTCCACGCAGTCTGCAATGTTCCACCCGCCCCGGGTTACCCACTGGTAGGATGGAATGTAATTTCGCACCAGTGCGAGGATCATCATCACCACATGCTCCGACACGCTGATGCTGTTGGAGTACGTCACCTCCGCCACGGTGATGCCCCGCTCGATGGCTGCCTGCAGGTCCACATGATCCGATCCGATGCCGGCGGTGATGACGAGCTTTAGCGCCCGGGCCTTGGCGATGCGCTCGGCGGTGAGGTATGCGGGCCAAAAGGGCTGGGAGATCACCACGTCGGCGTCGGGCAGCTCCCGCTCGAACACCGAGTCCGGACCGTCCTTATTGCTGGTCACCACGAAGCTGTGCCCGCCGGCCTCGAGGAAGGGCCGCAGCCCGAGCTCGCCTGACACGCTGCCGAGCAGTTGGCCGGGCACGAAGTCCATCCCCTGGGGTGTGGGAGTCTGTTGGCCGCCGGGGTAGTCGGAGATCACCGGGATTTCGTCGCGGGGATAGGTGGTGGGGTAGCCGTCCACTGGATCGTCGTAGAGCACACAAAGGACCTTGGCCATGGCAGTGACTCCTGGTGAGTGGGCATCCCGAGCAGGGATTTCGCACGGGGACGCCTCGGGCAGAACCCTATCGGGAGAAGCCGCCCGAAGCGATTCCGGTTCGGCCGGCACAACGCTCTCGCACCTGGCCACGGAGTACTGCTTCGTCCCCGAAAGAGGGAATTGACGCCGATTGTCGCGATTGCACCACCACATCGAGGAACGACAGGTGCCGTATAGCGGCTGGTAAGGGTTATCGTCGCCCACCGACTGTCCGAGTGCACCGATCGCCAGGAATCGCATGCTTGAGTCAGCGTTGGGATCGCTGAGAACGCCCACAGAGGGGCCTGGTCGACTCTGGATGAGGTGACCGGTTCAGGGCCGCGTGATCCAGATCCTTCCACTGCCTGGTTGAAAGTGTGCCTCACTTGTTCTAATCGAAGTGGCGCGTGCGACTCTTACTGCAATGGCGGCGAGTGCCAAAGCTCTGCTTTCGCTGATTACGAAGTGGCTGGCTTGCGTACGAGTCGGAGGAAAGAGCTCAAACTCGCGGTTCACGTAAACACCCTGCGGCGGTTTTGCGCTTCCGTGATGTGCCGATCCCCGTTCGCAGCAGGCCCTGCACCTCAGCGCCTGCACGGAATTCGGGCTCGGTTCGGGATGATGTGCCACTCAACACTCACTCCACAGATCTGCGCGGACGATCGATCCTGCAACACAACAACTGTAAGCGTCGTGGGTTTCCAGCTTGGCGCCGTATCAGAAATCGTTCCGTCACTTTGGGTGACACCTTGTGATACAAGGAGCGCGTACCTTCCTGGCTTCAGGGTGAACGTGAAACGATGCCCTCTTTGGACGTTCTGTTGGCCAATGAGTGGTCCGCCAGTAAAGAAGCTTCCGCGGTTGTCTACACCCTGCGAAGTCTTCAATCGCACAGCGATGATGACGCCTTGGCCCGATGGTGGCGCCGTGGGCCTCGTTCCGAGACATCCACTCAGGCCGCCGGTCATACCCCGGTTGAAGCGCTTGAGGAACAGCCCACGATCGTGACCCCAAGGGCCAACGCCGCCAGCCAGGAAGCCAGCTTCACTACTGCCCGCACAGGTCAAAGCTAGTGTCCGTACGGGTAGCCGGCAGACCCTGCACCTCAACGCTTGCACCGGGGTGGCATGTATGTTCGCCCACATTCCCACCCGGAATACCATCGTCAGTCGGAAGCGGGGGACCAATGACGAGGCCATGGGAAGACGAGGAGTTCAAGCGGACTGAGGGGCTGCCCGCCGACCATCAGCCTTGGGCGGATCCCGGCCATGCGGATCTTCGCTGGATCCGACACCCCGTCGCTTGGCTTCGGTGGCGGGCCGCTGTTCGTCGTCAGGGACCGTACGCTCCCGACTTCAACGACTTCCGTCGGAGGAGGCGCTAACCACTCCTAGGGGGCCTACAAAAGGCCCGGTCGGGAACCGCCATGTCGGGACGGCCTCTGCCAGAGGGCGGGGTGACCGGCACCGGGTGTTACCAGGCACCAGTTCTTTGGCCCTTCGTCGTGCGTAGACGCCCCCTCAGCGTGTTGGGCCCGCATGCAACACCTCTGCCGAGGGCGGAAAGGCCATCTGTCCATAAAGCTGTCCGCTCGTCGCATTGACCGGCCACATCGCCGATTCGTAAATGCACCTCGGTGTGCGAACATGATTAGAACCAGTAAGAGTGCTGACCCATATGTGTCTTCCGATTACCAGCCACACGAGCAGTCGCTGCCCTGACATCGGACTGCTTACGATTGTTGGATCGTTGGAGTTCCACTCGGCCAGGGTCAGCGAGTACTTGGCGTTCTGTTGGAGGCCGTGACCTCTATCTGTTGTTTTCACCACCGCATTCCACGCGCGCTTCGCAGAGACCGTTGGCGAAGATGCGGCAGATGGAGGATAGAGGCGAATGTTGTTGAAAGTGAACGCGATCGGAGTGACGAGCCGCTCAGGAGATGGCATCGGAGGCGAGCCGAGGGCGGGCTCTGGACTGCACCCGACATTCAAGACAGTCGAGTGAGTTGCGACCGATACGCAACCCGACATTAGGCCAGTCGCGAAGACAAGAGGGGCTAACCTCGCAACCCGACACCGAGTGACACCTACCAAGTCGTTCTCCATCACCACCCTACCCAGAGTTGGACGGCGCAGCTTGGTGTTTCGTTCCCGTTGCCCTTGGCCGCCGGGCTCCGCGGGTTGAGGGTTGCAGCACCTAGAGCAAAATCGGGGATCTCGATCACCCTCCGGGATTGATGGGACGATAACGCCATTTCGTGACGGGGCCGTAATCAGAGATCGAGTGCGTACCTGTCGAGAAGCGAGGCTAGGGGTGATGATTGCAACTTGTCTCTTGAGTACCTCTTGTTGGGCTTGAACTGCTGATAGGCAATAGCGGTTATGCAGAGTCGTGAGTTTCGCTATCCGTACGTCAGGATGCAGTGGCCGGGCCCGTTCGTGGCGTCGGGCATCCGCCGCCTCTTCAGCTCGATGCACCATTTAGTGGAGCAAGCGGTATCCACCCAGGGACCTGGGCAATCCAATGTCCTCGCCTCGTCAAGGAAGCTACCGCGATTGCGCTAGCTTTCGTTCAGCCCGCCAGTGCCCGCGACACCAAGCACATTTCGTTCCCTGTCGGGCACAAGCGTCACTTCGGTGGGCTGCACCATTTCGGTCTCCTCAACCATCCACCCGTCTACGAGGCGATGCGCGATTGGCTCACACCGACGTTCTCGGAAGACTGAGAGCGATTATGCCGTCGGTTCGGGAGTTGCCGGCGATCGTCTCGGTCCTGCTCATCGAGACCCTCGGGTCCCGTCAAGTAAATGGCTCACCCTTGCCCGCACCTGTGCGCGGGAAGCGCGTTGGTGTTTAGGTGTTCGTGCGCTGGTGGGGTTTCCCGCTGGAGGAACCGATGTGCAGTTGACCGGCACCGCCTTGTCTGTGGTCGTTCATCGGGCACCGGCACCTCTATATGCGCTGGACCATGCAACACCAGCTGGGTAACCCCCCGAAGCAGTGGGTGGGGGTGTTCGGCGCTCAGGCGGTCTAAGGTCGCCTGCATCATGCCCGTGATCTCTTTGTAGCAGGCCTCCACCACCGCCTCGTCGCTGGCCGCGTCTGCTCCGAGGTCGGTCCAGTCAAGGGGGGGCAGGAACTCCACGGTGATGGCCGCCGGCATGGGAGGGGGAGGGATCGCTGTCACCCCGAATGGCGGTCCGAGGACGATGGGCAAGACCTTGGCGCGCAGCCTGTGCAGCCCGAAGGCTCGCGCCAGGCGCTCGCCGCGTGAGAAGACGACAACGGTGTGCTGGGCGCCATGGGCGACCACGGGCACCACGGGCACCTGAGCGCGAAGCGCCAACTTGACGAACCCCTTACGCCCGGCGAAGTCGATTCGGTCCCGCTCGGACCACGGCCGGCAAGCCTCGTAGTCGCCTCCTGGATAAACGAGCAAGAGCGCCTGGTTGGAGAGGGCCGCCTCGGCCTCTTTCTCACCGGCGGGGATGGATCCCAGGCGAGACAGGACGCCTCTCAGCCCGGGGACCATGAGGAACGCGTCGTGGGTGAGGATGTACTCGGGCTGCTTGAGGCCGCGCCGAGCGAGGATGGCCAGGGTGGTGATCCACATGTCGGGCATGTAGAAGGTGCTCGAGTGGTTGCCAACGACCAGCACGGGTCCGCTTTCGGGGACCCGCTCGATGTGGCGAACTTCGGGCTGAAAGAAGCTCACGTAGCGGGCGATGAGCGGCACAAGGCGACGGATGAAAGCGGGGTCACGGCCAAAGAGGCCAGCTTTCTCCGGCTCCTGCCCAGCCCTCTGGACGAACAACGACGCGTCATGACTCCCTCCCGGGTTGGACAAGGGTTCGACGCCTCGCAAGAGCGAAACCATGGCGCCTCCCTTCTGGCGCCGTTTCTTCTTTGGTCGCGCCAAGGGGAGGACGGGACTAGGGTCTTTCGGCACCTCATCGGCTGGCTGCCGCGCTGAGTCGCCAGGTCGTCACGCCCTGGCTTCGAAAGATCGCCATCTCCGAGGTGCTGAGGATCTTCCCAATGTCCTTCGGGGCTTGCATGGAGCTACCGATAGCATGATCGAAGGTCAAGGCGCTTCGCTTGAGTCCGGTAATGCCATGCGCGTGTCCAGAGTGCCCGGGCGACACTTGCGACTACAAGATCTACGAGCGCTATCGGGCTTTGCCGGGTCCGACCCTCTTGAGGTGGTCCGACATGCGCTGGCGTCGTGACCTTCGCCTCTTCACGTGTCGGGTGATCCGACCTTGAATGGGACAATCAAGCGGGTGGCCGAGGGGACTCCCTGGGCGTTATGACCTCGGCTTCGGCAAGAGGGGGTTCCAATGGACGCGTTGATCCCCGCACTGGCCTCAGAGGTGACCGTATCCGTGCTCGGAGCTGGGTCATTCCTGCCCGAGCACCGGGTCTCCAACGAGGAGATCCTCCGCTACGTGCGCCCGGCACGACCTGACGGGAGGCTGCTCGAACCCGAGTGGGTCGTCCGACACCTCTCCATCTACGAACGCCGGCTCGACTACGAGTTCGGCGGGCGCCGCAAGCGCTCTCGGGCCGACGGCGGCCTCTATGACGGCGACCTGGCTCTCCGAGCAGCAGGCGCGGCCTTGGAGGACGCGGCACTGGATGCCAGCGACATCGACCTGTTCGTGCACGTCACCTCCACGCCGGATCTGCTCACCTGCCAGGACCATTTCCGCTACCTGATGGGCGAACTGGGGCTGCGCCGGGACACCGAACTGGTCCACCACAACCT
>Ga0187784_10003819_pt1 | contig 12198 bp, 14 predicted proteins | sample 1015_SJ02_MP15_2_FD_132964 | JGI IMG/M metagenome (GOLD analysis project Ga0187784, IMG submission 132964) | Tropical peat soil microbial communities from peatlands in Department of Meta, Colombia - 1015_SJ02_MP15_20_MG | ecosystem: Environmental > Terrestrial > Soil > Wetlands > Peat | place... | reverse complement strand
CAGGGCGACATGACGGGGGACCGTGTCAAAGTTTCGCTCGTTGCTCGAGAACGCCATCGCACGCTTGCCGGAGAACTCCGCGCCGGCGCGGCAAAGCGTGTACACACGCGCGCGCAACGCACTCGAGGCGAGCCTGAGCGAGCAAGCCCCGCAGCGGGCGGCATCGCTGCGCGAGGACCTCGAAGCTGCCATTCGCGCGTTGGAACAACGCCATCGCGGCGACGAACAGGCCTTGCACGCCGGCTATCCGTCGGCCGCCGCGGCGCGCGGCGAGACAGACACGGAAGTTTTGCTCGACAAACAATGGCTTTGCCAACGTGCGGACGGGTCGTCGCATGGTCCGCTATCGACGCTGGCGATACTGCAGCAGTTTTCGCGCGGTGAAATTTCCCGGCATGCGCTCTTGCAGGAATGGTCGCCGGGCGCCGACGCGAGCGCCGGGCCGAAGCTCAACGAGCACCCGTGGCGGCGAATGTTCGATACGGAGATTTGGCTCAATTTGGACGATTTGCTCGAGGCAGCCGTCGATCGAGTCGCGGAGGCGGGAAAAGGCGCCGTTGCCCCGGTTACGACGGCGGACAAGCCTGCGGCAGACCAACCCGGAGCAGACGAACCTGGAGCAGACAAACCGGCGGCAGAGCAGGCGCCGCCCCCGCGCTGGGAAGTACAGCTGCCGGACGGCACGTTGCGTCGGGCGGCGACGCCCGAAGAGCTGTTTCCGGCGATCCTGAGCGGCGAGATTGCCGGCGGCCTGGTCTGCCGCGCCATTCCGCCGCCGGCGAAGCACGGCAAGAAGAAGGTCGCGAAGTGGCGCCGCGTCGCCGATTCGATCGGCGCGTCCTCCTTCGCAGCGCGCCTGCTGTTCCGGCCGGTGTGGGCGCATTCGCTGCGCGGGCTGGAAATCGGATTCGTGCTCGGCTTTGTTACTTGGATCGTGATGAATATTTTCACCGGCATCTCGACCGCGCTGCAGCTCGCCGGGCCGCAATACGACAAGCAGGGTCATTACTTCGCGGCAAAATTTGCGGCCTATGCCCTCGTTTGCATTTATTGGCTGCTGCAATCGCTGCCGCTGGCGGCGCAGGCCATGCCGCTGCCTTGGCTCAAATCCTTGTCGCAGCAGGTGGCGCCGCGGGCGTTCCCGATTGCCGCGGCCGGCCTGTTGCTGCTCGGCATCGTCAGCGGAAATGTGTCGGCGGTATTGACCGGCATCCTGCCGGGCCTCGCCAGCGCGTTCGGATCGCTGGTCGCAGGCGCGCTTGCCGGCGGGCCGCCAGGCATGATCGTCGGCACGGTGGTGGGACTCTTGCGCCGAGGAAGCCAACGCACGGCGCCCGGATGGCCGCCGGAAGAACTCGGGCCGGTGCTGCTCAAGGGCGTTCTCCTGCCGATGATCGTCAGCGCGGCGGCGATCACGCTTTATCTGCGCTATGGAGAGGAGCTCACGAACTCGATCGTTCAGGGCTTCCTGCGCTGAAGGCTTTTCCGATCGGGCCGCAGCAGCGGTTCCGGGTTCGCCACGATCGATTCGTTGGCTGCCCCCGCCGGCTCAGCCCGGGACCTGCGCCAGGAGCCGCCCCCACTCCGGGAGCGATGCGCTCACCCCCATCGTCCGCAGGATTCCCCACAGCGCCGCCTGATTGGTGGTGATGACCGGCTTGCCGAACTGCCGCTCCCACGGCGCGATGAAGTCGAGCGTCGGGAAGTTGCCGCCCGGCAGCATGAGCGCGTCGATGTCGGGGCGGTCGATCCGCGCGAACGCCGCCTGCGCCATGCCGGCGTCCATCTTGCCGATGGTGTAGGCGTCGACGCCGCCGAGGCTTTCCGCGGCGGCGACGGTCATTCCATATTTCGTTTCGTAATAGTGCCGGGCGCGCGCGATCACCTCCGGCGAGTAGGGTGTCGCGATCGCGATGCGCGATGCTCCCAATGCGCGCAGCGCCTCGCCGATCGCCGGCGCCGAGGTCAGACAGGGGACGCCCGACGCCTCACCCATGCGCTTGACCGTCACCGCGTCGTAGTCGTCGGCAAAGAGGCTCGCCGAGGTCTGCACCAGCACGATTGCTTCCACCCGCGCGTCGCCCAGCAATTTCGCCTGGTAGGCAACATCGGCATCGAGGCTCGGGCAGAACGGCGTATGGCCGTTCTTGCCCAGGCGCCCGGTATGCACCTGCAAATCCGGCGGCAGGCGACGGAACTCGATCTCGCAGGTCGTATTGGTGGACGGCACCAGCATTCCGAAATGCCTCGGCATGGCCATGCTCCTTGTGCTGGACTGCATCAGGCCGGCTCGATCGGCATCCGCGCGATGCCGAGCCAGGCAATCGGCGCGCCCGCTTTTTCCGCCGCCTGCGGGCCCGGCAACGCGCTGTCCCAGTCGGCGGCGATGAACCGCCGGCCGTTGACGCTCTTCGCCTCGTCGGAGAGGAGCCAGAGCAGCGGCGGCACCATGATCGCGGGCTTGAGCATCTTGTCACGGTTGGGAGCGTCGCCAACCAACGGCGTGTCGGTCGTGCCGCCGGGCACCAGCACGTTCGACGTGATCCCGCTGCCGGCGAGATCCGCCGCCAGGATCGCCATCGCGGATTCGGCGGCGGCCTTGGACGACCCGTAGAGCAGATGCCCCTCCCGCACCATGGTCCCGAGGCTGGTGGTCACGGTGACGATGCGCCCGCGCTTGGCCGCCAGCATGTGCGGCAGCACCGCGCGCGCCATGTTGATCGGCGCGCCCGCGTTGATCGCGATGAAACGCGCCCATTGCGCGGGCGTCGTTTCCCAGAAGCGGATCGGCCCGCGCCGGCCCTTGCGCTCCAAGGGCTGCCCGATGCCCGCGTTGTTCACCAGCGCATCGATCCGTCCGTATTCGATCAGCGCCGCGCCGACGACCTGGGCGAAACTGTCGGGATGCGCGAGATCCGCCGTGACGGTCAGCACGCGGCCGGCGTCGAGACGCGCCGCCTGGATGACCAGTTCGGCGAGACCGTCGGCGTTGCGGTCGACCGCGACCACGTCATGACACGCTTCGATGAGGCCCATGGCCATCGCGAGACCGATGCCGCTCGCGGCCCCGGTGACGATGACGACCTGGTTGGCTGCGGCCATGGGCTTCCCTCCCGGCATTGGCGTCAAAGGCAGCGTCCCCGGCCCGGCGCCGCTTGTCCAGGGGCCTAGCCGCGCGTAGATGGCAAGCGCGGGCAACCGCGCAAAAGACGAGAAGACACATGACGATCAAGCCGACGGCGGAGTTCCGTAATTTCGAAGCCCTCGACATACGAGCGGGTCGGATTGTGAAGGTCGAAGACGCGCGGACGAAGAAGCCGACCTACAAATTGACGATCGACTTCGGGCCCGCGGTCGGCAGCAAAGTCTCGTGCGGCGCGTATCGGCACTATGCGAAAGAGGCTTTGCTTGGAAAGACGGTGGTTTGCGTGGTCAACTTCACGGCCAAGAAGATGGGGCCGGAAATTTCCGAGGTGCTGGTGCTGGGAATTGCCGATGCGGCGGGAGAGACCATCTATCTCACCACGCAGCAAAGCGTTCCGCTCGGCGGCATGGTGTTCTAGCTGTAGCCCGGATGGACGCCCGCGAAGGCGGGCGGACCCCCGGGCACTTCGTCCCGGGGGCGGGACCCGCATTCCGCTACGCTCCATGCGGGCTACGTGCGCCGCAAGATTCAGGCGGGCCGAGATGGCTTTCTTGCCGTTACCGTGCGCGCCGGGTGAGCGGTCACGGCAGCAGGACGATCTTTCCGCGCGTGTGGCCCCGCGCGAGCAGCGCGAACGCCGCGCGCACATCGTCCAACGGGAACGTCGCGGCGATCGGCACGTCAAGCTCGCCGGCGGCGATCAGCGCGGCGAGTTCGGCGAGAGCCGCGGCATTTGTCCCGGCCGCGCTGCCCTCGGCCTTCACGCCGTATTCCTTCACCGCGGAAAAATCGGCGATCGTGTCGATGCGCTCGCGCGCGATGCCCAACGCGACCGCAAGTTTCACGTAGCCGCTGCCGTGGGTATCGATGAACGCGTCAAGGCCGGCTGACCGCAGCCGATCGGCGAGGCCCTCGCCGTACCCCATGGGTCGGACCCCATGCGCGCTAAGCCACTCGTGATTGGCCGGACCGGCAATGCCGATGACGTTGGCGCCGGCGCGCCGGGCGAGCTGCACGGCGATCGAGCCGACGCCGCCCGCGGCCGCCGACACCGCCACCGTGTCGCCCGGCTTGAGCGCGACCGCGCGCACGGCGGCATAGGCGGTCCCGCCGGCGACGGCCAACGAACCGGCAACTTCCCACGGTACCTTGGCGGGTCTGGGGGTCAGGTTCTGGATATCCACGATTACGTACTCGGCGTGGCTGGCGCGCCGGTCGGTGAAACCGATGACCTCGTTGCCCACCGCCACGTCGCTGACGCCGGGGCCGACCTTCGTGACGACACCGGCGAGGTCGGTGCCCTCACCCGAGGGAAAGGTCGCCGGCCAGCGGTCGTGCAGCATTCCTTCGCGAATCTTTGCCTCGCCGGGGTTGATCGATGCGGCCGTGACCTTCACCAGCACTTGCTGCGCGGCGGGTTCGGGAATCGGCACGTCGGCGATCCGCAAGACGTCGATGCCGCCATATTTATCGAAACATACTGCCTTCATGGCGAGTTCCTTCACGCAACGAGATTGCGCCCAACCGAAAGCTCCAGTCTCTCGGTCATGGCTCTTGCTGGGTCAAGGTCGTTCGTCAGACGGCAGCGGCGCTTGCTGCGATGCCGTCGAAGACCGCGACCGCCGCGTGCGGCAAAGTCAACTCGGCGCTACTCCGCGGCCTGATGGGCGCGCTCCTGCACCTGCGCGTCGACGAGGTCGAGCGGCGAGGCGGTGGCTTCCAACATGCCCCAGCTCTTGAGCCAGTCGTAGGTGCGCTGCATTTCGTCGAACGGGATCGGCGCCGGATCGCACACGACGAGCCGGCTCTCGCGCAAGTCATCCACCGTGAGCGCGGCGACTTCCGGATCCTTCGCCGCGTAATAGTCGATGAAATAGCGCAGGTACTTCTTCTTGTCGGCATTGATCCGGCGCACCGACTCGCGCACCGCGCGGTTGAACGCCGCATAGGTTTCGGCATCGACGCTCGTGGACGCGACTTCGGTGCCGTGGAACAGCGACGAGCAGACGATGCGGCAGCCTTTCTTTTCCGCCAGCGTGACGTGCGGCTCGGTGAGCGTCGTCGCCTCGATCTCTCCCTTCATCAGTGCGTCGAGCCGATAGCGCGAGCCGTTCGGCGCCCAGCACAATTTGATCATCTCGCGCGGCACGAAGCCCTCCAGCAGGTGCAGGGCGATGTAATGGGTGCCGAAATAGAACGGCACGCCGATGGTGCGGTTGGCGAGCTGTTGCGGCGTATAGACCGGCGAGCCGGGCGGCACGACGACGGCCGAATAAGCAACGATGGCGCGGCGGCCGAGCTGGCGACTGCTGCGGCCGGTATCCTGGACGCGGCAGTAATTGCCCCATTCGCAGGCGTTGTACATGTCGGCCTTGCCCTGTTCGAACAGCTTGCCGTGGCTGGCGAACGGGGTGACGCCCTTGGGCGTCGTGACGTGGCTCTCGACTTTCTTGTCGACGCCGGCCTCGCGGTCGGCCCATTCGATCTCGAGCCCTTCCGCTGCGAACAGGCCCTCGTCATAGGCCACCAGTTCCGGCAGGCCCTGGAACGGCGCGGTCGTTTCCAATACCAGCTTTTTCATGTGGTTTCTCCCAACGGCGCGTGAGCGGCGGCACATCGGTCGGTGTAAAGCTAATCTCGCGCAGCGGTCGAATCAATGAGACGGGCGCGTCCGACATGGACGCCCGGCGGCGCAACGCCGGGCGCCGCGCCACGTCGGGCCTGCTCCTTCCGCGGGCTCGCAACGTGCGTTTATTTCCCGTTGCGCGACGGTTTGTCAAAATATAAATTGCAATCTCTGACGAATTGCCCCGCGAACGAGGGCACCGCCGTCGGCCATGCGCAGCGCATGCCGGTAACGCGACGAAAGGCATGCGATGGTGGGTGGACCGGCGACCCCTGCGACCGATGCAAAGGCGGGCGACGCAAGGCCGAGCACGCTGCGCGAATGGACGACCAGCACGTTGCTCATTGCGTTCACGATCGGGCTCGGGTTGCTTTGTGTCGTGGTACTCTCCTGCACACTAACTCAGACGCGGATGTCGAGCATCGCCATAAATGGCGTCAATGTAACTATCTGGAAGCTCGACGACACCCGCAAGCAGTGGGCCGGCATCCGCGACCAGATATCCAATCAATCGGACGCTCTCACGGCGGCGCAGGCGGATCTCAGTGAGGCAACGGAGGCCAACGCCAAATTCGAACTGGAGTACCGACCGGCGCGAACGGCGCTCGACGCTCAGCTGCAAGCGTTCGTTTCGCGCGTCAACGAATTCGATCCGAAATTCGCCGACGCCATGAAGGAGGAGGGCCCGGTCGAGCGTGTCAACCGGATCGAAGCGACGAAGGATGCTCTCCTGAAGGAGCATCCCGAGTTGCAACCGCTAATCGATGACATCGTCAAATTAGGCGAAGCGTACAAGCCGATCGATTCCAAACGCATCGTAGTCAGGGGCGTCCTCACGGCAAAGAGAGATCGGGTCAAGGAACTGCAAGAGAGCTTGAAATCCCTGCGGGCGTCGCTCGACGAGTTATTCGCTCACTTCACGAGCAGCAGGGAGCAAATCGACGATCCGACCCGCGCCCGTTTGGAGAATGCCCTGTTCGAGCTTTATTCCGAAGGATTCCTCGGCCGCTTAATCAATAAGCTGATCATCACGCCACCCGACATATTGACGCTCGGTCTCGTCATCTTGATGGGGATCCTGGGTAGCGCGCTGCAGATGACCCACGCGCTGATCAAGCAGAATCGGATCCTGCGCGCCGGCGCCTATTTTCTGCGGCTGAGCGTGGGCGCGATCACTGCGCTCGTCATCTTCATCGTCGCCAAGGCGGGAGTGCCGGTTATTGCCGACGCCTCGCGGCTCGGCGGCGACGCGCCGATCAATCCCTATTTCGTGTCGTTCCTCGCCATCATCTCGGGTCTCATGTCGGAGAACGCAATCCTCAGCGTCCAAGCGCAGGCGGCGCGGTTTTTCGCGCCGGAGGCGGCGCCCGAGAAGGGTCGATGGGCACGGTTCGATTTGCGTGAGGCGTTCAGCCAAGCCAGCCGAAATCCCGACAACGTCAAGCGCCTGTTGAACGCGGAAGACAATCAATTCGATGCATGGATTTCCGGCAAGCAACCGATCCCGCCCAACGCTCAAACCATGATCGCGGGGGTGCTGGAAAGGCCAATGCGAGATCTGTTCACCGATATTCCGCCGGACGAGGCCGCCGAATCCACCGACGGCGCGTGAGGCATCACGTCAAACCATGCGACCCGAGGATCAATGGTCCGATCGCTGGCGCTGGTGGTCCTCGGCATTTCGATTTCGGCGTTCGTCGTGCTCGCATGTCTGCGCGGAACGCCGGGGCCTAATCGATACGGGCTCGATCCGCTGGACGCAGATGCCGTGGGAGTTGTCGCGGCGCCCCAGGCTTGGCGGCTTGACCGGGCGTCTGCCTTGCCATTCACGGCGCGGGGACTGCACGGCTGAAAATCTGTCCGTACGCGGCAATCGGCACGCGTGTGTTTAGCGCGTGCCAGAACGCCACCTGATTGGCAGTGAGCACGGGCCGCCCGAGATCCTCCTCCAATGCGCGGATCACTCCGACAGCACGAAAGCCATTCCCGCCGATGAACACCGCCTGTGCGCTTTTGGGCGTGTTCTTGCGAACCCACTCGTATACTTGCTGCGGGCGGATGGCGTCCTGAGCGGCCGGCAGCCCGGCGGGGCCGCTGTGGACTACCTCGAAACCCTGGTCCTGAAAATACGCGGCACCACGCGTGCTCAGCTCGGCCGAAAACCAGGGCGGGTTGACCAGCGCCACGCGGTGCACTTCCAGCGCGTGCAGCGCCAAGACCGCGGACGCGCATGTGATGATCACTGGGATATCGCGCGTACGCGCCTCGAGCCGGGCTCTCAATGCCGCATCGTCGGCGGCACCTCGTACATAGCTGCTACTCGTGAAACAATAGGCGATCGCCTGCAGCGGAGCAGCGGCCAACAACTCCGCAGCATCGTCCACAAACGGCGGCTCGGCGAAGGCCCGTGCGGCGTCACCGGCAATCGGACGCTCAATCGCGCCGCCTGGCGCATAGGCACCTAATGGAACCCGTGCTGCGTGGATCGAGACTCCGTCGGGCGCCATCGCGCGAAATTCGGACTCCGGACCGGTGTCGGCATGGGGAGTGAGAACGCCGATCCGCGCTCGCCAACCCCAACCGTCTGGCTGCCACATGATCGCCTCGCCGTTGCAGCTGGGTGCAAATCGAACGATAGCGCGGGGATGCGGCTGTTGGGAAATTTGCTTCGGGCCATTTTCGACCGATTCAACCGGTTCTAACTGCCGGTGCACGGCCGCGTCGCTGCGAAAGCGACCGAAGTTACTCGCCGAGGCCGCCGAGGTTCGGAATCGCCAGCGGGCGGCCTTGCCACGACGGCGGCGCGATCTGGCCGAGGTAATAGGGCGAAACGGGATCGTCGGCCGGAGAAAAGCCGTTGCCGACCAGGCTTTGCGACAAGGCCTCGGTCGCGGCGATCGCCAACGTGGTCGCAAACAGCATAGCCCGGAGCGCGCCGACTTCGCGTGCTGACGTTAATACCATCGCTCCCTCCTTTAGCGGGCGCCGGCGTCCTTCATCGTCGGACGCCGCCTGCTCCGCATTGGGCTGAGCTAAACGGGACATCGGCATACTCAGCCGTTTCCCGGACTGTCGATTTCGATGTCGTTCCAGTTGGTCGGCGGGCCCCAGCCGGAGTCGATGTGGCCATAGGGGGCCGGCGTGCCGCGCTGCGGGCGCGCCAGCGCCGGCGTGGCGACCGTCGCGAGCGCCAATGCGACGGACAATGCTGCGATTGCCTTTTTCATGATCGTGATCCTCGTGTTCGATCTTTGGTGGTGCTGAGATGGGCCGCCAGCGCACGCGCGCCAGCCCGGCGCAGCAAATGCTGTTTTCAAGAAATCGAAACGGTCACGGGATCTTGATCTTGCGCGCGAGCGCCCGGCGAACGGTCGCGGATCTGCGGCGCGCTAGGCCGCGATATCGGCGCCGTCGGCGGTCACGTAACCGAGCAGAACAGGTTGCTCGCGCAGCCGCTTCACCACGAAATCGAGAAAGCTGCGCACCTTGACGGAGAGATTCCGACTGGGCGGATAGACCGCCTGGACCACGCTTTCGCCGGCGCCGTAATCCGGCAGCAGGCGCGTCAGGCGACCCTCGTGCACGTCCTCGGCGACGAGGACGATCGGCATGAGGGCGATGCCCTGGCCGGCGAGCGCGGCGCCGCGAGTGGCCACCCAACTATTGCTGCGCAGACTCCCGGAAACGGCGACGGCGATCTCGCCATCGGGCCCGGTGAAATGCCAGGGGCTCTCGACATTGACATGGATCAGGCAAGTGTGATCGGCGAGGGCCTCGGGCCGCTGCGGCGTGCCGCGGCGATCGAGATAGGCCGGTGCCGCGCAGGCGATGCGCCTGCCGATGCCCAGCCGGCGGCTGACCAGGCTCGAATCCGGCAGCAAGCCAGACCGCAGCGCGAGATCAAAACCCTCCTCGATCAGATCGACCATCTGGTTGGTTGTCACGACGTCGAACGACATGTCCGGCTGGGCCGTGCTGAACTCGGCGATCAGCGGCGCCAGCACGCGGGCGAAAGCCTCGGTCGTATTGATGCGCAAAAGCCCGCGCGGCGTCGTGTGCAGGGTGGACGCGCAACGCTCGGCTTCGTCGACTTGTCTGAGAATACGGGTGCTGTGCTCGTAAAAATTCCGCCCGACCTCGGTGAGGTTTAATCGCCGGGTGGTGCGCACGAGCAGCTGAACGCCGAGATGGTCCTCCAGCGCCTGAACGTGGTGGGTGACGGTGGCGGCCGAGGCCTCGAGCCGCTTGGCGGCGGCGGAGAAACTGCCGTTGTCGACCACCTGAACGAAGGCTTGCATACTCGCCAGTCGATCCATCCGACCCTCCGCAGATGCAATCGCCCCCACGCCCGTGTTTTGGCGCTGTTTCCTGGGGGCTTAGTATGGTCGGGGGCGGTAAAATACAAGGCCGCGCCCGGCCAATTTCGCAGCGCCGCTCTGCTCAAACGGTAACCGCCGCACGCTTGCGCAACGCAATCCCGTTGCGGCGCGGTGACGCGGCTCTTCACGGACTTTTGAACTCTCTCGAAGGTCGCGCACCTCACCCGGCATTCACGCGTGTTTGATCGTTCGGCGTTTGTCGATTGCTTCGGCCCAACCTATTTCTATGGATACAGACAGGCGCGAGACACTTTTTGTCGTCGCAAACGCACGGTGTTGGGAGCGCCTGAATGAGGCCCGATCGCTTCGAAATCCTCGTCTGTCTCTCCGGCGTCGTAGGCGTTGCTCTCGTCACGACTGCGGCATTCGGAATGGCCACCGCCGAGCCAGCGCGGGCCAATGATCAACAACTTTCGATGCATCATTCGGCCAAACAGTCCTTTCGGCAATTCGATCATTATCCAGCGCCGGCTCGGGACTACTTCGTAAACGTGGGCGGCGGGGCATGGACCTCGCCGGCCGATCGAAACAGGAGATGAACATGTCCAGCAAGACCATTGCCGCGACGGCTCTCGCGATCTTCCTCGCTACCACGGCGGCGGTGCTCGGCTCGGCCTCGACAGCGCTCGCGCAATACGCGAGTCCCGGCCCGACCTACGACACGCAATACGCCTACGGACCTAACGGGTACGACACCTGGTCGACCAACCAGCGCGCGCTACATCAGCACCGCGGCGTTGGTGACACCAACGGCTGGTGAGGTAGAAACCTCTTTCAGCGAAGTGAACTGGCCGGCCCTTCGGGGCCGGCCTTTTTGTGCGCGGCATCGGCATCGCGGTGCCTGCGGCATTCGCAATGGCCGCCACCGAGTCAGCACGGGCCAATGATCAACCACTTTTGATATGTCGCTCGGCCAAACAGTCCTTTCGGTAATTCGACAATTATCCATGGCCGGGTCGGGACCATCTGACGGGGGCGGACGGCGAAGCATAGGGCCTCGCCAGCCGATCGAAACAGGAGACGAACATGTCCAGCAAGACCATTGCCGCGACGGCTCTCGCGATCTTCCTCGCCACCACGGCGGCCGCCGTGGCCCAGGGATGGCAGGGCGGCGACCAAGGTTTCTATCAGGATCGTTACGGCCTGGGTTACAGCAACTCGGCCCGCCACGACCCCCGCGACACCAACGGCGACTGACGAGCGGACGCTTCCGCCGCCAGCCTCCGGACGGAACGTTTCGCCCCGACCCTGCGTCGGGGCTAAACGTTTTGAGCGACCGTCCGAACGCCGGCGCGGCGCGGCTGCCGCAAGCGCTGGCGCGAGCCGCACCGGCTCACCATATGGTGATGCCACAAACCGGAGGGGCGCCATGGGGCTTCTCGTCGACGGCAAGTGGACGGCGCAAGGATACGACACCGCGGCAACGGGCGGGCGCTTCGTGCGCCAGGCGGCCACGTTCCGCAACTGGATCACAAGCGACGGGCGACCCGGGCCGACCGGCGGCGGCGGTTTCAAGGCGGAAGCCGGGCGCTATCACCTTTACGTTTCGCTCGCCTGCCCGTGGGCGCACCGGACCTTGATCTTCCGCGCGTTGAAGCGCCTCGAGTCGCTCATTTCGATATCCGTCACCCACTGGCTCATGGGCGAGGAAGGTTGGACCTTCGATGACGGCCCCGGCGTCGTTCCCGACCCGTCGGGCGCGCGCCGCCTCTATGAAGTCTATCTGCGCTCGGATCCTTCCTACACCGGCCGCGTGACGGTGCCGGTGCTGTGGGACAAGGCGCGCAACGTCATCGTTTCCAACGAATCCTCGGAAATCATCCGCATGTTCAACGCGGCGTTCGACGCCGTCGGCGCGGCCGCGGGCGATTTCTATCCCGCCGAGCTGCGCGAGGAGATCGACCGCCTCAACGCGCGCATCTATGCCGACGTCAACAACGGGGTCTACAAGGCCGGGTTCGCGACGACGCAGGCGGCCTATGAGGAAGCGGTGCGCCCGCTGTTTGCCGCCCTCGACATGCTGGAGGAGCGCCTCGCGACCCGCCGCT
>Ga0187784_10003818_pt1 | contig 12199 bp, 14 predicted proteins | sample 1015_SJ02_MP15_2_FD_132964 | JGI IMG/M metagenome (GOLD analysis project Ga0187784, IMG submission 132964) | Tropical peat soil microbial communities from peatlands in Department of Meta, Colombia - 1015_SJ02_MP15_20_MG | ecosystem: Environmental > Terrestrial > Soil > Wetlands > Peat | place... | reverse complement strand
TTTTTGCTCCGTGCTATTTTTTGCCCGCATTTTTGTGGTTGGGGCTAAAAACAATGTTGTATGCGCCATAAAGTATCATCAACCGACAACTATTGGTGGTCTAGACTATGAATTTCTTTGAAAATCGGTTCAACACAAATACACTTGTAAGTTTTAAAAAAGAAATTAAAAACGTGTAAAAATCGGGCTTAAAAATGATAAAGAGGTTTTTGACTCTTAAATGATTTTTTCGGGCGCTTTAACCATGCATTCTCGGTTTCTCAGCTTCAATTTTGGCTGGGGCAAGAGCACTGCAAGTGACAGTTTCGCTGTTTGGTTGACTGATCTAGGTCTTAATTTTTGCTTTGCTTCTCCGATCCAAAAGAGGTTCCACCCTACACACCAGATTAAAAGTGCAAAGGGAATCATCAGCAATCCAAGCGCTCGTCTTCTCCTCTTAGGCAGCATGTTTCTGTAGGACTTATAGACCAATCGAAACGACCTCGTTTAAAGTTTTCAGATTTTGGTTCTTCATGGAAATCGTCGCGGTTTTTCGTACATCTTTTTTTGACATGGGACGGAAATTTACTGTTTTCGAGACTCGGCGTTTGTTGAGCCAGCCCATTCGTGAAAGTTGGTTTAGGTAGTTGCTTTCGATTGCTCGACATCTTCCAGTGGTATTTGATACTTGTACTGCGCTACATTCGCCTTTTGAAGACACAACAATGTAGGTTCTTCTAAGGTGATCTGGTAACGCGATTAGTTCTGATTCGGGCACTTCTACGGGTTGTGGCTTCCATCCGGAGAAGTTATTTTCGATGTCATCAAGACGTTGACGTATACTTATCATTTCTTTAAAAATGCTTTCAAGGATTGATCTTCGAACCATTTTTCCTCTCTCCTCTCGTTTTCAAGTGAATAACGCCATGTACGCGGAAAAAAGCATTTAACATTTTTTGAGAACTGAAGTCGAGCGGTTTGTGTAATGGACTTTGCAAGATGCGAAGCCGACTTCGCAAGAAAGCAAAGGCTAACTCGCATGATGTTTTAGGCATGATACATCACAATCACTTGTGGCAGACAATTGGTAGACAATAGGTGTTATTCTAATAGTCGCTCGAAGTATATAAGATTTTAGCATCGTTCCTTGAATCCACAGCCTGCGATGGGGCGAACCTGCACTGTGAACCACTTGGAACACGAGAATTAGGCCGGAATGCTGCCACAAATATACTCTTGTACAAGAAAGAGTGTCCAATCAAGAAACCGCTTTAACATCATTTCGTGTACAACGCATCAACAGCCAACCTTAACACAGAAATCGCAGAAACAAGCTATTCAGCAGTAGCGGTTTAACTGGATTGCATAAAAGTTCCTGTACAAGCGTACATCAGTTGTTACATTCAACATTGTAAACGGGTAAGTAACTCGAAAGCATTCATAGTTTAGGAAGCAAACTGGAGGAAAACTGGTGCTGAGGAAAGAACTCATTTTCTTTTTAGCCATAGTTCTTCTGGGTTTCTTGGACTGGTTAACAACCGTCACGGGACTGTTTTTCTGCGGCGCGACTGAAGCTAATCCTTTGCTTTCCGGTTTAACGAAATCAAGCATGATGCTCTTCAGTTTAGTTAAACTTTCGGCAGTTCTGCTTATTGGCTTCGCATTCTACGAAGCTGCAACTATAAGCGCGCATGCGACCAACGATTGGCGCTTCGTTAAAAGACTCGTAGACGGAGGATACTCGCTAACTTTTCTCGCCCTTACCGCAGTGGTTGCTAGCAACATGTTAGCAATTTTTAGGGTTTGATTTTTATGCAGGCTGCTGATGGCCGGGATCTTACTGATTTTGAGTATTTATTCTGGATAATCAAAGCTTATTTTGCTTAATGGAGAAGAGTAATCAGGTGTGATGTTGGTCACTTCGAAGAGTAGACGCAAACGCGGCAAGGCTATAACAATTATGCTTCTTCCGCTGGTTGTCATCATGTTCGTCGTTGGGTGGTGCCTGTACTGGATAGGAAGCCAAAAAAGAACGGGAAAGGCGCAGCGTAAACCAGCCGAAAAAGAACATGTTACGATTATGCCCATAGTTTTCGAAGAGAATCAAGAGATAGTAAATGAATAAGAAGTGGGCAACAGCTTTTTTTCATTCGATTGACGCTCTTTGAATGTTTGAAAAATGGAGCTCTAGAAAAAGGTATTCTTTATTCTAGAATAATTGTTAAATAGTTCGGGGTGCAACGGTGATGTGCGAAGGAGGAGATGAGGGATCACTAGCTGCCCGCCGCCAACTTCAATTGGTGAAACTTGCGAGAGCAAGTTTGAAGCGAAGAAAAAATTGGTTGAAGAGCTTAAGGTTCAATGGAAGCTCTTGTGGAGTGAGCGCTTTGACGATAAAGTGAGAGCTGAAGGTATCTCAGTTGATGATTATTCTATCTTGCGCGTTGAGCGTGGCACCATCATTCATGCGACTAGAGACTTTAAGGCGTTGAGTTTTAAGGAGATTCTTGAACAGCACATGGTTGAAAATCCTGATCGCTTTCTTCAGCCGGAAGCAAACGTTGGCGGTTGGACCAAGTTCATAAAGAAAGAAATAACCAGTCAAAGTTCTAGGAAGGGTAAACGCGCCGCTTCTTACATTGCTGAAAAAAATGATACACGTGTGGCGCAGCAGCTTAAGAAATCGGGACGAGGTTGGCTTCACACCGTCTAACTTTTAAAGTCAAAGTTTAATTCTTGCCGCTGGCTTCATTCCGGCTCCAAAACAAGTAAACCTTTGTTTGCAGTAGCGTGCCAGAGAGCTTAATTAGTTTGATCATTTTGGTTGAATCCGCATTGTGTATGGATAGGATGTAGTCGGATGTTTTGCCGAACGGATGATTTCTGCCTTTGGCAAACTCTTTGAACCTTAGATGCTTATTTCTGATAAACGCGTTTTTTAGCTTGTCAATCTGTCCAGGGGCTAAGCCTTCAAGTATAGATCGTACGTAATGCTCACTTCCCAAGAGCCGCAAATCAAAACCAAGCTCAGTTAACACTTTTGATATGTTCAAAAGGCTCTTTGCAGCTTGTTGTTCAGCCACTTTTTTCATGCCAGCTTTTTCGGCGAAGGGTGAATATTTAGCCATGACAGCGATCATCTCAACAGAGCGTGTGCCAGCCAGAGGCAGCGTTTCTCTAACAAGTTTGGTTCCTAAGCCTATGGCTCGGTATTTGGGGTGAACGACTACCCGGCTTATTATGCTTAATTCGTCGTTTAGTTTTTGCATAGTCATTTGTGGTAGCACCATGCGTCTTCCGTAGCAACGGGGCGGAGGATAACAGTACACGATGACACCGCAAAGTTCGTCTCCTCTTGTTAACTTGAAGATGTTGCGGGGGGCAACAATCCGATGTCCCCTGTAGTGAAAGCGGCTGAGGCTAAGCCAATGCTCCATTGTCCCCTTCTCAACCTTCATTTCTTTGACGAGACTGCACTCATCGGGCGGGTTGCTCGGGCGGTACCTGATTTGTATTTCTTCGCCGAAACGCTTATGCACGTGTACATTGGGCGAAAGATCGTCTAATAAGTCACCGTGTGTGGTAGCCGCAACCACAGCCTTACACTGTTGCCGAGCGATCTTCTGCAGGTTAAACGCAATAATCTTTGCCGTATCCCTGTCCAAGCACGCGGCAAACTCGTCCATGAGCCACCATTGCTTGCCGCTCTCAATGAGCTTGGCTACGCGGTAACGGTACTTTTGTCCGTCGCTTAGCTGGTTGTATGTACGCAGAAACAGGAAGGCATCGTTTAACCCGACTTTACTGAGCAGCTCCAAGCCTTCCTCGACTGTGCCGCCGACGGTTTCAATCAGAGGCTTATCGACTTCAACTACAACTTCAGACAAGTCAACCGCTTCGTCGCCAAGGTCTGCCTTGATTGCCTTCAGCAAAGCGCTTTTTCCGCTTCCACTATCTCCGCTGACGTAGACTATGTCCGTTGGGCTAATCTTGATTTCAGCGTCTAAAACCTTGAACCGCTGTGCCTCATCAATGCCTAAGCCAAACGCTTCAGCCACAACAAGACTTCGAGGAGTGATTTGGGCACGAGTTTCGTAGCTAATGTTAAACGCGAATTTGCCAGCTGTCCTATCATAAGTTCTCCGAAACTGTCGAATAAGAAAATATTCACGCCTTCTCAAGTCAGATAGCCTCAGCTAACAACAATTAAAATGATCAAAAACGGACTTTACCAACGTTCAAGCCATTGCAGATACTGAGAAAATCGAAGCTACCTTGTCACGCCCATAACTTGATGTTTTTTGACTTTCTTGCGCATTTCTTGAAGTTTGGCTTTACGTTTTTCTTCCAACAAAAACACCAATAACTATTCCGCTCAGGCCTGTGATGGCGCTGAATACTTCGCTGTTCCAGCTGTGCAAAAAAGCCATGCTTGCGATCTCAAGCGCTGAAAGGCACGCGGTCATAGCTATGCCGAATTTTACAGTGCATACAAGCGTATCGTCGGGCTCCTCTTCTACGCAGCGTCCTCGTTGGAGCCTTCTGCAGGTCAATGCACGCTTAATCGGGTCGTCCATCAACGCTTAACCTCTGCTGAAACATTCTGCGCTGGAAAGTCTTTGAACGATTAAGCGAACGATGCCCACCAACCATAAAGCTGCTAACAAGTTTGCCGGCCTCTTCTTTGGGAACAAACTCCTTCATTAACACCGAAATGCTGAAAGCCCAACTGAGGGGAGTGGCGGTATAATCGAGGTCGAAGACTCCGTCTGAATAGCGGAAACTGTTCTGGGCAAGCACAATATGCTTAGCTTTGCTGCCTAAGACTCCGATGAAAATGCCCCAGCTTTTGACAGGGATGTCAATGGTTGCTCCGCTATCCATACTTTTCCCGACACTAGCGTCGCACCATTCGACCATTACCAGGTCTCCAGGGCTCAGCTGTTCAAGCTGCTTTTTCAGTTTTCTTTCCTTCTCTTTTTGCTCCAAAACCTTCACCATGTAATTAGTATAATAAAAAAGTGAAAAAAAGTAGAACGCGATTATTCCAGGTTTTTAATGAAAGCAAAGCACTTAACTATTTATTTCCAAGCCGTTTCACTTACGTAATTTACGATTATCCTGAAACTAATCCACAAAAAGGTTAAGAAGAAAATATTAACCCGAACTTTTTGCGGATGGCGCGGTTGGAACTGCTGCCTGCGCCTGGCTGTATTTAGTGACCAGTTGACTAAGCATGCTCGTAATGTCCGCTGTTAAAACGTTGGGATCAACTGTTTGTGCATTCGCGCTTGGAGAGGCAGCAGCGTTTCTTATGCTGTTGATGGTGTTTGCGACGCCTTGAATTGCACTGTTCAAATCGGCTGTCGCAGTTGCTGGATCAGCGAGGTAATGAGCTAAAGCGTAGCCTAAGACACCGAGGAAGCCGAGGATCGATGCGATGTAAACGGCGTACGGCAAGTCGGCAGGTACGGAAAGCATACCGAGCACAATCAGTATTACGCTTGCTATTTTCACGTGATTTTGCGTTTGAATATTCATAAAATACTTTCACCTCCTGGCAACCGAGAGTTACTATGAAAAGAAACTGCGATAGATTTTGCCAAAATGGATGTTTGTCAGCTTCCGGCTCCCGCAAGCAAAGCTAAAGCGATATCTAAAGCTAAGAAGTTCCCTTGCGTTCCAGATGAGGTAAGACTTGCCCATAACAATCCAGTAGGGTCCGCAAAATCATACACTTCGCCGCCTGGTAGCGTGCACCATTTTATGAACGCCTGCAGCCCAGAGATTAACGAGGCGTAAGTTGAAGAGCTGACCGCCTGCGCCGCAAGGCATATGTGAGCGGAATAGCCGGAGTAATTGTTCTGCGTCTGGCCAGAAGACCCAGTGTAGGGACAGTAAAAAATGCCGCCCCAAGTTCCACGCACAACCGTAATGATATAGTTAAGGCAAGGCTGGCAGATGCTTCCGCTGTAATCCGTCAATGTCAGGTAAGCGCTCTTAGCGAACACGTAAACGGCCCGGCTGCACAAGGCCTGCGCGTAACTGATTTTCTCCTGGTAGTTGAAAGGAATCTGCGTGTTTTGACCGTAAGGATAAGACGTATCAAAATAAAGCCCCGAACTATGCCAGCCGCTCACACATATGCTATAGTAAAGGTTGTTTGCGAACGTTTGCACGCTGTACCCGGCAGACGTCTCTAGACTTGCATCATAAGCATCCATGGCCGCCTTCGCCGAAAGAAGACACTCACCGCAGTCAGCAAGCAGAGCCGTGTTATCTACAGTGCCATTATCAATCAGGTTAGCAACGAGATTCGTTGAGTACTCAACTGTGTGATCATACTGCAGCTGCCGGAGAAAACTCAAAGCGTTCTGAACGTTAGTTTTATACCTGGTGCCGCTCGTAAGCTGATCATAATAGCTCATGGCCCATGCGAGCAAAGCGGCGCCGGAATCCACTTTTATGTTAGCCAGACAAGTGTAAGGCGAATAAGGATAGTACTGTTGGTACCAGCTGCCGTCCGAATTCTGCAAGGAAGCCCACAGGTCCAGGGTACTTTCAACTTGGGAGTAATAAGAGGACCCTTGCGCAAGAAGCGCCAGGCACACGTACCCTGACTCATAACTATTCATCGTACCCCCAGCGGAAGACTGCACGATATTGCCCTGGATTAAGGTATCAAGCAGATACGTTAGAGCTACGGCGCAGCTGCTTTTGATGCTTGTTCCAACAACAAGGTACGCGCCAGCTGGCATGCTATAATTTTTGGCTACAACTTGAGTAAGGGGTTGAAAAAACAGGGCCTGCACCTCACTGGGCTGCAATGCTCGGCCCCAAATCATACATTCAGCCACGACGCCTTGATAACTGGAGCCGCCGATGTAAGCGTCACTGGTTGAAGCGCCTACATTGCCTGTTTGCGCTTGATTGAAATAAGAGTTGCCTGTTGCAGGGTTAATCAAAAGCTGATTAACACCGCTCGGATCAGACGCGTACAAGTAGAGGTTTGTTCCATCATAGACGCCCATGGCGAAGCATCGGCTACCGACGTTGGCCACGCCTGCAGGAGAAGTCACGTAGTGCCAGGCGCCGCCGATGCAGGCGCCGAAACGGATCGCTCCCTGAGTACCTGAGAACTCAAGAATGAAACAGTTAGCTTTCCCAATCAAACACGCCTGATCCACTAGTGCCGAGGGGCTGAACCAGCCTCCGATCGCGAAGGCTGAGCAGCTGCCTGAGCCAATAGCGTTACCGGCATTTGGGCAGTCAACGTATTCCCCGCTTGCCAAGTCAAGAAAGTACTGGCCTGGAAAAGCTGAACTCGTTATCCAACTGCCGCTTGTTATGGTGCCAGGACACATTGGGATATTCGGCGTTGAATCATTCGCAGATGTTCCTGTGCCTTCGGTCAAATGGTAAAGGTCAAGAAGGCCCTGGAGAGTAACGTTGACGGGAATCTGTGTTGAAGGCTGAGTTGTTGAATTCGCTAAATCATCCGCGTCGTTGTCCTGCTGCAGAGCGTCAATGTCCATCTGCGGCATGGCAGCGTCGACCTCAACTTGACAAGGAACCACGTTCTTAATTATCCGCTGAATAATGTAACTGCCGACTAGATCCAGGTCAGACCTGCTAGCACTCACATACTGGCCAGGGTGCCAAGTTGCAACTTGACTGATAAGGCACTCCAAACTGTTTCCGTCTGAAGGGTTGTTGAGTTTCTGAAGTTTCAAAGCTGCAACGTTGTTAAGAGTTGTAATGTCAGAAACTTTCTTAACCGTGACGGTTGCGACACTTCCGGTGTTGCCGGCTGAAAAGCCGCTTGAGTAAGCCACGCCCTGGATCGCGGCGCCGCTTGCGTTGACGCCGTTAACAATAACCGTGTCCACCTGCTTGCTGTAGTCTAAGCCTCTTTTGCTGTTGCCGCTGCAATAACCAAGCGTCTGCACTGTGCTGTCTCGCGTGCCAATGTTGAAACCGTGCATGTCTCCCCAGTAGTCAAGACCGCAAGCAGTCGCAAGGTCCTGCATCGCCTTGAAACAGTTATCATTATTAAACATGATACTAACGTTCAGTGAAGGCGTGGAGCCGACTGGTACGCTGGCTAGGCCGCAGATGTAACTTGCAATCGTTGAAACAGCCGTGTTGGTGTACGATTTCGTAACTGTGCTGCTGGCCTGCGCAAGTTTCATAAAAATATAGTTGTAGAGTGTAACCTCGATGGTTGTTGGACTGTAAACGAGTTTACCGATGACAGCGCCTTGGTTAGCGAGCGGGAAAATCAGCGCGCCATTGTACAAGCACTGGGCATAGGGCAAAGTTTGAACTATGGTTCTGTTAGCAGCTGTGTTTGGAATGTCAAAAACGCATTCTTCTTGTCCCGCAGCGTTGCCGCCTCCGCTGAGACTGCTCAGCTCTTCCATTATATGGTCTATTTGAGCGTTTGCAAAGTTCACCCAGCTTGTGCCATTCCAGTACTGAAACTGCCATCCAACCATTGGTTAAGCCTTCTTGTTTTAGGAAATTTTATCTTAAGCTCTATTCTAGTCAGTTTTGAGGCAACATTAATGAGTGCGCGCAGCTCGCAGGAAAAAAACGGAACCTCTCACCAGAAAGATAAGGGAATTAGGGAACTTGGAGACTGGCGAGACGCAATGTTCTCTAAGATTCGCAATTTGATCAAACAAGTCGACCCCGAAATAGTTGAGGAAACCAAGTGGAGAAAGCCCTCAAATCCAGCAGGTGTTCCGGCGTGGTCACACGACGGTTTGATCTGCACCGGGGAGACATACAAGGATCATCTAAAATTGACTTTTCCTAAAGGCGCCTCTCTTAAGGATCCATCGAACCTGTTCAACTCTTCACTCGAAAGCAACGCTCGCCGTGCCATCGATATCCATAAAGGCGAGACGATCGATGAAGAGGCCTTCAAAATTCTCATCCGAGAGGCTGTGAACCAGAACAGAAAAAGTCAAGCTTGTTGAATTAGGCGCTTTAGAGCACTACGAAAGCCGCGCCTTGCTTAAACATAAGCGTGTACGTATACCGCTGCAGGTTGCCTTCTGCTTTCTGCTCAAGGCTCTTAACGATCAGAACCCAGGTGCCATTGTACCGTGAAATAGGCGAAGTTAAAGTTACCTCTTTTCCGTTAAGGCTTAGCAGCGGATTACAAAAATTAGTGTCCAAGTAAGACTGGTTCTGGCCCGACACGTAAAAGAAACCCTTAAGGGTTAAGGTCCGCACGTCCAAGCCTTCAGAAACAACTACGCTTTGTTGGCCGTCAACCTGAAAGTCTGTTTCCACTACAGGGTTCTCGTCAACTATGCTTTGCGGGTTCACGGGAAAAGTCACTGTTGTCGATCCAGCAGAGATTTGCCAACTCATTCTAGAACCGCCTTGCCATTGCTTGAGCTACAGTTTGATTCAACGTCCCACTGCGCCCAGAAACAGTGATTAACTTGCTCATGATGTTCGCCAGATTCTTAGTTTCGTAAACTAGCTCTTGCTGAATCAAGTTTTGCTGTTGAACTAAACTGTTGCCTGCGCCGGGCGATGAGCCGCCGCCTGAAACACTCATCAATCCTTGGGAGAGAGGATTCAGGTTTTCCGTAAGCCCCTTGGACAATTCAATGCTTTTGCTGATCTGACTGTTGAATTCTTCAGCTGCAGGCGCCGCATGCGCAAAACACAAACCCTTAAGCGCGTTCCCTAAACCACCGATCAAGTCAGTTAACGGCTTAGCAACCTTCGCAACCGCGTTAATCGCATCCTCAAACAACTTAATCGGCGCCATAACCGCGTCGAAATCCGCGACCAAAACATCCTTGAGAAATTCACCTACAGGCTTTAAAACGTCATTCCACACAAAACGAAGTACCGAGCCGACGTCACTTATAGCTTTTTCAATCGCCGTCAACGCCGTCTTAAACGCGCCTTCCAGCACCGCGCCGATTTCGTTAACCGCCTCGCGGAAAGGTGCACAATGCTCGTACGCCTCATACAATCCAAGACCTAAAGCAACAAGGCCCGCGATCACGAGGAAAATCGGGTTAGCCGCCAAAAAATCCATAGCGGTACCCATAACTTCGGTGGCGCCGGAGACAGCTGTTGCGATGCCAGGATAAGCCGTCATCAACGTGTTTAAGCTTGTGAACATGGTCATGGCGCTAGGAATAATCATCACCGCGCTCATCATTATAGCACTGTTAACATTATTCTGAGCTACGCCTACGCGTTCCTGGGCAACTGTCAACGCGTCCTGCGCATCTTTCAGCTTGTCCGCAGCGTCTTTTGCCTGAATGCTGTTCACACCATAATCCAAGACTGCCTTGTTATAGGTCTGCTGCGCAAGGGTCACCGCGGTCGTATCTTTCTCAACCATCACGTGGGCACGGTCAAGGCTGACCTCAGCGCTTTCTAAACTGTAAACGCTCATGACTAAGCCCGCGCTAGCGGTCGCCATCATGCCGATTGCTGACACGTTGTTCTGCATGCTGCTTGCGATGACAGGCTGATTATCCGCGATCGTAGAAGTTGACGTGTTAACGTCGCTCGCCATCTCGGAAGCGCCTGACTCTATGTTGTCGAAGCATTCGCTAGCGGTTCTGCTGACTTCTTCGAAAACGTCTGACGCGAGATCCTCAGCAGTTATATTGAACTCTACGTTTGTAGACATTGTAAACTTTCCATTTTGTTTTTAAGCGTTAGATAAGTATTAATGAAATCAGGATTTTTCTGGTTTGTCTCATACGCGTTTACTTTTATATGGCATTTTTGGCATAACCAAAGTCCTATTTCAGGGTGTTCATCATTCCAGTGATGCCAATGTAAGGATATTTTGGAATTTTTTGGCGGTTTCCCGCATATTTCACAAGTTTCAGGATAAGGTCTTTTGCCGACATGGTTCCATCGCTTATCTCGTCCATTGGTACGGCTTGAATGCAGAGTAGATTGAAGTATGGTATCGCGTTTTCGTATCCTGTGTCGCCTAGTTCTTTCAACTTGAAGCTTTTGGCGGCACGTGATACAAGCATATTCAGGGCATACGCCTTTCGGTTTCCAATTTACGTCTCTTTCTAGGAGTACGCCACACAAATGGCAATGGTGAGGCGCTTTTAGTTTCCATTCGTCTCTGCATTTTGTTGAGCAGCAATGAGTGTTTCCATAGCGTTTTTTGTATATTTTTCCACAGTTTGCGCAGGTGTTCGCTCTTGCATTTTTAGCTACATACTCTTTGCGGCAAGCGGTTGAGCAAAAGATATGTTTGCTTTGTTTTCTTCTGACTTGTTTGGGATTAAGTTCCTTCCCGCAATTAGTGCAAACTCTCATTTTTTACCACAGTCAAATATAACATTACAAGCTATATTTAAACTGTTATTTGGAACTCAACGTTGGCGCTCATAAATCTCAATCTTCGGTTGTTAGAAAGAAATTTTTAGAACTTATTACGCACCCGTTACTGCCTGCACTTGTCAACTGACGAGTTTTTCGATGCTTCAATATTAAGGGCAAAGAAAGAAGCGAAAAAATCAAAGGTACTATTGCCAAGGCTGAAAGCTCTGGAACAGAAGACGCGGGAGTTGCACATGGTGAATTTGAAGGTTGTGTCGTCAGAGTAGTGCTTGGTGAGTTTGACGGTTGCGTTGTCTGAGTTGGATTGGTCACGTCTATTTTTGTTAGGAATGGTACATCCGTGCCTGCGCTGCCTGAGATGGCGTAGCCACCATCGCTTGTTTGGATCACACAACAAGGCTGTCCACTGAGACCTATTTTCCATTGTAGATTTCCAGCACCATCCACTTTAACAAGGTAGCTGCCAGCTAAAGCAAAGCCGCCATCGTTTGTTTTAGTCATGGCAAACGTGTAGCCTGCACCATAATAGTTTGTCCATTGTTCATTACCTTCAGAGTCGGTCTTTGTGATGGCCATGTTTGGACCGCCCCCGTTAGAGCGCAACCATATCCACCCGCCCAATGCATATCCATTGTCACTGGTTTGTGCCACGGTGCAGAGGAAGTTTTCATCCATGTGATAATAGGTCTTATTCCACTGCTCATTACCGCTTGAATCCGCTTTGATAAGTAGATAGTACGAATTAGGGTTCAAAGTTTGCCCTGCGATAGCATAGCCTCCATCACTTGTTTGGATCAACGAGTTTGCGTCACCATAACCGTAGGTCCTGCTCCATTGTAGGCTTCCAGACGAATTGGTTTTTACTAGC
>Ga0187784_10003817_pt1 | contig 12199 bp, 12 predicted proteins | sample 1015_SJ02_MP15_2_FD_132964 | JGI IMG/M metagenome (GOLD analysis project Ga0187784, IMG submission 132964) | Tropical peat soil microbial communities from peatlands in Department of Meta, Colombia - 1015_SJ02_MP15_20_MG | ecosystem: Environmental > Terrestrial > Soil > Wetlands > Peat | place... | reverse complement strand
CCTAACGACGTGGGAACGAGTGGATTCACAACAGAGAAATCGTAGTAGTCCACGGGTACATCGCTGGGAATCCGATCTAAGACGTCCTTCATTTTGGGAGCAACGAATAGGTCAAAAGTCTGCGCGGCACGCTTGTATATGTTGGTTTTTTCCGGATCAAAACGATTGGAGTTCTTCAGAGTGATCTGTAGAACCATCTGTTTGCTGACCACCACGAACGAGGGCGGATCGTAGTCGACAAAGCCGAAGTGCGCCTGTCCTTCCTTGGAAAGAGCATCAAGCTGTGCCTGGTACTGCGTCTGCAACTTTTCCGCATCCGCGGGTGTCGCGGCTGGCTTCGCCTGGGATAGGTCAACCTTCGGTGCAGTTCTCGCGGAAGCGTCCACGGTGTTCCCTGCAGCGGAAGATGGCGCAAGGTTGGGATTGCTACGAAGCAGCCGACTTGCCGAGGAGGAACCGGCGGAGGCGGCGTCACCCTGCGGAGATTTTGTGCGCGCCTGCTTATCCACCATGGTGGGATCGCGGTCCAACAAAGAAAGGCCGTAATCCTCGCCGCCCAGGTACACGAGCGAGCGATCCAGGATCTCCTGCCTCGCGGTGTCGTTGCTTTCCAGCACGATCTGAAAGGCATCCTTGCGGTCGAGCACGACCACGAGTATGTCCTGACCCTCGTAGTCGTAGCTTTTCTGACGGTCGCGCACGTGGAAAGCCACTTCGATGCCGATCGCGTCACAGTCAACGTCAGGCGGGATGTTTTGCGTAATCACCTGGAAGATGGGCAGGAACACATCGCGAAAGGTCCGCGCTGCCCGTTCGTTACGCGTCAACTGCTTCGAATCGTAGGAGACGTTGTAATTGCCCGTGGCTTTCAGGATCACACGGTCTTTGAAGTGCCGGAATTCCAATCCACGCGTATCCGCTTCCACCTGCTCGGATGGGTCCAGACCGACTGCCCGGCTTAGATAAAAAGGAAAGGGGAAATGGGTCCTGGCAATCTGCTGGTTGATCGCTTTCAGTTGCGGAAAATACTGCGACTCCAGGGCCTTGAGCTGTGGATTCAGGATTTCATTGGGGCTGACCTGAGCCCACCCCGCGCACGCACAAGCCAAACTCAGCGCCACGGCCAAAACGTAACGACGCATCTGATCCACTGCGTGCAGTTGTTTCATTTGCATCGTGAAATTTTAGCATTTACTGCTTGCCGGTGTACTGCGACCCCGGCCGCCCGGGCTTCTGGTAAGCGGGCTGGGCGACGGCACGGGTGAAGGCAATGACCGCGGTAATCTCACCCGGGCTGAGGGTTTTCCCGTAGGGAGGCATCATCGCGGACCTGCCCAGCGCGCTGCCACCCAGGGTGATGATGTTCTGCAGATACTCGTCGCTCTCGCCGTTGAGTTTCTCTCCGTCGTTCATGAGAGGCGGCATGGGCGTCACGTTGCTGCGGTTTGACGGGCCGGCGGGGCTCGCGTCGGCATGACACCACACGCAATACTGATAAAACACGCGTTTGCCCTGTGATTCCTGGTAGCCCAGCTTGACCAACTTGGTGCTGTCATTCCAATCTGGCTCGGTGTCGTAGGCGCCAAACGCCACTTCGGGATTGACCGCCGCAGCCTTCTTGCATCCAGAAAGGACCAGCAGTCCCGGGACACTGGCTGCGAAAAGCGCCATCATCGGTATGTTGAGTTTCATCGGCCCGCTCCCTGCCCGGCAATCGGAGTGCGTACGGCACTCGCTGTGGTCTGCGGCTTGATGCCAGTCTTCAATGTCATAAGATAGGCGGTGAGCACGCGAATTTCGTCTTCCGTAACATTACGCCGCGGTTCGATGGCATCGGACTGCAAGGCTTGCGGGTTGCGCAGCCATGCTTCGATCCATGCGGGTGTCAACCAGTTGCCCGCGTTGTTGAGATTGGGCCCGACGTAGCCGCCGCTCCCGCCGATGGTGTGGCACGACTGGCATTGATATTTCACTTCGTAGAGTTGCTTGCCCAGGGACATCATGGCCGGGTTGAATTGCCGCACGTCCACGCTCTCTGGATCAACGTCCGCCTTCTGCACGGCCATGGACAGGTATTCCGCGGCGATGCTGGCGTCCTTGTCTGACATGTTGAACTGCGGCATGCGCAGAATCAGCGTCGGCCGTATGGTCTGCGGATTCTTCAGAAAATCCGCGATCCACTTTTTCTGAGCACGGCTGCCCTCGTAAGACAGATCCGGCGCGAGTGTGCCACCGTAGCCATTGAAGCGATGGCAGGCATAGCATTTATAGCGCTCGTACACCTGCGCAAAAGCTCCGACCGGCTGGAACGTCGCTTCTTTCTTGGGCACCACCAGATGTTGCAGCGCGCTGGTCGGCGCCGGGCCGGTTTGGCTCAGCAAAGCCGCGGTCACCGCGTCGAGATCGGCCTGCACCCAGTTGTACTGCGGCATGCGCGCGGCGGGATTCACCGATACGGGATCCTGCAGCTTCGCCTGAATGTACGAAACCAAATTGTGCTCGATTTTGGCCTTGCTGAATTCCAATTCAGAGGCGTTTTTCGCGCCCAGGGCGGTCAGGTCCGGCCCGAAGTCCTTTTGTGGCGCCACACCATGGAGCGCGTGACAGCTGGAGCACCCCTTGTCCACGAACAGCCGTTTCCCGGTCTTGACCTCTTCGTCGGTTACGGCTTCGAGTTGCGGCACATTGGTCAGCAGGTCGGAATCCGTCAGCTTGTTCAGCACGTATTGCGAGACCTTGTAGAGATCCTCATCGCTCCAGCCATACCGCGGCATATTGTTGTGTTCGAGGTAGCTCTTCGGATTCCAAAGCCACGCGATCAACCATTCTTTGTTGACTTTGCTACCAACCTTGGTGAGTTCCGGCCCGATGTCGCCTCCAATCATCTTGGTCTCTCCGGCACGCGTCACCGCCAGTGAATGACAGGTAGTGCACATCATCAGGCGGAAGCGCACCTGTCCCTGCGCAAGGAGATCCGGTCTCCTGCTCCAGGCCGCAACTACTGCAGGGTTGATCTTGTATTTCTCAAACGGCCTGGCTTTCTGAACGCTGAGGAACGCCGACAGCGCGCGAATTTCCTCTTCCTTAAGCCGGAATTTCGGCATGCGCGGCTCGTCCTCGTTTTCATAGCCGTTTGCCGTAACGTTGCCGTCCTTGTCGAGAATAGTGCGCGGCTCCTTCAGCCATTTGTAAATCCACTCCCGGGTCACTTTGTATCCCACGCTAGAAAGATCCGGCCCCAGAGTGGGTCGGTCCAAATTGTTGAGTTTGTGACAGCCCTGGCAATTCAGGTACGTCAGCAGTTCTCTGCCGCGCGCCAACTGTGGAGTTTCCTTCAAATCCGCCTGATGGCAACTCCCACAGGAGGCCTGGAGAAAGTGTGCGGGAAGAATCGGCTGCTCCCAGGCCAGCGTGGTTTCATGCGCCTCCGCGACTTCCGTTGCAGGCCCCTGGCCGCGATGACAGATCGTGCAGCCCCACTGCCGCACATTGTGGGGAACTGGGGGATGCGCGCGGAAAGGTTGAGGCACGGAAGCGTCCGCCAGACTCGATTGGGTGATGCCCTGATGGCAAGTGGTGCAGCGGTCCGTCACGTTCATTCCCGGCAACCACACCTGATCAATGCTCGGACTGTAATCAGCAAGAAGTTTTTTCGTGTCCGGCCGGCCTTGCGCGTACTTCACAAACGAGCGCTTATAAAGCTTCCACTCCGCGCGAAAATCCTTCACCGGCGAGATCGCCAAGACCAAAACGCAAACTACGGTAGAGAGCGCGAAGGTCAGCCGCAGCTTATCCGACAGCTTGCCCATACCTTCAGCTGGCATGGGACCCCCAAGGCCACACCCAGGACCAGCCTGGGCCGCGGAAAAATGTACCGACTACCGTAAGGCAAACCGCCGTGGCAATGAACCAAGTGATTACCCACCAGGAGAGCGGCTTACCGCGCAGTGCGCCCAGCCACCCGGTGGTGGTTTTCGAAAGATACGACGCCACCAGCAGTCCCGCGACCAGCACCGTCGGCACAATGATTGTCCAAGCGTCCACCACAGCCAGCAGGATCAGCAGTGCAATGACTACCCCAATGACGATGCCGAATCGCTTGGAAGCCTGCTCACCCCAAAGCGGCTTCCCTGCCACGTTGACGTTAGAGTAAGGAATCACGATCAAAGCAATCACCACCAGTGTCGGTATCAAGATGCCGGCCACAAAAGGTGGGAAGAAGTGCAGCAGTTCCTGCAGGCCCAGGAAATACCAGGGTGCCTTGGCTGGATTGGGCGTCAGAAGAGGATTGGCGAGTTGCTCGAGAGGCGCATCCCAAAACAGCGCCACCAGCACCATGGCGATGATCAGCACTTCGAAGACGATCGCCTCGCGCACCAGCAGGTGCGGATAAGTCATCACTTTGGGCTCACGTTCGTCTTTCACCTTTGCGGAAGTGTTACGCGTGATGAAGACAATCCGGCGGGAATCCTTCTTGGCGTCGGAACTGAATCCCGATTCAATTTTAGTTTTTTCCATCATCGTCTTTTGACCTTACCGTGAGTCCGCCGTCCTTCTGCACGCGCCAAAAATGCACGCCGATGAAAAGGAATGCCAGCAACGGAAGAATGACCACGTGCAACACGTAAAAACGCAGTAGGGCATTTTCACCTACGATGTTGCCGCCCAGCGCCACAAACCTGACTTTTTGTCCGATCACCGGCATGGCGGAGATGATGTTGGTGCCGACGGTGACGGCCCAGAAGGCCAGCTGATCCCATGGCAGGAGGTAACCCGTATAACTCAGGAACAACGTGAGAAGCAGAAGAACGACGCCGACCACCCAGTTGAATTCATGAGGCGGCTTGTACCCTCCGCGGTAAAAGACATGGAACATATGCCAGAACACCAGCAAGACCATCACGTGCGCGCCAACCCGGTGCATATTGCGCAGAAATACCCCGTTGGATACGACGAAGCGCAAATCCTTCATGTCGCGGTAGGCGTTCGGCGCCGCGGGGTGGTAGTAGAACATCAAGAGTACCCCGGTCACCACCAGAATTAGGAAGAGCAAAAACGAGAGCGACCCCAGATAGTAGGCGGCCCGCACGCGCAAAGACTTTTCCCGCACCTTCACCGGCAGCCAATGCAGGAACAGGTTGCCAAACACCGCCAGACTTCGCATGCGGTTCGTAATGGCCGGGCCGCTCCGAAAGATGGACTTCCAAACTCGATTGGCCCGTAGGCTTTCAAAAGCAGCGTGGAACGAAGTCGCCATGGTTTTCCTCAGACCTTCAAGACCTGATCGCTTTTGATGATTTGCAGCTTGTCCACCTGCAATTCACCATCAGCAGTCAGGTTGATGGAGTAATGCGGAAGTGGGCGCGGCGCCGGACCTTCGATTTTCCTGCCGTTGGGCTGAAACTTACTGCCGTGGCAGGGACAGGCAATCATGTTGGCTTCCGGTTTCCACTGCGTGATGCAACCGAGATGCGTGCACACCGCCGAGACCGCATAAAATCCCGCGTCAGTGCGCACGATATACACTTGCTGGTCTTGCAGGAAGGTGACCGAGTCCAGCGGATACAGATCGGGATTGCCGGCGCGAAAGGTCGTCGAAGGCTCGAAGAGCACGTTGGGCGAGAAGTACTGGTAAGTGAGCGCAGCGCTTCCCAACCCAGCCACTCCGAGTGCGCCCAAGGTTATTTCATTTAGAAAATCTCTGCGAGAAACAGCGGGCTTGCCGCCCGACAGCTCGGCCGCCTCATTTTGGTTTGTTTCGCTCATGATTACAGGACAATCTCCTCGCGAATGATCAAATCGGGGTCCTGGTCGAACATTTCAAAAGCCTCCATGGAGATCGTGTTGACGGGGCAGCGCTCCGCGCACAATCCGCAGCGGATACAGATAGTTTCGTCTTTGACCATCACGGAACCTTCTCCCTGGTTCAGTTCTTCTGGCGAGATGTGCTGTAAGTCTACGCCCCGAAGTTCCTTTTCCCTGTTGAGTCGTTCCTTGTCGTCCTCCGTAAACGCAAAATGCCTCAACGGGAGTAGCGACAGGCAGTTCTCGGGGCACACATCCACGCAACCGCCACAGAGGATACACTCGGTTCCGTTGGCTTCATTGCCTTCAAAAATGGTATTGATCCAGCACTGCAAGCACCGGCTGGCTTCTCTGCGAGCCTGCTCTTCCGTGTAGCCGGTTTCGACTTCAGCCACTCCCGTACGCCGTTCGATCGGCAAAGCAGGAATCTCTAAGCGGGAATATTCATCGTAGTTCGCGGCCATCTCAAGGTGGTTGAGCACTGTGATCTGGACGAATCTTCCTTGGGGCTTCCATTCTGGCCCGCGCAGAAATTTGTCAATTTCGACGGCGACTTTCTTGCCGTCTGCCACCGCATTGATAATCAACCGCGGCCCAAAGGCGATGTCGCCCGCGGCGAAGATTCCCGGTGCCGTCGTCATCAACGTGTCCGGGTCGAATTTTAAGGTGCCTTGGCGCGTTGTTTCGATGCCGTCTTCGGGTTTCAGGAAGGAAAGATCTGAGGCTTGTCCGATCGCCAGAATCACCGTGTCGCAGGGTATTACGAATTCTGTTCCTGCCTCGAATTTCGGATTGAATCGCTTGTTCTCATCAAAAACGGTAAGGCACTTCACCACTTCGAGGCCGGTCAGTTTACCGCCCTTTCCCACGAACTGCTTCGGGCCTAAGGACGGGCGCAGCTTCATTCCTTCCAGCAGCCCTTCGTGAATCTCTTCCTCCGAGGCGGGCATTTCTTCGCGCGATTCGAGACAAACTAGTTGTACTTCCCGAGCGCCCATGCGCAGCGCGGCCCTGGATACATCCATGAACTCCTTCATGGCGACGTCCGCTTCGCTGGACGTCAATTCGTTTGGCAGCACTATGCCTGCCATGTCCGTTACGAGCTTTTGTTGCTGCTCGCGCATCGCCGATCGCGCCACGTCAATGGCTACATTTCCCCCACCGATCACGACGACTCGTTTGCCCACTTCGAAGCGGTAGCCCAGATTGACGTTCAAGAGAAAGTCGATTCCCTTGATCACTCCATCCAGGCCATTGCCCGGAAGATTCAGCTCGCGGCTGCGGTGCAGTCCGAAGGCCATCAGCACGGCCTTGTAGCCTTGCCGTCGCAGGTCCGCGAGCGCAAAATCCCGCCCAAGCCTCATGTTCAGTTTCAACTCTGGTCCCAGGTCCAGAATTTCCCTGATCTGCGCTTGCAAAACGTCACGCGGCAGACGGTACTCCGGGATGCCGAGATGCATCATGCCCCCAGGCACCGCAGCCGCCTCAAAGATCGTCACCGGATAGCCGAGCAATGCGAGGTCGTGGGCCGCGGACATACCGGCAGGTCCAGATCCAATGACCGCCACTTTCTCAGAACGCTTCGCGACACATCGGCCAACAAACACGTCGAGGGGATTCCTCGACTCTGGACCGTGCCGTTCTGTAACAAACCGCTTCAGTGCTCGGATCGAAATGGGCAGGTCAAACTGCCCGCGACGGCATGCCGGCTCGCAGGGATGCCCGCACACACGGCCGCAGATCGATGCGAAAGGGTTAGGGGTCCGTGCGTAACGGTAGGCTTCCTCGTACCTTCCCTGCGCGATCAGCGAGACGTAGCGCCCCGCCTGCGTGTGCACGGGGCACGCCTGCATGCAAGGAAAGTTAGACTCCAGCCATTCCAGATCAACGAGCTTGCTGCGCGTTGCCATCCGTTTCGCCTTGGACCCCGATGTTGTGTTGCTTACTTCTTGACGGTAAGGTCGGCAGTGACTCCCCCAGCGCCGACTTCCACCGCCTGCGTAGTGACTTTGCCTTCTTCACTCCAAGTCTTGAGCGTGTACTTGCCGGGAGGCACGTTTTTGATTTCGTATTTGCCACTCTTGTCTGTTAGTGCGAAGTACGGAGTGGGGGACACGACGATGTATCCATTCATCTCCGGATGGACGTTGCAGAGCAAGCTAGCCACTCCGACATCATTGAATTGGAAACTCTTCTTTTCTCCCTTGGGCCAAGTGCCGAGGTTGTGAGCCAGCTTCTTGTTTCCGCTGATGCTGGGCCAATACACGTTGTGACCAACAGGATCGCTGTTCAAAAATTCCACCGTGGTTCCCACTTGCACGACCATCACATGCGGCGAAAACGTCATTTTCGTCTGATCCATCACCGGCTTGGCCGTCGGCGCCTCGAATTTCTTATCCGGTATTGCGTCGATATAGACAGCAATGTTTTCGGCGGACTTGATTCCCTGTACACTGACCTTCCCCTTGATGTCTCCAGCCAGGCTTTCGCCTGCCATAAGAAGCAGTGCTCCCGTGAATGCCACTGCCTTGACTACAAATCGAAATGACCTCATTTTTTCGCCTCTCGTTTCCTGAAGTTTTCTTTCACAAAAGCTGTGGTCCCGTGATACTTCCTCAGAATACGTAATCGATGCCAGTGATAAACGTATTTGGCCGGTAGTTCAGCAGATTGCCAGCGGCGTCCGTGTACGGCACGCCCCAGTGACGGGTGTATTCGCCGACGATTTTGATGTTGGCCCTGACCAGGATCTGGTATCCGGGCCGGAAATCGTTCCGCGTGCGCGCCGCGGACATACCGTTGAGGAAATCAGAAGGGGAGTTAACAAAGTCGTACCGCAAGGTCGGAATCAACCAGGGGTAAATCCAGAAGTTCGCAGCGACAAATCCACCAGTGAACGTCACCGCTTGTGCGCTCGTAATCGTGGCTGTCTCTGCGTCCACCAGGTGGTTGTTGTCGTGTCCAACCATGCCGACCCCGTAGATCTCGAACTTCGATCGGTATTTGAATCGCAGGTCTCCACCGGTTCGGTAGAAGGGCTCATTGATGATTCCGGTGAACGGAAACTGGGAGCCCCCAAAATTCTGCTGATTCCAACCTTGATAGTAGAAACCGCCAACGCGGATAGAAGTATGGTCATGCGGACCAGTTGGTCCGGCCGCCTGAATCGCGTGGCGACTCTGCGGGTCGCGCTCTAGGTTGAATTGGTATGAAGTACGAAGGTAGACGTCCTTGGTGTTTCTTGTCACAAGCGTTCCCGGGAGGCCAGAGCCATAAGCCGAGCCCGTGCCGTCCACAACCGCCACCGACCAAGTGAAGGGCCCGTCATTGGGATAACCGCCAATTTCAATGCCGCGCTGCGGTGTCGCAAAGTTGAAACCATTATTCACTGTCTGGCACGGAACTGGCTGTGGCGTCGCGCTGCAGGAGTTCTGTGCCAGTGTGGTCTCGCTGAAAATGTCATACCCCGAGAGATATGGTGTCCGCGCCTGAGTAAACGGGATGTCCAACTCAAACTGACCGAAGCGCACGTTCAACGAGTCCTTAGGAAGGTGGAAGACGCGGCCAATGTCGTTGTACTTCAAATAGCCGTCTCCCATACCTCCGTTCGCGCCGGACCCGCCGGCGTTGATGTCATCATCAATCCAGAACGAAAAGTTCTGCCCCAAGCTGCCCGCGCTGATGATCGTGAATGTATTGGGGACGAAGAGGTCAGTCCTCGGCACATACGCCTTCACCTGTTCCGGTTGCGGCTGGCTGCTGTTCCAATTAAAGTTGCCCGAATAGCGAAACGCTATCGGAATGGTCCCCGGTATCTCCCCCGGATACACGGCCTCGGGAAAGGCTTCCTTCTGTGCCTTAGAACCCAGCAATACTGGCTCCTGTTTCACAAAGGTCTCGTCGTCCGTGGGAAACTTAAAGCCGCGCTTCTTGAACGCGAGCCCGAAATCGTTCAACTCCGGGTAATTGTTGTGGCAGGTGGTGCAGGAAGTTTGGTATTTGCGTGAGAACGCGGGAATCGCTTTTCCTGAAGGCACGACCAGGATGAGCAAGGATCCCAGTACGAGCGTGAATACCACTCCGAAAACTAGCTTAGCGTTAACGTGCGGATTTGTTTCCACGTAACCCAGCCTTCGCCCATGGTGGGCAGGGACTTGTGATTGTCGAACCACTTAAGCGTTCAAATGCACGGCATTCTTAACCTGACACGGCATCCCTGCCGTGACGGCGGCCACCTAGGACTGTGACGCAGCGCACATACCGAACCTTATTTCCTGCCGTTTCAATGGGCTGCCGGTACCGCTGTCGGTACGCTGAGTGTCAGAAAAAATGGGCAGGTGGGAAGAGCAACCTGAGAAGGATCTTTAGAGACGACGAGCTGTCATCTTCGGTGACAATGATCTCATCTGGTTCACTCTGTGGTACCTGTTTGACCAGTGCGGCTATGCCGGACAATCCCGGTATCGCTACCAATACGATGAAACTAACTATAAGAACTGCGGAGTGCCAGTTCTCTTCGGGTTCGAGCTCCCAGCCGTTTGCCTCTCTACGAGATGTGCACCACGGTAATTGATTTGAGCATCCGAACCCAGCGGGCGGCGCGTTTCTCGCGGGGCGCGACCACCCGGAATGGCCCTTGCTTGGCAGGAAGGGGCGCGCCATCCAAGGTATCCGCGACAATCACACCAGAGTCCACAATCCCGGAATCAAGCTCCGCGATTGAAAATGCGACCCGATACCCGTCCTCTGCCTCAAAAATCAAATAGCTGGCCAACAATTGTCCTTTAAGATCTTCCCCTTGGGGCACGCCGGCTCTCTTCAGCAAGTCTTCCACAAGCACGCCTTCGTAGTTCTCGGTCTTCTTGTCATGAGGGTTGACGACGGAAACCTTCCTGCGTGGCATCTGCTTCAAGTCTTCGATAGTCAAAGTGAGAGGTGTGCTCACAGCACCCGTAACTTTAAGAGTTGGAGTCGTAGTGGCTTCTTGGGCGTACCAGACCGAACTAGTCGAGGAGTGGACCGCGACAAGAAGCACAAACAGGAATCCGCAAGCGATTCGGTGGCTCATTCCGGGCTGCTCCTGGGAATTTCGCGCGGTGTGACGCCTAGCTCTTTTCCAGCATGACTTCGGTGGACTTTATAACTGCGGTGACTTTGTCCCCGACCTTTAACTTCATCTCATCCACACTGCGCTTGGTGATCACGCTCTCCACCAGGTTGTTGCCAACCTGCACAACCACATGGGCCATGACCCCGCCGAGTTGGATTTCCGTGACTTTGCCTTCAAGCCGATTCCGCGCTGATAGTGTCATGCCGCAAAGGATACGCTTGCCGGCTACGTGAGTCCATAGCAAGTTGCACGGCTTCATCGCTGCCACAAGCCCGTTTAAAGGGCCGCTTGGCGGTGTCCAAATTGTCGAAAGACTTGTGTGTTGCAGAGATGGCAACTAACTTACCATAGCACCTGGTCAGGGACTTTCGCTGCCGTCTGGGAAAGCGATTCCCCCAAGACCCTAAGAAGCGGGAGGCACAATGGCCAGAGAAGATGAACCTGTAACCGCCATCATCCACGTTCGTAAAAGCTGGGTCGAAACGACTGGGGCGAGCGCTCTTTTTGCGTCTGCCAACGTTGTTGCCGGGCAGGGCGACATTCTCGGAATTCCGGTCACCCGCTGGGATATTTCTGACGAGTACTTCATCGAGTTCATGTTTTATCCACGAGCATTGGAGAGCGAACCGGTCAAGTCGATTAAGGTTTTGATTCCCCAAAAAGAGGTCGTTCTGATCGTGGAGATGAAAAAGCCGGAGGGAATGAGCACCTTGGGATACAAAGCGGAAACAACCAAGCAGCCTTAGGCAAGAAGCACGAAGCTGAGGTATTCAACCTATTTTTCTTCTCCTGAACGCCGTCCTGTTGCTGCACTTGCTTTGGTGCGCCTGGGTCTTGCTTGGCTGGACACTAACACGCCGCCGGCCCTTTCTGCGGACGCTGCACATCGCCTCGCTTGTGTACGCCATCGTCATCGAAGTGGTCCCATGGCCGCCGTGCCCGCTCACCGTGGCGGAAACGTGGCTTGAGGCTCGCACTGGTATCGAACCCGCCCATGGACCCTTTCTCGTGCGTGCTCTCGATGCACTCGTCTATCCCGACCTGCCCGAGTGGCTCGTCGTTGCCGGCGCTGTAATTGTATGCCTTGCGATACTATTGGGGTACCTGCGGCGATATGTTCGCAGGGATGCCAGCGGTCAATGGTGACCAGGTGCCGGAGACGCGATGCGAGACAGCATTGAAACCGCGCGGCTCACCCTTCGACCGTTCCAGCCATCCGACCTCGAGGCAGCATTTGGATGGTTCGGCGACTCTGTCGTTATGCGATTCACGCCAACCGGACCT
>Ga0187784_10003816_pt1 | contig 12199 bp, 8 predicted proteins | sample 1015_SJ02_MP15_2_FD_132964 | JGI IMG/M metagenome (GOLD analysis project Ga0187784, IMG submission 132964) | Tropical peat soil microbial communities from peatlands in Department of Meta, Colombia - 1015_SJ02_MP15_20_MG | ecosystem: Environmental > Terrestrial > Soil > Wetlands > Peat | place... | reverse complement strand
GTTTCTCGAAACTCGAAACTTGAAGCTGCTTCATGGACCATCTCATCAGCCGTTATCGTAATCTGACCGTGCTTGCGGCCCTGCTGTTTGGCCAGGTGCTTGGGTTGGCAATTCAGGTCAAACGACCCGGCGAGAATGCTCCCACTCGCCTCATCCGGGTTTGGGCCGTGGACGCGGTAAGCCCCTTGGAAAAGACTATTGTCGGTTTTCAGAACGGCGCCCGTAGTCTCTGGCGTAACTATTTCTATCTGCGCGGAGTCCGGCAGGAGAACCGGGAGCTCAAACAGAAGATCGAACAGCTTGAGATCGAGCGGGTGCGCTTGAATGAGGATGCCGAACAAGCCCACCGTTTGCAGGCCCTGCTAGGTTTTAAGGAAAAGTTCATTGCAAGAACAGTTGCGGCCCAGGTAATCGGCTCCAGCGGCAGCGAGCAATCGCGCTCAATCTATATCGACAAAGGCAGCCGGGACGGCATTAAGCCGGATATGGCGGCCATCACGGCGGACGGCATCGTCGGCAAAGTGCTGCGCGGAGTGCAGGATCACGTGGCAAGTGTGCTGCTGATTGACGATCAGATGAGCGGCGTCGGTGCCATCCTGGAAAGATCGCGCTTGCAGGGCGTGCTGCGCGGAACCCCCGCCGGAGAGGTTGTCCTGGAAAAAGTGATGACGGATGAATCCGTGCAGCCCGGCGAAAGAGTGCTCACCAGTGGTGGAGATCGAATTTTCCCTAAAGGTTTACTTGTCGGCACCGTCACTAGAGTTTCTCCCGGCCCCGAACTGTTTTTGAATATTCGCGTGAGACCCGCGGCTGACTTGGGCAGGCTGGAAGAAGTGCTGGTGATCACCCAGGAGCAGGAACGGGAGCCAGTGGTGATCGAGACCCAGCATCTTCGGGCCGCGGACATTCTGGCGCAGCGCTTGCCCTCCATCCCTGACCAGCCTGCACCCGCAAATCCAACCGCCCCTCCACCTCCAACTAGCGGTTTAAAGATTGCTCCCGCACCAGCCGCATCTGGATCTACATCCAATGGCGAAGCGACCACACAAACACCCACCACTTCCAAGGTCTCGGCCGGCTCTAGCTCGCCAAGGTCCCCCGGCAGTTCTGCCGGCACAAAGCCTATGAGTGGGACGATTGCTGCCCAGCCAGCTTCTGCACAGAAAACCGGGAAGGGAACGCTTGCTCCTGCTACTGGAGCGACCCAGTCCGAGTCACAATCAAACTCAGAGGCGCAGCCGAGCGCCGGGGCACCCGCCGCAAACCCGGAAGTACCGCCAACTGTTCCAAAAACCCAATCCATGCCACAGGATCAATCTCAATAGCGTGCCTATCACCTACACATCTACTGAGCAGATCGAGGTTTACCGGTTCAGCGTTCCGGTAGCCATTTTGCTTCCGCTGATTGCGGTGTTCCTGCAGGCATTCGTGCCGCTGCGGCTGCACTTCTTCTCGATCTTCGACTTGCCGCTTCTGGTGGTGATTTTCTTTGCGGTCGCGCGCCGTAGCCAGGTTTCAGGAATGGTGACCGGAGCAGCCATTGGCATTTTGCAGGACGCTCTCACGCCATCCCTGCCCCTTGGCGTCTATGGAATCGCCAACACGGTTGTAGGCTATGGGGCGTCATCGCTCGGAGTAAAAATCGACATCGAAAATGCCGGTTCGCGTTTCCTGGTGATTCTTTTCTTTTACGTTGTCCACGAGATCGTGTACTTCACGGTCGCGCGTGGCCTCGTCGGGGTGACGCTGCACTGGAGCTGGGCCCACGAACTGGTCTCTGCACTGGCGAATGCCATCATAGGTGTCGCCATGTTCGCCCTGTTAGATCGGTTCAAGCAACGAACCTAAGCTCAATAGTCAGGAGTTAGTAGTGCGGAAACAGGGAAACACGCTGGGCAGATTCTGTCATGCTGCGTGAGCTCGCAGACCCGCTTGCCTGAAGTTCATCCTTCCACGGGCACTCGTCAGCTTCTAATTTCTGAACCGCCGCTCGTATCTTTTGTCCATTTGCGGAATCGCGTGTCCATACTATTCTGAACCGGGCGCGTTCTTTTCCGTATTGGATTACGATCGGGTCTCCGCAACGCAGCACCTGCTTGATTCCACATAACAGTGCCCCTTGGCCGCTGATGTTGCGGGCGAGAGCCGTCTGCGCGAAGGGCAGCCCCTGGGCATCAATCCCCCAGATGAGTACGTCAAGGTTGGACTCGACGCGAGGCTCTCGCCGGCGGTCAACTTCCATGCGGAAATTCTCCGATTGAGTTGCTGTAGCGATCATCAGCTGGCCGACTCGAAGCGTCTGTGATCCCACGACCATCCTCTGCAAAAAAGTAACCTCCCACGGGTACGTCAGTCACTTGTCAATCCTAGGGGCAGCGCAGAGTACCGTCATCGTGAGCGGAACTTCCCGATCGAGGGAAGATCTCGAACTTCTTGCTTCGGGTTTCACCGGCAACGCCGGACATCGTCATTCCGGGCACGCCATCAATCCCGGGAATGCCATATCCCTGCCCATAATGGCGATGCCCTTCAGTTACTAAGGGCAGAGGCGAGGCAGCAACCTTGCGGGTTACAATAGAGTTAACTTCCCGAAAGGATGAATTCGTCAGGAGCGTCGCGGTGGTGTTTGCGGCGGCGAACCTGGAGTTGAGATCCGCCTGATGTTTGGCCGCGACGAAAAAGTATCCGCCGTCCGCCTGACCGCAGTTCAGTACGTAATCCTCTCCATTTTTCTCGTTCTGGCTTACGGCTTATGGCGGTTGCAGGTGGTGCAAAGCGAGTTCTATGCGTCATTGGCCGAGAAAAATCGGATTCGCAATGTGCCCATTCTTGCGCCCCGTGGCAAGATCCTTGACCGTGAAGGCCGCACCATCGTGGAAAATTACCCCTCGTTCACCGCGCTGTTGTTGCGCGACTCTTCCCGCGATCTCACGGTTGACGCCGATCTTATCGCCGAGGGTCTCCACATGGATCCCAAGGAGGTCAGGGATCGCATTCGCCATTTCGCAGGCTCGCCACAATATCAGCCGATCTTTTTAAAGGACGACATCACGCAGGACGAAGTGGCTTTTATCGAGTCCCACCGCAATGAGTTGCCTGAGCTCGACACCATCATGGCGCATCGTCGCCTCTATCCTCGCAAAGGCTTCATGGCGCACTTGATCGGCTATGTCGGCGAAGTAAGCGAGGACATGCTCAATCAACCGCAGTTTGAGCTCTACAGTCCGGGCGATGTGGTAGGTAAGTCCGGAGTCGAACTCCAATACAACGACATTCTGATGGGCAAGAACGGCTCGCGCCGGGCGGTCGTGAATAGCAAGGGCAAGGAAGTTGGAAGGCTCGACGAGACGCCCGCTGTCCCGGGAAAGCAGCTTAAGCTCACCATCGACCTCGATTTGCAGATCGCCGCCGAGGAGGCGTTGGAAGGCAGAAATGGCGCCATCGTTGCCATGAATCCGCGCAATGGCGAAATTCTGGCCATGGTGAGCCGGCCGACCTTTGATCCCAATGATTTTGCCGTGCGTGTTTCCCGTGATCAGTGGGCAAAGTTAGTCGCTGACGATGAGCATCCGCTTCTCAATAAGGCGATCCAGGCGCAGTTGGCCCCCGGCTCCACGTTCAAAATCATCATGGCCACCGCCGGTTTGCAGGAAGGAATTGCCCAGGATCTGCACGTGATCTGCAACGGTGGCGCGGTTTTCTACGGGCGCTATTTCAAGTGCTGGGTAACTGCGGAACATCGGGTTCACGGAGAAGTAGACATCAGCAAGGGAATCTATCAGTCCTGCGACGTCTTCTTCTATACCTTGGCCGAAAAACTGGGGATCGACCGTATAGCAAAATACGCGACCTTGTTCGGGTTGGGACAGCGGACTGGCATCGATCTACCCCAGGAAGTTACCGGCGTGATGCCGTCGGAAGAATGGAAACTGCGCAACTTCAAGCAGAAATGGTACGCCGGAGAAACCATCTCGGTCGGCATCGGGCAAGGTGCGGTGGCCGTCACCCCCATCCAATTGGCGCGGGCCATCGGTGCTATTGCCAGCGGCGGCACCATGGTGCGGCCCCATGTCACCAATCCCGCCGACTTGCCGGGGAACGTCCTCCCGGCTTCGAGCGCTCCCGACAAAGTGCAGATTACCATTGATCCTCAAAATTGGGAGATCATTACCGATGCGATGGCCAATGTGCCCACTCCTTTAGGAACCGCGGCCAGCGCCCATTTGCAGGGCATCGACTTTGCCGGCAAGACCGGCAGCGCTCAAACCATCAGTAATGCCATGAAGGCGAAAGTGGCGAATGGCAAGTCGCGCTTCAAAGATAACGCCTGGTTCGTGGGGGTCACGCCACGCCGCAATCCGGAGATCGTGGTTACGGTCCTGTTCGAGGGCGGCGAGCACGGTCAGTTCGCCGCTCGCATCGCGGCCCAGGTCATTAAAGCTTACGTTGAAAAACAACGGCGTCAGCCCACCAAGGTGGCGGAAAGCAAACCAAAGGTCGAGATTGGAGCCGTGTGGAATGACAATGATCCCGACGGCTCGCAAGACGTCTTGCATGCCGGACGATTTACCATCGACCTCACCCGCCACCGGTTGCCATTGGCCACGGCTGCGCCGGGAGTGAATTGAACTTGAGTAGCTAGTAGCTAGGTTGCTTAAAAGCATTACGACCCACGACCAACGACGGATGACGATCGACGAAGCATGAGCCGTTACGTTTCATTTCGCGATTTTGATTGGCTGCTGTTCACCTTTGTGCTGATTATCTGCGCTTTGGGTATTACTGAGATACGCAGCGCCACCATGCACACCAAGTTTGCCGGTGCTCACATCAGGCAGGCCTACTGGGTCATAGGCGGCATTGGGGCAATGTTCTTGATGAGTATCGTCAATTATCAAGCCTTGCTGGAGAGAGTTCACTGGATGTATATCGCCGCTGTCGCTTCTCTGGTTTCGGTGTTGGTTTTCGGACAAAAATATCTGGGAGCCCGGCGCTGGGTCAAGATGCCGGGGGGTGGCCACTTTCAACCTTCTGAATGGGTGAAGCTGATCCTGATTGTCGCCGTTGCCAAGTACTTTGCGGATTTGCACCAGCGGCAGCTTTCCTGGTCGGACTTCATCAAGGCTGGAGCCATGGTTGGCGTACCTATGCTCATGGTGCTGGCGCAACCGGACCTGGGAACCGCCCTGACGTATATACCAATTGCCGTCATGGGTCTTTTTCTGGGTGGGTTGCGTGCCAAGCAGGCTCTCGCCGTGGTTCTGCTGGCGGGACTGATGATGCCTTTAGCCTGGCACGTCTTGAAACCGTACCAGCGAGAGCGCCTCACCAGCTTTATGGAGCCTGAGGCGGACCGTCAGGGCTCTGGCTACCAGGTCATTCAATCGCTCATTGCGGTAGGGTCGGGCGGAATCTGGGGCAGCAGCGCCGGATCTCAGACCCACCTTTCATTCCTCCCTGTCCCCCAGACCGACTTTATCTTTGCTGCCTTTGCCGAGGAGCACGGATTTGTCGGTGCCTTGAGTGTAATGCTGTTATACTTCATAGTGCTGATGCGATTAACCCAGAATGCGCAGACGGCACCCGACCGCGCCGGCACATTCTTGGTGATGGGCGTGGTAGCTGTGCTCAGTTTCCACATCCTGGTTAACGTCGGCATGGTGGTCGGCTTTATGCCGGTCACGGGGATTCCCTTGCCCCTCATGAGTTATGGTGGGTCTTCCGTTTTATTTATGTTCCTGGCGCTGGGTATGGTGATGAATGTCCGTATGCGCCGTTATGTGAACTGAAGCAACCGGGAAGACGGCAAGGAGCCTGGCCGCGCTTGCCACAAGCGGCTAAATACAAGATTACGATCGCCCTCGCGTCAAGAGGGCACTCACCGGCCAAAGGCAGTCGCAGGCCGGGCAGGATTGAAGCTTAGTACGCTGCCGGGCGGGTAACGGCCCCCGGGTCGTAGGAGAAAGATCATCGGAACACCAAGTCCAGAAGACACTTTTCCGCAAGACGGCCTGAGAGAGCGGTCACAAACCCGGCGCGACATGCGATAAGTGAGAAGCCTTTTCGAGCTTGTGGAATTGACAATGCTGCAGAGACGACTCCGCAGCCCGGGTTGTACTGTGTTCCAGTCGGCCCTCGCATGGCTCCATCCTCCCGATCTTTCCCTGCCAATGTTCCGGTGAACCCTGCGCCATTTAGTGCTGCAGGGACCGGAGTTTTATGACAAAAGAATTGTTTGTGTCTTCCACCCCACACGAAACCCGAGTCGGGATGGTCGAAGACGATCAGCTCGCGGAAATTTACCTCGAGCGCGAAAATGAATACACCCTGGCGGGTTCTATCTATAAAGGCCGGGTGACCCGCGTGCTTCCCGGCATGCAGTCCGCCTTTGTCGATATCGGGCTGGAGCGCGACGCCTTCCTCTACGTTTCCGACTTCATGGAATTGCGCGAAGAAGATGAGGTCGAGGAGATCCCGGTTAACGGAGCGCAACCGTTTCAGCCGTCGCAGGAGGCTCGACCGGTCGAAGAAAATCGTGTGCCGGAAGCTGCCGGGCAACCCTCCACCAGCGAAAACTCGCGATCGGCGGCTGCTCAATCTGAAAACCGTATGCCGGAGAACCGCGACAGGTTGAACAATGGGGACCAGCGTGAATCGCGCAACGATTGGCGGAGCCGACGCCGTCGTGGCCGCGGACGCCGTGGCGAGCGCATGCCCGAGAGCCGCTTTGCCCGCCCGGAATCCTCGCAGCCGCGCACCGACTACGGCCCGCCTCCGGGCTATCAACCGATTGTTCTGCCCGGCGAGTCCATTTCCAAGTACCAGCGGCTCGCGCAAGCACCCTCTGCGGAGCGCACCGAACCAGCCCCACCGCCAATCTCTTCGGTTTTTCCGGATGATGAGCCTCTGTTTACCAAGCCCGACCATCAGCCTTCGGAAATCGTCGCCAGCACGCCGGAAGCAAGCTCTCAAGATTCATTGCCAAACGCCGAACTGGAAACGAACCACCACATTAGCCACGAGCCGGCTGAGCTGAGCTTCAAAGCTGAATCGCCGGGGGCCCCGGCTGAAGAAGAGGCTTCCTCCAGGCGGGAGGCCGCTGCGGCGCCTGCTTCAGGTACGCTCGAAGAAGAAGAGATCGAAGAAGATGAGGCCGATCTGGCTTCCTACGTGGAAGATCTCGAGGAAGATGCGGCTTTCGAAGAAATGGAGGAGGAGACGCACCACGCCGGCGATTATCGGCCGCAGCAACTCGCTGCCTCAGCCGAACCCTCCATCGAAACCGGTGTCCAAGTTTCGTCCGACCTTGCAGCGCCGCGAGCAACTGCCGACATTGAGGATACCGAGGAAGAATTGAGTGCAGAGGCTGAAGCTCAGGCTGAAGAGGAAGAAGAAGCCGAGATCGAGGAAGCCCAGGCCGAAGCAGAAGCCTTGCTCGACGCCGAAACAGCAGGCAACAGGCCGGTCGAGGCGCGCGCGGAAGTGCGCGCACCCTCAGCCACCGCTCCTTACACGCAGCGATTGCAGCGTCCGTCATTTGATCGCCGGGGCGGACCGCGCGGCCGGCGCGGTGGTCGGCGCTTCCGCCGGAATGAGCCTCAGCAATTGCCGCAGATCACCGATCTTCTCAAAGAGGGCCAGGAGATTCTGGTGCAGATCGCCAAGGAACCAATTGCCAAAAAGGGAGCGCGCATCACCAGTCACATTGCGTTGCCTGGACGCTTCCTGGTTTACATGCCGACGGTGCACCATACCGGCGTGTCCCGCAAGATTTCCTCCGAAGAGGAACGCCAGCGGCTGAAACGCATCATCCTTAGTGAACGGGAGAACGGGCACGGCGGTTTCATTGTGCGCACCGCAGCCCAGGGCGCATCTGAAGACGAATTGCGCGCCGACATCCGGTTCCTGAAAGGCTTATGGTCTGAGATAAAAACTCGCGCCGAGATGAGCAAAGCTCCGGCCCTGATTTATCACGATCTGAATGTCGTAGAACGCGTGCTTCGTGACCAGGTCACGTCGGACTTTTCCCAGATCTGGGTGGATAGCGAGCAGGAATACGAACGAATCTTGCGTTTTGCCAATCGCTTTCAGCCGGCGTTGGTGAAGCGGATCAAGCTCTACACCAAGGAGACCCCGCTGTTTGACCAGTTCGGCCTGACCGACGAAATTAACAAAGCGCTGAAATCCAAAGTATGGTTGAAGAGCGGCGGGTACATCGTCATCAATCAGGCTGAGGCGCTGGTCGCGATCGATGTAAACACCGGCAAGTACGTGGGCAAAACCGCCCGCCTGGAAGACACGATCGTCAAGACCAACGTTGATGCTATCAAGGAAATCGTGCGTCAGATTCGGCTGCGCGATTTGGGCGGCATCATCATCATCGACTTCATCGATATGGACGAGCGCCGCAACCGGCAGAAAGTCATGCAGGCGCTGGAAGAAGCCCTGCGCAACGACCGTTCGCCATCCAAGGTCCTGCAATTTAACGATTTCGGCCTGGTTGCCATCACCCGGAAACGGGTCAAGCAATCGCTCGAGCGCACCATTGGTTCGCCGTGCCCGTATTGCCAATCCACCGGTTTTGTGAAGTCGGTGACCACGGTATGCAACGAGATTTATCTGGAGATGCGCAAGATGGCGAAACACCTGGAACACTCAGACGTCATGCTGCGGGTGAATCCGGAAGTCGCCAAGGCTTTAAAAGTGAACAATGGCCGGCTGCTCGCTGAGATGGAAGAGCTGACCAAGAAGAGTGTTATCGTGAAGAGCGATCCGGCACTGCATCAGGAGCAGTTCGATATTAACTAAGTTTCTTGCTCCCGAAGCAGAGGACGGGCGTTACCGCCCGTCCTCATTTCTTATGTGGGCACCAGCGTTTTCGCCGGCTTCAGGCAGCCGCCTTCACCCATTCTTCGCGGATTTCGTGCGGTTCGGGCGGCGGGTAAATGGATAACGCGCACGGCGGGTGGCAAACCTTCTGTGGCTGCAACCCGATGATCTTCTTGAGCAGCAGGTTTTGCAAAACATTGAACTTCTGCTCAAGATCGTTCTTCTCCGTTTGCGTGAGGCCGACGAACATTGTTGTCATTATCTCGAAATCGCTCTTGGTAAAGCGAAAACCATACTCGTCGGCTGTGTCGATGGGATTGTTCAGAAACCTCTCGCGGAAGATGGGATCCACGACGGCATTTCCAATCAGAGTAACAAGAAAATCCATGACGTCCTCCTATTCTGTTGGTATTTGTGAAAGCAAGCTCTATCGTGCGAGAGCCTCGACCTTTCTTGAGGGGCCAGCTTCAGGGGCTAATTCCCGTAACTCGCGTCGGGCATCCCGAAGCAGTGTCAGTTCATCGGCGTGTTGCCACAGGCGAAGAACTTCCTCGTAGTGTTGAAGGGCAAGGTTACGATTGTTGATCTGGCGATAGACTCGTGCCAGTTCGAGGTGGGCGATGGCAAGATCGGGCGGAAAGCCATTTTGAAGAATCTCACCTCGTTCCCCCAGAACCTTTTCCCATTGTTGAGCAGAGAGGTCCCAGAGCCCTTCGGCTCGATAAGCACGGGCCAGGCCAATCGAGGAGGCAAATGGCGCATATGCCTGAGCGGAAACTGAAAAACAAATCTCAGCCTGTTGTGGTCTGGCTTCGGCCAGCAAAATCTCCCCCTCCAAGTGGTGAAAGTTGTTCTGGTTTTCGGAGCTCGGGACTGCCTTCCGCACGTCATCCAGCCAGCGCAGGACCTGCCGCGCTTTGGATAGATTGCCCGCGCGGACATAAAGACTTCCGGCATCCGAGAGGTTGTTGCTCGGCAAGACATGGCTTGAGGAATGCAAAGTGAGGTCTGCCTGGAGTTCTGCCGCGCTTGCATTACCCTGCCTAAGATAGATGCGGCCAAGAAGATATCGGCGAAACGACTGCAATCCCTCGCCTTGCGCATGGATTGTCTGAATTTGCTTAGCAAGTTCGGTCCGGGCTGAGTTCAACCTTCCCTCGTAGAGATCTGCGACTGCTAGACATAGCTGCTGTAGGTCGCCGTCCAGTTCTGTGGCGTCACCGATGCGCTGGAATTCCTGCCTGGCGAGGTTCACTTCATTCCGACCGAGATAGGCCAGGCCCAATCCCCAGTGCATTCGAGGTGAGGCGACGCCACGCTGCTTGGCTTCATTAGCGGCAACGATTGCGTCGTCAGTGCGGTTGGCGCGCGCCAGATAGAGGACCAGACCGCCGTAAGCTGGCGCAGACAGTGGATTAAGCCGAAGGACTTCGCGGAGTTCAAGGATCGCCTGGTCGAGCTGGCCAAGGTCGTAATAAGCCCCAGCCAGTTCCACGTGGGCTTCCTCATCATCGGGGTAAAGGCTTACCAGGACGCGCAGGGATTGTGCTTTGTCGTCGTAACGCTGCTGCAGGTCATAGAACCCTGCTTCGATTCGGCGCCGCTCCCGGTCCGTGACTCCTTGCCGTAACTGGTAGGCGCGTTCCACTTCTGCCAAGGCTGTTTCATTCCGGCCAATCACTGCTGCGTAATACTGACCCAGGCGCATATGTGCCATGGCGAAATCCGGGTCCAATCGGATAGCGCCTTGCAACAGCGTCGGGGCTTGCTCGTCCTTCCCCTGATCCTTGGCATCCTGGGCTTGAGAATAAAGTTGCAGGGCCTCAAGCGAACCAGTGGTCACCTTGGCTAGTGGACGGCTGCTTTTCTCGATGCCAACCAGAGATTCACCCAAATCTGTTCGCACGGCTTTTGCCAAGGAGTCCACTTTGTCAAACAACTGATCTTTACGATCAAACCGCTCTCGCTCTGCAAACAGCACATTGCCATGGATCGGATCGAGGCCTCGCACCGAGATCTGAAACATTTGTCCCATGCGCTCAATGCTTCCCGTGAGCAACACTCGCAGGCTCTCCCGCTGGCAGATTTCCCGGCCAAGGGCCTCGTCGATCCGTGGCACAGCCAGCTTTTTCATGCGTTGCAGCGTCTCGTAAGCACGACTCCGCGGAAAGACATTCACGAACCGAGACTGCTCCAATGCAATGGTCAGACCTTCACGGATTCCCTGCTCCGGGATGGACTCATCCTGAGGTGTTTGGAAATCCGAGATGAGCACCCAGCCGTGCTCGGCCAAGACTGGCGGCCGATGCATCGCGCGGTAAATGGCAAAGCCTAAAGTGAGCAACACCAGCAAGACGAACGCCACGACCAGCCAGCGCTTGCGCTTGAATTCCTGGCGCAGAGTTACTGCCGGCGGCAGCTTGGGCAACGCGCCCAGTTCCACCCGGCGCAAATCTTCCAGCAATTCACTGGCGTTCGCGTACCGCTGCGCAGCCGTCTTCGCCATCGCCTTCATCACCACGCACTCCAATTCCTCCGATACGGCGGAATTTAAGGCGCGAATCGCAGCCGGAGTGTCGTGCAGGATGCGCTCACTGGTGGCAACAAAGCTGCTCGTGAAGAACGGGTTCTTACGGGTCAGCATTTCGTAGAGAACAACGCCTAGAGAAAAAATGTCGGAGCGCGCGTCGGGCAACTTTTCCAGAAGAACTTCCGGCGCCATGTAGGCCGGCGTGCCTCCCAGCAGGCTGGAATCCAGTGTGGAACTTTGGTCAGAGCGGGGCACATGCTTGGCCACCCCGAAGTCCAGGATTTTCACCTGGCCTGCCGCGGTAAGCATGATGTTTTCCGGCTTGATGTCGCAATGAACGATGCCGTGCTCGTGCGCCTCGACCAGCCCTTCCGCGCATTGCTTGGCAATCTGGAAGAATTGCCCCAGGCTCATAGGCTGGCGAAGGCGCTCCCGCAGCGTCTCGCCCTTCACATACTCCATTACGACGAAGATCTCGCCGTTTTCTTCCAGCACGTCGTGAACGGCCGCGATGTGTTCTGAAGTTAGCGCGGAAGCGCGCTGGGCTTCTCGCAGGATTCGTTGCCGGGCCTCGCGATCGTCGCCCAGCTTGTTGCTCACCCGCTTGAGCGCAACCGGGCGCCGCAGTGCGGTGTCCTCGGCGTAGTAGACCTCACCCATTCCCCCAGCGCCTAACCTGGAGCCTATGACAAACCGGCCCACACTTCTGCCCGTCAGATCCTTTAACCTGGGAAAAGGTATCAGCGTTTTGCGGGCAGTTCCCATGGTCAAACACCCGCGTTAAGAGAATCAGTCGAAACAACTACCTGCGGCGTACGCCAATAGGTGACGCCCCAGGCT
>Ga0187784_10003815_pt1 | contig 12200 bp, 17 predicted proteins | sample 1015_SJ02_MP15_2_FD_132964 | JGI IMG/M metagenome (GOLD analysis project Ga0187784, IMG submission 132964) | Tropical peat soil microbial communities from peatlands in Department of Meta, Colombia - 1015_SJ02_MP15_20_MG | ecosystem: Environmental > Terrestrial > Soil > Wetlands > Peat | place... | reverse complement strand
GACGGGAAGCCGGCGGCAGCCATGTCGGGCGGGCAATCCATCTCGTGAATCCATTCGCCATGGCTCTTAAAGAAGAAGGGCAAGTCAGCGTCTTTGGCATCATTCCTGATCTTGCGAAAAACCGTCCCGTGGATCGGCGTTGCATCTGGCCCTGTGCCTCCTCCTGCGATAACCCAATCGAGGCAGTCGGTCCATTGCTTGATGAAGATGCCTTGGCGTAGGACGGGCTCGATCGACACGAACCGGATCGTCGCATTGCTAAGGGGAGGCCGGCGCAGATAATCGAGACGGGACAAGTTGTCTGGCGACGTCACACTAACGCCGATCCAAACATTGACCGGCAGGCCATGCTTCCGAAAGAACGTCGCGGCAGCAGCAGGCCGCTTTGTGAGAACGAGAAACTGATGCGAGCTGTGCGATATTGCCGGGAGGAATTGAGCGAGCCAGTCAGGGGCCAGACCATCGGTAAAGCTGTCGCCCATGTCGCTCAAGAAGATCAGCCGAGGATACCAGTTGAGCCAAGGCTTTGAAGCTCTGCGCATGCCTGTCAAGTCGCCCCATCGCAAAGCCAGGTTCATTCGCTCGGGGAAAATTTGCGGCGTCCGGAAGTTCTTCGGCCAGCCCTTCCGCCCTCCATACTTCTCGACCAAGCGGCCAGCGTAACAAGTCGTGATGCCTTTGGCCGGATTCCACAGCTCACAGCCAGCGCAGCCCATCTCCAGGTTGAGGGTCGAATCGCACCATTCGATTTTCGTTTCGTTAGCCATTGGCCCCTCAGAAGTCCGTCTTAATCTTGACCTTTCCCCTTGTGATCGCCTCGAACAGCTTGGCCTTCATCACGAAGGTTCGAAGCTTCAGTCCTTTGGCATCAGCTACAATCTTCTGCCGCAGGCCACGGTGATAGTACACAAAGTCGGCCACATAGCGGCAGACCAGTTTCCCTTTGACCTTGAGCGCGTACGTTACCTGGCGTTTCAAACCACTGATCGTGCCACGCAGCTCCTCGCCCACCAGCAGCAGATAGACGTTCATCTCCTTCTTGCTGTCGAAGCGTTCCGTCCCGAGCATGGTTGCCTGAGCCCGATACTTGTGCGGCTTCTTCTCCGTCGCTTTGTGTTGCTTCAGGCAATGACGGTAGATGTCTCGGACTCGGTTTCCGCAGATCGGGCAAATGGGCATAATTGTGGATCGTCGAACCAAAACGAACTCTCCTGGCAACGCTCCAGACTCAACTCGACCATCTGTGGCCGGATGTCGCCTCCGATTGCTCGCCGTCCACACTTGAGCGCGACAGCCAGCGTTGTTCCGCTGCCGCACATTGGATCGAGCACGATGCCGTTCGGCGGACACAAGCTCAGCACGTGCGGGATAATGAGCGACTCGGGATAAGGCGCCTCGTTCTCGGACGCGCGGCTATCGCCCATGTGACCGCCGCCCACGTTGACCGAGAAGACGTTTCCAAGCTTAGCGATCGCGGGAGGTTCGTAAAGGTTCCCATCCACAATGTCGCCGCCAGCCTTCCCCCGAGGAGCACGGGCCGGCTTAGCATCACCAATCTTGGCAATCACATGGCTTGGACGGGGACCCTCGTTCTTGACCGATTCGTCTTCGCCCTTTCGCCGCTGGCGAATACCGGAGGCAGACCCTCCCCATTGGTTGCGACGGGTCCCGTCCGATAAACGATAGCTCATGGCTCCGCCTGGAGCCCATTTAGGAGGATGACCGGCAGCGGTCGGATCGCCATAGGGCAGCCGGCCGCCGTTGGTGAAGTAGAAGATCGGCTCCCAATTATTTTTCCAGAAGTCCGGGGCTCCGCCCGGAATGCCATTGCGATGGAAGACGCCTGGCTTGCGCGTCGTGATGCCCTCGCGTACCAGATCGGCATAGAGCAGGAATGGGCTTCCCGAATAAACCCAATCCTCTTGATAACCTTCGCAGACCATGGCCACGCAACCATCGGTCACACGCAGGCACTCGCGAATCACCGGCTTGATCCACTCGACCCATTCTTCGCCGCGCTTATCGAACTCAATACCGTAGGACCGCTGAGCCTCATAGGGCGGGCTGAACATGGTGAACTGAACCGACTTGTCCGGGAGCTGTCGAAGCAGCTTTGGCCAGTCGGCAACTTCGAAGTGAAAGCGGCCCAGATCAAGAAGAACGTCTTCGAGCATGCCTTCTCCTTGGATGCTTCATCCAGTAGCCTTCGTACCGTGACAGCGTGACGCCGCAATCGAAATCGTAAAACGTGTCGTCATAGCATTGACGCATCCAAGCCATCTCTCGCTTCTTGTGCAACGGGCAGGTCCGGCGAACACGACGGTCCGGCGCGACACGCAAGTCACACAGAGCACCGTTATAGGTCTCCCCACGTTTCGCCATTGAGAATCCTCACTACAGCTCGCCAAGTGATCTCGTGCAGATCGGCAACAGCCGTAACGCTCATCGTCCTGCCTTCGAGCTTGATCTCGGTCGCTGTCTGGCCGGTCAGTTTCCGCTTGACGACTTTCGATGCCTTGGCCGCCGCCAGGATGATGAGATGGTCAGGGTTAAAACAGCATGGCTTGCACGTGGATCGAACGGTGACAATTCGCGTCGCCCCGACCAATGGAATGCCGCGATAAATCCACGCAGCGATCTTGGCGACCGGCAAAGGGGCCTGCGCCGATCGGACATAGAGAGTCGGCATTGGGTAGATTAAGCAACCGGTCTCCGCGTCTGTCCTGGCCCGAGATGTTAAACGGTCGTGAAGAAGGTCTTTCAGATCGTCAACGATCATTTGCTACGCTCCCTGTAGCTGGACCAAAAACATTCGAGTACCACGGCATCGTCCTGAAGCCGATCAAAGATTGGTGATGTCAGACGTCGTTCTGCCTCCTCCTGGTCGCCCGCGTTCATTGTCATCCACACGGGCCGGCCATTTCGGTAGCGTATGTCGATCAGTCGATACAGCTGCATGCGATTCCAATTAGTCGCCTCGCCCTCTGGCGGCGTCGGGTCGCTAATACCCAACACGTCGCAATGCGAGTATGGAGCGATGAGCATGGCTTCGGTGTTATTGTAAGGCGGCTGTCGATCCATCATGTCGCGGAACGTGGCGTAGAATTCCTGGCCCGAGAACCACCGGCAGGTTTTACCGATCTCCGCAGCCCAATGCAAGAGCCAAGCAAGCAGATGATCCTTGCCGGTGCCAACAGGTCCGTACAACAGAATCGACCTGCCGGCCGCAATGTTCTTTTCGAGGTCTTGAGCATAATCCTTGAGCTTGGCCAGCACGTCGGATTGTCGTTTGTCGTAGATCGAAAATTGAGTGAGCGCCGATCTAGAGACGCTGTACCGTTTCCCGAGATCGAGGGCAATGCGCTGCCGGCATTCGCGTTGACGCTTTAGAGCCGGATCCTCTGGCGGAGGAAGCGTGTATTTCTTCTTCGGCGGCGCTAACTCCGCTTCAGTCAAGCGGCTGGGCATCGCGGCATCGGTACTTGGGTTGCTCGCTTGTAGCTTTGCCAGGTCTTGTAGTTCCATTCCGGTTCTCCGTAAAGAGACCAGTCCAGCCGTGCTCGATGGAGGCATTGATCGCCTCGATTGCCAGAATCGGCCCAACCTTTACAAGTTTGCCAAGTTGTCCCTTAGCCCCTCGTTCTGTTACCGTTTTCTTCCTCTCCTTGCGATCAGCCAACCAGGCTTGCCAGGCTTCCATGAACTCCAGAGTTCGAAGCTCCGCCGGCACAAGCTCGGCAAAGTCATCCTCCTCACGCGCGCGTTTCTTTGGTACTTTCTTTTCTAAAGAAAGTACAGGGTGCGCGTGCGCGTGCGCGTGCGCGGGTTGCGCTAACTTAGCGCTAACAGGCGCTAACTTAGCGCTAACAGGCCGTCTGCACGCCATAACACGGCAAGACTTTGAACAGTATCTACTTGTTGGAGAAGAAGATCGGTACTGTCCGCCACAGTGCTCGCATGCCTTTTCTCGTTGACGTTCAAGCTCTCGTTTGCGTCTCCTTAAAGCGTAATCTGGAGCGTGTTCATCATAGTCGTGGATGCGCCAATTGACGTTTGTTAGCGCCTCCTGCCAATCAGGCGCTAACTCAGTGTTAACAGCAGTCGAATCATCTCGTTCAATGAATCCGCAAGCCATTAAGGCGTGGAACCACTGGCCTTCTGGGCCAGTCCATTCGCAGGCAGCTTCCACTCTGCGCCAGTTGCCAACAACCGGGTTCCCGGTCTCGTGGCAAGTGCTCCACATGAACTCCAGAAGCCCCAAGACGTGTGCTCTGGGAAGCTTGGCGGTTTGAGCGAGCAGTTTGAACTTGGGCGAATTGAAAAGGATTGGCCGCGCCATTGCGGGATGGACCTCCCTGCCCTGCGCTTTTTATGTTGGTTTGCCCAGCAGCCACTTATCCCACACTGTCTTGTTGACCTCTTCTCTGGTGAGCAGCTCGATGGACACGAACCGAGCTGGTGCGGGGTATTGTATCCCGTCCATCCAAAAGTAAACCATTGTTCTCGAAACATCCATCCGTTTTGCCAGCCAGCTCACCAGCCCCGAGCCAGGTTGCTGTCGTGCCCAGACGCGCAGCGGATTTTTTGACCGCCATTTTTTGATCGCTACTGTCCTGCCTGTTGTGCTTCCAGCCATGAAATCACTTCCTCAGCTTCTCCGTAGTTGAGTTCGTTGACGCCTTTTTTGCCCATGCTCTCGATCTTTTTCCGGAGCAACTCGCGGTCGATCTTTTTCTCTGTGATCGACTTGGCAATCTTGCCGAGCTGCACGCCGGTCATGTTGCTGGCAGGATCGACTGCGGGCTGTTTTTGAGCTGGGCTGGGAGCTTCGGGCTTGCGTTCCACTTCAGGTTCAGGCTTGCCAGTGAAGAGCGGGTCTTGAGAAACATCAGGAGCTTCAACCTTCGCCTGTCCTCCTGTCGCTGGAGCCGCCGCAGCTCCTTGGGCGGGCTGGGTAGGAACAGCTGGCTGCGTCGGGGCTTCCGGTTCTTTTTTGCCGCGCGTGCGCTTCTTGAGTTGCTCTTTGACGTCTTGTTTGGCGTCCGTCGCCGGCTCGTGCTTGCCGAACACTTCGGCCCACGTGACCTCGCCGTTTTTAATTCCTGCATAGATTTTCCGCAGCTCCGCGATTTGCTTGGGGTTCGCCTTACTGACCGGGGTTCCTTGCAAGAACTCTTGCAGCTCCTCCGCCGAGACGTTGATTGCCCCGAAGGCTTTGAGCATGGTGCGTGCGTGCGCATCCGGGTCCTCCTTGATCTGTTTCTCGATCGTCTCGTTCGCCGCTGTCACAGCTGCATCCACAATGTCGAACGGGATGAGTTCGAGAATGCAATTGCGTTTATTGACCGCCGCCCGTCGATTGGTCAGCTCACGTAACTCGCGCTCGTCAGGAACGATCCAGCCCTTGTCTTTGCGCTGAATCAGTTTCATGAACGTATCATCGGCCGCGACTTTTGTGTTTGTTTGCATGTCCCAAGCGTAGGCCCGGATCGTCCGCGTTTGTTGTGAGTCGTTGATGATGTCGCAGCCATGCCGAATGTTACCCCACACGCGAGCCAGCTCCCGAGCCAAGTAGATCGAGGGACCGTGGATCAGTGTGTCGCCGCGCCTGTAACTGTACTCAACGTCCTGAGCGAAGCCGGGTCGAGCGCAGCTCTTGAGAATCGCCTGCAAGGCTTTCTCTTCGTTACGCGGGAACCTGGCCGCCATAATCAACGCGCCTTGAATTTCCTGCTGCACCATCGCTGTTGCTTCGGCTGTCAACAGCTCGCCGTCTTCTGTTTGGATCGTGGCCAAAGCGGTCCCAGTTGTCTCAGTCGCCATTCTTCTTTCCTCGCACTCTGATGCGTTTTTGGGTATGGGCCTTAATAACCTTGTCAGGCATCTTGACAAGGGTTTGGTAGATGAGCGCGTTGCCCGCATCGACCGCAATGCGCTCGCCCATGAGTGCCTTGAGCTGTTCCTTCAGCTCGTCCAGGTTATCCTTCGCGTCCTTGTGTGCCGCGTGTGCGTCCAGGTACTCGCCGGCCAACAAACTCAGACTGTAATCTTTCACCGGCGCAACTTCCGGAACCTCTTCGTGGCCTATCTCTTCTCCGTAATCTCCGAGACTTTTGCAGCGTGCTCGCCATGGGCAAGAGATGCAACGCCGATCGGAGACGGGCAAAGGTTCAGGGATGTTGTCTTGCATCCCCATCAGGCGATCGTTAAGAATGATTCGCCAGCTTTCCTCGCCGCGCTCGAGCATCAGCTCTATTAGCTCGTCATCCCGTTCGTAGTCCTTCCAGATCAATGCCCAGTAGTCCGCGTTGAAGACAACCACGGTGCCCCATTGATGCCCGAGGAGGCCGAGGCCCCATTGGAGCTGAACTTCGTAGGCGAGCGGAATGCCTTGCATGCGGATACGGGAGAAGCCGGCGACGGCGGGACACTTCGCCTCGACCAGCCCCATGCCCTTGTTATCCATGCCCTCTTGTTCGCGATCGCCGTGGACGCATCGCCATGGACGCTTGGGATCCTGCACGAACCCGATCTTGTAGGTCCATCGACCCGTCGCGACTTCGTATTCCTCAATAGCGATCTCTTCGAGGCGTTGCCCACGCTTTGTGTGATAGTTGCCGTGGAAGGGAAAGTCTTGTTCGACGGGGAGCTTGGAATAGTAAAGCCTCCTTGAACAGCCCCACGGTTCCAGCTGGATCAGGTCCGGGACATCGCTGCCCCCAATGTAGTCAATGCGGTCCGGTTCAGGCATGGCAAGAATCTATGTCAACTTTACACTTTCGTCAACCGAATTTCCTTGACGCAAGGAACTCGGATTCGGAGAATGTCACCTATCCCAGCGAGGTCCATTTAGGAGTGCATGCGATGCCGATTCTGTCTCTCATCACAGTGCTCATTCCCCTCATCACGTCGTTGATCCAGCTGCTTATGCACAACAAACCGGCCGGCCTTTCCCCGGCTCAACAGACTAAGGCTGGCTTGCTTGCTGGTCATGTCCTCAACTTGCAAAAAGCCCTGGAGCAATGTGGCGTCTCCCCGCAGTCCGTCCCTTTTCCATCTACCGAAGGAGATGCTCAATGATGACGTGGATCAAAACGTACCTGTCTCAGATTCTCTGCGCCGTGGCCGGCTTAGGTGTCGGCGTAGGCGGCTTGGCCGGCATCCAATGGCTCGTCGAGAACCCATTGCCAGGCTCGCCAGCCGTTGCCATTCCATCCGCGATCTCCGCTCCCACCGGTAGGCAGAAAGTCCTAACGGCAACAACGAAGTTGAGCAATCTCGATTGGAAGCTCGTCGCGGGCCCCACCAAAAAGGCCAACATCCACGAAGCCGGCAAAGTGTTCACGCCTGCGCCGACTGACGATGACGTCGACGCCGATCTTACTCCGATCGGGGACACTAAGTCAGCTATCTTCACGGCCAGCCAGCCGGGAGTCTACAAGGTATGGGTCCAGGGAGTAAGTCATGGAAAGATCGAACGCGGTCTTACGCGCGTGACTGTCGGCCAGCCGGGACCGGAGCCGACACCAACGCCGCCGACTCCTCCGCCCTCGCCCGAGCCTACTGACCCATTTTACACGGCGCTCAAAGCGGCCTGGACTGCTGACACGGACGCACAGAAGAAAGCCTACCGGGATGCCATGGAAGGAGTTTACCGGAGCGTGCCGACAGGAGATACTACGCTCAAGACGGTTGGCGATCTCGACAAGGATTTGGTGAATGTGCTTCGACAGCAGGTTCCAGCTGGTTTGGCCGGCGAGCGAAAGGCAATCACGGATTACCTCGACGGCCAGTTGCCCAGAGACTCGACGGTTCAGCTCGATAATGCCACGCGGGCCAAAGCCGCCGCGGCGTTCGGCCAGATAGCCGATTACTTGCAGAAGCTACCATGACGGTCCCGAGCTATGATCCGCAACCATTGGCTGAGCTGCGTGCCCGTTATGTCCACGCGCTCAGCCCAATTTACGATTACAACGTCATCATCAAAACCGGAGTGATCGAGGGAGGCCGGCCTGGAGACAAGCCTCGACACAAATTCGATTTCGAAGATGGTCTACGCTTGATAATCTCGCGCGAGTGTGGCCTGCCGAAGCCGTATCGCAAAAATGAAGTGCTCCTGCATTTGTCGGCCAGCGTCACACGGAACAGCCAGCTATGGAGCCGGCTCATGTTCATCGGCCAGGCGACTGGTGCAGCCCGGCCACAAGTCGAAATGGTACTCAAGCGAGCAGAGGAAGCCTTTAGGCAGCTCTCGGATTGGGAAGGACCGATCAAGCTGCTTGGATTGAGCGATTGGAAAGGGATACCACACTGGTACATCAGGGACTACAAGTACGAAAGGAAAAAGAACCATGATGTTCACGCATGAAGGTGTCGATTATCATGGCGGCTGGACGCCTCGACCCGAGGAAGTCGATCGCATCTTGGGAACCCTGCCCATGCCACGTGCCGAGGGCGCGGCCTGCCTTGGCGCACCGGCACCAACGGACATTTTCTTTTGGGACGCCGAGCAAGAAGCTCTCCAAAAACTTTTGCCGACGTGGGATCAAGGGCAAATCGGTTCGTGCGTGTCGCACGGTTGCGGCCGAGCTGCCCAGGACGTGCTCGTGCTCCAAATGGCTACGGGCGATCTAGAGGAATTTGACGGCGAGGTTGCTCGGGAACCGATCTATGGAGGTTCGAAAGTCCAAGTTGGCGGGGAGCACACGTATCAAGACGGCTCCGTGGGCGCATGGGCTTCGAAGTGGTTGAACCAATGGGGCATTATCCTGTATGGCTCGGGCCAGGGACAGCTCTCGGGCTATTACGATGTCGGCCGCTGCAAGCAATGGGGTCATGACGGCGTACCGGACAACTTCCAATCTGCTGCCAAGCTGCACGCGGTCAACACCATCACGCAAGTCAACACTCCCGAGCAAGCCGTTGACCTTTTGCGCAATGGCTATCCGATCGAGATTTGCGGATCAAAGGGCCGAACGATGCAACGGCAGCCTGGCGGCTGGTGTCCGGTCCGAGGAAGCTGGGATCATTGCCAGTGCCTTCGCGGGACCGGCATCGCCAAGGGAGGCAAGCCCTTTGTGGTTTATTGCAACTCGTGGGGAGACTATTTGGGCAGCACGAACAACACCGTGGACCTGGAGAGTGGCAAGCAGGTAACGCTGCCACCCGGTCATTACCTTTCAACGCTCGACGAAATCGCTTCTGAGCTTGCCCAAGGCGATTCCTTTGCCTATTCTCACGCAGTCGGTTATCCGGCCAGGAACTTCTCTTGGGCGGTTGCTTAACTCTGTCATTCGAAGGAGCGTCACATGGATCAGTTTAATGACAACGCCAAGGCTCACTTACAGTCGCAGGCCATCGACCCTACAACTATCCAGAGCTTTCTGACTCTCATCAGCCAGCTCGTTCCCTACGGGGTCCAGCTCGCGAACCTCATTATCAACCTAATCAACCACCGGGCGCCGACTCCGCCCGCGCCTTCGAGTACCTGAACTTCGACCTTCGCCCGTTCTTACTGGAGGAAGTGCAATGCTTCGATTCTTTTGCATAGCGATCGCCATGATCGCTTTTGCAGCCAACAGTCTGGAAGCCTGTTCGCAACGTGCCAAAGCCAGAGCTGCTTTTGCTTTCTATCAGGCCCAGCGGCAACGCCTGGCCGACGAAGCTGCCGCGCAAGTAGCTGTTCATGCGGCCGAGCTTGCCAGGGCAGCTCTACAACAGGAGCATGCGGAGAAGAAGGCAGCCGAAAAGCTGCCGAGTCCTCCGGAGAAAGCGCTGACTCTCGCCGACTTGAAGACCTGTGCTTGTCCATCTGATTGCACTTGCGGATGCAACAGCGTCGCGCTACTCAGTGCCGGCAAGGAATGCACGTGCCCCGGCATGACACGGAAGAAGACAGCCGCGACTGCCGCCGGTCCGCCAACAGCGACGGCAACGGCCAGCTCAGCCACAGCCGGCAGAGGCAAGGGCACAGGACCAATACGTCGGCTACTACAACGGATTTTCAAAGGCCGAAGCGCAAGCTCCTCGACAACGACTACCTACACGGGTAGCACAGTTACGACGACCTATTCGTCCGAGGAATGCGCTGGCGGCAGCTGTTCAAGGACCGGGCCGATCCGCCGTTTTTTCCGGGGCTACTAAGCTCGCGGTCCTGTGCTTGAGAAGCTTCATTTCATCGGTCAGCTTGACCAGATTGTCGGCAACGGCTCTTTGGGCCGCGACCATCTGGTCTTGCTGATCGACGTACCTTTTGTGATTGCTGGCCAGATACTCGCGCATGTAAGTCAGCTCGCCCGTGTATTGCGATTGCATCTGGGCCAGACTTGATTTGTACGTTTCCCGATCGGACATCAGCACGTCATGCAGCTCCCGCTGCTGATCGGGAACGATCTTCGTCATCACAAACCAAAGCAGCAGGCAGACGAGCCCGACCGCGCCCAGGTTGGTGATGACGGAGATGACGGTCTTGGACCAGCCTCCTCCAAGAAGCAAGCCGGCCCCGGACTGAATCACGTCGGCTACGTCAACGCTCGACTTCGCCGCTGACGGTTGGGATTTCTCCGAACTTGGCTCTGTCATAGAACTCCTCCGAAATGTCGATACGAGCGGCTGGCTTTTTCGCCTTGCCTTCCCTGATCCTGTCCTCTTGCCAGCTCAGACAATATTCGCAATTGCAAGCTGGCAAGCCATGCTTCTCCTCGTACTCCTTTATCACGGCATTCCGCAGGCTGGCTCGCACGTCGTCGACGTCGATCGAGTGCGGCCGGCCGACGCACTTCCATTTCCAGTGACCAGCCCAAGAGTCCCAAAGCACATAGATCGGCGTGCCAACCATCGACAGATCGCGGGAGAAGGTTACATCTTCCGTGCTGGCCTTCTCCGACTCTGCCGACGTTTTGTACTCGTAATAAAAATAGGGCGGCTTGAGTTTTTTTACTCCCTCGACGCTGAATGCACATAAGCCGGTTGCCAAAGCGCCAACGCGCTCAATGCCCTTGGCTTTGTCCGGCGTCATTTCGGACCTGGAAAACTGATCGAGATGGAAGTCCGAGTCGTGATGATCGGACTGGAAATTCGCCCATTTGAAGACGTAGATGTTTTCGTGTGGCGGAGGCCCCGCGTAGGGGGCAGCGATCATTGCCGGCCCGGCATGCTTCCAGAGGAAGTTGAAGGAGACCGGGAAAAATGGCACAGCGCTCTCCTCGCCGCCGACGTACATATCCGGCTTCATGTCGTTGTCCACCATGTAGCAAATGTCGATCTGTTGCTCGAAGCAAATTTCGAGGCAGCGATTCCTGCCCATGGTGATCGGCGTGTCGGTGATGCGGAAGTGAGTGACCCGGCCGATGCGCGGGTCCGCTTTGGCTTGCAAAATTGATCGCGTGAACCAATCGGTTACATCAGGATGCTCCTTGTGGTCTCCGGGGAAGCGGGCGAAACAAACCGATACTTGCGCCATCGTGGTCTCCAGCCTTGGAAGTGTCCGTTAATACTCTACCCAGCCGTGTGCGTTGAGTTTACCAGTCGCTCCCGATGCTGGGTAGAGGGTAATGTTTACCGGGTCTCCAGGGCTCGGTCCACAGATCGGCGGATCGAAACGAATTTCGCCATAGCCGGCTGTCGTAATGTCCAGGTCGAGAAAGACAATCGTGCCATTGTCGAGCGTCAACCGGCCGCCAGTTGGCGCCGCCGAATAGGACCAAAGGATTTCGCTGATCGCGTTGGCGCCATAGCCGGTGGCGCCGCCCTGGCCAACCGATGCGGCTGTCGCCATGGTCAGGACGCAGGTTTGGTTTTGTGTGGCGCCGACTGTCTTCATGTCCGTGCAGCCGGCGATTGCCATGCGGGTCGATTTCTTTGTCCCGCTGCCGCCGATAATGAGGGCCGGGATCGTCATGTGTCAACCTCGTTATAAAGGAGGAAATAGCAACCGCCTGGCGGACCCGTGTAGCCGCCTTCTTGCGACTGCATGCCAACAACAACTTCGTTGGGAGTGCCAAAGGCAGTTGCCCCTTGAGTGGCGAGCACCTGGTAATTCACGCCATCAAGAGAGAGTTCGTAGGAGATGGTTGTGCCATCATTGTGGATGCGAAGTTTCATCGCTCCGGGAACCGGCACGTTGACTACGCCAGCGCCTACCTGCGTGCCCAAAGTTGCGTTGAAGCTCGTGTCGCTGTTCCAGTTGTCAACAGTCGGGG
>Ga0187784_10003814_pt1 | contig 12202 bp, 8 predicted proteins | sample 1015_SJ02_MP15_2_FD_132964 | JGI IMG/M metagenome (GOLD analysis project Ga0187784, IMG submission 132964) | Tropical peat soil microbial communities from peatlands in Department of Meta, Colombia - 1015_SJ02_MP15_20_MG | ecosystem: Environmental > Terrestrial > Soil > Wetlands > Peat | place... | reverse complement strand
GGCCGCCACGGAGCCCGCCTCGGGGGGGAGCCCCGACGGCAGCTCCGCGGGCAGCTCCGAGGGGACCGACTGAGCCATGCCGCACGCTGCCCTGCTCCTGGCTTCAACGCGCCCCACCTGGCCTGACGTCCTCGTCTTCGCCGCCGCGGCGACGGTGATCCTGATCGGCGCGGTCGGTGTCGTGGTCTCGCGCAATCCCGTGCACGCGGCCTTGAGCCTGGTCATGACGCTCTTCGGAGTGGCCGTGCTGTTCATCGAGCAGGAGGCCGACTTCCTGGCCGCCGTCCAGATCATCGTGTACGCCGGCGCCATCGTGGTGCTGTTCCTCTTCGTCATCATGTTCCTCGGCGTCGACCGGGCCGAGGACGTCAACGTCGAGCCGCTGGGCGGCCAGCGCCCCCTGGCCGTCGTGTGCGCGGTGATCACCCTCGGTGGTGTGCTCGCCATGGCCGCCACGTCGCACTGGGTCACCGGGGCCCACCAGGTGGTGGGCCCCATCCAGGGCCACGTGGCCGGACCCAACTCGCCGGCGGGCGAGCCGGCTCAGCTCGGCAAGCAGCTGTTCACTACCTACCTGTTCGCCTTCGAGGCCACGGCGGCGCTCCTGGTGATCGCCGTGGTGGGCGCCGTGGTGCTGGCCCGCCGCCCGCCGACGGCCGAGGCCGAGCAGGACGAGAGCGACGAGAGCGAGTTGCCGGCATGAGCCTCTCGGGAGCCTGGTACCTCGGCCTGGCCGCCGTCGTGTTCACCATCGGCGCCATCGGCCTGTTGGTGCGCCGCAACGTCCTCATCATGTTCATGTGCATCGAGCTGATGCTCAACGCGGCCAACCTCACCTTCGTGACCTTCGCCCGCATGCTCAACGACATCGGCGGGCAGGCCGTGGTCTTCTTCGTGCTCGTGGTGGCGGCCGCCGAGGTCGTGGTGGGCCTGGGCATCGTGGTCACGAACTACCGACGGCGCGCCACCACCATGGCTGACGACATGAACGCGCTGAAGGGCTGATCCGTGGTCAACGTCGCCTACCTCATGCTGCTCTTCCCGCTGGCCGGGTTCCTGGTGCTGGTCGCCTTCGGGCGCCGCATGGGCGACCCCGTGGCCGGCTGGGTGGGGACGATCGCCGTCTTCGGCTCGTTCGTCGCCGCCTGCGTCGTCCTGGCCGGGCTGCTCGGCCTCAGCGAGAGCCACCGGGTGGTCGTGCACGACTACTTCACCTGGTTCCAGGTCGGCGGGCTCTCGGTCCCCGTGGGGACCCTGGTGGACCCGCTGTCGATGACGATGTGCATGTTCGTCACGTTCGTCAGCGCCTTCATCCACCTGTACTCCATCGGTTACATGAAGGGCGACCGGGACTACACGAAGTTCTTCGTCTACCTGAACCTCTTCGTGTTCTCGATGCTCCTGCTGGTGCTGGGGAACAACCTGCTGATCACCTTCATCGGGTGGGAGGGCGTCGGCGTCTGCTCCTACTGGCTGGTGGCCTTCTGGTTCCACCGGGAGTCGGCCGCCTCGGCCGGCAAGAAGGCCTTCATCTACAACCGCATCGGTGACGCCGGGTTCTTGGTGGCCATCTTCTTGATCTTCGAGAAGACCGGGACCGTCCAGTACGAGAGCGGGCCCGGCGGGGGCATCTTCGGGCAGCTCCCCCACCTCGGCGGCGGCACCGCCACGGCGGTGGTGCTGCTCTTGTTGCTGGCGGCCACCGGCAAGTCGGCGCAGATCCCGCTGTTCAACTGGCTGCCCGACGCCATGGAGGGCCCGACCCCCGTCTCCGCTCTCATCCACGCCGCCACCATGGTCACGGCCGGGGTCTACCTGCTGTGCCGGATGAACCCGGTGCTGCACCTCACCGGCACCGGGGCCGAGGTGGTGGCCGCCATCGGCGGCGTCACCTCCTTCGTGGCCGCCACCATCGCCTGCGCGCAGCAGGACATCAAGAAGGTGCTGGCCTTCTCCACCGTCTCGCAGATCGGCTACATGATCCTGGCCGTTGGCTCGGGCGCCTACATCGCCGCCATCTTCTTGATGGTGGCCCACGCCTTCTTCAAGGGGCTCCTCTTCCTCGGGGCGGGCTCGGTCATCCACGGGCTCCACGACGAGCAGGACCTCAAGCGCATGGGCGCCATCCGCCGCTACATGAAGTGGACCACGGTCACCTTCACCATCGGCTACCTGGCCATCGCCGGCATCCCCCCGCTGGCCGGCTTCTGGGCCAAGGGCGACGTCCTCGACAACACCTACGCCCACTACAAGGTGCTGTGGGTCATCGGCCTGGTCACCGCCGTATTGACCGCCTACTACATGAGCCGCCTCGAGATCCTGACCTTCGGCGGCCGGCCTCGCTTCGAGCAGCCCGGCCCCCAGGGCGAGCCGGCCCTGGCCGAGCCGCACGAGTCACCGTGGATCATGCGGATCCCGCTCATCGTGCTGGCCTTCTTTGCCTTCTTCGCCGGAGCGCTGGACCTGCCCTGGGTCCACACGCACGACCTGCAGAGCTTCCTGGCCCCGGTGTTCGGGGTCGACCTGTACAACGACCACCTCGGTGACAGCCCGCTGTGGTACCTGGCCGTGGCCGACGTGGCGGCGGCCCTGGCCGGCCTGATCGTCGCCGTTTGGCTGTGGCGGGGCGACGAGGTGTACCAGCCCGCCCTCGAGCCCGCCTTCCTCCAGCGCGTCTGGTACTGGGACGACTTCTACGACACCATCATCGGGCGACCCAGCCAGCGGCTGGCCACGTTCTGCGCCTGGGTGGTCGACAGCCGGGTCATCGACGGTGCCGTCAACGGCACGGCGCACCTGGCCAAGGTGACCGGCACCGCGGCGCGCAGGTTGCAGACCGGCTACGCCCGCAACTACGCGCTGGGCATCGCCATCGGGATGGCGCTCATCATCGGCTTCATGCTGAGCCGGGTCTGGTGGGGCGGCTGATGCACCACGTGGTCCCCTTCTTGACCCTGCTCATCTTGTTGCCGGCCATCGGCGCCGGCCTGCTGGCGCTGCTCGGCTTCGACCGCCGGCTGCCGCGCGAGGCCCCGTATGCGATCGCGTTGATCACCACCTTGGTCACCTTGGGCTTCGCCATCGCCGCCCTGGTCACCATGAAGGTGCACGACGGCGGGTTCCAGCTGGTCTCGGACCACGAGTACACGGGGTCCAGCCTGGGCGTGCACTGGTACCTCGGTGTCGACGGCATCTCCATCTTCTTGGTGCTGCTCACCGCGATCTTGTTCCCGCTCACCGTGGTGGTCGGCCGCGACCGCGAGAACCCTCGCGTCTACTTCGCCTGGATCCTGCTGCTCGAGGCGGCGGTGATGGGCAGCTTCCTCTCGCTCGACTTGCTGGTCTTCTTCTTCATGTTCGAGCTCACGCTGGTGCCCTCCTACTTCATCATCGCCGGATGGGGTCACCAACGACGGGCCTACGCCGCGGTCAAGTTCTTCCTCTACACCTTCCTCGGGTCGGCCTTCCTGCTCGTCGGGATCCTGGCCCTGGCCTTCCTCCACGAGTCGCAGTACCACTACCTGACCTTCTCGCTGGGCCCGCTCATGCAGACGCACCTCACCGGGACAGAGGGCGTGCTGCTCTTCTTGGCCTTCACGGCCGCCTTCGCGGTGAAGGCGCCGCTGTTCCCGCTGCACACCTGGTCGCCCGACGCGTACGCCGAGGCGCCCGAGGAGGGCTCGGTCGTGCTCTCGGGCGTGCTGGCCAAGCTGGGCACGTACGGCATCATCCGCTTCGACCTCAGCCTGTTCCCCCAGGCCACGCGCACCTTGGCCCCCCTCGTCCTCACCCTGGCCGTCATCGGGATCGTCTATGGCGCGATCGTGGCCTGCGCACAGCGCGACCTGAAGCGGCTGGTCGCCTACTCGTCGGTGGCCCAGATCGGCTTCATCGCCCTGGGGACCATCGCCCTCAGCTCGCAGGGCCTGGCCGGCGGCGTGCTGCTGATGCTGAACCACGGCCTGATCGTTGCCGCGCTGTTCATCCTCATCGGCTTCCTGTACCAGAGGCGGGGCACCTGGCAGACCGGCGAGCTGCGCGGCCTCCAGAAGGCGGCGCCGGTGATGGCGGCCGTGTTCACCGTGGCCATGCTCGCCTCCATCGGGGTCCCCGGCCTGAACGGTTTCGTGAGCGAGTTCCTGGTGCTGTCCGGCACTTTCGTCACACACCGGTGGTGGGCCGTCGTGGCCGTGCTCGGTGTGATCGTGGCCGCCATCTACCTGCTGTGGGCGTACCAACAGGTCTTCCACGGCGAGGCCCGCAACGAGGCGGACGCCTCCACGCGCGACCTGGTGACCCTCGAGCGCGTGGTCATGGCGCCGCTGATCATCCTGATCGTGTTCCTGGGCATCTACCCCAAGCCTGTGCTCGACCGCATCAACCCGTCGGTCGAGCAACTGATCGCCCACGTCGAGGACGTGACCGGCCACCCGACGCAGCCGCCGGTGGCGACCAGGGGCGTCGCCGGGGCCAACGAGGCGAACGGTGCGAACAGCGGCACCACGGGGAACACCGGGAACACCGGGAACACCGGGAGCGGCCTCAGTGACGCGGAGGGCCTGAAGTGAACGCACTCCTCGCCGCCACGCATGCCTCGTCGGGCTCCATCACCGTGCCGCCCATCCGCTGGCTGTCCATCCTGCCGCCGATCATCATGATCGGCGGGGCGGTCGTGCTCCTCGGCGTGGCCTCGTTGGTGCGCCGACCGCTGCGGGTCACGGTGAGCACCGTGGCGACCGTCGTGATCTCGGGCGGCGCGCTGGGTGTGGCCCTCTGGCAATGGTCCGACGTGCAGGAGCACGGGCCCCACACCTACGTCGCGCAGGCGGTCGTCATGGACGGCTTCAGCGTTCTGGTGACCATCCTGGTGGCCATCGCCATGCTGCTCAGCGCGCTGGTGGCGGACGGCTACCTGCGGCGTGAGGGCATCGCGGGTGCGGAGTTCCACGTCCTGGCCATGGTGTCGGCGGCGGGGGCGATGATCATGGGGATCGCGAACGACCTCATCATCGTGTTCCTCGGCCTCGAGATCCTCTCCATCGCCCTCTACGTGTTGGCCGCCTTCAACTACCGGCGCGCCGCATCGGGGGAGGCCGCGCTGAAGTACTTCATACTGGGGGGCTTCTCCTCGGCCATCTTCGTGTACGGCATCGCGCTCGTCTACGGTGCCACCGGGTCGACCAACCTCACCCAGATCGGGGACTTCCTGTCCAAGAACGTCCTGGTGAACAACGGCCTGCTCCTGGCCGGGATCGCGCTGCTCATCGTCGGCTTCGCTTTCAAGGTCGCCGCCGTGCCCTTCCACATGTGGACCCCCGACGTGTACCAGGGAGCACCGTCTCCGATCACCGGCTTCATGGCGGCGGTGGCCAAGGCGGGCGCCTTCGCCGCCATGCTCCGGGTGCTCGTCTCCTCGTTCGGCGTGATGTCGGCCGACTGGCGGCCCATCACCTATGGCCTGGCCGTGCTCTCTCTCGTGCTCGGTGCCTTCGTCGCCCTGCGCCAGCGCGACGTGAAGCGGATGCTGGCCTACTCCTCGATCAACCACGCCGGGTTCATCCTCCTCGGCGTGGTGGCCGGGACGGCACGCGGCGCGAGCGCCTCGCTGTACTACCTCTTCGTGTACATGTTCATGGCGATCGGCAGCTTCGCCGTGGTGACGGTCCTGGGCCGGACCGGCGACGCCGACCACGACCTCTCCCGCTATCGGGGCCTGGCCGGCCGCCAGCCCGTCCTGGCCCTGGCCTTCGCCGTACTGCTGCTGGCCCAGGCCGGCGCCCCCTTCACCACCGGCTTGTGGGCCAAGGTGCAGGTGGTCTTCGCCGTGGTCGACGTGGGTGACTACCCCCTGGCGGTGATCGCCATGATCACGGCCGTCGTGGCCGCCTACTTCTACCTGCGGGTGGCGGTGCTCATGTACGCCGGCGGAGGCCTGGGCGAGGCCGAGGGCGGCACCGGGGGCTCGGCTGCGCTCGGTTCGGGCGACGACATCGTGGGTGGCGGGCTGATCGACATTGCCGGCTCCGGGGGAGGTGGCGTCGCCGGAGGTGCGGCCGGGGGCGCCGGCGGCGGGACCGGTGGCCTGGAGTGGGCCACACCGGCTTCGGCGGCGGGGACGGTGACCACGCTGAACGAGCAGATGCTGCTGGCGGGCGGAGGTGCCCAGGCGGAGGCGTCCGGCGAGTCGCCCGAACGGGTGGGCGTGCCGGTCCTGGGCACGCTGGCCATCGCGCTGTGCACGGGCGTCACCGTTCTCTTCGGCGTGTGGCCGGCGCCGCTGGTGGACTTCGCCCACCAGGCGACCTTGCTCTTCTTGTCGCACTGATCCCCCCGCCGCACTGGTCCGCCGGTGTCGTCCCGGCGGTGCCACGCCGGCACGGCCCCGCGCTCCCGGCTGGCTCCCCGGCTCTATGCAGCGGATCGCATACCCATGCAACGAAGACGGCTGTCCTGCACCACGCTCGGGATGTATACGGGTCGGGTATACAAGCCGCACACCCCCGACGGAGGGTGACCCGGCTGCATACGTATGCACCGTCCCTGCATAGTGATCCGGAGGGGGGAGCCGCGTCTCCCCCGGCGGGGTCACCCACCAGGAGTGCTCGCCTCGACCCTCCCGCGCCGGATGGCGGAGAGCAGCTGCTCGTGGTCACGGTCGTTCTGGTCGGCGTAGCGCTGCGCGAAGGCTTGCAGCGCGTCCGTGAAGTCGTCGCTCCTGCCCATGTACGCGTCGATGGCCACCGGGTCGCCGGAGCGGGCGTGTGCCCGGGCCAGCGTGTTGCCGCACGCGGTCGCGAACTGGGTGAGGACGGGGGCGATGAGATCCGTGGTCGGGATGATCTTCATGTCGCGGTACTGGCGCACGTAGAAGTCCCGCCCGCCCATCGAGCCCCAGCCCACGAAGATGTCGGTGGCGCTCTGGACCATCCGCTTGCCGGCGATGACGCGGGCGCCGTGATTGTCGTGGGTGCTGCGGTAGGTGTGGGATTCGTAGACCGACGGGCCTGCCTGCTTGCACTGCAAGAAGAGTGGGTCCGCGCCGGAGCGCCCCTCGAGGAGCACGAGGTAGACCACCATCCCCACACTGCCGACGCCAACCACCTGGCGAACGACGTCGACTGGGGTGAAACGGTCGAAGAGCGTGCGCCGGTCCTCTTGGAGGGTCAGGCGGTAGCCGGCGAGCAACTCGCCGACGATTGCCTCCTGTTCGGCGTCGTCGATCGTCACCCGCAGCGGGGGATCGGCGGTGATGCGCGGCCTTCCGTGCGCCATCGTCGTCAGCTTGGCGAACGCCCCGCGGCTCGTCCGCTCCTTCCTGCCCTTCTCGATCACCACCTTGACGTCGCCGCGGTCGGCCGGTTCGAAGAAGCCGACGAACCGCTCGGCCTGCATCCCGTCGTACCAGATGTCGATCTCGGGCAGGGAGGCATAGCGGCGCATGCGCCGGCGGTAGGCGTCGACCGCCGCCCGCACCGCCCGGTTCGCCTTGGCACGCTTGAGCCCGTTGGCCCGTGCCGCCACGGCCAGGCTGGCGGCCAGACGGGCCACGTCCCACTCGAAGGGGCCTGGCAGAGTCTCGTCGAAGTCGCGCAGGTCGAAGTTGAGGTTGCGCTCGGGCGTGGCCCACAGCCCGAAGTTCAGGACGTGGGCGTCACCGCAGAGCTGCACCTCGAGGCGGCTGTGCGGGCGGGACGCCAGGTCGGCTGCCATCACGGCGGCGGCCCCCCGGTAGAAGTTCCACGGTGAGAGCGCCATGCGGTAGTGCCGCAACGGCACGACCTCGGGGAGCCGGACGGCGCTCTGCGCCAGGATCGTCTCGATCGGGTCGTGCCCACGACCCGATCCGTCCCAATCGGCCAGGCCGTCACGCGGAGCGAGCACGCGGCTCTGGCGTCCGGTGGTGCGCCGTTCGGCCGCGGTGGCGGCCAGGTCGTGGCGCGCCGCCACCGGGGTCGGGGTCCCGATGGGCGCCTCCGTCACGCGCTGCGCTCCGCCGTCTCCGTCTCGCGCGCCGCGGTCTCTGCCGGAGCGGCACCCTCCGTCTCGCCGGTCCCGTCGACGCCGCATGCCTGGCCGTTCCCGTGCCCCATCTCGGCCAGTGATTCGTCGAGCAGGGCAGAACTCTTCTTGGTGGCCCGCGTGGCGAGGAGGCGCCCGATCACCGGGATCTCAGTCAGCGACTCGGCCCGCATGATCTGCACCGCGACCGGTACGAACTGCTCCGCCGAGTCGAAGACGATGTAGCGGGGGATCCACCGGGGCTCGTACTTGGCGTTGAACTTCCAGAGCGACTCGATCTGCAGCGCGCCCGAGAGCCGCTTGAGCGCCCAGCGCTCGACTCGCTGTGTCATGCCGTCGCCCGACTCGCCCTCGAGGATGGATCGCATGGCGGCGAAGTTGAGGCTCAACCCCTTCATGCCGCGCTCCTTGAGGTGCGTGATGGTCGAACAGAGGGCGAAGTCGAGCAGCCCGTTGGGGTGGTCACCGGGATCGCGGCGCATGAGGTCGAGCGAGTATCCGCTGATGGCCGGAGAGGGGACGAACTGGCACATGGCCACCGGGATCCCGTCGGGGTCGGCGACCAAGGTGAGCAGCAGGTCGCCATCACGCGGGTCGCACAAGCGGCCAAGGGTCATGGAGAAGCCGCGCTCGTGTTCCCCCCGCCGGTTCATGCCGACGAGCTCGGCGAGACCGGCCGCGTCCGCGGCGTCCAGGTGCGCCGGGTCGAGGAAGCGCACGGTATAGCCGTAGCGCGCCACGCGGTTGACCGCCTGGCGCAGCCCTTTCATCTTGCCGCCCTCGAGGGAGAAGGTCCTGGGGTCCACCACCGCTTCGTCACCGATGTAGATGAAGTGCATGCCTGACGACTGATAGGTGGGCAGCCACTCCTCGCCCGCGCCCATGAGGCCGAGACCCCATCCGTTCCGGTCGACGAAGTTTCGGAACGAGTCCCACACGTGCGCCCGCTCGGAGAACGGGCCGATCGGGTCCGGTGAGACGAGGCATACGCCGCCGAGGACCGCGTAGGCGACGAGCGAGTCGCGGTGGAAGAACCACTGCTTGTCGTCGCGCAGCGCGAAGTAGTCGAGCGTGCCGGTGCCATGGCGCCGCACGATGTCACGCGCGCGAAGCTCGGCGGCCCGGCGTCCCATGGCGGCACGCCCGGCCGACAAACGGCGGTCGACCACGGGCCTGGTGAGCAGGTAGAGAGCCACGACGATGAGGCTGAGGCCGACGGCCAGCAGGCTGATCGAGACGAAGCGGTCGATGTGCGAAGGGAATTGGATGCTGCGCACCCCGACGAGGCGTTCGGCCGAGCCGAGCAGGACCTGCGGCCAGCCCGGCAGCTCGTGGTGGTGGACCCGGCCGGCAACCTCCACCGCCACGAAACCGCCGAGGGTGGCCACCACTCCGCCCGCGGCGAGGATCACCAGCGCGGTGACCAGGGTGGCTCGCTCGGTCTCGGCGCGGAAGCGCTCGCGCTGGACGACGAGCAGGACCAGGACGGCGGCCGAGACGAGCAAGGTGATGATGCCCGCGTCATGGAGGAGGTGCAGCCCCAACGAAGTGGCCAGCAGCACGATGGCCACCACCCACGAACGCCGCTGCCCTTTGAGGATGCCCCGCGAGAGCATGATCATGCCGATCCCGGCGATGGCGGTGAGCGCTCCGGCCGCCTGCACCACGCTGAGGGGCAGGTACTGCGCCACCAGGTGCAGGTGCGCCCGCAAGGGAGCGATGACCGACGACAGCAGGGTGACCACGCCGGCCACGAAGAGGGACACTGCGGCCACGCGCCGGATACGGCGCACCCGGATGCGGTCCGCCGCCACCTCGGGGGCCGGCGGCCACGAGGCGCCGCCCGGCCATCCGGCGGCCAGCTCGGGGTGCAGCTCGGCCGCCTTGGAGCGTCCCTTGACCACGCTGTCGGCCGTGACCAGCCGTTCGCCCAGCGTCGCCATGGGCAGGTCGGCCTCGGCCAGGTTGAGCCGGACGTGCAGATCGGCCCCGGTCTCGATCTCGAGGGTCGATTCCTGGCGGTGGTGCAAGAAGGTGGGTGGCAGCCCGAGCCGGCCCCGGTGCTCGCGCACCACCTCGGAGGTGGCGCCCGGGCAGGCGAAGAAGCCCACGTCGAGATGGGTGAGCTCGGGCACCAGCGCGCCGCCGACGACTACGCCGCTTGCCCCCGACTCGGTCGCCTCCCGGCTGAAGTCGAGGGCGTCGGCCCCGTCGACTTCGAGGAGGGCGTGCGCCACCGGCCGAGCTCCCGAGGGTCCTCGGGCCCACGGCACCGGGAGGCCCTCCCCCCCGAGGGCGCGCCAGATGCCGCGCGACGTGAGCGCCACCACGAGGGCGAGCACGGCGAGCAGGAGGATGGCGATGATCACGGTCACGACCGCCCGGGAGAACCACGTGGCGGCGTAGGCGCGGTTGAGCGCGTCCTGCTGGCGGTCCGAACGGAAGACGCGCCCCAGTCCGTTGATCACGAAGTCCACGCGCAGGAGCAGCGCGATGGCCGCCAGCACGAGCGGCGGGGCCCACAAGAAGCGGCGCAGGCGTCGGTAGAGGAGGCGAGAGGTCACGAACCGGCGGGCGAGGCGCGGGTCCTCCAGGCGCTCCATGCCGGCCAACCACGGCCGGTCCTCGGTCGAGTTGCTGTCCGTGGGTGGCGTCGCCTCCGGGCGCAGGGATCCCGCTCGTACGAGCACCGTGCGCGTCCCCGCACCGGTGTCGCACACGAGGTCGACTCCGGACCGGACCGCAACGCCACACTTCTCGAGGGCCTCTGCGAGCGCCGGGTCCCGCTCGGCAGGGGTGGTGACCACGACCACCCGGGAGTCGGGGCGGGCGGCGAAGGCGCGCAGCGCCTCGGCGAGCTCGGGGTGCCCGTGCAGCACGCCGGCACGTCCCGACTCCTCGCCGCACCCTGGCGCCACCAGGCGGCCACAGAGGACGAGGAAGCCAGGCCCCTCCCACTCCTCGAGGCGTTGGGCGATGTCGCCACAGGCGGCTCGGGAGCTCGCGGTGGGCTCGGGGGGGAGCAGCAGATCGCCGACGATCTCCACCCGGCGGCCCAGGGGGACCGCGACCGTTTCGACCGCCCCGTCCTCACACTCCGGCGAACTCACCGCGCCATTACCCAGCTCTGGTCCCATGCGGCATCCATCGTGTCACCTCGAGCCCACTCCACCCCTCCGCCTTGAGGTGGATCCGCTCCGACCGAAGGTGGAGGGCACGTCGTTAATCTGGGCTTTCGTGTCCGCGACGACGGCTCGGGGCGAGCGTACCAACTGGACTTGGCGGCAGGGGCCGCCGCCGAATCCCGGGGGACCCGCCGTGGTCTTCGACATCGACGGCGTCCTGTCCGACGCCGCCGGCCGGCAGCATTTCCTCGAGCACGGGCGGCGGGACTGGTCGGCCTTCTTCGAGGCTTGCGGTGACGACCCGGTCATCGAGGAGATCGCACGGCTTCTTGAGCTGCTCGACCCCTCGCTCAGCGTGATCCTGCTCACAGGGCGGCCCCAGCGAGTCCAGCCGCAGACGGTGGCGTGGTTGCAGCGCTATCGGTTGCGCTGGGACCTCCTGGTCATGCGCTCGCGTGGCGACTACGGGAAGGTGACCGAGTTCAAGGCCTCCGTGGTCGCCGAGCTCCGGGCGCGCCGGTTCGACCTGCGGCTCGCCTTCGAGGACGACCCGTCCAACCACGCCATGTACGTGGCCGCGGGGGTCCCCTGCGTCTACATCCACTCGGGCTACTACGAGTAGCGCCATTGGCGGATCCAGCCGGCGGCCAGGGCGCACGCGGCCAGGACGAGCACCGGGAGGTCGCCCCAGTGGTCATAGGGTGTCATGCCCCGCCGCAGCGCCACCGTGGCGACGAGCACCTGGCGCCGTCCGAGCGCGCTGCGGGCCACCACCACGCCGCGTTGGGTGATCACTGCGCTGTAGCCGGTCGGCGCCGCCTGCACGAGGTCGCGTCCGGTCTCGACGGCCTGCATGACCGCCGCCGCGACCTCCTGCGAGGGAACCTGCGACGTGCTGTAGGACGACGTGTTGGTGGGGACGGCCAGGAGCTGCGCTCCCGCCCGCACCGAGGCGTGGCTGCGCCCGGCGTAGAAGACCTCGAAGGAGACCAGGAGGCCGAGTGGCCCCGCCGGCGTGCGCAGCAGGCCGCTGCCGCGCCCGGGGACGGCGTCGAGGG
>Ga0187784_10003813_pt1 | contig 12203 bp, 8 predicted proteins | sample 1015_SJ02_MP15_2_FD_132964 | JGI IMG/M metagenome (GOLD analysis project Ga0187784, IMG submission 132964) | Tropical peat soil microbial communities from peatlands in Department of Meta, Colombia - 1015_SJ02_MP15_20_MG | ecosystem: Environmental > Terrestrial > Soil > Wetlands > Peat | place... | reverse complement strand
TCTGATAAATGAAAATATTTTAACTCATTTGCCGCCACTACAGGATTTTAGAATTTTGAGATTAAGTCCTTGATTTCATTTGGTCGGCTCTACGATTTTCCGCTGAAACTGATAATCTCCGGCCGAAGCTTTGAAATGGTAGCGAAAGGCGGGCTGACTAAGGTATGCCGACGCACGAGCCAGCTTGGGAAAAATGTATGTCAGTGGCCAGGGTGTGCGCCTTGACTATGCTGAGCACGCAAGGTGGTATCGTAAGGCTATACCCCAAAACGCCTTTGGCTTTTTATCACAAGTATCAGAAAATAAATTCCCTTTTCAGGAGGGGAACATCGTCATCTCATTAAGCCGTTTCTTCAGATCCACCGGGACCATATCGTTTGAAGATTCAAGGATAATTCCCGGTACACCGCCGAAGAGCTCGTATGCATGGTTGAGGACCAGGTCGTCCCACACGGTATTGACAGTGTTCTTGTCAAAAGATTCTGAGGTAAGGGCCTGTCCCAATCCTCCAAACCAGTATACCCCCAGGAAATTTGCAAATTTGGGCAGCACTTTGCTCGTATCTGTGAAACTGTTCTTTTCCGAGTCGGGGATTATGCACCTGTTCTCCAGTAGCCAGGCGAGTGATACCATGTCATGGGCAACCACCGACTCAGAGGCGATCACCAGGCCGTTATCCGGCTGGAAGATATATCCGTCGTCCGGGCCGAAGGTGGCAAGTATCTTGTCTGCCGCCGTTTCTTACGAAGCGTTTCTACCGTATTGGCTTCGGCTGTCTTCTGGTGAAATGTGGATGCATCGTGATGGTATTCCAGACGTGTGTCGAACCGCCAATAGCCTACGGCGGCCTTTAGGCCCAGCGTGCTCCCTGCCAATATATGCCTCCCACAACGGGGCATGAGCACGATATGTTGAACCTCCTTGAGGATGACCGGCATCATCAAGGGACGCTTCCAGTGAGAACCGGCAAACGGTATTTCTTCGTAAAAAGCGCTCCATCCGGCCTCCTCGAAGAAATACAGTTCAGCGCCTGAGGCATGGACGACTTTAGCCATGCCTGAGGCCTCCATCAACTTGCGAGAGCTCCCTTTCAGCCCCGTCGGTGAGAACCTCAAGTGTTCGATACCCGACATATCTCCCACGATTACCCGGCCGGCCCCCTTTTCCCTTAGGAGCTCGACCATAGCAGCAACAGCAATAGGATTGGTGGTGGCCGGATAGGGGTTGCCGGAATTGAGGGCAGGTTTGATGAAAACGGTCTCTCCCTTTGACAGCCAGGAAAAATCAGTGGCAGCTTCGGCAGAGCGGCGAACCGCCTGTTTGACGGCGTTTTCGGGAGCATTTTTTCTCACTCCCGCAAGAAAAACCTTGGTCTGGGGACCAGGTACGAGCGGCTTGCTTCTCGGGGGAATTTGGGAAGCACGCATATTCCTGGTAAGAGGGCAAGCTGCCACTACCGATGCCCCCGCCATCAATTTCATAAACCTTCTTCGTTCCATTGGGCTCTCCCTGAGATATGTTTATATGATACTGCGGATGAACCCTTAATCATCACACTGTTGCCAACCTGAACGATGTCAAAAATTCACAATGATCGGCGGGACTCTTCGTAAAGATAGGGAAAAGATGGGCATTCTTCACAACCGCACATAGCAGCCGGAAACAATTCGCCGTTGCCGCAGGGAAAATGGTCTTGGCAACAGCGCGTAGATGTGGGCAGTTTGATGGATATTTTCTCTCGAATATTTATCAAGCTGTTCTCTGTGCATCCAAATCGCATCGAATGTCGGATTCTGCCCGAAAATGCTCCCGGCAAATCCTAATAGCTGGCAAAACCATACTATTGCCCGATCGAACATGCAAGTGATATCTGAACCAGACTGCCTTTGCCGTTTCGGGACACACCACCATCTTCCAGTCAATAGCTCGCTGCCGCTCATGGTACTGCTATGGCTCAGACGAAAATAATGCCATGGTAATAGGCGAGAAAATAAGGCACGTGGACACGCCAACTTTCATGGATTTATGGCGCATGAAGCCCGATATCCCTTGAGTCTCCTGGTCAGTTCGATCGAGGTTGAGGTGATGATGATTGCATGGTCTGCCCTGAAAAGGAAGTATCCCGAAAAATGTGGAGTCAGACCAAATTCTTCTTGCTTTCCAATTTCTCTATGGTACCGTCCAAAATCAAGACTGTCTTTCATGCGAATTCTCAAGCTATTGAATGAATCGCTTATCATAGGGCAGAACTTATCATCCGGAAACTTATCAACCGATCCAACCTTATCGAATGATTCACGAGCCTCCCCGGAAAGCTATATAGGAATAGGTTTGAGGGGAAATGCCAGTGTTGCTTTTTCGGTGATCGTACAGAAACTTGATCGAAGTTCCAGGAGTCTAATACAAAACTTTATCTTTAGGCATTGGAATCCAGCCGGACTTCATAAAACCGTGAGGACGCGTCCGAATGCTGGCTCCGTACGGGTGGTGGCATATTACCGGCGGTCTTTCTGTCAGGGTTGTGGGAATGCCTCAAAGGAAAGCAGGCCCTCGCTTGCTTTTAGGACCGATAGGGACCCCGCTTGAAAAGCAGCGTTGCTACGGAACGATTGATCGCTTTGCCAGGAGGGACCAGTGAGCGGATTAAAAGGCATCGGTTTGCAGTTCAAGGAAACCATGAGGGGCTGGGTGGGCATCGGGGCTCAATATTATGTTGACGGCAGAGCCGAAGACAGCAAGGCATTTCCGGCGGCCCGCATTGACGCGAAGATCGTAATCGACGACATGGAAACATTCTTCGATGTTTCAGGTCATACCGCGCGTCTGGAGGGCTCGTTTACATTCAAGCCCCTCGGAGGCAAGTTCGTCATGGAAGACGGCGAGTTCCATCTTTTTACAATTGACCCGGACAGCGATGTCTGCCAAATGACCTATTCATTTCGATTCACCGCTGCCAACGGAAATAAGTACTACTTCTTCGGACACAAGGACCTCAAAAAAAAGGGCTCGGGGTTCCACCCGGTCGATGATATGACCACCTTGTTTACCGATATTTATAAGGGACCGGACAAAAACTCGCCCCTTTACGGCAAGGGCCAACTCTTCTTTCACCTCAGAGACTCCATCGCCCTGCTGACCTCCATGAAAGTCACCGGGACCACATCCCGGCGCCAGCGGATCAAAGCCAAAATTGCATTTATGGATTTCGCCTGGGGTGCCATCAGGCGGGAATATCTTCGGGCTATCGAGCTATTGTATAAGACGGAGTACGAGAACCTGGTCCTCTCCGGCAAACTTCTTCGCAATGGCAAGTCGCAAAACTTTTTTCTGGTTTCCGGGACCCATGACAAGGATTTCCCTTGGGGTGACGGAGAAACTTTTTGGGACGTGCTGCTGGTCATTGAAAACTCCCCGAATAAATATAAAAGGTATGCCATTACCGACAGAAGTCTGGTGGGGCTCAAGCTTTTTGTTGAGGAAGGAACTTTTGAATACAAGGGGCCGATCTATGAAGTGACCGATGGATATGCAACTTCCTTTACAGATATAAAAAGCATGAACGCTCAAAATCTGGTGAAAACAAATGCGGACTTTTCCATCCGCTTTAGAGCGGAGCGTTGTGATGTAACTCCGTTTCCGTTTCCAGTAGCAAATAATGTTCTGGCAAAAATGTCCGACCATCTGAAGTGGGCGCTTCGATCAATTTTGCCCGCAGAGTACGAGCTGGGCATATCTATAACCCCTCACACCGTCACGGATATCGATGGGTCGCTTAACATCGGCACGGCCAAATATGTTATCGACAAGTCCACCACATTCGGTGAGGCAGAAATCAGCACCTTCCGAAACATCAAGAAGCCGCCCATGTTGTATGGTTACATCTGCGCCATCAGCCCGGGCGAACGGACGGCCAGGGTGCAGATACACTCAAGTACGCTTCGCAATGAACGGCAAAATCTGTTCATAGACCAGATGGATGCTTTGCTGGGAGCGTTCATTTCCCGTGTCGCCTCAAAAGAGATGCTTATGGAAGGGGGTAACATCACAATCCGCGACCTCTCGTCTCGACCCGATGCCTCGGATGATGAAGCACCGCCCCTCGTCAAGCTCGGCGATCCCCTTTTGGAAGTCAACAACGATCACTACCAAACCGCCAATTTCCAGCGGCGAATCATCGAAGTGGAAGACTCATCCGGGGGGAAATGCCTGGCCCTCGAAGAAGACATGGATTTGAAGCGGCTGCTGGAGGCTATAGACTCGTCCAAACAAGCTACCGTGGCCTGCATAAAGAACCGGCATGATAAGATAGCCGCCCTTAATGCCGTGCTCGATATAACCGGTTTCAAGAGTATAGTAGCGAATAGATGGAACGAATCGGGAAAGCCGAAAGACCAATTCTCCATCGTGATCAAGCCGAACTTCATGTTCGCATACAATGTCTGCGATCATTCCACCTACACCGACCCGAAGTTGGTGGAACACCTGATGCGTATACTAAGAAATGAGGGATATGAAAACATAGCAGTAGTGGAGGCGCAAAGCACCTACGGTGAATTTTTCGACAAGAGGAGCGTTCGCGAGGTGGCCAAATACTTGGGGTTCTCCGTCAACGGCAGGAAGGGCTACAAAGTGATCGACCTCACGTTGGATCAAAATGTGTCAGAACACCTCGGTCCTCATCTTGGCTTTCATCCCGTACCGGTTACATGGAAAAATGCCGATTTCCGTATTTCTTTCGCAAAGAACAAGACCCATTCCTTTGCTTATTACACTCTCACACTCAAAAACATTTACGGCGCGCTCGCCAAGGCCAACAAGTACTTGGAATATCACTGCCTTAGAGATATCTACTATACCACCATGGAATATCTGAAGGCCTTTCCAATCCATTACGGACTCATAGACGCTTATTTGAGCGCAGACGGACCCTTCGGCATTTTTGCGGACGCCCAAGGAAATCCCACTAAAACGATCATAGGCGGAGAAGACCTGGTCGCCGTAGATTGGGTTGGAGCCATGAAAATGGGACTCCATCCAGAAATCAGCGAATACATGAAGCTTGCGATAAAAACCTTCGGAAAACCGAAAATCAACCTGATCGGGGACTCCAATCCCTATCGCCCCTGGTTGAATGTGCCGGTGGAACTGATTTGGTTTACCACACATAGACTCGATAAACACTACTCTTTCGGAAGGTTGATATTCATGTCTCTGGCATACATGGATGAGAAACAATTCACCTATAAATTCCACAGCCGGTTTCTGGAGGAGGCCCGGAAGGCCGTGAAGCCTATACAGACTGCGGTTTTCATGCAGGCAGGCGGGAAGCGTACCCTGGCAAACAAACTGTTCAACAGATTCGAAACATGGCTCGGAAGCCACTGAGCAGACTTAATGTTCTATCATGCTCATTCTTTCTTGCCACTGAGTGAAGGCTTTTGGAGTTATTAAGAATCTGAATCTTTTTTCTGTAAAGAGTTCTCACGTGTGCTGAGGTGAATTGTTTTCAAGCCACTCGAAATACGTCTTATAATGCTGTCTCAAAACAGAAGTTGTATGCCTGTACGCAAAATTCATGCCGAGATAGGCATGAGGATTTACACGGAGCTGAGCCGAAAATCGATGAGCAATGCTTTTCAGGCTAAACAGCGATTCTCTGAAACGTACATAACCTTCCGCCAGCTCTTCCGGGCTCATGAGTGCAGGCCTGATCACCGGCGTCAGGTGGTCGTAGTATGTCCAGTTTCGGTGAAGCAGTCGTCCTTCTTGAGAAATACGGTCAAGAAGGGGGGTGCCTGGATAAGGTGTCAGCATATAGGCACTGACGGAAGGTACTTTGCTGGCCATTATGAAATCGAGAGTTTTATCGAAGATTGAAGTGTCGTGCTCGTCCATCCCAAAAATTAATGATGCATTCAACAAGACCCCGGCATCCCGGCAGTTGCGGACAGCCCTCGCGTAATCTTCGGCTGAGACCGATTTAGCGTATCGCAGGCGGGCCTTTTCATCGATAGTTTCGAAGCCCGAATAAACTCCCCTGAGCCCAGAAACAGCTGCCGCGTGGAACAGCTCTTCATCGAGAATGGCTCGCACAGGAATTTGCCCGATCCATTTTTTCCCAAGCGGCTTCAGAGCGACGAAAAGTTCCATAGCAAAGTTGCGATTTGCGGCCAGGTTGTCGTCGAGGAAGGCTATCACAGCAGAGCGGCTGCGACGGACCTGCTCGACCACCTGACCTACCGGCAGTCGCCGTACTCTGTGTCCGTATACGCCCGGCACACTGCAAAACTCGCACCCGTTGGGGCAGCCCCGGCTCGCCACGACGGGAGCTAAATTGGGGGCGAAAATATGCCTATTTCTCTCACTGAAACGTACCAGAGGCACATGAATCTCTTCTGGGCTGGAGTTGCGGTAGATAGGCTTAAGTCTGCTCGCTTCGGCATCTTCGAGGACTTTTGCCCAAACCGCTTCGGCTTCACCGACGACGACAGCATCGGCATGCTGAGAGGCTTCCTCTGGCATCACCGAAACATGCACTCCGCCCAGGACCACCATAGCTCCTCGCGCTCGAAACTCATCCGCAAGGCTGTAGGCCCGGAACGCTGTGGCAGTCATGGCCGTTATGCCGACAAGATCCCAGGATTCATCGACCGGGACGGGTTCTCGCTCCTCTTCGACTATCCTGACCCGGTGCTTGTCGCCGCTCAAGGCTTCCAAGATCAGCAACGACATTTGGGGAGCAAGAAGCCAGTCTGGTATCGCGTCCGGGAACGCGGAGCGCGGTGCAACGAGTAAGATTCGCATGACGGGTCCGTTTTAAGGTTGGGTAAGTGACTCCAAGACTTCCTTGGCCTCTTTCACGCTCGCTTCGGCCTCACATTGCTCGAAGGTGCGAATAGCCGATGAAACGCACTCTATAGCCTTTGAATTTCTCCCTTTCACTTTGTGCAGCAGACCCAACTGCAGAAGTGCCTTCCCCAGGAACCACTTTGCCCCCGTCTCGCTTGAGACCTGAATGGCCCTTTGAAGATGGGTCTCGGCTTTTCTGGCCGCAAACATCTTTGTCTTCAAGATAAACCCGAGATTCTTTAATACAATGGAGAGGCTTTTACGCCTAGAGCTGTGGACCATCTCAAGATAGATGCTCCCGAGAACGAACTCGGCAAGGCAGTACAAAACATTTCGCTGGCAACGCAGGAATTCTTGAGTCGAGTCTTCTATCAGTCTGACACCGGATTTCACCGCGCCCCTTGCACAACGAGCCGCCCCTAAGAATAAATTGGCGAATGTTTTCAAGTACTCCGTGCCTAGGTCGTCGCTGAACCTAATGACCTCATTCAAAAAGTGTTCGGCCTTCTCGAATTCACGGATATGTACATAGAACATTCCAAGCATAGCCCTTGCGAATTGAGCATGCCAGGGATCCTCGGTGATCTCAAGTGCCTTAAGAGGTACTGCTATCGCAGACTCCATGTCGGAGTTCACGAAGTGATACACCCCCATGGTTATTGAACCTGCCATCTGAAGGCGTGTGTTGAACTTTTCTTTGCCATAATCCAGCATAGCCTTGGAGCCTTCAAACAGCTCTCTTATGTTCCCTGTGAACCAACCGGTGTAAGTTTTCCCGGAAAAGTAGTGCATGTGGAGGAATGCATCCTGCGGAAAGGACCGGACAAGTTCACGACTCGTTTCTTCGAAGTACACGGCTTCCTTGAGCAGTCCCATCTCGGCGCAGGTCTTGATTAGAAGCGCGCGGGAATAGGTTATGACCTGTCGATCTCCGGTCTGCTCTCCCAGCTTGAGCGCTTCAAGAAGGTACCTGCGGGACTCTTTGAGGCTCTCTCCCTGGCCAAAGATTGCAAGACCCAACCAGACAAAGAACATGGCCGTTTTTGACTTGTCCTCCAGAGACTTGGCAACACCTTCATGCTCCTTGAGGAGTTCAGTCAGGCTTTTGAAGAGCCCCCTGTAGTAAAAGACCAAACCCCAACGGATCAGTAGATCGATTAGAAGGGCATCTTCTTCCTTCGTCCTGCTGGATTCCTGGCAGAGGAAATCGTAGGCTTCCTTATAATATTGATGGGACTCCTCCAGAGCGTACATCTTGAGGCTTTTCTCACCGGATCTGACAAGATAGTGAATGGCTTTCGCCATGGACCTACCCTGCTTAAAGTGGAAAGCCAGGGTTTCCAAAAACTCGGAGAGCCTGTCGTGGAAGAGCTCTTCCATTACAAGGCCGATCCGCTCGTGTATGTCCTTGCGCTGCTTTATGGGCAGCCCGTTGTAAACGACCTCCTGGGTCAGGCCGTGCTTGAAGGAATATTCAAGGTCCGGCTGGAAGGAAACGGCTCTTATCAGATCGAGCCGTTCAAGATTTTTCAGGGGATCGCCAAGCGCCTCGAGGGTCGTTATCCGGTCGAGCACCCCATAAAAAAAAGTCCTCCCTATGACTGAGGACTCTTGAAGAAGCAGTTTTGAGGAGCCATCCAGACGATCGAGCCTCGCTGCCAGCACTCCGTGAATAGTCGCCGGAACCTCGAACTTGCCGATGGGCCCGGCAAGACGCCAGCCCCCATTCTCACTCTTTAGAATCTCGGATTCTATAAGCGAGTTAATGACTTCTTCCACATAGAAAGGATTGCCTCCCACCTTCTCCTGGATCAAGTGCTGCAGGTCGGCCGGGACATCCTCGATATTGAGTAGAGACCCGACCATTTCCAATAACTCCGACGAAGAGAGGTCATGCAGGCGGACCTCCCGATAACTTTTTCGCATGGCCTCAATCTGGTGTTCGGGAAAGAGACTCAGAAAGGGCCTGTATACACATAGGAAAACGGCTCGATACCTTGCTTCAGACAGAATGGAGCGTAGGAGCTCAAGGGAGGATGGATCAGCCCAATGAAGATCTTCAAGGCATATGATAGTCGGTGCTCGACGAATCAGTGCACTAAGAGCCGTGTGTACTGCCTTTCGAAGACGGGATTTCCAATCATCTGGGCTCAGCTCTTCCGCCTCTGGGTAGCTGATGGAGAGGAGTCTCCCCAGGTAGGGCATAATTTCGCCGGTACTCTCTCCGACCAGCGCTTTGATCCTTGCTTCGGCTTTTTCTTTTACGACCTCCGGGGGATCACTTTCTTCAATCTGCAAAGCTCGCGAAACCAGGTTTATGAAAGGATAGTAGGGGATGTTTTGAGCGAACGGGTAGGCATGGCCTTCTCTCCACTGGATACTCTCCAAGTCAAGACTAAGCATAAATTCTTTGATAAGCCTGCTTTTCCCGCTACCCGCCTCCCCACAGACGGAGATTATTGATCCTTCTCCCGCTAGAAGCCTGTCTACGGCCTCTTTGAGCTGAGCCATTTCAGCTTTGCGTCCGATGAGGACGGATCTTAGACCGGTGAGACGATGCGTTTTGCTGGGCAATTCTTTCGCGGACAATACCTTATAGGCGACGACGGGCTTTGTTCTTCCTTTGACCTTGACCGATTCCAGGCGGTCGAAATTGAAAAACCCTTCGGCTTGAATGTATGTGCTCTGATTGACCAACGTTTCATTAGGTGCAGCGAGGTCGCAGAGTCTGGATGCTAGATTTATTGTGTCGCCAGCAATCCCGTGTGTCCCTTTTTCGAGGTTGATTTCCCCGGTCACCACAAGACCGGTGTTAATGCCGATATGCATTGAGAGCGGCTTTCCTACACGCTTGGTGATCTCACCTCCTGAGATACTCATCAGGTGGTGTATTTCTTTTGCCGCTCTTATCGCCCTAACGGGGTCGTCCTCATGCGATTGAGATAGGCCGAACAGAGCCATTACGGCATCGCCTGTAAATTTCTCGATGAATCCCTCGTATTTGGATATCAGTCTCGCAATTTCGCCGAAAATGAAACCCATGATTTCCTTGACTTCCTCGGGGTCCAGCTTTTCGGCCATGGCGGTATAACCGGAGATATCCGCAAAGAGGACGGTCACATATTTCCTTTCGCTGCTATGCTTGGGCGCTCCCGACCGCTTCTCCAATTCAAGCCCGCACGCTCTGCAAAATTTGTCGTCCAAAATGGCCCCAGTCCCACAGCGAGAGCAGATTGACGGCAATTTCTCTCCGCACTCGCGGCAGAATTTACCTTTATCGATATTTTCGACTTGGCAATTCGGGCATTTCATTAGCCTCTCCATGTAGAAGGCAGGGCTGGAAGGACCCCTTTAACTCACTAACATCCATTTATACCAGACCTGAGGGCGAAAATGATATCTAAATCATATTCCAACCAGCATTTGAGCCCGAGTCTGTAGAGCGAAATCAAAGCCATGTCATTACTCTCTTCTGTTTAGCTGAACGTAGCAAATCGCTAGACCGACCGTCACCTCAGGCACCGTGAAAATTTATACTTGCCAGAATCGGAACAATCCACCGACCGAATTCAGCGACTAAATGATTCGGAAATCTTACCTATTTGTATACCGCTATCATTAGGTATCGATTCCATTTACCCGTGGGTTCCATGGGTGGTCCTTGAGTTTAGGCCACCCTGAATACTTTGCGGACAAGCGGAATCCAACCCCGACGAGTGGTTCGACATCTATCAACGGTTCGCTTGACGAATCATTCGGGCTGGCATAACCAAAGTTGGGGCATTAAGATGCGGTTATCTTGGAAAACGAAGGGCGCTCTTGCCCTCATCGGGTCAAGTGCGGCTCTGTCGCTGCTCCATGTTTTGTTCAAAGATTCGGACTCGCTGCAATTATTTTTGAACGAGTGTTAATCAGAGATTATTAATCTCAGATCATTTTGAGCGACTCTGCAATTAAAGATATATAAACAGGAACGTGCAAGAATCACTTGGAGATGAGTAAACATTTTTTTAGAACAATCACTTATATCCAATTTAAATATGTTTCCTATGTCAGTATTAAATATTCTCAGCATTGAGTTCTATACAAATCATAGATGGCCTGCTGGTTGCGGCAAGTTCGGCCGGGCATACCGATTTCCGGCAGGTCCAACTTTGAGCGGTTGTGGTATGATTACAACTTGGAGCAAATCGATGAACGATATGGAAAACAGACAATCCGGGAACTCCTGTGACATCTGCGGAGGTAGGGTATTTGCCGCCTGTCCGGGATGCGGGAAATCGGTCTGCCAGGCGTGCGCCCGCCTGGAATTGATAGGCTCGGGTTGCGGGAGCGTCTGGCCCGTGTACTACTGTCCCGTCTGCGTGCTGGACCAGGACATAAATCCTAACGCCTTTCCTGCGCGACCTAAGCGGATGCAGGGCCCGTGATGAACAATGAGCAATAAGTTGTTCATTCATCTTAACGCATTCAGGCAGAAGGACAGGTGAGCAAAGAGACTAAATTCCTGAAGAGGGCCTGGAGCAGGGCTTCAGGAATGATAACAGGAATTATTTTCACATTTCTTGCGGTGTTGCTTTCAGTTCAGCCGGACGTCCGGGCCTCCGAAGCCAAAAATGAGTTGCTTCTTACCATCTTTCTTCGACATGACCAATCCAAAAGACTGGACGAGATCCGGGATCATCTAAAGAAGACGGGATTTGACCGGAACTTCCCTCCCGAGGGATTCGAGATCGTATCGTGGTAGGTCATGACGAGAATAGGACAGGTCGTAACGTTGACCCTGCCACCGGAAAAGTTGCGAAGGTGAACCTTGCTATCGAGAAGGGGGCGCGGGAAGCTTTTCACACTGAATTCTATCGCACGCAGGACTGACGGTCAGGCGCCGCGTCAAGGTCGACTCAGAGAGGCTAGGGTCCGGGCAATGAGGAATATGGCGGTCCGCAATGAGACAGGCGGGGCCGGAAGTGTATCGTTCTACGAGAAATCAGTTGGACGTTCGATGGTCGGAGATTTATAATGTAAATCCTGTTTTCCTTTTTCGAGGTATATTGAGTATGAATTATCAGTGATATAGCGGCAAGCTGTGGAGTTTTCGTTTCGATCGAGCCGGCGGCCGCATGTGCATACCACTGTTCCGTACTTTTTCGCTTTCGTTTCTTTCCCGTCCTGCGGGGTCAGTCACTACTTCCGCCACGTGACGTGCTCCTCTTATAATCTTATAAGATTATCCTTGATTCCAAAGCACCTCATGCCGGTTTGAATTATAACACAGAGCTGCCATCTCACGGCTTCTGACGCTGTTTTATGAGGACGAGATCGTTGAAAATACTTGCAACAACCCCAGCCGCCAC